>Ga0123337_10000343_pt1 | contig 82935 bp, 70 predicted proteins | sample frozenSSSSmetaG_FD_89792 | JGI IMG/M metagenome (GOLD analysis project Ga0123337, IMG submission 89792) | Glacier valley bacterial and archeal communities from Borup Fiord, Nunavut, Canada, to study Microbial Dark Matter (Phase II) -... | ecosystem: Environmental > Aquatic > Freshwater > Ice >...
ATATCTATTTTAAACTTAGAACTTCCCGGACTGGGAGAATAGTTGCTCTGATAAGCTCCTGTTGTAACCGGAAAACCCTGTCCGAATACAATTCCTCCTGAAAATAAGCTTCCATCAGGTCCCGGGGTGGCTGTGTATCCATACTGGTCGGCCATGCTGCCGGTAAAGGAAGAAAAGATCAAAGAAGGATCTATAACCAGCACGGTATTTTTTGAATAATTTCCTACATCAAATTTTACCGTAGTTCCACTAATCACATATTTGCAGGGAATCTCTTTCCTCCCTTTTATATTGTCAGACTGAAAGCTGTAAGGATACAATTCCTTTACATCGCCAACAGATGTTTTTATAACCAGTTCATTATTTCTTACTGATAATTTATCGGCGCCTGTGTATTTCATTTGTATCCTGGAAGGATCACCGCCGGGACGAATGATCAGATCATATTTTAGCCTTGCATTTTCAGAATAATATCGTACATCTATATTGGGATAAATGTCTTTATATAAAACTGCGCCAAATATTTTTACTTTCCTTGCCCATTTGGAATGATCATCGCCAATAAAATAATTATTAAAATAAGGCTGGACTTTATCGGGTACTATCAGGGCGTTTTCATTTCCACCGGTAAATTCAACAGCATAGGCATGCGAACGCATATTTACAGCTGCAGCCCTGGTAGTAATGGATTCATCAGTTACGCGTCCGGAAAGATCAGGCTTATAAGATATTTTTTGGGAAGATTTATCTCTAACAGGTTTATTGCCGGCATGCTGATTGGACGCCGCGTCCACATCTTTCGGATTGTGTAGGGCAACCATGAACCCTTTTTTTTGAATATAAAATTCAGCGGCATATAATTCGCCCTTGAACTGAACACTCCTGTCCCACTGCCCTTTATTCTCTATGAATTCAAAAGAAGAGGGCCCGTTTTGTGCAGAAAGTCTCAAGGCAGCGCTAATCAGAATACCCGCAAGCATTAATCGTCTCCTAACCAAAATTTATTTTTTACAATGTAATAAATAAGAACGTTAACAGTCTGCAAAATGTTTTGCTAATATTGATTACTTACGGCAGGCTCCGACTCAATTATATAACCATATTTACGAAATCCTGCTCCAGGACGTTTTTCCCGAAAGGAGACGTAAATAGTCTTTAACAGGAAGGTTATCCTTCATATTAAGTTCCGGATCGTTTTCCAGAATTTGTAAAGCCATGTGGCGTGAGGTTTCCAGGAGCTGCCTGTCCCTGACAAGGTCCGCAAGCTTCAGGTTAAGCGCTCCGCTCTGCCTTGTGCCTTCAATTTCTCCTGGTCCCCTCAGTTCCAGGTCCTTTTCAGCAATTTTGAAACCATCATTTGTCGCTACCATCGTCTTCAGACGTTCCCTGGCGTCTTTTCCCAATCTGGAACCAGTTAATAAAATGCAAAAACTTTTTTCCGTTCCTCTTCCGACCCTGCCACGTAATTGGTGCAATTGGGAGAGCCCGAATTTTTCAGCACTTTCAATGACCATTACGCTCGCATTGGGCACATCCACGCCCACTTCAATTACCGTGGTGGCCACCATGATCTGGGTATCATTGTCGCGAAACCGCTGCATGTTGGTTTCTTTGACATCAGCCGTCTGTCTGCCATGCACCATGCTGATGTAATACTTCGGTTCCGGGAACCATGCTTTTACATTTTCATATCCCTGGAAAAGATTTTCATAATCCAGCTTTTCTGATTCTTCGATCAATGGAAAAATAATATATGCCTGCCGCCCCTTGCCAATCTCCGCTTTTATAAAATCCATTACCTGTGGTCTTGCAGTATCATAACGGTGAACTGTGTTAATAGGTTGCCGGTTGGGTGGAAGTTCGTTGATAATACTATAATCCAGGTCCCCATAAGCGGTCATGGCAAGCGTCCGGGGGATGGGCGTTGCGGTCATCACCAGCACATGCGGGGGGATTGCCGCCTTTGTCCATAGCCTGGCACGTTGGGCCACCCCGAAACGGTGCTGTTCATCCGCCACGGCGAGGCCGAGATTGTTGAACTCTACCTTATCTTCTATCACTGCGTGCGTACCCACCAGCAATTCAACGGAACCATCTTTTAATTCCCTGAATATTTTTTTTCTTTCAGATCCCTTGACCGATCCGGTCAGCAGCCGCACATTTACCGGGAAATCTTTTAGCAGGGTGGTGATGCTCTGAAAATGCTGCCGCGCCAGCAATTCCGTAGGCGCCATGAGGCAGCTCTGAAAGCCATTGCCAGCTGCTATGAGCATGCACAACAGGGCTACAATCGTTTTGCCGCTGCCCACATCTCCCTGCAGCAGCCGGTTCATTTGTTTGCCCGAACCCATATCCTTTCTGATCTCTTTGATGACTCTTTTTTGGGCATTGGTTAGCTGAAAAGGAAGACTTTTTTCATAGAAATTATTAAATAAATCGCCCACCTGGCTGAACATGGCGCCTTTTGAGAACCGGTGCCGCTGCAATTTCAGCAGGCCCATCCGGAGCTGGGTGATGAACAGTTCTTCGAATTTCAACCGCTTCAGCGCCTGCTCATAAGCTTGTGGCGCAGGAGGAAAATGAATTTCGGTAAATGCTTTGAACCTTGGCACCAGTTGCAGCTGGCCGATGAGGCCCGCAGGCAGATTTTCAGGAATATCCTTTTCCTGCAACATGGTAAAAAGGGTATGGGTGAGCTTTGCCAGTTGTCTGCCACCCAATCCCCTTGCTTTTAATTTTTCCGTGCTCGGATATACGGGCTCGAGGAAATTCCGCTGTTCATTCATCACATTGGATATAAGCTCCAGCTCTGGATGAGAAATTTGCGGCAGTCCGTTGAAATAACCTATTCTTCCAAACACAAGATATTGCTGGCCGGGAACCAGCGATTTATGTATCCAGGTGATGCCCTGGAACCAAACCAGTTCCAGCGAACCAGTACTGTCTGAAATACTTGCTGTAAGTCTTTTGAATTTTTTGTCGCCTACTATTTCCAGGTTCTGCAGCCGTCCCGATACCTGTACAAAATCATTTTCCGGACCAATGCTTTTTATTGGTATGATGACTGTTTTATCAATGTGCCGGTAGGGGAAATGTTGCAGCATGTCATTGAAAGAAAAAATACCCAGTTCTTTCTGCAACAGTTCGGCACGCTGCGGGCCAACACCTTTCAGATACTCGATAGGACTGGATAATATGTTCACCGTTCCATTACCCATCAACCGTCATTTCTTTTGTTCATATATTTCTACCCATGCATGAGAAGAAGGATTTCTGGGCACAGGAAAGGTATCAACTCTATTGTAATTATCAAGCAATGCCTGTCTCACCTGGAAAGGATATATATTGTTGGAGTAAGGAACATATTCGAAGATGACCAAATCGTAATAATTGTGGCGAACGCGGTCCGCGAACATATTTGTTTCTTTGTCAAACATTCCTACTCCCCGGTGGAACCATAAGGGATAATCACTGCCCGTTTCCAGTTTATAGGGTATTTCCGCGGCAAGTGTTGTCAGTTCCGACATGTTCAGCACCTTTAGTTCTTTTCCACTTTTTACGATGTTTGATTTCATCAGCCGGTCGAGACCGTCAACGGTCGGTCCGGGCAATAGTACTTTATTGAGTGTATGCAGAGAGCTTAATCTCCATTTGTTGAGCGGAACGGCAGTGGTATCGAGCTCTATCATATAGGTGTTGCGGTTCACGACGTTGGCATAGGTGTACCCGGCATGAGTATTTGTAGTATACTGTTCCTGTTTTGACGGAATAATAAAACGCTCGATATACTTCCAGTACGACTGGCTCCACCATAGCAGCGTGCAGGCGGTTAGAACGATCGTCGTTTTCCAGGAATCCAGGTTAATAGGGAGCAGGGCTGTGAGCATGGTCAGTATGTAAACGATAGCGAAGGAGTGGTAAAAAATATTGTTGTCTACAGGAAGATAGCTGGTTACCTGAAAAACAGCCGCTTCTGCCATGATCCCCAGTGTAAGCAGCGTAAAGATCATCTTCTGTTTATTCTGCAAAAATGCCCGGAAATTCCTGATAGTGGCGAATAAAATAATGATGATCAGCGCAAGATAGAATTTAAGCCATTGTGATTCTATCAGGAATTCTTTGATAATATCGGCCAGGGATATGCGTGAACTGTGGGGTGGTTGCCCGTAATTGAACCAGTAGCCGAATGCATAATGAGTAAGCGGTAATATTATTATTAAAGCGGTAAACAACAGACCACCGGTGAACACCAGGGCAGGCAGCCATCTTTTTTCGATCAGCCCGTCATATATCAGCAGGGAAAGGCAGATCAGTAACGTAAGGCCACCCCCGTCCTGTTTGGTAAAAAAGGAAAAAAACACAAAAGCTCCTGCCATTAGGGGTTTGATATAGTGCCATTTCGATGAAGCATGTGTTAAGAAATGGATGAGAAAGGCAAGGCCGGCAAGTTCATAAAAAATCACGGAGTGGTTGTACCAGGGCCAGTAATTAGGAAGAGAATAGGACAGGCAGAATACTATTATTCCCACAAATCTGACCGGTGGGGGCACCTGCACGCTTTTCATGATAGACCGAAATGCCAGGCCGCCTGCAATATTGATAAATGCCTGCGCCTTCACAAGGGTGATCATCTGGGCGCCAAAAATCTTGAAGAACATGGCGGGAATCACCCAGAACATGTATCCCACAGGCATCCCGAAGTCTTTAAAAGGTGTCTGGCCGTTGGCCATCCGGTAAGCGCCCTCCCAGGAGAGATAGATATTGAGCCTGTACGGAAGGTTGGGAAAAAGTGGGATCATTGCCACTATGATGATCAGCAACACTTCAGCAACGGACAATATTTTCTTCATAATTTCTGTTCTTCGGTGAAAGTCAATGGGATGATGCTTAAATTAATGCAAATCTAACAGTCAATAATATTGCATCAAAGCCTTTTGTGAAGTATCTTGTGACCGCCCTTAATCATGAAGCAATATATTAAACTTGTAAGGCCTAAACACTGGGCAAAAAACCTCTTCCTGTTCGTTCCGTCTTTTTTCGCAGGGAAATTTTTTGACCTGGATAAGATTGAATTGCTTGCCGGCGGCTTCATTGCATTCAGCTGCCTTGCCAGCAGTATTTATATCATTAACGACTATAATGATATAGAAGATGACCGTAAGCATCCAGAAAAATGCAGGCGGCCGCTTGCGTCCGGGGCAGTTAAAAAGAACTATGCGCTTGCTTTGAGTATTGTGCTGACCATCATTGGCGGAAGTATCGCATATCTCGTTGATCCCAGCGGAAAATTCTTTTTTGTCACGGCTATTTATTATTGCCTGAATCTTTCATATTCGTTCGGATTAAAGAATATTTCCATAGTTGATATATTGATTGTTGCTACCGGCTTTGTATTAAGGGTAAAGGGCGGCGCAATTATTTCGGATGTCAGCGCCACCGAATGGTTCATTCTTATGACCTTTCTCCTGGCGTTGTTCATGGCTATCGCCAAAAGACGGGATGATGTGATGCTTAAAATGTCCACAGGAGCGGATATGCGTAAATCGATAAAGGGCTACAGCCTGGATTTTTTAAATACCCTGCTCGGGTTGTTCTGTGCGATATTAATTGTTTCATATATTAATTATACAATGTCGTCGGAAACTTATACAAAATTCGGTCACCGCGCCTATTATACTTCATTGTTTGTAATTGCGGCGCTGATGCGGTATCTCCAGATCACCTTTATTCATAATAAAGCCGGCTCACCAACAGATGTGTTATATAAAGACCGGTTCATTCAGATCACCATCGTGCTTTGGGTGGCCAGCTTTTTTGTGATATTATATTTACGCGACCTAACTTTTTTTGATAAATGAAGAAGCGCATAGCAAATTGGGGAAATTTTCCTAAAATGGACAGTGAAGTAAAAAGCTTCAGCTATGATGAACAGCTTGGAGAACTGGTCCGCGGCACCGACCATTTTATTCCCCGGGGCAACGGGCGCTGCTATGGAGATGCTTCGCTTGCGGATAAAACGATTTCTACTTTACAATACAACCGCATACTTTCTTTCGATACGGTAAATGGTGTATTTGAGTGCCAGAGCGGCCTCACGCTGGATAAAATCCTGGAAGTGATCGTGCCTAAAGGCTGGTTCCTTCCTGTTACGCCAGGTACAAAGTTCATAACTGCCGGTGGCGCCGTAGGCAGCGATGTCCATGGGAAAAATCATCATGTGGACGGATCATTTTCCAATCACATTATTGAAATGGAAGTGATGCTTGCAGATGGTTCAGTACTTACATGCTCCCCTTCTGAGTATGTGGATTTGTTTGAAGCCACCTGTGGTGGCATGGGACTAACAGGTATGATCACCCGAATTAAATTCAACCTGAAAAAAATAGAAACTTCTTACATAAAACAGAAACAGTTAAAGGCCCGCAACCTTGAAGAGCTGATACAATTCTTTGAAGAATATAAAGAATACACCTATTCCATGGCATGGATCGATTGCCTTACAAAGGGCGAAGAATTTGGCCGGGGAATATTGATAATTGGAGAGCACGCAAAACTGAAAGAATTAAGTGATAAGCAGCGTAAGGATCCACTGGTGTACGCGGGCAAACCAAAAATTACTTTTCCTTTCAACCTTCCGTCCTGGATATTAAATACACTTACTGTTAAGATATTTAATTTTTTATACTACGGTAAGAATTTTAAAAAAGAAATTGCTAATGTGGTTGCTTATGAACCTTTTTTTTATCCGCTGGATGCCATCCTGCACTGGAACAGGGGATATGGTAAAAAAGGATTTGTGCAATACCAGTTTGTTTTGCCACTGGCATCCAAGCAGGGCCTCATTGATATCCTTAAACGGATCAGCGACGAGGGCCTGGGATCTTTCCTGGCTGTGCTGAAAGTATTCGGACACCAGGAAAGCCTGATTTCTTTTCCGGAAGAGGGATATACGCTGGCGCTTGATTTTCCAGTAAGAAAGGGCTTGTTTACTTTTCTGGATGAACTGGATGAAATTGTGTTGCAGTATGGAGGAAGGTTATATATGTCTAAAGATGCCAGAATGAAACCCGGAGTGCTGGTGAAAGGATATCCCAACCTGGAAAAATTCAGGAGCATAGTAAAGAAATATAATCCTGCCGGGAAATTGTCTTCCATGCAGTCCGACAGGTTATTGTTAACTGGAAAAACTTAATCATGCCTACAGCTTTAATATTAGGTGCCGCTTCTGACATGGCCGTTGCCATCGCAGAAAAATTTGCATCTGAAGGGTATTCGATACAACTTGCGGCAAGAAACTCCGCCAGATTACTGCCTCTTCAGTCCGACCTCGCGATTAAGTACAATTCCCGTGTTTCCCTGCATGAATTTAATGCGACTGCATTTGATACGCACCGTTCCTTTTTTGACAGCCTGTATCCGAAACCAGACGTTACTATTTGTGTATTTGGTTACCTGGGTGACAATGAAAAGGCACTGGCCGACTGGTTACAGGCCAGTATTATTATTAACACAAATTACACTGGCGCAGTTTCAATACTGAATATCATTGCTGAATTTTATGCTGCAGAAAAGAAAGGAGTGATAGCCGGCATCAGTTCAGTGGCAGGCGAAAGAGGAAGGCAGAGCAATTTCCTGTATGGCAGTGCCAAAGCCGGCTACACGGCTTATTTATCGGGACTGAGGAATTACCTTTTTCATAAAGGCGTGCATGTGGTAAGTGTGCTGCCGGGATTTGTGTACACAAAAATGACGGAAGATATCAGGCTGCCGCCAATACTTACCGCTAAACCATCGGAGGTTGCGGACACCGTATACGATGCGGTAGTAAAAAAGAAAAATGTAGTGTATGTAAAATGGTTCTGGCGCTATATAATGCTTTTCATAAAATGCATTCCAGAGTTTCTTTTTAAAAAATTAAAACTTTGAACGGAGCCATTGCTTTTTTTGATTTTGATGGAACAATCACTACGAAAGATTCTTTGTTGAAATTTATAAAATATTGCAAGGGAGCGACTGCATTTTATATTGGGTTCGCTTTGCACGCTCCTGTTTTGGCCGCTTACAAATTAAATATTATTTCTAACCAGCGCGCCAAAGAAATTATTCTCCATTATTTCTTTGGAAAAATGGATATTGATGTTTTTACACAATGCTGTGTCAGTTTCTCTAAACAAATAATTCCTTCTCTGATAAGGCCAAAGGCATTACAGGAAATTAATAAATTAAAAGCAGCAGGAGCTGAGGTCGTGATCGTTTCGGCTTCTCCGGAATACTGGCTTCAGGGCTGGTGTGACAGTGTCGGTGCAAAATGCATTGCTACACGCCTGTTGACAAAAGGAAATAAAATAACCGGCAAGATCGACGGGGTAAACTGTTATGGCGAAGAGAAAGTAAACAGGATCAAAAAAAAATATGACCTGAATACTTTCTCTTCAGTGTATTGTTACGGTGATACTCCCGGCGACAGGCCCATGCTGGCATTGGGCACCATCAGGTTTTATAAACCCTTCCGGTAATTATTGTTTTATAAATTGCTCCGTTGAAATAATTTCATCTCCTACTCTTGCAACAATTATATATGTGCCGGCTTTAAATGCCGATACATCCATGTTAATAGCTTGCGCAACCTGATCTTTTGTAAGCAGCACAGTTTTAAATAATCTACCGGTAATATCATACGTTGAAAAGGAAGCTTTCCCGGTTTTCTCGCTGTTGAGGCGAATATTGATGACAGATGTTGCCGGGTTGGGATAAATATTCATTTTCCCATCAGCCACGGGTATCTCTTTTGATATAACAGTATCAGTTGCCATTTGGAGATCATCCGAATATTTAGGTTTAGCAGGATATACTTTTAGTGTCACATCTTTGAATGCCACTCCACCATTTGCATCAGTGGCTGTAATTCTGAAAACATAGGTCCCGGCTTTAAGATCATAAAAATTGCAATTACCTCTTAAAGGATTCACTATTGTGGCACGTGGGCCAGACCTTTGTCTCCAGTTAAACGAGCTGATAAATCCGCCGGGATCAATCGATGGGGAAGCCTGAAGAAATGCCCAGGTTACCGGCAGGGTGACACTTTGCGGACCGTTTATTTTTATTACCGGCGGTGTATTAACGATGATCATTACCTGATCGGATGAACTTGCGCCCTTATTATCAGTCACCGTTATCCTAAATACATATCTACCACCGGTAAGATTCTGCACCTTAGACTGTAACCTGTTGGGATAGAGGATTTTATAGGAGGACGGACCGCTTACTTTTGTCCATGCAACGGATGTGATCCATCCGTCTGCATCTTTTGATAATGAACCGTTTAGCAACGGGCTGTAGTTCCAGAATTTCTGAATAGTATTATCACTGCCCGCGCGAGCCACTGGCGCTTTGTTGGCTGTTCCCGGTTTACCTGGTACAGGACTTTCTGCGGGTTGCGGGATTTCATCATTGTCTTTCCCCCTGGTGTACCGAAGCATCCATTCATAGACGTTCGGTGTCTGGTAAGTGTGCCCCGGATCGAACGCCCTGTCAAAAATATTATGACCTCCTGTGGGCCACACTTTTGTTATGGGTTTGATGGCAGGTTTACAGGCCAGAATCGAATTGAAAGCATTGTATATGGAAGATACGTTTACGGTCCTGTCGTCCCTGGCATGAAAGGCGTAAAGCGGGAGTTTGGCGTTTGCGATCGTGCATCCATTGGTCATGGTCGGTGGCGCGCTCGATGTAGCTATAGCTGCGAGCCGTTTAGCATTTGAAGTCGATGCAGAAGCATATTTCCAGGTTCCTCCACCGCCCATACTAAGGCCGGCAAGATATATGCGGCTTTTATCGACGCGCAGATTTTTTTCTGCATAGTTAATTAATGCGTCTATATAAGACGTTGGCCACATAGAATATTTATATGGACACTGTGGTGATAACACAATGAAAGAATGCCATTTTCCATTTACATAAAACTTCATAGGGTTTCCCCGTTCTATATAGTGGGGTACTGCTATGCGCTTTACTTTCCATAGCTCCGATGTGCCATTTCCTCTTTCCCCAATGCCATGTAAGAAGATCAGTAGCGGATACTTCGTTTGCCCGTAACTGTTATAGGTGGCCGGCCGGTGTTCCCAAAACCCTATCTTTTCACCGGCATAAGTAATGTTTTTTGCCTGCTGCTGTGACAATAAAAATAGAGGCAGTAGGAGTCCTGCTAGAAAGGACAGCTTTCTCATAGAAGTAGTTATTGCGATTAAAAAATAACGGCGGGGCAGATCTAACTTTTAAAAGTTAGCCTTATGGGGAAGCATGCTTAATCAATTACTATACCAGAATGGATATAATGTGGATATGTTCATATTAAATAATAAGGGGGATGAATGTCATCCCCCTTGTTATTTAATATGTCGATTGCTTATTTCTTGATGAACCTGGATATCATTTTTTGTTTTTGACCGATCACTACTTCAACGTAATACAGTCCTGTCTGAAGTTCGGAGATATTTAAATTGTTCCTGAATTGTCCGGGACCTTTCTGTGCAATAAATGATTTTACCAGCATTCCACTGACATTGTACACCGATATTTTAGCGGTGCCGGCGGTATCGCTGGTCAGCTGTACCATAACATTAGATTTTGCGGGGTTCGGATACAACATCAGTCGCTGCTCATATCTGAGATTGCTGGTAACGGAGATTAACACAGTATCCGTACCGTATGCACCAAAATCATCGGTAACGGTAATTGCGAATGTATAGTCGCCGGGTACAAGATCCCTTATTTCCGTTGAAACAGCCGTGCTGTTTTCTATTGATGCGGTTGAAGGTCCGCTGATCTGGGTCCATTTATATGACTGGATATTTCCGTCGTCATCATGTGATGCAGAACCGTCAAGCATGGCGGTGGTTTCAGGTAAGCCTATAGTCTGGTCATCACCTGCACTGGCCACCGGCGCAAAATTATATGCATCGGGTGGTGCCGGTGCATCATCTGATGCAAGAACAGTTACTTTCACGTCATCGGTGTTCACAGCGCCTCCATTATCGGTTACGGTAAGCCGGAATATATATTCACCTATAACGACACCTGTTACCCCTGGTGTTGCTGTTGTTGAATTGGTAATAGTGATCCCTGCGGGTCCGCTTACTTTTGTCCAGCTGTATGATTCGATCTTGCCATCAGGATCAGAAGATCCCAATCCATTAAGACGGATTACAGGATCCGGAAGGTTCACTGTAAAATCCTGCCCTGCATCAGCAATCGGTGCGGTATTCGCCAAAGGCAATACTATCACATTAATGGTGTCTCTTGATATTGCTCCGTCATTGTCCTTTACCTGGAGGCGGAAAGAATAGGTGCCTTGTAACAGGTTCTGAATATCGGTAAGAGAAGATGACGGACTTACAATTTTAAATTGTGACGGTCCGCTTATTTTGCTCCAGGTATAATTTGTGATGGTCCCATCTATATCGGATGATGCAGAGCCGTTTAAGGTTGCTGAGTTTACCGGAAGCTGGATGGTAATATTACTTCCGGCTTTTGCGGTTGGTGCAATGTTGGGGGTCGGCGGTGGGATTGCCGCTGAATTAACGGTTATTATTATAGTATCTGCATCTGTTGCACCATCATTATCGGTAACCTTCAGCCTGTATGAATAGGTGCCTTGTGTGAGGCTGGTAATTCCAGTGACCGGCAAAGCGGCATTAGAAAGGTTTCCACCAGCAGGACCGCTTATTTTGGTCCATACGTAAGTGGTAATAGTTCCATCGGCATCACCGGATGATTCACCGTTGAGGCTGGTTGTGCTTGTAGGCAGTGTAATGATTTGGTTCGCTCCCGCATCTGCTACTGGTGGCACATTAGGCGCAGGCGGAGCTGCCAGTACGGTTACTGTCACAGTATCTGCATCAGTGCCACCCCTGTTGTCGGTAACGAGCAACCTGAAGGAATATGTTCCTTCAAGAAGATTTGTTACCTGGGTGCTTGGTCCGTTAGGAGTGCTGATGGAGAATTGAGCTGGTCCGCTGACCCTTATCCAGGAATAGGAATTTAGGGTTCCATCGGCATCCGTGGAACCATTGCCATTAAGCGTTACGTTGTTTAAAGGAAGCGTGATAGTGTTATCTGTACCTGCATTTGCAACAGGTAAAACATTAGGAGGAGGCGCCGGAGAAGGATTTACTTTTATTGCTACAGTGTCTGCATCTGTCGCACCTTTATTATCGGTTACGGTAAGTTTGAATAAATAAGTTCCTCGGACAAGGTTCGTAACAGTGGTGCTTGCTGAACCTGCGCTGGTGATGGAATAAGAACCTGGTCCGCTGATGCTGGTCCAGGCATAGGTGCTGATACTTCCATCGGTATCAAAAGAAGAATTTCCACTGAGCGGGGCCTGTTTGGAAGGCAATGTGATCGTAACATCATTGCCTGCATTAGCAACCGGTGGTACGTTGGGTACAGGATTCCCTGTGGTTACGTTTACCGTTATGGTAGCTGATGTAAATGCTGCCCGGTCATCAACAACGGATACTGCATATTGATAAGTACCGGCTATTGTCAGCCCTGTAACGGTTGTTGATGAAGCGCTGCCCATCGTAGTGGTGATCACACCTGCCGAGGGACCGGATATTTTTTTCCATACATATCTGACTAAATATCCGTCTGCGTCGGTAGAAGCGGACGCATCCAGGGTAACTGTTCCGGATGCTGTGGTAGTGCTGGCATTAACGGCTTTCGCAACAGGTAGTATATTAACGGGAAAGGACCTGTTTTGTCCGAGGAACCATTCGTAAATATTTACTATGCCCTGGTACTGGTAATTCGTGTCGGTATATATCCTGTCCCATACCACGTGTCCGCCTGTTGGCCATAAAGTTAGCAAGGGTTTGGGACTGAGGTTCCAGGCATTTAAGCCTGCGATTGCATTTTTAGTACATTGAACAGATGCGGTTGGATCGTCTTCTGCATGAAAGCTCCATACGGGAAGATGTGCCGTGGAGGCATATTCACCTGTCCGGAATGTGCAGGGTGCGGAGCAGGTCGCCACCGCTGCGATATTTTGCGGATTGGTAGGCAGTCCATCGGAAATATAGCGCAGCGATCCGCCGCCGCCCATACTGAGGCCCGTAAGGAATATCCTGTCAGGGTCCACCTGAAGATTTTGTTTGGCATAACTAATGAGGTCATTAATAAAAACCGCTGGCCACATAGGATATTTCACCGGGCACTGGGGGGCAATTACCAGAAAGGTTTCGGTTTTACCGTTCCAGGTAAACTTCATTTTATTTCCCTTGTATATGATACGGGGCAGACCTACGTATGCCACTTTATCAAGTTGAGTGGTACCATTGCCTCTTTCTCCGATTCCATGAAGAAATATAATAAGTGGGTACCTGGTATTGGGATTCTGGTCGTAATCGGCTGGCTTATATTGCAAAAACCCCAGGAAATCACCTGTGGAAGCATTTAAACCCTGATGAGTAAAGGGAGCGGTTTGCGCGGACAACGGGCCGGCAATAAGTAACACGCAAAGACATAGCACGAGCCTATGTACATAGGTACAGTTTTTCATGGGTTGGATTTAGGATAAATGGATACGAAAATGGACGATTTCTTTAACTACAACTGGAAAACGACCACATCGTCATGTTCATTATGTCAAAACAACAAAACTTTTGATGTAATGTCAAGTGTTTTCGCAAAACAAATAGTATATAGTAGTTATCCTAAGCGTTTACGCTTAAATTGGTTGATTCCGAAAGCTAATTTTACGCTATAAGAATGAGCGAATTGAAATGTAAAAACATGCTTCAGTATTAAATAATTCATCCTTTCCCGTTACGGCTTAGGTGATTCAGTATAAGACTTGGGAGTGTGCACAAATTCTTTGCGTCCAGCCTTCATGCCGGTAGCGGCTTTTAAAAAAGAGAATAATAATACAGGCAGGCTCAGCAGGGCCTGTGCTGTTCTTAACGTATATAGCTTGCGGGGAATGGAAAGCAGCATGGAAAAGAGATATCCGGTGAATAGAATAATCCATGCGGTAACCGGGATAAAAATGAAGTGGAGATGAAATAGAGATTGGATCAGGCTGGTAATTAAAACGAATAAAAAAAAAGCAATGAATATTATTCTTGGGGGAATCAGATTAATGAATAATTTATTCCAGTAGTCTTTCGTTTTACCAGCTACCTGTTCTCTTAAAAATAATCTTAGATGTATTACCTGCGATTCCAGCCATCTCCGTCGCTGGTTTTGATATACCTGATGCTTTGATACTTTTTCATCCAGCAGGTAAGCGTCTTCTATATATTCTACAACTATTCCCGCCTTCATCATTTCAAAATCCACTTCCCTGTCACAGGCAGGATTATCCAGGATACCCGGCTTATTATATACCTGTTTTAACTTTTTAAATTCAAATGCCATTCCTGAACCGATAGTGGATGAAGAGAATCCCATACGTCTTTGTGCTTTTCTGAAAAGATGGTTATTGATCTCTTCACTCACCGAATCCAGTATAGCAACAGGGGTATTAATATTTTTTGCGGTGCGGTGCCCCTGCACTGCTTTAAAATTATTCTGAAATGCAGCATTTATTTTTTCCAGGAAATCATTCTTCATAATATTATCACCGTCCAGCACCAGCGCGATATCATAGTTTGTTTCATTAATAGCATTTAATAAATTATTCAATGAACGGGCCTTTGAGCCGTTCTCAAAATGTACCACGCTAAGGATAATATCGAGTTTACTCAATGCTTGCAGGGTGCCGGGTTTCAGTTGGTCCGCAGCAAGGAACACATCAAAATATTTTTTTGGGTAATTATGAGCTGCAGCCATTCGGGCAGTGTGGACGATCACTTCATCTTCTTTGTAAGAAGTGATCAGCACTGCTATTCTTTTTTTATCCCGGCTAATTAAATAGACCGGGTTTTTTTTTACATGTCCTGCGACCGCGGCAATAAAAATGTACAGGATATTAACGGAGGCGTAAATAAAAATAATAACAAAAAATATAGGAAGAATATCATACATCATATCTGTGACCTGCTATTATAGTGCAGGTTCCAGAGAATTCCTTTAATGAAATAACGTAGCTGGGTATATTCCTTTCTGATGAAATAAGTGGTCATGGTCTTGGGTACCACAAACAATGCGAACATGACCGTAAAAACGGTAAACTGAAATGTATTCGAATTGCGCCTCATGTATAATATACGGTTTCGGGTGTGATAATATACCTTAATAGGATTTGACTTGCCTACTGTCAGTGATTCTTTATGATATATTTCTGCATCCGCTGTGTACCATATTTTATAATTAGCTCTTTTTATTCTGGCCGACCAATCCCATTCTTCATAATAGAGGAAGAATTTTTCAGCAAACATGCCCACACGTTCCAGTATTTCCCTTTTCACCATCATTGCGCAGCCATGCGCTGCAGAGGTGATCCTTGATATATTATATTGCCCATTGTCTTCTTCCATCAGCCCGATACTTGTAGTTCTGCCTGTGTAGTTGTTCATGGGGTTGAAGCCTGCATACTGAATCGTATTGGGTCTTGAAAAATATTTGATCTTTGGACAGGTCACCCCTATTTCTGAATCTTTTAAAAATGGAGCGATTAATTTTTCGAGCAGATCAGGCGTTACTTCCGTATCGTTGTTAACGATAAAAAAGTACTCTCCCCGGGCCTGGCGCATGCCCCAGTTATTTCCACCGGCGAAACCAAGGTTTTTTTTGCTTTTCAATACCCGTGTGTGCGGATAGGCACCTCTCTTTATCTTGTCGGATGGGTCAGACGCGGATGCCATGTCGCAAACGAGTATCTCGTATGCAGGGTATTGCAGCTTTCTGGCCGATTCCAGGAAGGCGCAGGTGGTATCCGTCTGATTGTAGTTCAGCGTGATAATAGAAATAAAAGGGAATTCATCCCTTTGCATACAGTTGCTTTTACGCAATATAAGGGCAATAATCAATTAGGGATTCACAAAGTTAGAATATCAGGCATTTGTGCGCTGAATAACCGCATAGGGAGTATTGGCCATGATCCAGAGGTCGAAAAGAAAGTTCGACTTGTCTGCGTAATTGATGTCCAGGTTGATCCTTTCTTCCGCTGTCATTTTGTATTTAGTTTTTTTCCTGATCTGCCAGAGACCGGTCATACCTGCGGGAGCCATGAAACGTTTTGCCCACTCATCGGTGGTGAGGGTGGCTGCTTCATATAATGGAAGAGGCCTGTTGCCTACCAGAGACATATCTCCCTTAAAAACGTTCCATAACTGCGGAAGTTCATCCAGGCTGCGTTTGCGCAGGAAGGCGCCAAGACGGGTTATACGGGGATCATTATCTATTTTGATAAACAGCGGCCCTTCGGATTTGAGGGGATTATAAATGTTGAGGTGAGTAAAGTCAGCAATTTTGCTGTTCGCCTCCACTTCCATGGTTCTGAATTTATAAAAGTTAAATATGTTATAGCCCCTGCCGGCTCTTTTAGATATATAAAATACCGGCCCTTTGGATTGTATTTTCAGCGCAGCTATTATCAGCAGGAAAACAGGGCTCAGCACGATCATCAGCAGCGCGGAGATCACGATATCGAAGCTGCGTTTAGATAAATCCGCGGGGGAATTGCTCACCTGGCTGGCTTTTTCACTCACAGGTTCCTGTACGGCGATTATCCTTTGCCTGATCTTTGTCCAGAATTTAATTTTTGAAACGAGTTTGTCGTTGCCAAGTGTTTTTAATGAGATTACATCATCGGCAAAAGGCTCAGTCCCGAATTTTGCAAGCTCGGCCGGAGCCAGATCTGAGCCTTCAACAAAAAATGGAACATTACTCAGGTGTTTGGCGGTAGATATATATTGATAGAATAAAAATAAAGCATTGTGTCCTATGCTTCCTTCCGCAATGATCACATCAGGCGCTTTAGTGGAATAGGCAGTAAGTCTTTTAAGCATTATTCTGGCCTGTTCCGCATTTTCGGCAGCATAGCCGCTTTCAAAGGTTTTGATAAGCGTATCTATCACTCCGGATCTTTTACCTATATAAAAAAAGTCAAGCTTTTTATTTTCAGTTGCTGGTGCAACCACAGGGGCAACAGAAAAATGCCTGTATGTTTTTTGTGGTGCTTTTTGTGGTGAAGAAATGCTCATGATCAGCTATGATTAAAGAGTTGTGGCGTATTTACCGGTAATTTTGCTTACACTTTCCAATAGAAATACAGGATTAAAGGGTTTCAGAAAATATTCCACTATACCGTATTCTTCACATTTTATTTTAGTTACGTTTTTATCAAGCGAGGAGATTACCATGACAGGTATATTCTTGTACAGCACGCTGGAGGAAAGTTCCTCGATCATTTCCCAGTCTTTCATATCTGTCAGCTGAGGATCCGCTATGATCAGGTCAGGAATGTCTCTTTTTGATAACCAGTACATTGCTGTACATCCGTCGGGGGCTGTGACTACCTGGTAATCTTTTCCCAAAACAGTCTGAAGCAGGAACCTGATAGCTTTACTGTCGTCAATTGCGAGTATTTTCTTTTTCATCATTGAAATTATTCTAACAAAACCGCAATTTTTCTACAGGAATGTACTTGGAGTTGGCTGTTACTAGGGATTGGAGAGTGCAATAATAGTGCCTTTTCAGACGGCGAAAAATACAACGTTAGTAGTAATGAGAACTTCAGAGGATGGGTGGAGAGATATTGAGAATACGAAATTAGTAACTATATAGTTCAAATGCAAGAAAAAGAGAGACTATATTTATCAAATGCTGCGTTCAGCCCGTTTCCACAGCACAGACTGTTTTTTACGAAGAAATCTTACCAGACCTGCAAAAACACAAAAATTCATAAAAACAAAATAAAACAGCGGGTAAACGATTTTTATATGCCTGTTACGCACTGCATACCACCATCCGCAAGCTGCGGATACATATAATATGAGCTGTAGAAACGTTACCATACCGTAAAGTATGCTCCCCGTACGAATATATAATATTACTGAACAAATGGGCAAAATCACTAATGCCAGCGGGCAAATTGTCCACCTGACAATGCGGTGTGAGATAAATTGAAAAGAAATGACCGGGAATTTAAATATGTTAAAAAGCATTTTAAGCATCCCCATAGCCTGGAATGCACCGGCAGAAATCCTTATTTTTCTTTCCATTTCATCGCGGACCGATAATGAAGCGTTCTCTTCAGCCCAGGCGCGGGGCTCATACCGGACAACAGATCCCTTTACACAAACCAGCAGTGATTGTACAAAATCTTCAATGATGGTATTGTCCGGAAGGGGGGTATAAAGGTTTGATCTGACAGAAAAAAGTTCGCCGGCCGCACCCACCACGGATTTAAGGGAAGAATCAAGTTTTTTAAGACCCGACTCATAGCGCCAGTATAATCCTTCACCCCGTTTTACGGTTCCGCTTCCCTCTTTCATGATTCTTTTTTCCCCGGCTACTCCGCCCACTTCCGGATTGGCATAATGCCCGGTGATGTGTTTAATGGCGTCCTTGTTTAAAAGAGTGTTCGCATCACTAAAAACGACAATGGGAGTAGTGACCCGGATCATGGCCCTGTTTAATGCGGATGGTTTGCCCTGGCGCTCCGGGATATGTAAGACAGTGATCCCTTTGTATTCGTTTAATATATTAAATGTATTGTCTGATGAGCCGTCTGTAACGAATAGCACCTCCAGCAACCCGGGGGGATAGTTGAGGTCGAGGCAGTTCCTGATCTTTTTTTCAATTATTTTTTCTTCATTGTAAGCAGCAATGACCAGGGTTACGGGTAAGCACTCACCAGGCGGAAAATTTTGTTTCTTTCCGGTGAAATTCCTGGTTTTTACCAGTATAAACACCATCAACGGATAACCGGCATACGTGTAAAACAGGATAAAAAAACAGGCCCGGAACAGGATTACATCAACATCAGGCATAGATGCAACGTAGGTAAGGAAAAGAATAATAACTGCCAAATTATTTCACTTTCCGGAAAATCTTATTAATTTTGCTGTCACCCTAACCAGGTTTTCAACATCCTTTGAATCTCTCCAGTGTTTTACTTTCTGTTCTTCGAACCCCAGTAGCCTTTCCAATACTCCTCCTTTAGCTGGTTTTAGAAGATATATCCTCCAACGACCCATATATGGCTTTTGCCGTACATGCCCTAACCGTTAATTATACCTTTTATGAAGAGAATCTTACTTCTCGCATCACTCTTTTTGAGTTTTATTGAAAAAAGTATCTCGCAGAATGTTTTTGATTACAATGATCCGATAAACCGTTATAGTTCTTCGGCAGTATACGGAACATCGCTGAAGCCCGATACTAATCTTGCCGGTATGCAAAAATTTGTGAGTATTCCTACAAATGGGATCAGTACCGGGGCCGGAACTTTCGACGCTTCCGGTTACAAGTCTTACTTTATTAATTATTATGGAACGAAGCTTGCCTTCAGGCTGAAGTTTCCTAAGAGTTACGCCAATCCGGACAGCGTAGCCAAAAAGTATCCGATGATGCTTTTCATGCTTGGTGCCGGAGAAGTAGCCTGTACCTCCAACGGAGGCATATATAACAATGAAAGCCAACTAACACATGGTGGTTCTTTCTTTAACAACGCTACTAATAATGGCAAGTTTGACGGGTTTCTGGTGTATCCGCAACTGCGTTCGACCACTGGAAGCTGCTGGGGAGAATGGGGTAGTACGCAGAGTGCGACTTACAATACAGTTCTTACCATAATCGATTCACTTATTAAATATGTTCGCGCAGATATCGACAGGCTTTCCGTTGACGGGCTTTCCGGTGGTGGTGTTGCCACCTGGAGAATGGCTGAATTTTTTCCTGCAAGGGTAGCGTATATCGCACCCACTTCTGCGGCAGGGCTGCAGATGAACTATCCTGCATTTGTACATATCCCTGTGTGGCTCGCTACGGGCGGAAAGGATACAAACCCTTCACCGGCAGCCGCGCAATTTTCCGAAAACCAGGTTACCGGTATCGGCGGTTTCATGAGAAGGTCGCTGTATGCCGATCTGGGACATGGTTCCTGGTACCGCCACTGGGGCGAACCGGATTTTTTCCCCATGATGAATTCAATGCATAAGGCCAATCCGCTTATTTTCTTTAACCGGTTTGAATTTTGTCCTGATTCGGTTATCAGCACCAAATTAGGGGTCAGCCCAAGTTTTTATGCATATGAATGGCAGAAAGACAGCGTTACGATCGCTACCCGAACTAACGGTGTTAATACAATAGTGAATAATGCCCCGATCATTTCTTACACGGGCAATGAAATAACGGTAAAGTCATTCGGCTCTTACCGTGTCCGGTTTAAAAGAACAGTTGCCGCCGACTGGTCAGTATGGTCGCCTAAACCTGCAGTGATCAGGGCGAAAGCAGTTACCCAAACTCCCCCGATAACTGTCGTTGGTTTAAAAAGCAGCGTGTTACCTTCCCTTGATGGTAACACATCTGTGCAGTTGCAAATGCCTATTGGGTATCTTAATTACCAGTGGGTCCGGACTACGGATAATGCACTGGTTAGTACTGCGCAACTTTATGATGCGCCAGCAGGTTCTTATAAGGCGAGGTATTCGGAACCTTTTGGTTGTGGAACCTTGTATTCACCCATATTTAAAGTCGTTTCAGCAGCCGGAACGCCTAAACCGGATCCTGCCAAGAACCTTGCAGTATCTCCATTGTCACAAAAAGCTTTAAGGCTCGATTGGAACGATAATCCTAACGCCGGAACAAACGAATCGGGATTTGAAATATACAGATCCGCAAAAACGGGAGGCCCTTACGCACTTATTATTGTGACAGCACAGAATGTTGTTACTTATAACGACACTACGCTCATTCCAAACACAAAATATTTTTATATAATCCGATCCATTGCCGGAACAGGCGCTGCGGTTAATAGTAATGAAGCTTCAGGGACCACTCAAATAGACAACCAGCCACCAACAGCCCCTCTGAATCTGGAGTACAGAGGAAGTAATGCGGGCACCGTTTTCCTGCGCTGGGGTGCCGCAACCGATGACGTAGGTCTCGCCCGGTACGATATTTTTGTAAACGGTGTTAAAACCTATAGTACTCCTGGTCTCTTTTTTCCTGTTGCGAATCTTGACAGTCTTACTTCATACACATTCGTAGTGAAGGCGGTAGACAAAGCCGGAAATATTTCTCCCGCAAGCAACCAGGTGCTCGGTTACACGCACCGCCAGGGTCTTGCCTACAGATATTTCCAGGGATCCTATCCAACGCTGCCCGATTTTAATAATATTGGGCAACCTGTGCTTTCAGGTACAATGGATACAGTAAATGCAGGAGACGGAATAAGGAAGCAGGATGATAACTTTGCTTTCATATGGGAAGGAAGGATATACATTCCGATCAGTGGCACTTACACCTTTGAAACAAATTCTGATGATGGAAGCAAAATGTACCTGGATGCTCCTTATGGATTCAATACGCCGGCATTTATCAATAATGACGGTGCGCATGGCGCAACAACGGTAACAGGTACAAAATACCTTACACAGGGTTATCATATCGTAGCCTATACGTTTGCAGAGGTCGGCGGGGACCAGGTTATGGATATCTACTGGACCAGCACAGGCACAGGCCTCTCCCGCGAAAGGGTGCCAAAAAATTTCCTTGCTCTCAATGATGGACACACCGGCGTATCTCCCGCTGCTTCACCAACTTCACTTGTTGCCACTCCCGTATCTTATAATAAAATTAATCTCAGGTGGAACGATAACAGTGCAGACGAGACAGGATTTGAAATTGTCCGCTCCACTGCTATGACCGGAACATTCACCCCTGTATTTACTACCGCGGCAAATATTACTTCATACAATGATTCAGGACTTGTAGCAGGCGCCACTTATTATTATAAAATACGCGCCATCAATACCGGGGGGGCATCTCCTTTTGAATTTGCTTATACTGAATCCAACTGGGATCTTAATAACAGTTACGTTGATTCAACAGGTATTGCGGCAAATACGCTGGGTCATACAAACACTACTTTTAATAACACCGATAAAATTGAAGGATCACATTCCATTTCGATAGCCAATAACGGTTATCTGTCATTTAATACGGGAACAGGTGGATTTCCTTCTGCGGGCGGATACAACCAGCGCTCGGTGTCCTTATGGATCAAACCATCGAGCCTTACCGGAAAGAGAATGATATTTGACTTCGGAGGTTCCGATAACGGAATGGCCCTGCGCTTTAACAGCAGCGATCTTGTGGGAGGCATTGCCAGTGGTTCCGCGCTGACTTCCATCACGCTGAGCAATTTTGCAAGTGATGCAAACTGGCAGACTAACCAATGGAATCATGTTGCACTGGTATATGATGCCACCTCCCTTACCCTTTATCTGAATGGTGTTTCTGTCGCTTCCAATAATACATTGATATTCTCTTCTGTTGGTAATTCTACCAATGCGTCAAGAATAGGTAATTATACCGGATCCAATGTGTTCAATGACAACAGTTATTCTACCTGGCAGGGATTGATGGATAATATATATGTGATCAGGGGAGCATTGTCAAAATCTGAAATTGACAGCATACGGAGCTTCGCCTTTATGCAATCAACCGCAACAACACCAGCAGCACCGGCAAAACCAATTGCTCCTTCAGCGCTTACCGCCCAGGCAATGTCAACGGACAGTGTCCTGTTGAAATGGACCGATAATTCTGCTGATGAAACCGGGTTTGAAATATTCCGCTCTTCAGGCAATAAACTAAATAACCGGCTGATCGCAACAGTGGCCGCAGGCAATGGTGGCGAGATCACGTTCATGGACACTGCCCTGTTTGCAAATGTTACTTATTATTACAGGGTCCGCGCGACAGGAAATGTTGCGCCTTCAGATTCAACAGCAGAAGTCAGCACAACCACGCTGAACACGCTGCCTGTAATCAAAAAGATACGTGACTTTACCATGAAATATGCCACCACATTCATGCTGGCAGTGAATGCAACTGATATTGACGGGGACATTCTGTCATTCACAACAGGCAACTTTCCTGCATTTGCAACGGTTACAAGCCCCTCTAATGGGTTGTTTAATATTTCTTTCTCTCCGAGCATGGCCAAGAAAGGCTCATACCCACTCTCCGTATTCGTCTCTGATGGCAATGGCGGCATGGATACTTCTTCCTTTACACTTATTGTAAATAATAATGATGTGCCGGTGTTGGGTACGGTAGTGAGTGATACTACGATCAACGAAGGAAGCCTGTTAGCCCTCAATCTCAGTGCAACGGATAATGACGGAACTGCGCAGATGGTCTGGTCTTTCGACGGACTGCCTTCTTTCGGAACATTTGTAAATAACAATAACGGCAGTGGTTTGCTGACCTTCAAACCAGGCTACGCAGCTTCAGGAACCTACCAGGTGACTATCACCCTTAATGATGGATTTGGTGCATGGACCAGCAGCATAATTAATCTTACAGTCCTGGATAAAGAACCTAACGAAATGGTGCAGTTCGATTTCCGAAGCACCAGCACACCGCTTCCCACCTGGAACAATGTCAACGTTACCGGATCCGGAATTACGACTACACCTATACTGGATGTGAAGGGTAATTTAAGCTCTATCGGCATAAGCCTTGTTCAGGGAGTTGTGTCACCATCAACGGTCGGACCATTAACCGGCAACAACTCCGGTCCCTTCCCTGACCAGGTAATAAAAGACATGATGACCTGGGGCTTTAACACAGGTACTAATGCTACTGATACTGCCCAGTTGAAAATCACAGGGCTGGACCCCACAAAGAGCTACAACTTCTTATTCCAGGCCGGATACAATGTTAACATAATTGTTACTTTCAGGATAGGTACGGCGTCAATATCCAGAAATGCCTATCTGAATACTACCGGGATAGATACATTAAAAAACATCTTACCCAATACTGCGGGTGAAGTGCTGATCACTATGATCGGTGACGGAAGTACCAGCAGAGGCGGTGTATTGAATGCCATGGTGGTAAAGGCAAACTACGATGACGGTTCTGCACCGGCGAAACCATTAAGTCTTGCAGGTGTACATGTGCCCAACAGCGGAGTTAACCTTACCTGGCAGGACAGGGCGTATAATGAGCTTGCTTATTATGTTTACCGCGCGGATGCAAAGGCAGGACCTTATACACTCCTTAACAATGGAACAGCAAATAAAGACAGCACCAGCTTTAGCGATGCAACAGTGGCACCAACAACTACTTACTACTATTATGTGGCCGGTATGAATGCGGCAGGCACAGGAGCATCCAGCGATTCGATTAAAGTTGTTACAGGTAATAATGCGCCTGTGATTACTGCCCAGAGCGGCATTTATGTAAAATCGGATGCCATTACGACCTCGGATTTCTCGGTGGCCGATGACGCAGGAGATGTAGTAACCGTGACTATCAGCAATGCGCCTTCATTTGTTTCTCTCCAATATCTGGGTGGATCGAATTACAGGATCAGCGCTTCGCCAAATACTGATCATATCGGATGGTACACTATCGTGATTAATGCAACGGATAACAAAGGCGCAGTTGCCCTTAAGAATATCATCCTGGGTGTTGCTGACAAGAACACGAAGTCTGTATTTATTAATTTCGGCAGTACCACTGCAACAGCTCCCGCGCCATGGAACAACTGGCTTGGAGCAAAAGCTTCAGGCGCTGCGATCACAGGAATGAAAGACGAAAGCAACATAGTAAGTCCTTTCACCGTGACCAACACCCTTTCATGGGGCGGACTTAATGACCTTGGTCATATAACCGGCAATAACTCGGGTGTTTATCCTGATTCAGTGCTGGCAAGTGGTATAATGGATGCGACAGGTCCGAAATCTTTTACGATCACCGGCCTGAACAATGTCATGAAGTACAACGTGGTTTTCGTAGGAAGTTTAAATGAAGGCAGTACCAACCTGGTTGAATACGCTTCAGGAACAACAAAGGATACATTGAATTCAAGATATAATACCAACCAGACAGGTAATCTCAATGGGCTGATTCCAATCGGCGGATCACTTACCGTAACCGCCACGAGAATAGGCAGTTCTTCGGTAAATTACCTGAATGCGATGGTTATTGAAGAATATGACCCAGCAATCGTTACTATTCTCAACCCGATCAATTTGTATGCTGAACCGGTAGACCGCAATAATGCAGATATCAGCTGGTCCGACAGGACAACCGACGAAGATGTCTTTGCCGGATATTATGTAGACAGGGCTTCTGATTCTTTGTTCACGCAGAATCTGGTTTCAGTAAGCGTCCCTGCGAATACCTCTACCTACCGTTATGCAGGTCTGAACGCAAATACCAAATACTGGTTCCGTGTGAAAGCTAAGAATTCCGGAGGCGCGTTCTCAGATTACAGCAACCGGGTCAGAGTTATCACACCTGCTTCGCTGGTGTCGGTAAACTTTAATTATACTATGCCAAATGCGGCTGCGCCATGGAACAATACGTTCTCCGCCCCTACTATCGGTTCAACTGTATTCTCTAATCTGACCAACCAGTCAGGAATCGTATCAGGGTTGAGCCTTACGCTTACCAGGATATTTAACGGAGAATTTACAGCGGGTATGAAAACAGGTAATAATTCAGGTGTTGTTCCCGATGCAGTTCTGGCAGGGGATTACTGGATTGATAACACACAGATATCGGAGTTCAAACTGTATGGTCTTAATCAGTCAAGACGTTACAGGATAGGTTTTGTAGGAAGCTCAGGTCCTAATGGATGGTTCAAGGGAAACTACACTGCAACGTATACCGTTAACGGACGTACCGTTTACCTGAACTCATGGCTTAACAGTAGCAAGGTTGTGTATATCGGAGATATCGTACCGGGCGATGATGGCTCCGTGCTGCTTGACTTCTCTACCACGCTTACTGCGCAATATGGTTTCAATGCAGGTATAATCATTGAAGATTATACAGATCCTGTTGGGGGGTCACAATCCAACCTGGTGCTAAGCAATCCAAGCGTGCTGGCTACTGCACTGGGTCAGAACCCGGTAACCAACCAGCAGATCGCCGCAAGTGCCGCATCCGCTAAAACAAGGATGTACCCGAATCCGTTCGTTGATTTCATCAATATGGATTTCAATAACAATTCAGCAAATAACAACATCAGCGTAGATGTATATGACCTGTCTGGCAGAATCAGTTACCATAGAAATTATGGTAAGCTTCCCGCAGGCAGCAATACGCTTAGTCTTAACGGAAATGAAGCCAGCATGATCACAGGAGTATATATTATAAGCCTGAATGTTAATGGCAAGCCGGTTCAGGCAAATAAAGTAATCAGGACCAAAAACTAATGTAAACGGCCGGCGGCTTCAATGCCAGCCGGCCGTTTATTCTTAATGAGGGTCAATGTGCTCGTAAAAATTTTATACCTTCCCTTGAGAAAATTAATTTTGTGCAACTGAAAGATCTCTTTTTCAACTCCCGGAAAACATTAGGACAAGACAGGTACGCATGGATAGATTATGCCAAAGGCATCTGTATTATCCTCGTTACTTTCAGACATGTGCAGGAAGGCCTTCATCCAGCTAATACGCCTTACCCATACTACTGGCTGAAATTTGCAGATGTTTTCTTTTTCAGTTTCAGGATGCCATTATTTTTTATCGTTTCAGGTATTTTTCTTTCTGGCGCACTTGCCAAAAAAGGAGTGAAGGAGTATATCAATTCCAGGTTTAAAACAATTATTTGGCCCATGCTTATCTGGGGAACCGTCCAGATTACGCTTCAACTGATCTTTTCAAAATACGTCAACGTAGACCGGAAACCTGTTGATTACCTCAACCTTCTGATCATGCCCAGGCAGATTGAACAGTTCTGGTACCTGCATACGTTGTTTTTTACAGGTTCCCTTTACGCCATTTTGAAGATTTATGGTAAATTCACCATGCTGCACCAGGTGCTGTTTGGCATATTGCTGTTTTCTGTTACCGGCTATTTCAGGTACAATGATCTCGGAGGCCACTTTTTTGTGTTTGATATCTTTTTTTATTACATCTTTTTTGTAGTGGGAGATCTTTTCGGAAAAATTATTCTGAACCCTGACAATTATAAGATATTCAGTTCTACCAAAACCTTTATAATCTTTACCCCGCTGTTTGTGCTGCTGGAATTTTTCTTTACGAGGTTAAATATGCAGCATGGCATCGAGTCCGGATACAGGCAGCCTGATTATTATGTTCAGAATCAGCTGCCCGCTTTTTTCCTTATCGTCGGAATAATAGGCGGTGCGTTCCTTATTCATTGTTCTTTCCTGCTTCAGAAGCTAAATATCCTCAAATTTATCCGGATAATAGGATACCATTCATTATACATTTATGCTATTCATCTTGCTGTAACGGCCGCCACCCGGATCGTGTTCCGCAACGTGATCCATTATGACAATTTTTTTGTGCTGCTTGTCATCAGTACGGTACTCGGTATTGGTGTTCCGATTATATTTTTTAATGTTACTGACAGGATGGGAATGTGGTGGTTGTTCACACTTAAGAATCCTAACGCGGATACAAGCCATAGTGGCCGGCATGTGTGGAAAACCGGTCCCGGCAAAATTGCTCCGGAAGAACCCATATCGACGATTAATCCACAGGTAATAGAAAAAAATTAATGAGCGGATCCTATGCAGCAGACTCTTCCTCCGGCCAAGGCGAAAATTTTTTTTCCTAACCTCGACGGATTACGTTTTTTCTCTTTTTTAGTAGTGTTTCTTTATCATGGGCACCTTTCTGTCTTAAGTTACCTTAAAGATTCGCAACCCCGGACGTATTCTGCTGTTGAATTCCTGTTCCAGCATGGCAACCTCGGCGTAAATTTCTTTTTCGTGCTGAGTGGATTTCTTATTACTTTTTTATTAATAAAAGAAAAAGAATTAACGGGAACGATACATGTTCCTAATTTTTATGTGAGAAGGATGCTGAGAATATGGCCGCTGTATTATCTCTGCATCTTTTTAGGCTTCGTAGCATTTGCGATACTAAAAAAATACAGCGGACAGCCGCTAGCAGAAAATGCCAACCCTTTTTTCTATATATTCTTTGGAGCCAACTTTGATATCATGCATACCTGGCCCGGCAAACCTGATGCATTACTGCTTTCGGTGCTGTGGTCCGTAGCCGTAGAAGAACAATTTTATCTTACGTGGCCACTGATTCTGAAGGTCGTGCCCCTGAAGTATTTTAAATATGTGTTTCCAGTGATCATGGCAGGGTCACTGGTGTTCAGGTCGTTCCATACCGGAGACAATGATCATGAATTTGCGATACGCTATTTCCATACCTTCTCGGTAATAGGGGACATGGCGCTAGGCGGTTTATTCGCCTACCTGGTTTCTTATGAAAATAAGTTTAAGTCGTATATTGTAAATATCAGCAAGGGACAGCTTATCTTACTATACCTGTCAACATTGCTTGTTGTTTTATACAAGCAGGTGTTATTTCCTCCGGGCATACCGGTAATATTCGAAAGGATCGTTATCGCTTTTTTATTCGGCATGATTATACTTGAGCAGAACTATGCGAAAAATTCCCTGTTTAAAATGAGTAATTTTAAACTGGCCAGCAAGCTTGGAATATATACGTACGGGCTGTACTGCCTGCATTTCCTCGGATTGTACTTTGCGATAAAAATCATGGATGTGCTGCAGCTGAATGGTTCTGTCAGCCGGGTTGCCTTTGCAATGCTGGCGCTGGCGTTTGCTTTGTCAGTTGTTATCGCACTGTCTTCTTACAATTTTTACGAAAAATGGTTCCTTCGCTGGAAAGACAGGTTTGCGTTCATTGTGAAAAAATAGCTTATGAGATCCTTCAGCAACATTCCGGGAGCACTGGTAGTATGGATAGCTTCTTATGTATTTTTTTTATTTACCCTCGCCAATAATTTTTCTGCCTCCCACGATTCCATACATTACCTGCTGGATATACTGAATGGAAATGAGCTGTTTCACCAGCATCATCTATTATATAATTTCTTAGCCAGTAAATGGCGGCTTCTTTTGCCCGGACTGCCACCACAATACGCCATTGAATCCTTTACGGCATTTTGGGGCAGCAGCGCGATGGCGGTTATTTATTCATTTTTCCGTAACAGGTTTTTTTTAGCGCCTTTTGCCGCCGCGGCCGGTACAGCCATCATTGCATTTTCTTATGGCGTATGGTTTTACAGTGTGAATATAGAAGTATATATGCCGCCATTATTTTTTATCGTCTGCTGCCTGTATTTTATTACAAAGAAAGAAATGGATATAAGCGATGTGCGAAAAATTGCATTGCTGCATTGCTTAGCCATATTGTTTCACCAGGTAAATATATTGTTTGCGGTGGTGGTGATCTGGGCAATAATTATTAACAGGAAAAATGTAAAAGTTTTTTCTGCGCTGGCGCAATATTGTTTAATAGGAATAATTGTTGCCGGAGGAATGTATTTTCTTGCCGGATGGTTTTTCGAAGGGCATAGTTCCGTTGCCCAATGGATGCGTTGGGTGGAAGGCTACACCGTTGGTCATGGATACTGGCAGCCACTAAGCATCAATACACCTGTGCGTGTGTTCACTGGGTTTTCACATGCTTTTATCGGCGGACATTTTGTATTTCAGATCCCAGCGGTGGAGCATGCGCTGCAGCATTCTTTTCGCGATCACGGGCTCACGGATGAAATATTCCTGGCCTCGAAGATCTCATCTGCCGCGGTCTGGGCGCTATGCATCCTTACTGTCTTTTTTGTAACTATTTTTATTTCATCTGTGGCCCGGCTCTTTAAAAATTATAAAGCTGTTATCCGTCATTCAGCCAATATTGTTGCGCCAATGATGCTGACGATAGTTGTTTATTCTGTTTTTTTCTGTTTCTGGATGCCGGAAATACTGGAATTCTGGATACTGCAGATGGTATTGGTCTGGATGCTGCTGATTGGTACGGCACCACTGATCCGGTTGCCATTTAACGTTCCTTTACGCGCCGGGCTGGTAGCTGTGGCGCTGACAGTATTTTCTATTAATTTTTTCGGAAGCCTTCGCTGGCTCCAGGATATTAACAACGACTGGTACTACAGGGAGACGTGTAAAATTAGAAATGATGTTGGTGCAAATGACCTGGTAGTGGTTGATAATGAATGGATATTAAAAGATTTTATCAGGTATTATACACAAGCAAGGGTGCTGGCAACAGATGAGCCTGGTTACAGCCGAACGAAAGAAGATGTGCTGATAAAGCAATTTTTATTTAAAAAAGGAAGGGTATATATTTACCGCGATCACCACTTTACCCGATCTTATTAAATACTTCCACGGGGTTGTCGCAGAAAACAATTCTTTCGCCCAGCGGCTCATATAAGAAGCCTTCAATTTCCAGCATTTTCAGGTGATTGTTCAGGTGATTGTAAAATCCTCCCGAGTTGAGGATGTAAATTTTTTTATCATGGATTTTCAATTGGTTCCAGGTCACCATTTCAAAAAATTCGTCCAGGGTTCCAAAACCGCCTGGCAGTACGATTGCGGCATCGCTCATGTCGTACATCATTTTTTTTCTGCTGTGCATATCAGGGACAATGGCCATTTCCGTAAGGCTCTCATGTTGCTGTTCCCATTGGATAAGAATTTTTGGAATAACGCCCATCACTTTTCCTTTGTGGGCCAGGACGGAATCTGCCAGAATCCCCATCAGGCCCTGCTTTCCTCCTCCGTATACTAGTTTGATATCGAGCACCGAGATTAATTTTCCGAGTTCTGTTGCATGCTTTGCGAATAATGGGTTTTTGCCGTCCCTGGAGCCGCAAAAAACCGCTACCGATTGGATCTTCATACAATTACAAGATAGCTTATCCTGACAATTGCACACAATTTTATTATCTTGGATTTCCTTAATTCAATATTCACGTATGTCTTCAATCCTGCTGTTCTCTTTTGTTGCCGGATACTTTATCATACTGCTCATAGTAGCCTGGTACACTTCCCGTAATTCCAACAATGATTCTTTTTTTATAGGTAACCGGAATTCCAATTGGATGCTGGTGGCGTTTGGCATGATTGGCACATCGTTGTCAGGAATAACATTCGTATCGGTGCCGGGAACAGTTGGCACCGGAGGATTCGCCTATTTTCAACTGGTGCTGGGAAATCTTGCAGGATACATACTTGTTGCATTTGTTTTGCTGCCATTGTATTATAAATTAAACCTCACTTCTATTTATAATTATCTGCAACAACGTTTCGGCCCGGTGTCGCACAAAACGGGCGCAATATTTTTTATTGTTTCCCGCGTACTGGGCGCCACTGCAAGATTATATGTTGTTATCAATGTTCTGCACTTATTTATCCTTAAAGATATGGGGGTGCCTTTTGGGATTACGGTTTTTGTGATATTATTAATGATTTTGCTGTATACATTCGAAGGCGGTGTTAAAACGATAGTGTTTACTGATACACTGCAAACCATTTTTATGCTGGTGGCTCTGATATCGTGCATTATCTACATCATGCATAATATGTCTTTTACTGGCGCGGGCATATTCAATGAAATGAACAGGCAGGGGTTGACCCGGATCTTCGATATGGATCCCAATAGTTTTTCTTTTTTCCTGAAGCATATGATGGGTGGGGTTTTTATAACGGTAGCCATGACTGGTTTGGATCAGGAACTGATGCAGAAAAATATCAGTGTCAGTAACCTGAAAGATTCCCAGAAGAACATGGTGACGTTCAGCATTATTTTCACCATAGTGAATTTTTTATTTTTGTTGCTTGGCGGATTGCTGTATCTGTATGCCCTCAGAAATGGTATTGCCGCAAAAAAGGATGACCTGTTTCCCACTGTTGCCCTTAAATATCTTCCTACGGGACTGTCGGTCATATTTATTATCGGATTGATCTCCGCTTTGTTCCCCAGCGCCGATGGTGCGCTAACTGCCCTGACTTCTTCTTATTGTATTGATATACTTGGTTTGAAGAAAAGAGAAGATCTGGATGAAAAACAGAGGAAAAAAATCCGTTTGAAAGTGCATTTTACTTTTGCCATAATTTTCTTTCTCACGGTACTGGGATTCAAATGGATGGATAATAAATCCATTATCGATGTAATATTAAAAGTGGCAGGGTTCACTTATGGTCCGCTGCTGGGATTATTCGCCTTTGGCATATTAACCAGGAAACAGATCTATGACAGGGCGTCCATCTATGTGTGCCTGGTCTCTCCGGTACTGATTCTGGGACTGGATTATCTCAACCAAAGCACAGCATTTTTCGGATCTTTTAAAATAGGATATGAGCTACTCATTTATAATGGCCTTCTTACCTTTGCCGGATTGTGGTTGATATCTAAAAAACATGGAACCAGTTAACGGACTTGCCCAGGCTTATGCCGATCAGTATACTTCTTCTCAGAATGTCCTGCTGCAGCAGGTTTTACAAGAAACCGCCATTCATCCGCACGCCCATATGCTTAGCGGTCACGTGCAGGGAAAATTTTTAGAAATCTTTAGCGTATTGCTTCGGCCTGAAAAAATACTCGAGGTTGGCACCTTTACAGGCTACAGCGCGCTTTGCCTTGCAAGAGGATTGCGTCCCGAAGGAAAATTACACACCATCGAACTCCGGGAAGAAGATGCAAACACGGCAAAGAATAATTTTAACCATTCTAATTATAAGGACAGTATAATTTTACATGTTGGTAATGCGTTAAGGATCATTCCGGAATTGGATGAAACCTGGGATCTGGTTTTTATAGACGCTGACAAAACAGGCTATCTTGACTATTATCGTTTAATATTGCCAAAATTGAGGAGGGGAGGCGTGATCCTGGCTGATAATGTATTGTTTCATGGACAGGTGCTGGCACATCCAGTTACAGGTAAGAGCGCAAAAGCTATCCATGAATTTAACGAATTCATCAGTAAAGATGAAAGCGTGGAACAGGTGCTGTTAACCATCCGTGATGGGCTAATGTTAATAAGAAAGAAATAAAACAGGTATAAATGAGATTTTTTTCAGTTGTATTGTTTGTGTTGATAACCGGGTTGGCAAAGGCGCAACCTACTGCCGACATTATTGAATATATAAACAACTACAAAAAACTGGCGATGGATGAAATGCAGCGGGCTGGAGTGCCGGCGGCAGTAAAACTTGCGCAGGGCATACATGAAACACAGGCAGGTAAGAGCGACCTGGTGCAGAAGTCTAACAATCACTTCGGCATCAAGTGCAAGGCGGTGTGGACCGGCGACCGGGTTTTTCATGATGATGATTCCCGGGGCGAATGTTTTCGTAAATATGGCCAGGCCGCGGAGTCTTATAAAGACCATTCGGATTTTCTGAGAAGCAGTGACCGGTACGATTTTCTTTTTCAACTCGATCCGACAGATTATAAAGCCTGGGCTTACGGACTTAAAAGAGCCGGCTATGCTACGAATCCGAAGTATGCCCCAATTATTATCAAGCTGATAGAAGACTATAACCTTGAGCAATACACGCTGATCGCCATGGGCAAAATACAACCCTCCGAAGAAGTGGTGCTGCAGCTGCCAAAACCATTTACCGATCTGCCCATTACCGTAAGCCCTGTGTCCGATACTGCTGAGGCAGCAGCTCAGCCTGCTTTACAAATCCCTGTAACTGCTGTCAGCTACCCCACGGGAGAATTTACCATCAACAATACCAGGGTAATATTTGCGAAGCAGGGTACTGCATTGCTAACGGTCGCTCAGCAATATGATGTATCGTTAAGCCGGTTGCTGGAATTTAACGACCTCAGCGGGCAGGATGTACTCAAAACCGACCAGCTGCTGTACCTGCAGCGAAAAAGGAAATCAGGCACCAATGAATTTCATATAGTAGCTCCCGGAGAGAGCCTGTATGACATTTGCCAGAAAGAAGCCATCCGGCTGGATGTGCTGCTGGACTACAATCATTTGCAGCGGTCAATGCAGCCCGCTGTGGGTGAGAAGCTTTATCTTCAGGGAACATCTCCGTCACGACCAAAACTATAATCCATGAATCTTATCAGGGTACATGATAAAATGTTCGATCCTTATCTAACCCAGGAAGAAATTCAGACCAGGGTAAGCTTTATTGCCGAACAGCTTAATACAGATTACGCAGGCAAAAAGCCGTTGTTTATCGCCATATTGAACGGCTCCTTTATATTTGCTTCGGATCTTTTTAAGAAATTGCATATTGAAGCGGAAATATGCTTTATCAAACTGGCATCCTATAAAGGCTCGAGATCCACCGGCCATGTGGTGACCTCCATCGGGTTGGATGCAGACCTTTTCGGAAGGGACGTTGTGATAATTGAAGATATTGTTGACACTGGCAAAACCCTCACGGAGTTTTTGCCACAGCTGGAACACCAGCAGCCTGCATCGCTAAAAATTGTTGCTTTGCTTCACAAAGCTGAAGCGACCATGTTTCCCGTTCCCATCGATTATCTTGGCTTTTCTATCCCTGATAAATTTGTTGTAGGCTATGGCCTTGATTATGACGGGCTGGGAAGAAATATTCCTGAAATATATAAACTAGTTGAATAAAGGTGTACTGATATTATTTCTGCTGTTTGTTTCCATGTGGACGTCTGCGCAATTCTACCTTAGAGGAGAAGTTCGGGATGAAAAGTACAACCTGTTGCCTAACGCGAAAATAATATTACAATCCACACCGTATGTATACAGTTCCGGCGGCTCGGGATCTTTTGGCATCATGACATCGAAGAAAATTGATTCCATAATGGTGTCAAGCAATGGATATCAAACCTTATCCCTGATCGCCGATGCCGGTAAGTACCTGGTTATTAAATTAAGTTTAATGTATTCCAACGCCAGCCTGCAAAAGAACAGGCTGATGTCTTTTACCAAGGACCTTCAGCTGACCGACAGGGAAAACTGGATCGCCAGCGGCGAATCCTATAGTTCATTGCTGGAAAACGAATTCGTAAATGCAAAAAAATATCCGGAAACAGGATTTGCTATCCGTATAGATAAGGCATCTTACAGCAATGTCCGCAGGTTCGTGAATATGCAGACCAAAGTACCGCCGGACGCGGTAAGGATCGAAGAGCTGATGAACTACTTTAATTTTGGTTACACCAAACCACGGGGAGACAGTATATTTTCATTTACCAGTTATATCAGCGACTGCCCCTGGAACACTTCGAGCCAGTTATTGTTTTTAAATATCTGTGCAAGAAAAATTGAACCGGAAAAAATTCCTCCGAGCAATCTTGTATTTTTAATCGATGTATCGGGATCGATGGATATGCCTAACAGACTTCCCCTGTTAAAATCCGCGTTTAAATTATTGGTAGATAATTTGCGTGACAAAGACACTATTTCTATTGTCGTGTATGGAAGCACGGTAGGAGTGTGGATGGGACCTACATCAGGGAAAGAAAAAATAAAAATACGAAAAGCTATCGAGGACCTTAACCCCGGTGGTGCCACGCCTGGCCAGTCAGGGATCTTGTCTGCTTACAGCCTTGCAAAAAGCCAGTATATCAAAAACGGGAACAACCGGGTAATACTCGCCACTGATGGCGATTTCAATGTGGGACAAAGCACAGAGGAGCAACTGGAAAAGATGATCATATCGCACCAGGAATCCGGGATCTATTTAACCTGCCTCGGAGTGGGAATGGGCAATTATAAAGATTCCAAGCTGGAAGTACTGGCTAAAAAAGGAAAGGGAAATTTCGCTTACCTGGACAATGAAGCGGAGGCTGAAAAAGTTTTGGTGAAAGAATTAACCCAAACGTTGTATTCCGTTGCGGACAATGCGTCACTTGGAATTAATTTTAATAGTAACTATGTAAAAGAATACCGGCTGATCGGTTATGACAATAAATTGAAAGCGCTTGCAGATTCCGTGATGGAAGTTGAAGGGGGAGAAGTCGGTTCGGGTCATTCGATGATGGTGTTGTTCGAGATTGTTCCGAATGATTTTATTTCAGATAAAAATGATGTGGCAATGGTCAGCACCAATTATCATTTGCCAAAAGATACGACGATAAAATCTGCTTCTTTCCAGGTGCCTTATAACTACGAAGAATTTCCGAAGCTGCCTCAGTACCTGCGGTTTGCCACATCTGTTGCCATGTTCGGCACATTACTGAAAGAATCGGTGTATGCGAAAAAAATGAGCTGGAATGAAACCATCATCCTGGCAAATGAATCGTACGACCAATCCGATCCCATACAAAAGGAATTCATTACAATTATCGAAAAAGCTAAAAAAATATACCTGAGGGGCAAAAAACGACGGGCATCTGCTAGGTGAACATTTCCCTCACCTTATCAAAAAAGCTTTTATCTGATTTTTCAGGCTGTGGGTGAAAGTTAGGAGAGCTGTTCAGTTTTTCCAGCATCGTACGTTCCTCTGCAGACAGCGTTTGCGGTGTCCAGATATTTACCGAAATCAGCTGGTCACCTCTTTCATAAGAATTTACTGCAGGAAAACCTTTTCCTTTCAACCGGAAGATTTTTCCACTTTGCGTGCCAGGCGGAATTTTAATTTTTGCCCGCCCGTCGATGGTAGGAACTTCCAGTTGCGTTCCGAATACTGCATCGGTGAAGGTGATATGGAGCTCGTGGCCCACATTCATTCCATCCCGGTGAAGATCTTTATGCTGTTCTTCTTCTATTAATATTAAAAGGTCGCCATTGGGTCCGCCGCGCTCACCGGCATTTCCCCGTCCCCCTACGCTCAGTTGCATTCCTTCCTGTACTCCTGCCGGTATATCTATGGTAACCGTTTCTTCGCCGTAGCTTCTTCCTTCCCCCTTACATACTGTGCACTTTTGAGTAATAGTAGTGCCTTCACCATTACAGGTTGGGCAAGTTGTAACGGTCTGCATCTGGCCAAGAAAGGTATTACTTACTTTTCTTACCTGGCCGCTGCCGCCACATGTGTTACACGTTTGTACGCTGCCCTTATCCTTTGCGCCGCTGCCTCCGCAGGTAGTGCAGGAAACATATTTTTTAACCTTTATCTGCTTTGTGACCCCTTTTGCGATTTCTTCGAAACTCAGCCTGATCTTTACACGGAGGTTGCTACCCTTGGTTCCACGACTCCGGGTACCGCCACGTCTTCCCCCTCCTCCTCCGAAAAAGCTTTCAAACCCTCCTCCATCACCGAAGATGTCTCCAAACTGGCTGAAAATATCATCCATGTTAGAAGATTGTCCGCTTCGACCCGCTCCACGCAGGCCTGCATGTCCGAAGCGGTCGTACTGTGCCTTCTTTTCGGTATCGCTGAGTACTTCATAAGCTTCGGCGGCTTCCTTAAATTTTTCTTCCGCAGGTTTGTCTCCGGGATTACGGTCGGGGTGAAACTGCATGGCCACCTTACGGTAAGCCTTTTTAATCTCCTCTCCTGAGGCAGATTTGGAAACGCTTAATATTTCGTAATAATCTCTTTTTGTCATGTATGTGCTTATTTTCCTACTACTACTTTAGCGAAGCGGATAATCTTATCATTAAGGAAATATCCCTTTTCAACTTCTGCAACAACCTTTCCCCTGGCATCTTCAGTGGGTGCAGGAATTTCAGTGATCGCTTCCTGGATGTCAGGATTGAAATCTGTTCCTACGCTTTCCATAGCTTTAAGTCCCTTGGATTGAAGGGTAGAGCGAAGCTTTCCAAAAACCAGCGATACGCCTTCTTTCAATGCTTTTATATCGTCGGTAGCCTGGATCTGCTTTTCTGCCCTTTCGCTGTCGTCGAGCACGGTCAGTAATGAGGTAATGACATCTTTTCCGGCTGTCTGAATAAGTTCAAGACGTTCTTTGGCGGTTCTTTTTCTAAAATTGTCAAAGTCGGCCACCAGGCGCAGGTATTTATCCTTCTGTTCATCTAACTGCTGCTGCAGTTGGGTTGCTTCATTACCTAAACTTTCTGAACCTGTTTCAGTAGCACTGTCGACTCCCCCTGTTATATCGGCAGAATTGTGAATGTCCTGCATTGCATTTTCTTCCATAGCTTAAAATTGACTGCAAAGTTAAGCTAGTCAAGAATGTTGCCAAGCAGGTTTTGAGGCCAAAATGTCTGATTAAAATGCCGTTCCCGGAACGATGGCATACCTGCACTGTAACAGCGCAGGTATGGGAGCAATGCGAAATAATCTCAATAGGAGTTCACTCTTTATTTGGAAACCTGGAATTTGCCCGAATCAACTACCCTGCCATTGCGGTCACGGAGCTGGAAAATGTAGATGCCTCTGTAAAAATCGCCCAGATTTACGACTGTTTTGGGGGTTACATTGGAGATCTCAAAAACTTTCCTGCCCAGGAAACTGAATATCTGGAAGGAATAGGATCTGTCATAATCTTTCTGAAAGTCGAAATTAATAATGGAAGTGGCGGGATTGGGGTAAAATTTAATCACCCTGGCAGAAGCATCTCCTCCAGGAGGTAAAGGCCTGGACTGACTTCTAGCCTGGTACGAGACCAGCAGAACAATGAAAAACAGGTAAACATTCTTCATAATAAAATTTTAAACGCCAGCGGGATACTCTTTATTTCTTCTAAGGATTTTTTCTTAGATGTAAAAGGTTTTTGGCCTGCGCATTGTTCATTTCCGCTGCTACGTAATCTGCTTTTGTATCTGTGATCTTCCAGGTGCCGTTCAGTTTTTTCAGCGGCCCGGTGGCTAAAGGAAAATTTGAAGTGATGGAATAATTCTGCACATCACTCGTCCACGTGCCTTCTGAGACCAGTGAATCAATAACCCCTTCAACTGCTCCATTGCTATGAAACTGAAAATTATAGCCTTTAAACTCGTTTGTGATGTTAACCGGTCCTTCCTGGAAGGTTTCCACATGCCAGCTCCCCTTGGTCATCGCTTCAACAAGAAGATCCCTCTTTTTGTCTTCGACAAGTTTTTTACAGGAACTTTCCAATGAGACGCAAAGGATCAGTAAAAAGAATTTAAAGTACCACTTTTTCATTCGGTATCGAGGTTTGCGGTAAAAATTGGTAAAATTACCCGCATTGTCAAGTACAAGTTAAGAATTTTTGTTTTTGATAATTTTATACATTTGTAACTTAATATGAGCAAGCCCAAATTGTTCTTTATAGTTGACGATGATGCGGATGACCAGGAGCTTTTTGTGGAGGCCATCAGTGAAATAGACAAATCTATCAAATGTATCAGCGCTTTTGATTGCGAGGAGGCGCTTGGCCTTCTTAAAAATGGCAAAATTGCGCTTCCTGATTTGATCTTCCTTGATCTGAACATGCCCAGACTGAATGGAAAGCAATGTCTTGCTGAATTAAAAAAACAGGCTCATTTACGCGATATACCCGTTATTATTTACTCTACATCTTCGGAAAAAAGTGACATCGAAGAAACAATGCAGCTTGGGGCGGCCCATTTTCTTACCAAACCTAATAAATTCAAAGAGCTTTGCGAGGCCCTGTCTTATGTAGTATCCAGGGATTGGTCGATGATGGCTAATTTAAACCAGCATTCTTAATGGTTCTTCCAGTAATCCCTGTAATGTTTGCAGGAAAGCCGAACCCGTTGCGCCATCCACCACACGGTGGTCGCAGCTTAGTGTCAGCTTCATCACATTTCCGGGAACCACTGCTCCGTTCTTTACGACCGGTATCCGTCTGATTGCTCCCACTGCGAGAATACAGGCATCAGGTGGATTAATGATCGCCGTGAACTGGTCTATTCCAAACATACCCAGGTTAGATATAGTAAACGTATTTCCTTCCCAATCGGATGGCTGAAGCTTTTTATCTTTAGCTTTTTTAGCAAATTCTTTTACTTCAACGCCAATTTGTGAAAGAGACTTAGTATCCGCAAACCGTACAACAGGTACCAGGAGCCCTTCTTCAACGGCTACCGCTACGCCAATGTTTACATGATGATTATATCTGATCTTGTCGCCCAGCCAGCTGCTGTTTACCTTCGGATGTAATTTCAGGGCAACGGCCGCCGCTTTCAGCACCATGTCGTTGAAAGATATTTTAACAGGGGAAACTTCGTTCAGCCTTGTTCTGCTGGCTACCGCATTGTCCATGTCTACCGCAATAGTGAGGTAAAAATGCGGAGCCGAAAATTTGCTTTCCGCCAGGCGTTTTGCGATACTTCTGCGCATCTGCGATACCGGCACCTCGTCAAAGCTTACTTCACCAGCAGAAGCAGTTACTATCTGAGGGGATGCGGCAGTCTGCCTGTTCTCTTCTTTTTTGAGAGGAACAAAACCATCCACGTCTTTTTTAATGATTCTTCCGCTATCACCGCTGCCTTGAACTTCAGTGATATTTATACCTTTTTCCGCTGCCAGTTTTTTGGCCAGGGGAGAAGCTTTTACCCTTCCGGTGGAATCTGTATGAGGTTTGTCATCCTGATTTGCGACAGCAGCCGCAGCTGCTTTTGAAGGGTTATTCACTACCAGTTGTTCCGCAATGGTCTCAGCTGGTGTGGTAATTTCTTTCTGCACAGCCACAGGTGCCTGGGAAGTCTTCGAGGCGGCTACTATTTTCTGCACATCGACTTTATCACCACCAATGATCGCCAGCAGTTCATTCACGGCAATTTTCTGCCCTTCCGTTGCCCCGGTATATAATAATTTTCCTTCTTTATAACTTTCCAGCTCCATGGTGGCTTTGTCCGTTTCGATATCAGCCAGTACATCACCTTTTTTCACTATATCGCCTACCTTTTTGTGCCAGGATGCGATCACTCCTTCGGTCATTGTGTCGCTGAGCCTGGGCATCAATATTACTTCTTCCATTTTGGAAATATCCAGAGCGGGAGCGGGTTCCTTAGAAGCAGCCTGTTCTTTTTTCGGCGCTTCCAGGGTGGCCTGCGCTGGTGTTGCAGGCTCGGTTTTCGGCGCTCCGGCACCTCCATTTTGTTTGATCAGATCGCTAATGTCTTCACCCTTTGCCCCAATAATCGCAAGCAGATCGTTTACCTGCAGCTTTCCGCCTTTGTCAGTGCCTCTGTGCAACAATATCCCGTCTTTATAACTTTCGAGATCCATAGTGGCCTTATCTGTCTCTACTTCTGCAAGCAGGTCGCCTTTTTTTACGGTATCCCCCACATTTTTATGCCAGTCCGCAATCACACCTTCGGTCATCGTATCGCTCAAACGGGGCATTAATATCACTTCAGCCATATAACAAATTCAATTTGAAGAGTGAAATTAATCAAAATGATGCAAACATTACTGCTATCCGTTAATAATCAAGTTCGAGTTTTAATCTGTCCTTAAGCTCCTTCACCATTGGAAATTGCTCCACCATCATCAGGAACTGTTCTTTTTTCGAAAATGTTTTTTCTCCGGGGTCGTGTACAACTGGGTTGTCAGTTATTTTTACGGCGAAATGCAGCGTTTTATTGCAAAAATGTTTTTGCAGGTGTTCAGACAGTATCCGCTTTTCCTGTTCAATGAATTTTTGTTCGAGGTTATTATTGGTGATCACTTCAAAATGACAGTCACTGAGAATATTCAACGTGGCCATTTTGAAACTTTGCTCCGCAGGATTTTTGTTGTCCTTTAAAATTTTTGTATACATCTCCCAGGTTTCCTGCAATTTTTGCTGCTGCAACGAAATGACGTTTTCAACGGTGGAATTGTTTGCCCGGTCTGCAATTTGTTTACGGATGGTATCGAGTCTTCCAGGCCTGATGGGAACAGGCTTTTCAGGATCTGTTTTAATGGCAACCGGTTCTGGTTTTAAGTCAGCGGAATCCTGGATCGTATTCGGTTTTTCATTTTGAATAATAAGTTTGGGCCCGGTAATTTTGACCGGCTGCATCATAGGAATATTTCTGAATGCAACGGGCTTTACTGTTTCAGTCTGCTTTTCATTATCTAATACTTCGTTGTTCGAACTCAGATCAAGGGCCTGCATTAAATAGGTCAGTTTAATTAATGCGAGTTCCACGTGCAGTCTTTTATTTCTGGCAGATTTATAATTTATTTCTGTTTCATTTAAAACATTCAGTGCGCTTATCAGGTACGCTGCACTTATTTTTTTTGCGGTGGAAATGTAGCGTTCCCTGAAACTTTCCACCACTTCCAGCAATCCAGCGATTCTTTCATCTTTGCAGATCAGCAGGTTCCTGAAGAATTCGGAAAATCCATTGAGGACCACTTCTTCTTCAAAACCTTTGCTGTTAATATCGTCAAAGAGCAGCATTACGGCGGCAAGATCCTGCTCAAGCATATTGTCGGCCATTCTGAAATAATAATCTGCATCGAGTATGTTAAGATGTTCGAGTGTATGGCTATAACTCACTTCTCCATTGGTAAAACTTACAATTTTATCAAGTATGCTCAGCGCGTCGCGCATGCATCCTTCGCTTTTTTGAGCGATCAGCTGCAATGCCGCCCTTTCAGCCTTTATATGCTCTTTATCGGTTACTTCCTGCAGGTGTTCAACAGTGTCGCTGGTGGTAATTCTTTTAAAATCAAATATCTGGCAACGGCTCAGTATGGTAGGGAGTATTTTATGTTTTTCCGTTGTCGCGAGGATAAATATGGCATAGGGAGGCGGTTCTTCGAGTGTTTTTAAAAATGCATTGAAGGCCGAGTTGCTGAGCATGTGCACCTCATCTATAATATAAACTTTGTACTCTCCGGCCTGGGGGGCGAAGCGAACCTGGTCCACAAGATTTCTGATATCCTCTACAGAGTTATTGCTTGCAGCATCAAGCTCATGAATATTCAGTGAAGTGCCCTCATTAAAAGATATGCAGGAGTGGCATTTGTTGCATGCTTCGCCGTCAGGTTGCTGGTTTTCGCAGTTGATGGTTTTTGCCAGAATTCTTGCGCAGGTCGTTTTGCCCACCCCTCTTGGCCCGCAAAACAGGAATGCATGGGCGAGCTGCCTGTTTTTTATAGCATTTTTAAGAGTTGTTGTAATATGGCTCTGACCCACTACCGTGCTGAAGGTCTGCGGACGGTATTTTCTAGCTGAAACAATGAATTTCTCCATGCTGCAATTTAGGGAGAGATTTCACGCAAAGCCGCGAAAGTTCCGTACAAAAGGCGCAAAGGAAGTTTTCTTTACGCTCCCGGGATGTATGCTCCTTTCCATGAAACTATGAAAAAACCGGGTGCGGTTTAAATTCCCTGGTCCTGTCGAACAGGTATCGGTAAGTGATCAGCCTTCGGCTCCTGTAGGTACCCAGCCCAATGGCGATGTTGATCATTTTCGGATTGAATTCACCGATCCACTGCATCTCATAATCCTCATAAATGTTCTGGCCCTGGATGATCTTTGCACCTTCCATGATCATAAAGGAATCGACTCCGGTTCCCTGCCATTCGGGCACTACGCCAAACACCAGGCCTGTGAATTTCGTACATTTTTTAGTTGCTTTCACCCAAAGGAACTTTAATTTTCCAAGCAGGTCGAACCGGCCGTTAAGGTGCCTGAACCACTGATTCAGGTCAGGCAGGTTCACCCATAATGCGATCGGTTCTTCTTTAAGATAAACAAACCAGATGATCCTTTCATCCATTACCGGCTTCATTTGTTTGAACATTTTCAGCACCAGGTCCTTTTTTAGCTCTTTGAGCCCACCGTGTCCGGCCCATGCTTTATTGTATACGGTAGTGAAATCGGCTGCATATTTTTCCAGTCTGGATTTTTCGATGTGCCGGGCGACTATATCAGGGTTTTGGGAGATCAGTGCGTGACGGTCGTAAAACTTTTGCTGGACCCTGTCGCGCACCTTCAGCGAAAAGCATATCTGGTTGAAAAATAACTGGAATCCATAATTTTCCCATAGCTCCTGATAATACGGAGGATTGTAATTCATGCAGTATGAAGGGGGGTTGAAACCTTCCACCAGTAATCCCCACCAGCGGTCCCTTTCCCCACAGTTAATTGGTCCGTCCATTGCCTGCATTCCTTTTTGCAACAGCCAGTGTTTGGACACATCAAACAGTTTTTCAGCAGCTTCCCGGTTATTGACGCAATCAAAGAATCCTATGCCGCCCACGGGTAAGTCGTCTCCTTTGTTTTTATATTTTTTATTGGTAAAAGCCGCGATGCGGCCTATAAGTTCTCCCTCGTCGTTTTCAAGTATCCATCTGGTAATTTCGCCATGGCGAAGTGCCTTGTTCTTCTTCTTGTCGAAAACTTCGTTGATATCTTTATCCAGCGGCCTGATGTAATCCGGGTTGCCCTGGTTAATGATAACGTTCACCTGTAAAAACGCCTTTGCCAGTCGCTGATCGGTCACTTCGGTCAATTGCATGCGGGCTTTTAGGCAAATTTAATGCACGGAAACAGACAAGTAATTTTTTTATAAAGTATATAAGATTTTAATCTGCCGTACCTTACCTTTGCACCCGCAAAACTCATAGAAAAATATGCCAAACGTTGGTAAGATTAAACAAATTATCGGGGCGGTTGTAGATGTGCAGTTCAATGGTAAACTTCCGGAAATTTATAATGCGCTGGAACTGAAAAGATCCACAGGTGAAACGCTTGTGCTTGAGGCGCAGCAGCATCTTGGAGAAGACAGCGTGAGATGCATAGCCATGGACGGTACCGAGGGCTTGGTGCGCGGAATGGAAGTAACCGATACCGGTTCAGGAATCGCCATGCCCACAGGAGATGGTATCAAGGGCCGGCTTTTTAATGTAACAGGTGATGCCATAGATGGTCTGCCTCCCGTTTCCAAGGTAAATGGAAGGTCCATTCACAACAAACCCCCGATGTTTGAAAATCTAAGCACGGCGACAGAGATCTTACTCACGGGTATAAAGGTTATCGACCTTATCGAACCATATGCGAAGGGTGGTAAGATCGGATTGTTCGGTGGCGCAGGAGTGGGAAAAACAGTGCTGATTCAAGAGCTAATTAATAATATAGCAAAATCGTATAGCGGAGTATCCGTATTTGCAGGTGTGGGGGAAAGAACACGTGAAGGGAATGATCTTATGCGTGAAATGATCGAAGCCGGTATTATGAATTACGGCGAAGAATTTAAGCATAGCATGGAAAACGGCGGATGGGATCTTAGCAAGGTGAACATGGATGATCTTAAGGAGTCCAAAGCTACATTTGTGTTTGGACAAATGAACGAGCCACCCGGGGCCCGCGCCCGTGTTGCGTTAAGTGGTCTTACTATTGCCGAATATTATCGTGATGGTGACGGCCAGGGCCAGGGGCGTGACATCTTGTTTTTCGTAGACAATATATTCCGCTTTACCCAGGCAGGTTCTGAGGTGTCGGCCCTGCTGGGACGTATGCCCTCTGCGGTGGGATACCAGCCTACCCTGGCCACAGAAATGGGTGTCATGCAGGAAAGGATCACATCGACAAAGAATGGTTCGATCACTTCGGTCCAGGCTGTTTATGTGCCTGCGGATGATCTTACCGATCCTGCCCCTGCCACAACATTTGCCCATCTTGATGCGACAACCGTACTAAGCCGTAAAATTGCGGATCTGGGTATCTATCCTGCGGTGGATCCTTTGGATTCCACTTCCAGAATTCTAACCCCGCTGATTGTTGGCGATGCGCATTATAACTGTGCCAATAATGTTAAACTTATACTTCAGCGTTATAAGGAACTCCAGGATATTATTGCTATCCTTGGATTGGATGAACTGAGCGATGAAGACAAACAAACCGTTTCCCGCGCCCGCAAGGTTCAGCGGTTTTTATCCCAGCCCTTCCATGTAGCCGAGCAGTTTACCGGATTGAAGGGTGTGCTGGTTCCTATTGAAGAAACTATAAGGGGTTTCAATATGATCATGGACGGAGAAGTGGATGATTATCCTGAAGCGGCGTTTAACCTCGTGGGTACTATTGATGATGCGATTGAAAAAGGTAAAAAACTGATCGCTCAGGCGCAGGGATAATAAAACTGATATCATGAACCTCGAAATATTAACTCCTGAAAGAAAATTGTTCAGTGGAAGCGTATATGGCGTACAACTTCCCGGAATTGCCGGATTATTCGAAGTGCTGGATAAACACGCACCGCTGGTCAGCGCACTTAAAGCAGGAAGATTGAAAGTATTAAAGGATAAAAACAATCATGTCAATTTTTTTGATATCCAGAGCGGATTTGTGGAAGTTATCAATAATAATGTAACCGTGCTTGTTGAAGGAGCCTTGTCCGTTGAAGGACAATAAATGCACCTGGTGCGGTATATGCCGGATAAATCTGTTAATAAATCCCTGGTATACCGGGGATTTTAATTTAGCTGAGGATCGGTGGGAAAATTAGCCATCATGGAATAATCGCCGCCCAAATCAGTAACGGCAGTTTTCCAGACTTCTCTAAGGTCCCGGTGAAAGACAATTTTTCGGGTAGCCTCTGCCGTTAGCCATGATTTTTGCTCCATTTCATTGGGTAGCTGACCTTGGGTCCACCCGGAATATCCAATAAAAAAGCGGATGCCGGATGTGTCGATCTTGCCATTCTTCAATAATTCTAACGCCAGTTCAAAATTCCCCCCCCAGCAGATCCCGTTTACTATTTCATAACTGCCCGAAATTTCATCAGGATACTCGTGCAGGAAATGTATGGTATCGAGTTGTACAGGCCCGCCATAAAAAACAGGTATTTTCAGGTCGCCCACATTATTCATTAATTCGTCCAGATTATGGCCGTAGTGCCTGTTCAGCACAAAGCCAAGGCTGCCCTGGTCGTGGTGGTCGCAGATGAATATGACCGTTCTGCTGAAATTAGGATCCTTCAAAAACGGCTCTGCTATTAGTAATGTTCCCGGAGCTGGTTTCATCATAATTGTAAATTAAGGCATTTTTTATGAGTGGACAATTGCGGTCAGTGCAAAGTGTTTCCTAAATTTGTTCACCGTGAAGAAAATTTTTCCTCTAATTATTACGCTGATCAGCTTGTCGTTAATCGGCATAATTTATATTCAATACAACTGGATCGATACGATGCTGGTAAACAAGCAGGACGAGATCCGTTATAAGGTAGTCCGGGTGATAGCTGATGTGAGTGAACAACTTGTGACAGAGCAAAAATCTCCTATTCCTTCGCTGAAAAACTATCGCTCCAGGCCAGGGTTCAATTTTCCTTCTGACCAGTTTCAACGGGAATTGATGAGGCCCGCGGTACTGGCACAAAAATACACTGTCTTTGAAGTGGCAGAAAGGCTTAACAAAGCCATGGATAATCAGGGATTGAAAGGAATCCCTTTTGAATTCGCTATCATCGGAGAGGTTGGCACCCTGAACTATGAATATGAGATGCAATCGAAGGATTTTCAGACCCAGTTTGAGGATACCGTGAATAATCTTCCCTTACACATTCCTATCCAGCAACCTGCCGGCACCGACATGCAAAACCTTGCTCCTCCTGAAGAAATGATCATGGTGGTACCTGATATTAAAGAGCTGGTATTCCACCAGATGCGATGGATGATCGTAGGTGCGATATTTTTTACTTTAATGATCATCAGTGCATTTTATACTACAGTATACGCATTGCTTCGCCAAAAAAAATTAAGTGAGATCAAAAATGATTTCATTAATAATATGACGCACGAATTTAAAACACCCCTGGCAACCATTTCCCTGGCTGTGGATGCATTGAGAAATAATAAAGTATTAGAGGACCGGACAAGGATGGATTATTTCAGTGGAATTATTAAGGAAGAGAACAAGCGGATGAACAAGCATGTAGAGACCATACTACAGGCAGCATTGATGGATAAGCAGGAAATACAGCTCAGCAAAGAACCGTTGCATGTGCATGAGATCATTGCCGAAACTGTTTCAAATTATACTTTACAGCTGCAGGAAATTGAAGGCAGGATTGAATTAAAACTTAATGCCGTCAACGATCATATTAATGGTGATGAAGTACATTTTAAAAACCTTATTTCTAATTTAATTGATAATGCAGTAAAATATTCCCGGGGAAAACTGTTGCTTAAAATATCCAGTAATAATATGGGAAAAAACCTGGTGCTTAGGTTTGAAGATAACGGGATAGGCATGAGTAAAGAGACGGCAAAAAGAATATTTGAAAAATTTTACCGCGCGCATACCGGAAACCTACATAATGTAAAAGGTTTTGGACTGGGACTGAGCTATGTGAAAACTATAATTGATGCACACGATGGGCGCATTAAAGTGGAAAGTGCCATGGGCAAAGGCTCCTGCTTTACACTGGAAGTGCCATTCATTAAAGAAAAGATTATTGCCTGAATAAAAGACAGGCGTCTCCGTAGCTGAGAAAACGAAAATTCTTTTCTAATGCATAGGCATATATTCCTTTCCAGTTTTCCCCTATAAATGCAGAAACCAGGAGGAGCAGGGTTGACCGCGGCTGGTGAAAATTAGTTATAAGCACATTCACCAGTTTAAATTCATAGCCCGGTACGATTAGCAGGTTCGTTTTAGTCATTAATGTATTATTTCCGGAAAGAGCTATTGATTGGATCAATGCCTGCAATGACTCTCTAACTGAAACTTTTTCATTGTTATTGTAAGGGTCCCATTGATTTACCTGTAACTCTCCGGGCAGATCGAGGTATAATTTTCTTCCCAGCCAGTACAATGACTCCAATGTGCGTAAAGAAGTGGTGCCTACTGCAATGATATCTCTTCCCAAATTGTCATAAATTTTTTGCACCAGCGCAAGCGGTATCTCAATACACTCTGAATGCATTTCATGGTTTCCCATCGTTTCACTTTTCACGGGCTTGAAAGTTCCCGCGCCGACATGGAGCGTAACGAAATCTTTCTTAATATTTTTTTCATGAAGGCTGTTGATAATTGCATCGGTAAAATGAAGCCCTGCAGTCGGTGCTGCTACTGATCCGGACAGGTGCGCATAAACGGTCTGGTACCTTTCCGCATCTGATGTTTCCGCTTTTCTTTTTATATAGGGTGGCAGTGGAATCTGGCCGGCATGATGGAGCACTTCGGCAAATGAGACGTTTTCGGGCGACCAGGAAAAATCGATTTCGAAGTAACTGGATTCCCTTTTAACAAGCTTCGCCAAAAGGGTTAAAGAAGTATCCCGAAAAGTAATTGTTTTTTCCAATACCAGGCCCGTTGTCCATGAAGCGGCGTTGCCTACCAGGCATTTCCAGGTTACCGCTCCGTAGCGGCTGAGAGCTGTTGTAATGTCAGGATAAATATTGCCGGGCTCAAGGCAGAAAATCTCTATCCGGCCCCCGGTTGGTTTATGGAAAATTATTCTCGCCTCCAGAACTCTCGTGTCGTTAAATATTATTAAAGAATCGGGAGGCAGACAGGAAATGATTTCACCGAATGCCTTTTCAGTAATTGAATGATGTTGCCAAACCAGAAGCCTGGAGCTGTCGCGCTTTTCCTTTGGAAAGAACGCAATCCTGTTCTCAGGAAGATCATAGTCAAATGCTGCTATAGATATGCGTTTCGGATCTGTCATCTGTCAAAATTTAGGTTTGCTAACAGCCAATTCACTACAATCCACAAGTAATCCACAGTAGTTTTACGTTTTTCCTCCACCAAACCCACCAGATGTACACTGCCACTGTATTTCAACCCATTTTCAATATGTGGAGAAATTAAATAAACCTAATTTCTAAGTCAAAGTGGGAAAAAGTGTTATTTTGTGTGAGTTAAAGTAAATTTTACCCAATACCCTCATAAATGATTGGTTTTCTAGGAGAATATGAAGCAACTGTTGACGCTAAGGGACGCTTTCTGCTTCCTGCAGCGATCAAAAAAAAGTTGCCTGAAGACACTCCGGGACAGTTTGTCATCAACAGGGGCTTTGAAAAATGCCTTACGCTGTATCCGACCGCTAACTGGAATCCAATATTTACAGGTCTTGGTAAGCTGAATAATTTTGACCCGAAAGTACGCGAATTCAGAAGATATTTTCTCAATGGTGCCACGGAGCTGGAGCTGGATTCTGCGGGCCGATTGCTGCTTCCACCGAACCTGAAGGAACATGCCAGCTTAGACAAGGATATAGTGCTTGTCGGGTCCATGGAAAAGATAGAGATATGGGACAAGACCAAGTACAAAGAGTTCTTTGAGTCGATGACGCCGCAGGCTTTCAGCCAGTTGGCAAAGGAAGTTATACCAAATGGCCTGGAGTTGTAAGTGTTTGGAACCATTATGAAAAAGGATGACAATTATCATGTGCCTGTTTTGCTGAATGAGGCGATCGATGCGCTGAATGTCAGGCCGGACGGAATTTATGTGGATTGCACATTCGGAGGAGGGGGCCATGCGCGGGAACTGCTTAAAAGACTGGGACCAGGTGGAAAGATACTGGCCTTTGACCAGGATGCAGATGCCCGGAACAATTTGCCTGATGATGAGCGGATCATTTTTGTGCCGCACAATTTCAGGCACCTGCAGAGATTCCTGAAGCTGCACAAGATTGCTGCAGCCGATGGGGTGTTAGCTGACCTGGGAGTGAGCAGCCACCAGTTCGATGAAGGGGAGAGAGGGTTTTCAACGCGCTTTGATGGGGATCTTGACATGCGGATGGATAAGCGGCAGGAGTTTACTGCGAAAGTCTTGCTCAATGAATACCCGGAACTGAAACTGCACAAGTTGTTCGAGCAATATGGAGAAGTGACCAATTCCAAAACGCTGGCAAGAATAATTGTAGAAGCAAGAAAAACATCGGCACTGGATACAATAGCAGATTTTAAAAATGCAGTATATGGAATTGTGAAAGGGAACCCGAATAAATATTTCGCTCAGGTGTTCCAGGCATTACGAATAGAGGTGAATGATGAACTGGGAGCATTAAAAGATCTACTGATGCAGGTGCCTGCTGTGTTGAAACAAGAGGGAAGGGTGGCAGTGATCACCTTTCATTCCCTGGAAGACAGGTTGGTGAAAGTGTTTTTCAGACAGGGAAGTTTTGAGAAGGTAGTCGACGAACATGATCTTTTTGGCAATGCCGGAAGCAAATCATTGTTACAGGTCATCACCAAAAAACCAATCACCGCCAGCGAAAAAGAATTGAAAAACAATCCAAGATCGCGCAGCGCAAAATTAAGAGTGGCTGAAAAAAAGTAAATCAATGGTTGAAGAAACGGGCATAAAAGAAAGTAAAACAGACTGGAAACGGCTGCTGAATTACCAATGGATCGTTAAAAACTTTCTGTTCTTTTTATTCCTTTCGATGCTTGCGGTGATATATATATATAACGGGCACTATGCTGATAAAACGATACGCAATATCAATACGGTGAATAAAGAACTTGACGAACTGAACTATGAATTCAAAACTTTAAAAAGCGAAGTAATGTTCCGCAGCAAACAAAGTGAATTATTAAAAGCTGTTGAACCTTACGGATTAAAAGAACTGACAACACCGCCGGTAATATTATCGGACAGCGCAATAAAATTTCCTGAAAACCAACACTAAAAACCAGTAATATCCCCGCTTTGGAAGTAAAACGCGACATATTATGGAGAGTTTACCTGTGCTTCCTGGGCATAGTCGCTTTCAGCCTGGTAATACTGGGCCGCGTGGTTTACATACAGCAGGTACAGGGAGCGTACTGGAAAAACCAGGCTAAGCAACAGCAGGAGCGCTATGTGGAAGTAGACGCAGACAGGGGAACGATTTACAGTGAAGACGGAAATATGCTAAGTACATCAATTCCATTCTTTGATGTGTATGTGGATTTTGGCGCCGACGGACTTCGGCAAAAGAATGGAAAGAGATTCAGGGACAACGTGGACTCACTGGCCATGAGCCTCGCCGGTTCTTTTAAAGACAAATCTTCCGCCGATTACAGAAAAGAATTACAGGCACAGTACAAAAACAAAAACAGGTACTACCTGTTGAAACGAAATATTACTTTCCAGCAATACAGGACAATGAAATCATTTCCACTCGTGAGGCAGGGAAAAAACAAGAGTGGATTTATCTGGGAAGTAAAAAACAAGCGCCTGAATCCATTTGGACTGCTGGCTAACAGGACCATTGGCCTGTCGCGTGAATTCATTGACAGCGAAGGAAAAATAAAAAATTCAAATGTAGGTCTTGAAAATACCTATGACGCCATATTAAAAGGGGAAAGCGGAAAACGGCTGGTGCGATATATTGCCGGTGGCGTATATGTTCCTGTTGAAGGATATGAGATCGAACCGGAGCAGGGAAAAGATATCGTAACAACTTTAGATGTAAACATCCAGGATATTACTGAAAACGCGCTGCTGAAGATGATGAATGATAATGAATGCGCGCATGGTACCTGTATCGTGATGGAAGTGAAAACCGGAAAAATCAAAGCGATCGCTAACCTGGGACGTGATGAAAACGGAACATACTGGGAGGACCTGAATTATGCGATCCGTGCGTCGGAGCCAGGTTCCACATTTAAGCTCGCTACGATGTTGTCCTTGCTGGAGGATAAATATGTAACCCTGAATAACAGGGTGAACCTTGAAAATGGCGTGTGGCAGGTGGCAAAGAGAACAGTGTATGATAGTGAGAGACATGATAATAATGAAGACGTCACAGTAAAACAGGCTTTTGAACTGAGCTCTAATGTGGGAATGGCAAAAATGGTGTATGCTAATTATTCCAGGAACCCTTTGCAATATATAAATCACCTGAAAAAATTAAGGCTGAACCAGTTGTCAGGAATTGACCTGATCGGAGAAACTTCGCCAGTCATTAAAACGCCAAAATCAAAGACCTGGAGCGCCACGTCCCTGCCGTGGATGAGTTTTGGATATGAAGTGCTGATAAGTCCGTTGCAAACGCTGATGCTCTATAATGCAGTGGCGAATGATGGAAAGATGATGAAACCTTATTTAGTAAATGAGATCAAACAGGGTGGATTAATAGTAAAGAAAAATGAGCCGGTAATACTTGAGAAGGCCATTTGCAGTGAAACCACACTTAACCAGCTCAAGGATTGCCTTGTAGGTGTGTGCAGCGAAGCAGGAGGTACCGGGTATAAGTTATTTAAAGGAACAACTTACCCAGTAGCAGGAAAAACGGGCACGGCACTGGTGGCCAATGGTAAAAGAGGATATGCAGATCATATTTATCAATCATCATTTGCGGGATATTTTCCTGCCAATGATCCGAAGTATTCCTGTATTGTAGTGATCAAGAACAGGCCATTTGCCAAACTATTTTATGGCGCCGCAGTGGCAGGACCTGTATTTAAAGAAATTGCAGATAAATTATATGCGCTGTCAACTGATGAAGAAAAAGGTCGTGAACCAAATAAGACAGTCCCTGACAGCGCTGCTTATTTATATGCCGGCTATGCCGCGGACATGAAAAAAATACTGACTGACCTGGATATGAATTTCAAGGATTCATCGGGGAAAATGGAATATAATGTTATGGCAGCTGAAAATTATCAGCCTGTGCTGAAGGGGCAGGATCTGGCGAAAAACAGTATGCCGGATATGAGGGGAATGGGACTGAAAGATGTATTGTATTTACTGGAAAACAGGAGCATAAAAGTACTGGCGAAAGGAAAAGGAAAAGTGATAGCTCAATCTATAAACGCGGGATTACCCATAGCGAAGGGACAGACAGTAGTAGTAGAATTAAATTAATACAATGGCATTGCTTCAGGACATATTGTTTAAGGTAAACATCCGCTCGGTGCAGGGAAGCACCGCAGTGGCTGTCAATGCCCTGCAGATAGATTCCAGGAAGGTGGGCAACGGAGATGCTTTTATTGCCATTAAAGGTTCGGTTTCTGATGGACATCAGTTCATAGACACGGCGGTTAATAAAAATGCATCCGCGATCATCTGCGAAACAATGCCTGCCGACAGAAAAGAAGGCGTTACCTATATACAGGTGGAAAACAGTGCTATAGCGGCAGGGATCATGGCTCACAATTATTATGGGCAGCCTTCTGAAAAATTAAAACTGGTTGGTGTAACCGGAACTAATGGAAAGACGACCATTGCCACCCTGCTCTATAAATTATTTTCAAAGCTTGGATATAATTGCGGCCTGCTGAGCACCGTGCAGAATCATATAGGAACCAACATAGTACCCGCCACACACACTACGCCGGACGCTATCAGTCTTAATCTGTTGCTGAAACAAATGCTGGATGAGGGGTGCTCTCACGTATTTATGGAAACCAGTTCGCACGCGATCTATCAGCACCGTATAGCAGGATTGCAGTTTGCCGGTGGCATATTCAGTAATATCACGCACGATCATCTCGATTATCATAAAACTTTTGATGAATACATCAGGGTCAAAAAGACATTTTTCGATTTATTAAGCTCACAGGCCTTTGCCATTTCAAATGCGGATGACAAACGCGGACAGGTGATGCTGCAAAATACCAGTGCGGCAAAATATTATTACAGCTTAAAGACAATTGCAGATTTCAAGGGACGCATTCTGGAAAATGGGTTGACAGGGTTGGTGATGACCATTAATGACCAGGAAGTGCATTTCCGGCTTATAGGAGAGTTTAATGCCTACAATTTACTGGCAGTGTATGGATCGGCCATTTGCATTGGCGAAGATAAAAATGAAATACTGTTACATCTCAGCGCCATGACAGGTGCCGAGGGAAGGTTTGAGTATTATATCTCCCCTAAAGAAAAAGTCGTAGGAATTATTGATTACGCGCATACGCCGGATGCATTGATCAATGTGCTCACAACAATACTGAAGTTAAAGAAAGGGCATGAGCAGTTGATCACGGTGGTTGGATGTGGCGGTGACAGGGACAGTACCAAGCGCCCTATCATGGCAGAAGCTGCCTGCGAGTACAGTGACAGGTCAATATTTACATCAGACAATCCGCGTAGCGAAGATCCCCTGGAAATATTGAGAAATATGGAAGAAGGACTGAGCACCGCTGCGAAGAGAAAATATATTTCTATTGCCGACAGAAAGGAAGCAATTAAAACTGCTGTAAGTCTTTCAAAGACGGATGACATTATTTTAATAGCCGGTAAGGGACATGAAAAATACCAGGAAATAAAAGGAGTTAAATATCCTTTTGATGACAAGCAGGTTTTGATGGAGATGTTTGAATTATTAGAAAAATAAAAACGGATGCTCTATCAGTTATTCGATTGGTTGCAGGATGAAGGAATAAAGTTCCCTGGCAGCGCATTGTTCCAGTTTATCACCTCACGTGTGCTGCTGGCGGTGATTCTGTCGCTTGTAATCTCTGCTGTTTTTGGTAAACAGCTGATCAATTACCTGCTTAAAAAGCAGGTGGGAGAAAGTGTGCGGGATCTTGGGCTGGCGGGAGAGCAGCAAAAAAAAGGAACTCCGACGATGGGAGGATTGATTATTATCCTTGCCATACTGATCCCGACATTGTTGCTGGCAGATCTGCATAAGGCATATATCAGGCTGATGATATTCAGTACCATCTGGCTGGGAATGATCGGATTTATAGATGACTATTTAAAATTGAGGGCTAAAAGAATTGCCCAGCAGCAGGGAATAAAATATAAAAAAGGCGACAAAGACGGGCTGGCAGGATGGTTTAAAATACTGGGACAGGTAGTACTTGGAATAGTAGTGGCATCGACGCTGATCTTTAATACTAATACCAGGGTATGGAGAGAGTATAAAGGAGATGTTAGTGACAGCACGAAGGTGATCAAAAGACAGCTGGATGGAAAACAGATGTTATTTGTAATACCCGATGAACCGGTAACCACCATTCCTTTCGTGAAGGGCCATGAATTTAACTATTCAAAATTATTGCCGCAGGGGATCCGAAGCTTTACGTGGATACTGTATGTGGTGGCGGTGATATTCATTATTACCGCTGTGTCTAACGGTGCGAATATCACAGATGGGCTGGATGGCCTGGCAACAGGAACAAGTGCGATAATAGGAACATGCCTGGGCATATTTGCGTATGCGAGTGGCAACCTGAGATTCGCCGAGTATTTGAACATCATGTATATACCAAACCTTGGTGAACTGTCCATATTTATCGGGGCGATGATCGGCGCATGTGTAGGCTTTTTATGGTATAATGCTTTCCCGGCGCAGGTTTTCATGGGCGATACCGGGAGCCTCACTCTTGGCGGTATCATAGCAGCCCTGGCGATAATAGTAAGAAAGGAATTGCTGATACCAATATTCTGCGGAGTGTTTTTAGTAGAGAACCTGAGTGTGGTACTGCAGGTAGCTTACTTTAAATACTCGAGAAAAAAATTTGGCGAGGGCAGGAGAATATTTTTAATGAGTCCGCTGCATCATCATTATCAAAAGCTTGGCTATCATGAAAGTAAAATAGTGACAAGATTCTGGATCGTAACAATATTTTGTGTCGTGTTGGCCATAGTTACTTTAAAGATCAGGTAATTAAAGTGCAACAGCATAAAGAGATTAATGCCTTACTGAAAAACCCATGGTTCGTTAAGATCCTTATCCTAAAAATGACCAACTGTAGAAAAGAAATTGTGGCGTATTTGAAAAGTTCAAACTATTGAAAAAACCCCTTTAATCCGGAACCTTAATTGGATAATAATGATCAAACGTCTTGTCATATTGGGCGCGGGTGAAAGTGGTGTTGGCGCTGCCATGCTGGCACAGCAGAAAGGCTATGATGTTTTTGTTTCGGATGGATCGGCGATCAGGGAAGAATATAAAAATGAACTGATAAAAAACGGGATAGATTTTGAAGAAAAACAGCATACCGGGGAGCTTATATTAAATGCGGATGAGGTGATGAAGAGCCCGGGTATTCCTGAAAAGGCGGAGATAGTAAAAAAAGTACGCAGCAGGGGAATTTCGGTGATCAGCGAAATAGAACTGGCGTACCGGTACAAAGGAGAAAGCAGGATAGTCGGAATAACCGGTAGTAATGGGAAAACAACAACGGCATCACTCATTTATCACATATTCAGACATGCGAAAGTGAATTGCGCGCTGGTTGGAAACATCGGATATTCTTTTGCAAGGCAGGTGAAAGAAGACCCGAAACCCTGGTATATAGTTGAGATCAGCAGCTTTCAGCTGGATGATATTAGAACGTTCAGGCCTGATATTGCCATCTTAACAAATATTACAGCGGATCACTTAGACAGGTACGGGTATAAATTTGAAAATTATATTAATAGTAAGTTCCGTATCACCATGAACCAGACCAATGAGGATTATTTTATTTATAATGAAGATGACCCGGTGACAGCCCGGTTTATAAAGGAACATTCGATTCAAGCTAACCTATTACCATTCACCATGCAAAGAGAATTAAACCGGGGAGCATTTATTATGGACGGACAAATGACAATTAAAACAGGAGACGAGAAGATGCAGATGAGCATTTATGATTTTGCCCTTAAGGGGAAACACAACCAGTACAACACCATGGCAGCAGGATTGGCACCTTCAATTATAGGGATAAGGAAATCGCAGATCCGTGAAGCGGTGCAGTCATTTGAATCCATTGAACACAGGAGTGAATTCGTTGTTGCCATCCGGGGAGTCGATTTTATTAATGACAGCAAAGCCACAAATGTCAATAGTACCTGGTATGCACTGGAAAGTATCAGTAAACCCGTGATACTGATCATGGGCGGTGTTGACAAGGGCAATGATTACACGATGCTGTTCGAACTCGTAGAAGAAAAAGTGAAAGCAATTATTTGCCTGGGAGTGGATAATACGAAAATACATGAAGCATTCAAGGATAAAGTTCAACTGATCATTGACACTGCCAGCGCTGAAGATGCAGTAAAATCATCTTTTAAAATTGCTGCTCCCGGTGATGTGATATTGCTGAGTCCTGCCTGTGCAAGTTTTGACCTTTTTAATAATTACGAGGACAGGGGTGACCAGTTTAAAAAGGCAGTGAGAAATTTATGAACCAATGAATGATTTTGTAACCATACAGAAAAATCATCTCCGGGACCTCGGCCAGAGAACACGCGGAGATAAATTTATCTGGGCGATAGTGATCATGCTCGCCCTGGTTTCTTTACTGGTGGTGTACAGTTCAACAGGCTTGCTGGCTTACCGGTACAATAAGGGAAACACCGAAATCTATCTGTTCAAGCAGATCATGTTCATTATTGTGGGTGTTGCCATTATTTATTTTGCTCACAGGGTCAACTATACCATATATTCAAAATGGTCGAGGATATTATTTCTTATCGCCATACCATTGCTGGTATGGACCTTGTTTTTTGGAGTAAGATTAAATGAAGGAAGCAGGTGGATACGCCTGCCGATCATCAACCTCACCTTTCAGACTTCTGATCTTGCCAAACTCGCATTATTCATGTATATCGGACGCATGCTGAGCCGTAAGCAGGATGTGATCAAGGATTTCAGAAAAGGGTTTCTGCCGATAATTGTTCCCGTAATTGTAACCTGCATGCTTGTGGCGCCCGCAAATCTTTCGACGGCATTACTGATCGGCGCAACCAGTCTTTTGTTAATGTTCATCGGACGCGTGAGCATGAAACATATAGGCCTGACTATTGGTATTGCAGCAATACCCGTACTTTTCCTGGTGTTGATATCAATGGGTTATTATGATAAGGAAGAAGGGAAAGCCAAAGAACTTCCGGCAGTGCTGGAAGTGGGCAGGATGCCTACCTGGATCAAGCGCGTACAAAATTTTATGTACGACAGCAGGCAGGTGGACAAGGATGAGAATTATCAGGTGAACCAGGCGAAGATCGCCATTGCAAAAGGAGGAATAATCGGTCTGGGACCGGGTAACAGCGAGCAAAGAAATTTCTTGCCTCATCCTTACTCGGATTTTATTTATGCTATAATAATTGAAGAATATGGAATGGTGGGCGGAGTGTTCATCATATTTATTTACCTGGTATTCTTATTCAGGAGCATAAGGATATTTAAAAAATGTCCTTACGCATTTGGCGCATTTCTCGCATTGGGGTTGAGTTTTACGCTGGTAATACAAGCATTGATCAATATGGCGGTGAACGTCAATCTATTTCCGGTAACAGGAGTAACGCTTCCGCTGGTGAGTATGGGGGGTAGTTCATTTTTATTTACCTGCCTGGCCATTGGAATTATCCTTAGCGTGGCAAGAAATGTGGAACAGCTTGAAGGTGAAAAAATATAAAATGGGGAAAAGAATAATTATTTCCGGGGGAGGAACAGGCGGGCACATATTTCCCGCTGTCGCGATTGCTAATGCCATTAAAAAGCAGGATGCAGAAGCTGATATTTTATTTATTGGTGCTAAAGGAAAAATGGAAATGGAAAGAGTGCCGATCGCAGGGTATCCGATCAAAGGCCTTGACATAGCGGGATTTAACAGAAGTTCTTTGATAAAAAATATTACGCTGCCGTTTAAACTGATAAAGAGTTTTACGCAGGTGAGCGAAATATTCAAAGGATTCCGACCCGAAGCGGTGATCGGTGTAGGGGGGTACTCTACGTATCCGGTGGTAAGATATGCGCAAACTAAACGCATTCCGACTTTCATTCATGAATCGAATTCATTTGCCGGTAAGTCAAACATCCTGCTGGGGAAAAAAGCCACGAAGATATTTGTGTCGGGCGATGGCATGGAAAAATTTTTTCCTGGTGAAAAAATAATGATCACCGGAAATCCCATACGCAGCGCCATCGCGGAAAATGATATATCAAGAAGTGAAGCCATAAGATATTTTAAACTGGACCCTAAACGTACAACGATCCTGGTTACCGGCGGTAGCCTGGGAGCAAAGAGTATTAACGAAGCCATCGCAGAATCGATCAGCGAGTTTTCAAAAAATGACCTGCAGCTGATCTGGCAGACCGGCAAATTATTTTCTGTACAGGCGAAAGAGGTTTGTGAAGGCAGGAGAAATGTATGGACAGATGATTTTATCGGCAGAATGGAATTTGCTTTTGCGGCGGCCGACGTAGTGGTATCACGATCCGGCGCCATGGCGATAGCCGAACTGGCCGTAGTAAAAAAGCCCGTGATCTTCGTGCCCTATCCTTTCGCAGCCGAAGATCACCAAACGGCAAATGCCAAAAGATTAGTTGATAAAAATGCAGGACTGATGATAGCGGATTCTGAAACAAAAGAAAAACTGATGGATACATTGGTTGAACTGGCAAACAATACGCAGAAGCAGGAAGAACTGAAAAAAAATATCGCTTCCCTGGCAATAAACAATGCGGACATTATCATCGCAACTGAAATACTGAAAAATATTTAATGATAAGACTGGAGAACATACAAAAAATTTATTTTATAGGTATAGGTGGCATAGGCATGAGCGCCCTGGCAAGGTATTTCTCCTTTCACGGCAAACAAGTAAGCGGTTATGATAAAACCGAAACCCTTCTCACCAAACAGCTTGCCAGCGAATGCATTGACGTAAATTATCAGGATGATGTGGCAACAGCGCCGAAAGACGCAGAGCTGATTATTTATACGCCCGCGATACCCGCGGATCATGCGCAGTATAATTATTATAAAGAAAATAATTATACGCTGGCTAAAAGAAGTGAAGTACTGGGAGCGATAACTGAAAGTTCTTTCAATATCTGTGTGGCGGGCACTCATGGTAAAACAACCATCAGCACAATGGTCGCTCATATCCTGAGGGATTCGGGATATGGCTGTAATGCGTTTCTCGGAGGGATCGCCTCAAATTACAACACTAATTTCTGGAGCAATGAAAGAAGTACATGTGTGATAGAAGCGGATGAGTATGACAGGAGTTTTCTAACGCTGTCACCTGATATCGCAGTGATCACGGCCATGGATGCGGATCACCTTGATATCTACGGATCCGAGGCCGCCATGCAGGATGCGTTTGTTGATTTTTCGAAAAGGATAAAGCCCACAGGGACACTGGTGGTGAAAAAAGGGTTAACGCGTGACGCTGAATTTAAGGCCGGAAACATTATCAGGTACCATATAAATGATACTTCCGCCAACGTTTATGCCCACAATGTTAAAATGATGAACGGGTATTATTTATTTGATGTTATGGTGAACGATGATGCCGTAGATGATGTGGCGCTGAACATGGGTGGTCTGCATAACGTGGAGAATGCAAGTGTTGCAATAGCAATAGCCAAACAGCTCGGAATTGATGACCAGGCTATCAGAAACGCTGTGGAAGATTTTAAAGGAGTGAAAAGAAGGTTTGAATACATCATAAAAAATAAAAACCTGGTTTATATAGACGATTACGCCCACCACCCGGAAGAATTGTCTTCTTTGATCAACAGTGCAAAAGATCTTTTTCCAGGATTGAAATGCACAGTGGTTTTTCAGCCGCATTTATTTTCCAGGACACGGGACCTTGCGGAGCAATTTGCAACAAGTCTTGACCTGGCCGATGAAGTACTTCTGCTGCCGGTGTACCCTGCGCGTGAGTTGCCAATTGAAGGGGTGAACAGTGAGCTCATCAGAAATAAACTGGATAAAAAAGCAAGGGTCCTGTCAGCTGATGAACTACTTGAGCATATTAAACAACATCACCTGAACAGCGGTTTACTGATCACAGCTGGCGCAGGAGATATTGATAAACTGGTGGAGCCTGTAAAAAAAATATTAAGTGCATCATATTAAATAGTGAACATATCAAAAAAAATAACACGGATATTACTTGTCTGTCTGTGGATGCTCACAGGCACAGGGATCGTTGTGCTTCTTATAGCTGCAGTGAACTTAAGAAAAAACCAGGTTTGCAAAGGATATGACATTACGATCAACAGTAAATCGGAGGGCAGTTGGTTCATGGATAAAAATGACATCGTGAATGTGCTGACCAGCAATAGGACAATGGTGCTTACAAATAAAAGCATTGCTTCGTTTGACCTTGATAAAATTGAAGTCAGATTAAAAAAGGAAGTATGGATACGTGATGCGGACTTATATTTTGATAATACCGGATCGCTGAGGGTTAAAGTAGAAGAAAGAGCGCCTATCGCCAGAATATTCAGTTCGGATGGGGAAAGTTTTTACCTGGATAGCACCGGGCATAAATTGCCACTGTCTGATAAGATGTCGGCTAAATTGCCTGTTTTCACCGGCTTTCCTTCTAATTTAAATAAATGGAGAACCGGCTCGGATAAGAAATTAGTTCATCAGATAAAGGAACTGAGCCTGTACCTGTTAAATAATTCTTTCTGGATGGCGCAGGTGTCCCAGGTCGATATTACGCCTGCCAGGGAATTTGAAATGGTGCCAACAATTGGCAGTCATATTATTGAATTCGGGGACGGCACTGAGTATGAAAAAAAATTCAGGCGGCTGTTTATATTTTATAAACAGGTGCTTGCTAAAACAGGAATGGAAAAATATGAAAGAATTAAAGTGCAGTATGATAAAGAGGTGATAGGAGTAAAAAATGTAAAACCATCAAAAGACAACAACTAAACAGCATACCATCATGAACAATGAACAACCCATTATCGTAGGGCTTGATATTGGCACCACGAAAATCGCGGCCATCGCCGGGCGCAAGAATGAATTCGGCAAGCTGGAAATCATCGGATTCGGCCGCGCCAATTCTAATGGCGTGAAGCACGGGCAGGTGCTTAATATTGACGAAACTATCAAGGCCATTAAAATGGCGCTTGACAATTGTTATGCCTCCAATCCAAATCTCGATATCACGGAGGTGTATGTTGGCATCGCGGGCCATCATATTAAAAGTCTTCAGACACGTGGAGACATCGTTCGTCACCAGAACGAAGAAGAAATTTCGCAAAAGGAAATTGACCAGTTGGTGGCTGATCAGTACAAGACTTATATCCCGGCAGGTGATCAGATCATCGATGTGATCCCGCAGGAATTTACAGTGGATAATTTTCAGAATATTCCAAACCCCATAGGATATGGCGGTGTAAAAGTGGGCGCGAACTTTCACATTATCACAGGTGATAAAAACGCTATCAGGAATATCAACCGCGCGGTGGAAAAAAGCGGCTTGCATACAAAGGACCTTGTGCTGCAGCCCCTCGCTTCCTCGTCTGCAGTAATGGGCCAGGAAGATCTTGAAGCGGGTGTGGCCATTGTGGATATCGGCGGTGGTACCACTGATCTTGCGGTATTTTATGAAGGAATATTAAAGCATACCGTCGTCATTCCATTCGGAGGGGAAAATATTACCAACGACATTAAAACCGGCTTAGGTGTTTTGAAAACACAGGCGGAGCAGATGAAAGTGCAGTTCGGTTCGGCATTGGCCAACGAAGCAAAGGCAAATGCAGTAATCACCATCCCTGGATTGCGCGGTATGCCTCCCAAAGAAATCAGTGTAAAAAACCTGGCTAACATTATCCAGGCGCGCATGAGCGAGATCATGGACTTTGTAACTTTTCATCTTAAGCAGGTGGGCCTTGATAATAAAATGCTCAATGGCGGTATTGTATTAACAGGAGGTGGCGCACAGCTGAAACATTTAATTCAGTTAACAGAATATACTACCGGCCTGAATGCACGTATCGGTTATCCTAATGAACACCTGGCTCCCGGTCATATTGAAGAACTGGCCAAGCCTACCTATTCAACCTGTATCGGCCTGATCTTAAAAGGATACAGTGACTATGAGCACAACCGCAAACAGTTTGAAACAAAATATGCAAAAGTGGAAGTTCCTGATGCATTGAGAAAACAGGAGCCCGCAGAAGCATTTGTGACAGAAGAATTGGAACGCGAAGAAAAAGTGAAGAACAGGAAGGGATTAAAAGATTTCTGGGGCAAGTTCAAAGTAACTTTAATCGATCTGTTTAAAGAAGAAGAAGATCACGCTTTATAATTATTCATACTAACCCATCATTCATAGTTTTTAAATCTTTTTTCCATGATCCATTTTGATCTACCGAAAGAAAAATCATCCATCATCAAAGTAGTTGGTGTGGGTGGCGGTGGCAGCAATGCAGTTAACCACATGTTCAGTCAGAACATTGAAGGAGTAAATTTTATTATTTGTAATACCGATGCGCAGGCAATTGCCCAGAGCAAGGTTCCCAATAGGGTGCAGCTCGGACCACAACTGACACAGGGACTTGGGGCAGGAGCGAATCCCGACATCGGCAGGCAGGCAACCGAAGAGAGCCTGGAAGAAATAAAACGCATACTGGAAGTAAACACCAAGATGGCGTTTATCTGTGCGGGCATGGGCGGTGGCACAGGCACCGGCGGTGCCCCGATTATTTCTAAAATCTGCCGTGAACTGGGAATACTAACCGTGGGCATTGTTACTACGCCCTTTTCCTATGAAGGAAGAAAAAGGCAGTTACAGGCCGAAGAAGGCATCCAGGTAATGAAGGAATATGTCGATACACTTCTGGTGATCAGCAACGACAAATTGCGCCATCAGTTTGGCAACCTGAAAATGAAAGAAGCATTCAACATGGCTGATAATGTTTTGGCAACTGCTGCAAAATGTATCACTGATGTGATCAACAGCACCGGCCAGATCAATGTTGACTTTGCAGACGTGTGCACTGTAATGAGAAATGGCGGAGTGGCTATCCTCGGAAGCGCGGCTTGCGGTGGAGAAAATCGTGCGCAGCGCACCATTGAAGAAGCGCTTACTTCACCATTATTGAATGACAATGATATACGTGGCGCGAAATGGATACTGATCAATATCAACTCCGCTGAAGGTGACCATGAATTTACCATGGATGAAGTGGAGATCATTCAAAACCATCTTCTGGAACAGGCGGGCGAGGGAACGGACGTGATACTGGGTATGGGATATGACAGCACGCTTGGTGATAAGATCGGCATTACGCTGATCGCGACTGGTTTCGAACATAAGGATCCGTTTGACAGGATAGTACCCCGCAAACCCGAAGTGGTCAGGGAAGAGAAAATAGTGCTGACATTGTCCACGGGTTCGGAAAAACCTGTTCCGGCGGCATCAGCAAAACCCGTTGAAGAAAAGAAGATCCATGTTCAGCAGGCTGCTATCAGGGAAGAGCTTTCTCCTACTATGTCAATGCTTGAAGAAAGTGTAAAAAATAGTAGAATTACTATGGTGGCTGGGGAAAATACTGTGGAAAACAAATTAGAAAGTATACGCGATGAAAACCCGGTGGAATGGGTATTTTCGGCAAATCCTTCTGCGCCTGCAGCGTCTGGAGGATACCTTGCAAGGCCTTCCAATATTTATGCTGAACCGGAAAAAATAAAATCCAATCCCTTGGCTGCTGACCGCGTTCCGCCTGAAGCTTCAGTAGAGGAACAAGGTTTAGTAATGCCCGAGCCTGTGAAGGAACCAGTTAAGGTCGCGATAGCAGAGCCAATTTCAGAAGAAGAACCTTCTACGGCTATGCAATTAGTGATCAAAGATGAAATTCCATCAGCGGCGGAAGAGTACCGGGCTTATCAAACCAAAGAAATTGTTTCGTCACCGCTTTCTTCTATTGAGGAACCTGCTATGCAGGACGAAATAGAGCAACAGAAACGGCGGGCAGCAGAACGGATCCAGAAATTGCGCAATTTATCGTTCAATATAAATGCTGCCGATCCTAACAATGAGTTTGAGACGGTGCCGGCTTATATCCGCCGCAATTTGGACCTCTACAACAGCATTTCACACGTTGAAAATTTCTATAGCAATTACGAAGTAAAAGGAGATGACCGCAACAGCGGCCAGATATCTACGATCAATACATTTCTCGATGGAAAGAAACCGGATTAATTATTTATTCTGTTTTTAGTTGTGATCCCCCTGTTTTCCAGGGGGATTTTTTTATTATTGCCTGGTAAGATCGGCTTTGCTTAACCATCCTCTTGTTACATACCCTACATCGTTTTTAAATTCAACATAGATAAAACCATTTTTGTCTTCAAGAGCATTAACGATCTTATTATTCGCAGGTGATATGAAATAACTGCGCAATGTGTTTCCATCAGGAGCATTATAAAAATTGGCTTTGGATGTCACAATATATTTTGCAACAACGGCTTTTTCAGCAGGAGCCTTCTGTACAATGGGTGTTTGCGTTGCCGTAACGGGTTGGGCTGTCGCTGCCTCCACCTGTTCTATATGCGCAGGCTTTGATTTTACTTTTAATTCTTCAACTGGTTTTGCCGTTATTTCCAGAACCGTGGTTTGCTTTTGCGCAGTTACAGGAGAGAGGATAGTTGGTATTTTCTTTTCAGGTACGCTTACGGGAGAGATAGTTGTTGTTTTCTTTTCAGATATTCTTGCGGGTGAGGTGTTCGCTGTTTTCTTTTCGGCTATGATAGTAGCAACACTATCAGTAATTGCAGGAACTGTTTTACCGGGGACAGCTACATTATTTTTATCATCAATGATGCCTGTACTGGTAGATTGGCGGGCAATTAAATTATTTTGCCTGTTAAATAAAAGTGAATAAGCTACAAATGCAGCAAGAGCAATTGTAATTACCAGCAGGATGTTGAACGCTGATCTTGGTATTCCCCCAGAACTGGTCAAATGATTTCTGTCATATTCTATTCCTTCCGTCTGAGAGCCCTTAAGATCTTTTAATTCCTGATCGAGCAATCTGTTAAAAAATTGCTCTTTTTCCAGGCTTTTTTTCAGACGTTCATTCTCACGCTGCAATTTGCTGGAATCCTGGCTGCCGGTAGACACATAAGTACGCGGGGGCCTATTTTCTGCTTCGTTCAGCTCATCAAATTCATCTGTGTACATAGTATTGGGTGTTATTTTGTAATAGTATCAATAAACAGTCCAATTTTACCACAAAACGTCAAATTTTCACTCAACTTTAATACTGCTGCAACTGCCTTAACGATCCTGTTGAAGAGGAGTGCAAAAGCGACTTGTTCTTTAAGAAGAAATACCTTGTAATATAATCACAATTTCGCCTTTTACTGCTTTTATGCCAAAATGATCGTGCGCCTGCTGCAGCGTACCGCGAAAGTTTTCTTCGAATATTTTGGTCAGTTCACGGCTTACCCCGCATTGTCTTTCCGGTCCGAAATACTGAATTAAATCTGCGAGCGATTTTACAAGCCGCATGGGTGATTCATATAAAATAATTGTTCTTTCTTCTGCGGCTAATTTTGTGAGCATGGTGTGCCTTCCTTTTTTGATGGGCAGGAACCCTTCAAAGCAAAACCGGTCGGAAGGTAGACCGCTGTTTACCAGTGCCGGCACGAAAGCAGTTGCTCCGGGAAGAGATTCCACTTTTACACCTGTGCGGATGCATTCCCGCACTAATAAAAATCCAGGATCGGAAATGCCCGGTGTACCGGCGTCCGTAATAAGGGCCATTTCTTTTCCATTAAGCAACTGGCTGATGAGGTGCTGCAACACCTGGTGCTCGTTATGCTGATGAAATGGTGTTAAGGGAACTTGAATTCCATAATGATTAAGCAGCCTGGAAGATGTACGTGTATCTTCTGCAAGAATAAGTTCTACCTTTTTCAGCACCTCTATCGCCCGGAAAGTTATGTCCTGGAGGTTGCCGATAGGAGTAGGGACCAGGTACAGCATTTATATTGTTATTTCGAAATATTCCATTACTTCATTTGCAAGCAGTTTTTTTGATGCTTCTTCAGCAAATTCTTTTGCTTTTTCTTCCGAGTCTGCTTCAACGAGGAGTTGAATATTTTTCCCCACGCGTACGTCTGTTATGGCTAAAAGGCCAAGGCTCTGCAGGCCACCGAGCACGGCTTTTCCCTGGGGATCCAGTAATTCTTTCAATGGCATCACCTTTACCTGTACTGTATATGTCATTTAAATTGTTTTTTTAACAGTCAATGATAGAATAATATAAATAATGAACACCACCGGCACTGCCAGCCATTGCAATAGCAGCGCCGCTATTACTGCAGCTGCGGCCAGGATGATTTTAGGTAAATTAGTTTTAACGGAAGCATCACTGAACTTCATCGCCATGAATCTTCCGTTACTGACCATTAAGTAACTTAATAAAATAATGATTAGATATAGCACCCATTTATTTAATAAAATGCCATCGATATTAAAATGATTGTAAAATAATATCAGGGGCAGCGAGGCTACAACTATACCTGCGGCAGGAATGGGAACACCCTTGAAATCGTTGCTACTATTATTTTCCACATTGAACCTGGCGAGCCTCCATGCGCCTGCACATGGAAAAATCAATGCGGGCGCGAGCGCCCAGACAGAAACATCAAGCCCGGCAGATTCATGAATAAAACTAATGCGTAACAGCTGGTATAATATTAATCCCGGTGCAACGCCAAAGCTGACAATATCCGCGAGTGAATCAAGCTGCCTGCCCATTTCTGAGGTGGCCTTAAATATTCTTGCTACAAATCCATCAAGAAAATCAATGACCGCCGCTATGCCTATGCAGATTCCACCCCACCAGATCTTTTCAGGGAGCTGCGGAACCCACGTGCCCTCGTCTGACTGTGAAACCAGTAATTCCCCGGTCTGTAAAATAAATATAATGGCAAGGAAGCCGGCAACAAGATTAAGTAAGGTGAACAGGTTTGGGATTTGCTTCATAATAATTATTTCTTCATCATCGCCTCAATATCGTCTATTGTAATGGGAATTTTTTCCATCAGGTCCTTGTTCCCTGTTTCGGTAATGCATATATTATTTTCGATCCTGATTCCCATTTTTTCTTCCTCGATATAAATGCCGGGCTCAACAGTGAGCAACATTCCGGGCTGAAGCGGCTCCGTTCTTGTTCCCAGATCGTGCACATCTATCCCGAGGTGATGTGAAATGCCGTGGTATAAAAATTTGCGGTACGCACGGTTATCTTTATCCTCATTCTTTACATCGCTTTCTTTTAATAAACCCATGCCCACAAACGTTTCTGAAGCTTCTTTCCCTACTTTGTCAGTATAATCATTCAGGTTTATGCCCGGTTTTAGTAAACTTTTGGCATAATTATGTAAATGTAAACATGCTTTATATACTTCGGCCTGTCTTTTTGTAAATTTTCCATTGACGGGCACAGTGCGGGAAAGATCAGCGTTGTATCCGCCATATTGTGCGCCAAAATCCATTAGTATCAATTCACCGTCCCTGCATTCGTTGTTGTTAGATATATAATGAAGCGTGCGGGCATTGTCACCTGATGCGATGATGCTGTTGTACGCTGCTCCGGTTGCGCGCTGTGAAAGAAATGAGTGCATGATCTCTGCTTCGATCTCGTACTCCATTACACCAGGCCTGATGAATTTCAACAATCTTTCAAAGGCGCTATGGGTAATGTCGATGGCCTGTTGCACCACTTTAATTTCTTCCCTGGTTTTTATTCCCCTGAGCTCTTTTAATATTCTTGCGCTGCGGCTGTATTTATGCAATGGAAAGCGGGATTGTATCTGTGCCGTATACCTGTAATCCCTGGTCTGCAGCTTCGATCCCTTACGGTCATTTTCATTAGAATTAAGGTAGATGGTTTCGGCGCTATGCACCCAGGTCTGCAGCAACGCATCGAGTGTATCCAGCCAGATTACCGTTTCGGCACCGGATGATTTTTTGGCTTCTTCGGCCCTTAGTCTTTTGCCGTCCCATTTTTCCTTGATTTCATTGGGACGTACCAGCACAAGCACTTCGCGGAATTTATTGTCCGGGTTATCAGGAAAAAGCACCAGCATGGAATCTTCCTGACCTATTCCTGTGAGCCAGTAGAGATCGGAATTTTGTTTGAAGTCGTACACGGCGTCTCCATTAGACGGTACTTCATCGTTGCTGTTAAAAATGGCAATGGCATTTTTTTTCATCTTTTCTGCAAAACGCCTGCGGTTTTGTATAAAAATTGACGGGTTGAGCGGTAGGTATTTCATATTCGGGTGTAAAAGTATGGAATGCCGGGAATTTAAGATTTAGTAGTGGTATAGATAACGCAAACAGAACTAAATATATAATTAACACTAACGTTTGTTAGTTGAATAATATTCATTTTATTGCCAATTTCTTTGAATTTTATTCATTTGTGTGGCCTGCTGAAGCTTTGTTTTAGAATTTTTCTAATTATATCTTCGTTTCTGTAAAACAAAGTGCTTACTGTATGGCGGCCTCAACGATTGCAAATCCGGCAAGTAAACTTGCCTCAATTGGTCTTTCTTTAAAGAACAATTTACATTACCAGCAGTGCCCGGATGAACTTGTCCGGGCCTCTTTGTTTATGGAGGAAGGGTCCCTTAACGACAGCGGCGCCCTGGTCATTAATACCGGCGAATTTACGGGACGCAGTCCGAAGGATAAGTTTATCGTAAAGGATGAGATCACCGCAGATACCGTACACTGGAACGATTTCAATATTCCGTTGGAACAAGAATATTTCGACATTATTAAGAAAAAAATCACTGCTTATTTTAACAAGTCTGGTGATCTGTGGGTGCGGGACTGCTATGCCTGCGCTGATCCCCGTTACAGGCTTAATATCAGGGTTGTAAATGAAAAGCCATGGGCGAACCTGTTTGCCTGCAATATGTTTCTTCGCCCTACCCAAGAGGATCTGGATGAATTTGAGCCTGAATGGACAATACTATCCGCTCCTGGTCTTATGCTTGATCGGGAAGAATGCGGTATCAGGCAGCACAATGCTGTGGTAGTCAGTTTTAAAAGTAAAATGATACTCATCGCAGGCACAGGCTATACGGGAGAGACCAAGAAAGGGATTTTTACCATACTGAACTATATTCTGCCTCATGAAAAAGACGTGCTGAGCATGCATTGCTCGGCAAACATAGGAAAGGCAGGTGATACTGCTTTGTTCTTTGGGTTGAGTGGCACGGGTAAAACGACCCTAAGTGCGGATCCGGCAAGAAAGCTGATCGGGGATGACGAACATGGCTGGAGCGATAATAATATTTTCAATTTCGAAGGAGGCTGTTACGCAAAAACAATTGATTTGAGCGAAGAGAAAGAACCGGAAATTTCCCATGCCATCAGGCCCGGCGCGTTGGTGGAAAACACAATGTTTATCAGCGGCACCAACAAAATAGATTTTGCTTCAAGGACCATTACGGAGAACACCCGCGTTTCGTATCCGCTTGATTTCATAAGCAATGCACAGAACCCTTCGATGGGGAATATTCCTGAAAACATATTTTTTCTTACCTGTGATGCCCACGGCGTATTGCCACCGGTATCCAGGCTGAATCCTGCTCAGACGATGTATCAGTTCATCTCTGGCTATACGTCAAAGGTTGCCGGGACGGAAGCGGGGATAAAAGAACCAGCGTCTACATTCAGCGCCTGTTTCGGGGCGCCGTTCCTGCCGCTTCACCCCGGAAAATATGCATCTATGCTGGGTGAAAAAATGAGAAGGCACAAAGTAAAAGTCTGGCTGATCAATACCGGCTGGACCGGTGGCGCTTACGGCACCGGTTCGCGGATGAAATTGTCTTACACCCGTGCGATGATCACTGCGGCGCTGGATGGGAAGCTTGATAAGGTTGTTTATGACAGGCACCCGGTTTTTGGTATGGAGATCCCTACTTCCTGTCCCGGGGTTCCTTCAGAATTGCTTTACCCCCGGGATGCCTGGCAGGACAAAGAGCAATATGATGCAAAAGCATCAGGGCTTGCCATTAAATTCATAAATAATTTTAAAAAATATGCTGGTGGGGTAGATGAGGAGATACTGGCCGCCGGCCCGGCTGTATAGTATAAAAATTATGTAATAATTTGCGGATCATGCTGCAAAAAATATTACTGGTATTATTTACTTCATTATTATCAGTGCCGCCGACGGATGACAATCTGATAGACTGGAGCACTTCCCGTAAATTATCATGGACCGATTTCAAATCCAAACCAGATGCGGGTTCATCAGACGCCGCACTTACCAGCAGTACGATCAATGTAGAATTCGGGTATGATAAAAATGGATTGAAACATTCTATTACCTGCCGGTTCAATAAGCTGAAATCCTGGGCGCGGTTAAAGAATGATTATATATTAAATCATGAGCAGGGTCATTTTGACCTGGCCGAAGGATATGCTAGGGAATTGCATAAAGAATTACAGGAGTATACATTCAATAAGCAGACCGTTAACGATGACCTCAATAAAATCTACAACCGTGTAATGCAAAAACATATTGAGGAGCAGGATCTGTACGACCGCCAGACCGATCATTCATTAGATACAGCGAGACAAAGTGTCTGGAATGGCAAAATCAAATCGATGCTGGCTGAATTGGAAACGTTTAAAGAATATAAATAACCGTCATATAGCCAGGAATGCAATAATAATTATCAAAACAATCCATAAAGCGTTGAATCGATCTTTCTGATCACATCTCCAAGTTGTTCATCATTCTCTGCGAATTTATTTTTATCGATATCGATAACCAGCAGTTGCCCTTCGTGGTATCCTTCTATCCATTTATTATAAAAATCATTCAGGCGCTTTAAATAATCCAGGCGGATATTTTCTTCATATTCCCGTCCCCGCTTTTGTATCTGTGCCACCAGGGTCGGAACCGATCCTTTTAAATAAATTAAAAGATCAGGCGGTTGCACCATTGATTTCAACGTTTCAAAAAAAGCAAAATAATTATCATAATCCCTGCGGCTCATGAGCCCCATTTCATGAAGATTGGGAGCGAATATGTGTGCGTCTTCATAAATGGTCCTGTCCTGTATAACGGTCTGGGTGCCGCGTTGTATGTCGAGCAGCTGGTTAAGTCTTCCGTTCAGAAAATATATCTGGAGATTAAAGCTCCACCGGGGCATATCTTCATAAAAATCAAAAAGATACGGATTGTTATCCACGTCTTCGAATTGCGGGATCCACTTATAATGTTTGCTGAGCAATTCAGTAAGCGTGGTTTTGCCGGCGCCGATATTGCCGGCTACAGCGATGTGCTTGGGTTTTTTACTTTTTGCCATAGTTATTCGTAAGCTATTGATATTTCACTTTCTAATAATAATCCAGACCCATTGCTCTTTTTACGAGTTCGAGTGTTTGCGCTGCACTCTCCCTGGCATTTGCCGCACCGTTGGCCATTATTTGTTTAAGATAATCTTTATCATCAAAAATCAATTGTGATTTTTCACGTATCGGCGCTACAAATCTGATCATGTCATCTGCCAGTTGATTCTTGAGGTCGCCGTACCTTATCGTACAATTACTATAATCTTCATCGAATTTTTTTACCGTGTCTGTTGCGCTTACCAGTTGCATCAGATAAAAAAGGTTGGCAATGTTAGGAGTCTTTTCCGATCCCGCAACAGTTGGCGCAACATCCGTTAATGCTTTCTTTAATTTGTTCCTGATCAGGTCATCGCTATCGGATAAAAAAATAGTGGCATTTGGATTTTCGCTCTTGCTCATTTTGCCTGAACCATCAAGGGCGGGCACTTTCACCAGTTCATTTCCAAAATTAAAGGCATAAGGTAAGGGGAAAACATTTCCATAGCGGTGATTGAACCGGTTAGCAAATGTCCGGCTCATTTCAAGGTGTTGTTCCTGGTCCTTGCCAACGGGTACAAAGCTGGCCCGGTGCAGTAATATGTCGGAGGCCATCAGCACCGGGTAGGTAAGCAGGCCGGCATTTATATTTTCCGGATGCTGTCGCACCTTATCCTTGAAGGTTGCCGTTTTTTCCAGCTCTCCTTTATATGCGAGCATGTTCAGAAAAAGATATATTTCCGCCGTTTCCGGAACATGGCTCTGGCAGTAGAGAGTTGCTTTTTCCGGGTCCAGGCCACAGGCGATATTTTCGGCCAGCACCCGCTGCACATTCGACTTCAGGTCTCTGGTATCAGGATGTGTGGTAAGCGAGTGCAGGTCCGCCACCATAAAAAAGCATTTGTACTTTTCCTGCATGCGCACGTAATTGTTTATGGCTCCAAAAAAATTACCCAGGTGCAGGAATCCTGTGCTACGGATGCCACTCATCACGATGTCATTGGTATTTTGCATAAGGAGGCGAAGATAAGGAGTTGGTGGTTTATCTTGCGGCCCATGGGGCAGTTACGGTTCGAACTTCATACTACAGCTGATGATTCGCAGGCGCGGGCAGGAAAAATATTCACAGACCATGGAGAAATCGAAACACCCATCTTCATGCCCGTGGGTACCGCGGGGTCCGTAAAAGCGGTGAGCCAGGCCCAATTAAAAACCGACGTGCAGGCACAGATAATATTGGGCAACACCTATCATCTGTACCTGCGGCCCTCATTGGATATCCTGCAAAGTGCGGGCGGTTTGCATAAATTCATTGGCTGGGACAGGCCTATATTAACGGACAGTGGCGGATACCAGGTGTTTTCCCTGGCCAACTCCAGAAAGATAACTGAAGAAGGCGTAGTGTTCCAGTCACACATAGATGGATCCAAACATTTATTTACACCGGAGAATGTGATGGACATCCAGCGGGTAATCGGCGGGGATATTATAATGGCCTTTGATGAGTGCCCCCCTTACCCAAGCGATTTTCCTTATGCAAAACAATCCATGCAGCTTACACACCGGTGGCTGGACAGGTGTTTTAAAAGATTTAATGAAACGGACAATAAATACGGCTATACACAAAATCTTTTTCCGATAGTACAGGGGGGAACCTATACTGACCTGCGCAGGGAATCCTGTGAATATATTGCTGCTGCGAATGCATCCGGCAATGCTATTGGTGGCCTGAGTGTAGGAGAGCCTGAAGAAATGATGTATGCATTAACGGCGCTGTGCTGTGAAAATCTTCCCGTGGAAAAGCCCCGGTACTTAATGGGAGTCGGCACGCCGTGGAATATTCTGGAATGTATTTCTCTTGGTATAGATATGTTCGATTGTGTAATGCCTACCCGCAACGGTCGTAATGCCATGTTGTTTACCAGCAAAGGAATTATTAATATCGATAATAAAAAATGGGAAAATGATTTCAGTGTTCTGGACGCTGGATTTGACAGCCCAGTTAGTAATTATTACAGCAAAGCATATCTGAGGCATCTGATTAAATCGAAAGAGATTTTAGGGCTGACAATCGCAAGCGTGCACAATCTGGCATTTTATCTGTACCTGGTGAAAGAATCGCGCAGGCGGATAATCGACGGCACTTTCCTGTCGTGGAAAAAGGAACAGACGGGAATATTAAAGACAAGATTGTGATTTGCCGCAGGACTGTACAGGCTTTTTAAATTACTTTTGGCGCCATTAAAGGGTATGCTCAAAAAACTCGATTGGTACATCATCAAAAAAATGCTCACCACCACGGTGTTCATGGTGCTGATCTTTTCGGTGATCGCCAGCGTGGTGGATGCCAGTGAAAAGGCTGATGATTTTGTGAAAGCAGATGTCTCGGGGTATTATATCGTTACACAATATTTTTCCGGTTTCATCGCATTCATCATTTCCATGATCTTTCCGCTGATGGTATTCATTGCCGTCATCCTCTTTACTTCTCAGATGGCCGGAAGGTCGGAAATCGTTGCCATACTCGCGGGGGGAGTGAAGTTCAACCGATTCCTTCGCCCCTATCTGATCGCAGCGATTTTCCTCGGCGGCCTGTTCTGGCTGGCCACACAATTTCTTATTCCCCGCGCTAATGTATTGCGCGCGAATTTCATGTCTACCTATGTTGATAGTAAAAGTTCTTATGAAATCGGTCAGTACCTGGCAAAAGGCAGCAGTTTTTATATAAGAATAGATTCCAACACCTATGCCGGCCTGAGAAATTACGATACCACGACCAAAACAGCCTATGGTGGTTTTTTCCTTGATAAATTAAAGGGAACCGATGTGGTATATAATCTCCGGGCACAGACGATGCGGTGGGACACGGCGAAGAACAAGTGGCGGCTGGAAAAAGTTACAGAAAGAACTATCCTTGGCGTAACGGAAAAAGTAAAGTCGCAGGACACCATGTATTCGAACATCAAAATAAAGCCTTCTGAAATAAGGCCTGATAAATACCTGAAAGACAAAATGACGACCCCTGAACTGAGGCGGTTCATAAAGCTGGAAGAATTACGGGGCACCGAAGGGCTTAACGATTACCGGGTGGAATTGTATAAAAGAGACGCGACGCCGGTTTCCGTATTGCTGCTGACCATTATGGGTGCGGTGGTGGCATCGCGTAAAACCCGCGGTGGGAGCGGGTTGCACATGGCCATAGGAATCATACTGGCCGCGACATTCGTGATCATGGATAAATTTTCACTGACCTTTTCCACTAAGGGCGACCTTCATCCGGTTATTGCCGCATGGATGCCGAATATCATTTTTTCCCTGGTGGCCATCTACCTTTACCGAAGGGCTCCGAAATAAAGAGTTTTTAATAGAATTGAGGCTTCTTATAAGTATTTTCGCAATTCAAACAGCACATTCAAATGGCAATCATCAAGGATCGGTTTAAGGAGAAAGCAGATGCGGCTTCATTGGAGATCCGGGACCTGTTGAAAGAGCACGGAACAAAGGTGATCGGCGAGGTACAGCTATCACAGGTCTACCAGGGAATGCGTGGCATTACGGGACTTGTCACGGAAACGTCCCTGCTGGATTCACAGGAGGGCATCCGCTTTCGCGGCTATTCAATTCCCGAATTGCAGGCTAAACTTCCGAAAGCCAAAGGTGGCAGCGAACCCCTGCCTGAGGGACTGTTTTACCTGATGCTGATCGGTGAGCTTCCGTCTGAAGAAGATGTGTCACACGTGACCTCAGTGTGGCAGCGTCGCTCCCATGTGCCCAATCATGTGTTTGATGTGATCGATGCGCTGCCGGTGGCCGCTCATCCTATGACCATGTTTGTAGCTGCTATCATGGCATTGCAGACTGAAAGTAATTTCGCCAAGCGTTATGCAGAGGGCATGAATAAGAAAGATTATTGGGAGGCTGTTTTTGATGATTCAATGGACCTTATCGCCCGCCTTCCTCGTGTTGCTGCCTATATTTACAGGAGAAAGTACAAAAATAACGATCATATCCATCCTAACGGGCTGCTCGACTGGTCTGGCAACCTTGCCCACATGCTCGGGTACAATGATGATAGCTTCAAGGAGCTGATGCGTCTGTACATGACCATTCATGCCGATCATGAAGGTGGCAACGTCAGCGCGCACACCACTCACCTCGTTGGGTCGGCATTGAGCGATCCGTATCTGTGCCTTGCCGCCGGAATGAATGGTTTGGCAGGTCCCCTGCACGGACTGGCCAACCAGGAAGTGATCAAATGGATATTTGACCTGAGGGAAGAATTGAAAACGGAATCTCCTTCCAAGGAACAGATATCGGAGTATGTAAAAAAGACGCTGAGCGAAGGAAAGGTAGTGCCGGGATACGGACATGCCGTATTGCGCAAAACCGATCCGCGGTTCACGGCGCAGATGGAATTCGGAAAAAAGCACATGCCCGATGATACATTGGTTCAGACAGTATGGAATGTATATGATGTAGTACCGCCGATATTGCAGTCGCTTGGTAAGGTGAAGAATCCCTGGCCGAATGTTGATGCGCACAGTGGCGCGCTGCTGGTGCATTACGGGTTGATGGAATACGAATTTTACACGGTATTATTTGGCGTTAGCCGGTCGCTGGGTGTACTGGCGAGCCTTATCTGGAGCCGTGCGCTGGCTTTCCCGATCGAGCGACCGAAATCCGTCACTACGGAGCTGGTAAAAAGATGGTTGAAGGGAGAAGATGAGATTTGGGGTGATTAATATATATTTGCGGCCCTGGGGGATTAGCTCAGTTGGCTAGAGCGCTAGCATGGCATGTTAGAGGTCATCGGTTCGACCCCGATATCCTCCACCCTTTGAGCGGAAAATCATTTATAGATTTTCCGCTTTTTTTGTTTCAATTTCTTTTTATCGCTGCGACCACATAAATAAAATATCATGGAAATATTATGCTATGTATTGGCTATATAAAAAGGTTTATCGTTAGAATTAATGACAGGATTTATAAGGCACCTCTCTGTTAATGCCAATCTCTCCCATACGATCAACCATCATTTCTTTACACTGTTAAAAACCAAATCCTCTAGAAAAGCAACAATATTCAACTCGTCTTTATCTTTTCCAAAATCGGTAAGCGATGGAAGGTTTTTCATAAAAAAGTTTTGGAAGTGCGCCATTTCAACAATGGTACTCGAAAGAGATTTTGGAAACTTGTATTTAGGGTTGCACTCAAGGATAATATCACCAATTTTGGCACATAAGTCTTTGTAGGGCTGAAAAAGGTGGTCCTTGTTATCTTCAGATACTTTTTTGGTTAAATAGGCTTTAGAACCTTCTGCAATAATTACCTGGTGAAGAATACTTTCATTAACATAACTACTACTTATATCATCCTCTACAGCCGAAGCTAACAAAGTAATTACCTTCTTAAGTTTTACAAAAGGGTCTTTGATATTATTGATAGAAATAACAAGCCTGTATTCAAGCCAGCTCCAATACCAGGCGGTAATATATATCAGCAGCCGGTGCTTATTTTCAAAATAACGGTAAATGCCTGCTTCGGTGGTGCCAATCTCTGCTGCCAATTTTTTAAAGGTGAACGCTTCAAATCCATTTTTATGAATCAACGGTATGCTATGTAAAAGTATATTTTTTCCAAGCTCGGATTGCTCTGGGTTGCGGAGAAATAATTTCTCGTTCATTTTTATTTGCAACTGTAATTCCATATACTTCCTTTTTAGTTTATAATAGGCAACATCAACAAACCATGTTTCAGGTTGATGTTGCAAAAATAGTTAAAAGTTTTACAATTTAATGAGATAGCAATACTATTATTCAAAATAATAATACTACCTTCGCCTCATCACACTTAGAAGCAACCGATTAGGGAAGTAAAAAACATGTTTAAAGAATTTTAAAGTGATAGAATTTTTTAAGCCAGTTTAGTTATAATCAATTAAAAACAGAATAATGAAAACATTAACTAAAGAAATGCAGGCAGCCACCACCCCTTCAATGGCCTTAGATATTTTAAAAGAAGGCAATAAAAGATTTATGAATAACCTTAAAGCAAACCGCAACCTGCTGCAACAGGCTAATGAAACATCAGACGGGCAACATCCTTTTGCTGTTATATTAAGCTGCATAGATTCCCGCACTTCTGCAGAGTTGATTTTTGACCAGGGCCTGGGCGATGTGTTTAGTATCCGTATTGCAGGCAATATCATCAACGAAGATATTTTGGGCAGTATGGAGTTTGGCTGCAAAATAGCCGGTTCTAAAATAATTGTAGTGTTAGGCCATTCAAAATGCGGCGCCGTAAAAGGTGCCTGCGATCATGTGAAAATGGGCAGCTTAACGGCTTTGTTAAGCAAAATTCAGCCTGCTGTGTATGATGAAAAAACTGTAACAGAAAATCGTAATTCAAGCAACGATGAATTTGTAGAAAAAGTAGCTGCCATTAATGTAAAAAGAACGGTACATGCCATAATAGAACGCAGCCCTATTTTGAAGGAAATGATTGAAACTGGTGAGATAGAAATAATTGGCGGTAATCATAACATCACAACGGGTGAAGTAAGTTTTTATGATGATACTTTACTTATTAATAATCCCGGGTAAAAACCACTTTCAGGCGACTGTAAAATGCTGCCTGAGCATTTAGATTTGTTTCTTAACCAAATTAATATTTATAGAAATGATTATATTAAACCTTATAGTATTCAAAAAGGAACAAATTAATGATGTTGTAAATAGTATTTTAAAAAGTAAATGGGCACTGAAGGTTATTGTTGGCAATGCAATGGATTCTTATTATATGGATGATTCATCCGTAAAAAATCATTCCTGGGCCTATCCCATTCAATTTGTAACAAAAAGCTTGTTGGTCAGCGAAATGGAAACAACTTTAAAAATAGACTTTCCGGGTATGGATTTTATTATTTATGCTCCTCCGGCAGTGCACATCGATGCCGTTTATTATGATAAAATAAAAAATGGAGTAACAGGGTTTGCATTCCTTGAAAAGAATTAATACATCTGTAATAACTAATGAGAATTATATAGATGAATATGATAGCCGGATATCTGAGCCAGTTTTTACAACAGGTGAAAAGAATAAATGATAAAGCTGTGTTTCAATATAATAATCGGTTTATTGCTAAGTATGCATTTGTTATTTGATTATATAATATAAATCTTAAACTATACATTAAATGATTTCAACAATTAAATTATTCACTATATAAATAAAGTTTTATGAACATCAAATGCAATCATTTCAAAAAATCATTTTTTTTTATTTTCTTTTCCTGCATTGCATTTTCAATGTTTGCCCAAACGGTGCCTGACAGTGAGATTAAAAAAAATATAACCGAAATCATTAATCCCCTGCAAAAGTTGGTACAACTGGAGCCAAAAGCATTCGAGTATAATACTGAAAAATACAAACACCTTAAACTTCAACACGGCAAAAAATTTGGCTTTATGTCAGATAATATGTGGCAGGTGTTCCCTGAGTTGGTAACTACCAAACACTCTTCGTATATATTTGGAAAAAATGTGTACCGGGATATGAAGATTAAAACAATTGATCAAACCAGCCTTATTCCGGTATTGGTTGCCGCAATAAAAGAACAGCAGGCAGAGATTAAAGAATTGAAAAAAGAAGTAGAAGAACTGAAGGCTGCTAAAATCACAGTACCTAATTAGGAATTGTGCCAAATGATTGGTCTATACTTGCTGCATATTCAGGATTTAAGGTTAAAAGATAATTGGCCCGCTGCAGTAATTGTGATGGAAATGTCTGATGTTTTTGCTATTGAAGTGGCAGCCCCGAAATTAAAAAGTGATGATTTCGTACTTTAGATTTTTAGAGATGTCATTAAAATAACTTTCGTAAACAGTTTTTAAAAAAAGGAGACACAAATGGACACATTATTGCAAATGAACAATATAATCTTATACATCGCCAGTGCGTTGTTATTGATTTTCTTTAGTGGGATAAAAATAGTAAGGCCTACACAACGGGGGCTGATAGAACGGCTGGGAAAATACCGGAAGTTTGCCCATTCCGGATTTCACTGGATTATACCGGTAATTGACCGGATGTTTTTGGTAAACGTAACCGAACAGATGGTGGATGCACAGCCACAGGAAATCATCACCAACGATAACCTGAACGCCAGCGTAGATGCCGTGGTTTATTTTAAAGTATTGCAAGAAGAAGAAAATGTAGAAAATTCCCAATACTATGTGAACGATTATAAATCGCAGATTATTAATCTTTCCCGTACCACACTCAGGAACATAATTGGAACACTCACATTAAAGTCTGCCAACACCGAAAGGAATAAAATTAATTCTGAGTTTCACAGAATACTTTCAGATGAAACAAAGAACTGGGGTATTACCATTGTGCGTACAGAATTAAAACAGATAGACCCGCCAAAAGATGTGCAGGAAACAATGAATAAGGTGGTAAAAGCAGAAAATGAAAAAATTGCCGCTGTTGATTATGCCACAGCCGCTGAAACTGTTGCCGATGGTGTAAAACGAGCAAAAATAAAAGAAGCGGAAGGTACAAAGCAATCAAAAATATTGAATGCCGAAGGCGAAGCTGATGCCATTAGATTAGTTAATGAAGCAGCTGATAAATACTTTATTGGTAATGCACAATTATTAAAGAAACTAGAAACGGTGGAGGCTTCACTGAAGTCCAATGCTAAAATTGTAGTTCCTACAAGACAGAATTGGTAAATATAATTGGTGAGATGGCTGGTGTGATGCCGCTAAAGTAAATGAGAAGAATTTTATCAAGCGTATAACATTGAACATTGATACTTTTATAAGAAAATTAATTTAAAACAAAAGAAATATTTTATTTCTTTTGACGGCATTTGTGTTACTGTCCTCATGTGTAGTCACAAAAAGTATCATTAATTGTATAAAGCCGAATGAATGTAACCTGGGCACAAATAATCATTAAGTCTGTTCTCCACCAAAAAAATAAGAAATCAGGGAGCGGAAGATCTATTCCAACTATGAATCGGCTAAGGAACTACGTAAACTGAAAATTATTGTTAAAAGGCTTTTGGTTGATATGTTTCTTATTTCTCTTGGAGTTTTATCAGCAGGTTTTGGATTTAAGGGTTTTCTGCTGCCCAACAATTTTATAGATGGCGGAGCAGTTGGCATTTCGTTGTTAATTGCGGAGTTAACTGGATTTTCATTAACTGTTCTTTTAATTATCGTTAACATTCCTTTTATTATACTCGGGTATAGAATAATCAGTAAAGGGTTTGCCATAAAAACAGCTATTGCTATAGCAGCACTGGCATTGGTAGTCGCATTCATTCCTTATCCGCAAATAACACAGGACAAATTATTAATTGCCATATTTGGCGGTTTCTTTTTAGGACTTGGAATTGGTCTTACGGTCAGGGGCGGCGGGGTAATTGACGGTACCGAAGTACTTGCCATCAGCCTCACAAAGCGGCTTGGTTTAACAGTAGGTGATATTATATTACTCATCAACGTAATTGTTTTTTCCGTTGCAGCTTATGTTTTATCGGTTGAAACATCCCTTTACTCCCTTCTCCCTTATTTTTAAAAGAAGCAAAAATACTCTTGATGCAAATTGCCTGGACGGTATCTGAAATTGCCTTCGCCTTGGGATTTAGCGAAGTAACTCACTTCAGCAACTTTTTCAAAAAAAATATACTGCTTAGCCCTGTCAAGTTCAGGAATGTTTGATTTTGATAACCTATTAAATTGAAGACTGGTAAGCTTATGCATGATACCCTCAGAGCAGCATGTTTAGCGGAATTACCCCGTTGCCACCAATCAAAACTCAGAAGCCTGATCCGCCTCCGGAATTACTTCAGCCATTTATCAAACCAGCTGAAAGCCTCTTCCTGCATAGCCACATCAAATTTATGCTCACCCGGATAAAAGGAGGCTTTATAATTACCGGTCGCGGCAGCCTTATTGTAAAGTTCCTGAAGAATGGAATCCGCTTTTTTCATTTCAGGCAGGGTGAATAGCTGATCTTCACTATTGTTCAGGACTAATGTTGGAAGAGGTATTCGCAAGCCGAGGATTTCAGGAAATTCCATTTCATTTGGTGCCAGCGGAACATAGGTCATCCAGGTATGCGTAAAGGATTTGTTGAGCAGGAAATCATTCCAGGTAGTCATGAATCCTACACACAC
>Ga0123337_10000344_pt1 | contig 82781 bp, 68 predicted proteins | sample frozenSSSSmetaG_FD_89792 | JGI IMG/M metagenome (GOLD analysis project Ga0123337, IMG submission 89792) | Glacier valley bacterial and archeal communities from Borup Fiord, Nunavut, Canada, to study Microbial Dark Matter (Phase II) -... | ecosystem: Environmental > Aquatic > Freshwater > Ice >...
CTCTCTGATTTCATTGTTTGATTCAAATACATCTGTGGGTTCAATGAATACAGTTTGACCAGTGGCCGACTCATCATGGACAAAGCCTTTTAATTTTCTTTTGTGTTCTGCTGCTACTGGAATTACCATTCTGCCATTACGAACCGTCAGAGATACATCTTCGCTGATCCAGCCATTGCTTTTGGCGGAGCGAAGCATTGTATCAAGCTTTTTACGAATGCCTGACTGCTCGGAAATGAGTCGCTTTCGTATCCTTGCAAGCTCTGACGAGGCGCTGTCTTTAACCTGTCCCCGATCATCAATTACCCTGTCGATTGCGTCGGTTATGGCTTTCTCTATTTTGACAGACTTGGAATATTCACTTAGCAAGGGGAAAGCGCCTTCTTCCTGGTTTTCAAAAAACCGAACACATAGGCGTATGGTTTGTAATGAGATCTTCAGATCTGAGAACTCACTTTGTGTGAGCAACATGCCTTGAATTGCTGCACGCTTTAGGAAAGGTGTGACATCCAGGTAGTTTTGTGAAGGGAAGTTTTCTCCGATTTCAATGATCCGCTTCATCTCTGCCGTTTGGCTAACCAGTTTTTCGACCATTCCGAAATTATCAGAAAAACGAATTTTTTCAACAAAACTGATGCCCAGCGGACTTATACATGCCTCTTTTAGCTTTTCGCGGAGCTTGTCAAATCCTAATTTTTGTTCGAGTGTATTTGGGTAAAGCATTCTAATATTTTTAAAAGCGGCTGATCAGTGCGAAACATTTGACATCCGAATTTGTAAGTTTTTGTTCAAGGGGTCCATTGATTTTTAGCCGGTTGACTAAAACAGGATCTGGATCTCGTTCTTTAAAAATTTCAAAGCGTGTGTCGAAGGCTGCACTTCTTTTTCTATGACCTGAGCCATTATCGTTTTCGCCAGATCCGTAGCCGGAGCCTCAGGTGAAATAACGCCTGCAGCCTGGTTTATTATCGAAACAATTTCATTCATTGCATTTGTGATCTGTTCCCAGGCATCATTGCTCATGTAGATCTGTTGGGCCAGATTGTGGTTAAATTCTTCACGAATCTCGTGTAGCATTAAACTCTGCAATTGTTGCGAATTTTCGGCTAACGTTACAACACGTAAAAGCAGGTTGCCCGGAGTGATTCTCTCCATGAAAAGGCACATTCTCTCATAAGCCTGCAGGCGTAGTGGAAGAATTATCTCCGTACTTTTGCTTCGTATATCCCATTTCTGCTTTTCAAATATTTTAGCAGCTACTGTATTGATAGTCAAGTACATGCCAAATGTTACGATAGCGCCGAGCAGTAAAACGGTAATTAAAGGGTATAACTCCATAATTTGCGAACAATTCAGTTTTTGTAACGAATGAGGTGCAAAATTACAGTATAACTGAAAATTAAGCGCAGAAATTCATGTAAATAAGAATCGTTAAGGAACAACTGGTGTTAGGGTGGAAGGCAGGAATGTAGATTCCAGGCGATATTGGTGCATTCGAAAGTTCCGAAAATAAACGCTCGCCTATTAAAAGTAGAATTTACCTTTTGGAGGAGTCCGGTTTGTCAGGACATTTCGGGAGGTATTGCAATCAATTTACAGATGGAAAATCCGATTAATCTTACATCAAAAGCAATAGAAGAAATCATCACCACCCTTGAAGCAAATAAAATTCCCAACCCCTATGGGCTGAGAGTTGGCCTGCGTGGTGGCGCATGCAGTGGCACTTTCCTGTTAGGGTTTGATACAGCAACAGAGTTTGATCAAACATACGCAATCGAGGGCGTTAACGTAATTATTGATAAGCGCCATTTGATGTATGTACTTGGTGTTTTGGTCGACTATGAGGAGGGCATGAACGGCAGCGGTTATACGATTTCCGCTGCTGACAAAAAATAGCTAAATATACGACTTAATCATCAATGGTTACATGCTTCCAGTTCTCGCCAGACCTAATTCTGTTGAGTTGCGTGTGGGTAATTCCAAATTGCTTGGCGATCATTTTAAGTCTGTTGTTGTCGTTTTTTAACAATTTTTTGATAATTCGGACTTTACTTTCAGTAAGCTTGTAGTTTTTAGTACGGCGTGGAATAACACGATTGATAAAAGCAGGATTTTCCTTACTGTGAGCGATCATCGTTTCCTTTGTTACCCACTTGATGTTCTCGTAGTAATTGTTTTGCTTTTCAAAATCAAGGTGAATCACAAAAACGTGGTCGTCACTTTCCTTTTCAGTGAAATACTCTGCCACGAGTTTGTGCACATACCTGTTGATCGTTTTACCGCCAGCGGCACGAATGTTTAATGACCTATAACCTTGAATAACGGATCCCTTTATAATGGATCCTTCTTTAGGATTGGTTTGAAAACTTTTCAATCTTCCATAGTTGGAAACTTCGTAATGTGGCGCGTTTTCGATTTCGCTGAAAATTATTTTGGCCCATTTTTCGTTCCAAAAACTCCGGCTTACATTTGGTTCAGTCATTTTCTATTAAGAAATTATTTACTGTAATAGGTTTAGTTTAATTTTATTATGAAACGCACAATAATTATAGGAGCATCATCAAATCCGACAAGATATTCATTTTTGGCGGCTCAAAAATTAATATATTTTGGCCATCAGGTTTTGTTGATTGGGCGCAGGGCAGGTTCGGCCCTTGGGGAGGAAATTCATATGGAAAAAGTAAAATGGAACGATGTAGACACCGTAACCCTTTATATCAACCCCCGCCATCAACCGGACTACTATGACTATATTATTTCGTTAAATCCTAAACGTGTCATTTTCAATCCTGGTACGGAAAATTCACAATTTGAAAACATTTTGATATCTAAAAATATTATACCAATACAAGCCTGTACACTGGTTTTGTTATCTATTGGTGAATATTAATTTGTATTTGTATAAAATGTCACAAAATAATTCGAGCTTGATCAGGAAAACTGCCCTTGATTTTCTTCCAAATAGATTCGGAATGCCCCAAACAAAAATGATATTACCATCTTATCAGCGCTGATCCCCAGGTAAATCCGCTTCCAAAAGCTGCAAGGCAAATCAAATCGCCTTCTTTGACCTTACCACCTTCCCAGGCTTCCGATAACGCAATTGGGATAGATGCTGCAGTAGTGTTTCCAAAACGCTGTAAATTGTTGATCACCTGCGATTCGGAAAGTCCCATTTGGTTTCTAACGTAATCGCTGATACGGATGTTGGCCTGATGTGGGATCAGTAAATTAATATCCGACGGCTTGAACCCGTTCGCATTCAATGCCTCATTGATCACCTCCCCAAAACGGACGATTGCATGTTTGAAAACAGCGTTTCCATTCATATATACGTTAAATCCACCTTCATCAATCATTTCTTTAGTTGCAGCCCTTCCTGGCCGACTACTTCCCGGCTCTTTAACATATAAATCTTCCGCAAAACGACCATCTGCATGAAGGTGTGTAGATAATATGCAATGTTGTGGATTTTCTGTCGCTTGTAGTACAGCTGCACCAGCTCCATCACCAAAAATAACCGCAGTGTTTCTCCCTGCAGTGCTCTTATCAATCCAGGATGATTGTATTTCTGAGCCAACCACCAGAGCGGATTTATACATCCCGGATCTGAGAAATTGATCTGCGATTGAAAGTGCATATACAAAACCAGAGCATTGTTCACGAATATCTATAACGGGCTTACCATCCATTCCCAGTTCTCGCTGCATGAGAAAAGCGGATCCCGGGAAAAAGTAATCAGGTGTAATGGTCGCGTACACAATCACATCTATGTCGTCTGGAGTAAGTCCTGCACGGTCTAGAGCGATTCTGGAAGCAGCCGTAGCCATACTGTAATTGGTATCTTTCCCGTATTCAAAATAACGACGTTCCTTTATCCCGGTACGCTCCTGAATCCATTGATCTGATGTCTCCATCCACTGGGTGAGGTCATCGTTTGTGACAATTTGTTCAGGAACATAGTAGCCAAGGCCTGTTATACGCGAAAATGCCATAATTGTAAATTAAATCTTATTCAATAGGTTAGGTTTTGCCGAAATTCCTCAATCGTGTGACATGTTGCCAGAACTCAACTTTGTCATTTTTATGGAGACAAAGATTCGTTACAAACTTGTTACTGTCTCCGTTGCGATATGTGCCACTAATCAAGTTTCGGGGCAGTCAAATTCACCGTAAAGTCAATCATCTATGGGTCGTTGGCCCGTTGCTTTGCGATAAATTCGACACAACAGATATAAGTATGTATAATATCAATATTACTGGTACCGCCAGAATTTTTAACAACACCAGGAGTATTATAGCGAGAGCAAGAAATATGAAACGAAACTGATTTCCTTTCCAGCCGAGTGACTTGAATTTCAGCGCCAAAAGCGGCATCTCCATAACCAGCAGATAAGACATCACCAATGTTAGAATGAGCAAATTGTTCGTGTTGATAATCAATGGCTTCCAATCCTCATGAATATGTACGATAATAGGAAGCGAAGCAATCAGCATCGCATTCGCAGGAGTAGGGACACCAATGAAAGAGTCGGATTGTCGCGGGTCGTTATTGAATTTGGCTAGTCTTATGGCCGAAAAAATTGCGATTATGAAAGCCGGATACGCTTTCCATATGCCCATTAAATCAGGGATACTATCCATTAGCATTTGATAGACGATGATGGCTGGAAGCAATCCGAAAGTAACCATATCGGCCAGCGAGTCAAGGTCTTTGCCAATAGGAGAGCTCACTTTTAGCAGTCGCGCCAAAAAACCGTCAAAAAAATCGAAAACCAGGGCCACGCCGATTAGCCCGCAGGACAGAAGCAGGTTGTTGTGAAAGGCCTCGACGACACCCACGCAGCCGCAAAGAAGATTTCCACATGTAAGCGCATTGGGAATATTTCGACGAATCATTAGAGCACGATGAATGAATTGTTGGTATTTTATTTTAAAAACGGATTGTTTTTCTTTTCAAAACCAATTGTTGTTGGTTGCATATGACCCGCGTAAACAACATAGTCATCAGGTAAAGTGAAAAGTTTTGTCCTGATGCTGTGGATCAATGTTTCAAAATCGCCGCCAGGCAAATCGGTTCTTCCAATACTTTGCCGAAATAATACATCGCCTCCAATCACGAAACCCCGTTCCTCATTCACAAAAGCAACATGGCCGGGAGCATGGCCCGGAACAAAAATTACCTTCAAAGACGAATCTCCAAAAGTAACAGTATCTCCTTCGGCAAGATAAAACTCGATTTCAGGCTCACTAAATTGCGCAAAACCGTAGTTTGGGGCGTAAGATTTAACAGCTTTCAGCAGTGGTTCATCCAACTTGTGAAGGTAAAACGGGATGTTATATTTTCTCTTGACGGCGTCAATACCCAGCACATGATCAATGTGCGCATGTGTATTTATTACTTTGACGGGTGTTAATGCGTTATTCCTGATATAAGCGGTGAGCTCGTTCAACTCGGTGTTTTCATAGCAACCGGGATCAATGATAACCGCTTCACCAGTTTCGTCGTGGAGGACGTAGGTGTTTTCCGAAAACGGATTGAAGGTAAAGGAGTGGATCTGTATCATTCCTGCAAAGTTACCAGAATGTTTAACCCGATGAATACAAAATTTTGGCAAATGCTGTTTTAGTCAATCTAGGGTTTAGTTGTTTTTTCTCCAACAGCGGCGTAGATCCGATCAAAATACATAGCGATAGTACCCTTGTAAGTCGTGCTGATGGCTACGCAAAGCCAGATTTCTCCTGCTGCCGACGGTTTAACCTGTACTGCCAGATTGGCATTGTTTCTCGAAACTGCTTTGTAATAGGTTGAGTCCAGCCCATTGGCAAGATTTCCAAGCAATAGCAATTCGCTGCCGCTTTTGGCTACATTTCCACTTTTAATCGAAACGGAATAATAACTATTGATGAGTGTTTTCTTTGGCTCTTCCGTTGACGCGCCGGCTTTCAAATAAGCAATGCGTCCCGCACCAGACAGGGTATCAGGAAGGTTGGAAGCAAAATCGATTTGGTAGGCAACTTTATACGTTTTAGCAGGATCCAGATTGGTTACCTTTTTTTTGATAAATAATAAAATGCTGTCGCCTTGGTTGGTTCCTTCAAGCTTTAGCCCGTGAAGTGTACTTTTGAGAGAGGCAGGCAGAACATCTTCCTTTACGTTAAATTTTATGGCGCTTTCCTGAGTCGATTTATAAAAGGCAAAGTCGCCGGTCCAGTTATCAAGCCCGGACTCAAAAGTCGAATCAAAAAAAATGATAGGTAACGGGTCCGGTGAATTATGGCAACTTAAGAACAGGACTGTAGAAATTGCTACAGCCCACGATCCGACCCATTTTATCAATTGCTTCTTCATTATATTGCTGTATTTGACCGTCCTTGCTAGTTTTGCGTGATGGTTGCTTTTATACTATCGAAATATATGTCCGTAGGACCTTTGTAACCGGAATCAAAGCCAACGCAAAGCCAGATTTTACCAGTCTGATCCGATACAACACTGACCGGCTTGCTTCCATTGTTTCTTTCGACCACCACATAACCAGACCTATTGGTGTCGTTGGAAACGTTCCCGAGTGACACCAATTGTTTGCCGTCTGCTGCACCTGTTCCTTTAGACAGGTTAAATTTATATTGCTTGTCAGTGGATGGCTGGATCGGAGAGGCGCCCGCTTTCAGGTATACTGACGCACCAGCAACTGCATTTTGCGGATAATTGGTTCCTAGGCTTATTTCGAACACTACATTATATCCAGTTCCAGGGTTTAGACCGGTTATTTGCCTTTTAATATAGGTAAAAAGGCTCGTACCTGGGTTTCTGCTGTAAACATGAAACGCATACTTGGTAGAGTCCAGTCCTGTAGGAAGTGTATCCCGCGCTGCACTTAGTTTAATGGTGTCCAAACTTGCCGCTGACAAATACTCTGCTACTCCTGCTGTCCAATATGTTACTGTATCGCTTTCAAAATCCGAAGGTGCGGTTTTGATCGCCACAATACTGAAGTTCTCGTTGTTGCAAGCAAAAAGCAGCAATGTCAAACCGCAGAAAGTAATTAATTTCAGTAGCTTCATTTAGGTAATATCACAATTTATGCCGCAAAGATAGTTTAGAAATACCGAAGGTCTGAATGGATTGCATATGAGAACAGCATTGCAGGTGTTTATTCCTGCAACGCTGTTTAAACGACAAACGGCTTAGTTGATTGCTTTTGGAGCAAGGGTCACCTTAATGCGGTCATAATACAAAATGGTAAGGCCCTCAAAACCAGAGTCCGTTCCAACACAAAGCCATAGATTTCCGTCGGAATCGGTTTTCACTTCAACCGGTTTTGAGAGATTGTCCCTTCGAACCAGCTTATAGGTGTAATCGGTGAGGCCATTGGCGATGTTTCCTAAAAGTGCAAGTTCTTTGCCACCTTCGGAGTGATTGCCCTTGTCCAGGTTGAATTTGTAAAAATTACCTTCCAAAACCTTTGAAGGTTCTTTGCTCGACGCACCTGCTTTAAGATAGACTGCGCTGCCGGGAGAACCGCCTGCGCCTACGCTGTTTTCTGGATACGAAGTTCCCAAATCAATTTCAAAATAGACATTGTAGGTTTGGTTTGCCTGAAGACCGGTTACTTTTCTTTTGAGAAACGTAAACATATCATCACTCCTGTTATGGCTTTGAAGCATTAAACCGCTTCGGGTGGTGTCAATTGCCTTTGGTAAAGCAGATCGCTTAAATTTAAATTCTATTGACGCTGAATCAATGTCGTTTCCGTAGTCGGCCAAGCCGCCTTTCCAGCCTCCATCCGTCTGTTCAAATGTAAACTCTCCGATTTCAACACCGCTGGGATTCTCGCCCTCAAGCTCGCATGCACTCATTCCCACTGCCAGCAGAAGCACTCCCCACATTCCTGATTTTTTCATAGCATTTTAAACTGTTTTTGTAAATATTAAACTCAATCTAACATCTACTTTGAAACAGTTTTTTCCTTAATGGTTGGAATTGGTGTGATTCCTTTAATGGTATATTGTGATAATATTCTGGATATCAATGGCTTGCTTTCTTAATTAACCAATAACAAACACGGTGGGTACTTTATGCAGCTCGGGTCTATTTTTCCTCCATATCTTGATTGCCTGGGTTTTTATGAATTGGTCCGTAGCCGTTATTCCCGACGCTATACACAATAAGGTTTCTGGCTGACAAGATTCCAAAATGCTTTCAAAAAGCTGGTTGTTGCGGAATGGCGTCTCCATGAAAATTTGTGTCTGACCCCGATGATGTGCTTCCCTCTCGAGATGCTGAATGGCTTTTCGCCTGTCCAGCTTATCGATGGGTAAATACCCGTGAAAGGCAAAAGACTGCCCGCTCATCCCTGACGACATGAGCGCCAGCAGAATCGAAGACGGCCCCACAAGCGGAACGACTTTAATCCCAAACTGATGCGCATACTTAACTGCAATGGCTCCGGGATCTGCTACGCCCGGACAACCCGCTTCCGAAATGACGCCCGCATCCTTTGCTAAATTCTTAATCTGCTCTCTGGTTTCGGATTCCGGAGTGTCTTTATGAAGCTCAATAAATGTGATACTGTCGATGACTTTGCCCAGTTTTAAGCCGCTAATGAACCGCCTTGCCGTTCTGATATTTTCCACAAAAAAGATGTCCAGTTTTAAAATGGCATCTTTGATTTGCGGACTAAGCACTTCGTTTTCTGTTCCTTCGGCCAATGGGGAGGGGATCAGGAAAAGACTTGAGGCGATTTCTTTCATTTTTAAATTTTTTTAAATTCTGACCCGAAATTCCAACTATTTGCGTTGAAATCGTATCTATACTCAAAAGCAAAGTTAGCTTTAATGACAAACACAAGATCAGACGTGAAAAGATTATTAACTATTGCCATCTTATTTACGGCAATGTTCGGATGTAAAAGTGCAGAGACAGACGTGCAATCGCTTGCTGCGGCTGGTGGTATAGCAGGTAAATGGAAACTGGTCGCGGAAGAACAGGGATTTGTCGGCCAGTCGACCTGGGCAACTGTCAAAGAAGATTCGGCATACAATATCATTTTCAGGAATGATGGCTTACTTCTTAATTCCAAAGGCCTGCCTGCCTGTTGCGGCCCTACTTCGTTAACCATAAACGGCAGCTTTTTTGAGGTCAAACCGACCGGTCAACTAGCGCCAAACCCCGAATGCGCCCTTGTAAACTGCGCTAATTGTCCCCTGTGGGATATCCAGATCACAGGAAATGAAATGACAGTCACCAGGTGTAAGGATTTGAAGAAAAAGTATTTGAGGATTTGATGAATTGAAACTTGACAGTTGAGAATGGACAATTATTGATCCCTCATAATTCAACTTTAACCGTCTACCCCTAATCCATTTATCATTTACAATTATCTAAGTTTTTCCTCAAACAGTTTCAATATTCTCTTGTACTCATCGGTCCAGGATGACGCTTCTACAAAACCGTGATCTTCCATAGGGTAGGAGGCTAGCTCCCAATTGCTTTTGCCGAGTTCTATCAATCGTTGTGAAAGTCTGACAACATCCTGGTAATGTACATTCACATCCACCATGCCATGGCAGATCAGTAAATGATTCTTTAAGCCTTCTGCATGATAAATGGGAGAACTCTTACGATAGGCCAAACTGTCGTCCTGCGGTTCGTTCAAAATGTTAGCGGTATAGGATTGATTGTAAGCTGACCAGTCCGTAACAGGTCTGAGCGCCGCTCCTGCGGCAAAGACTTCCGGGGCTGTAAACAATCCCATTAAAGTGATAAATCCACCGTAGGATCCACCATAGATGCCGATCTTTTTAGGGTTAATGCCATATTTTTGGATAAGCCATTTTGCGCCGTCCGTATTATCGGTCAAATCTTTTCCGCCCATAAACCGGTAAATGCCCGTTCGCCAGTCGCGGCCATAACCCGAACTAGCCCTGTAATCCATATCCAATACCGTGTAACCTTTGTCTGTTAAAAGGTTGTGAAACATATACTCCCTGAAATACTGGCTCCACCATTTGTGTGCGTTTTGCAAATAGCCAGCACCATGCACAAAAATAACCGCCCGTCCGTTTGATTTTTTTGGCTCATAAACACGGGCATATATGTCCTGCCCGTCTTTTGCTTTGATGGTGATCACTTTTGCTTCTCTCCAGGCGTATGATTTGAATTCGTTCGTCAGAGATTTGGTAATTTGCTTATAATCAGTGCTTATCTGATTATCCATTACGAAAAGCTCCCATGGAGTGTTACTATTAGAGTATCGTATCGCCAGTTTAGTTTCGTCCGGCGACAGAGTGACTTCATGCGCGCCTGCTGTTTTGGTAAGGCGGATGCGGTCGCCCCCTGTAACCGACATTTTGTAAAAGTGCTGTTCACCGGGGTGGACTTCATTGGTTGAGAGATAAAAGATTTTCTTGTCCATGGAAAGGATCACCTTTTGGACTTCAAATTTTCCCTGTGTCAGCTGAGTTTTTTTACCGTTTCCAATATTTATGGTGTACAAATGAGAATAGCCGGTAGCCTCACTTTGAAAATAGATCGTTTGGTCGTCGATCCATCCTATTTCTCCTGCGCTTTCAGGATAGTTCCCTATACCTGGACCGCCAATCCACGCTTCGTCCCGCTGCCTGTCCAGCAGTTGCAATGACACAGAGTCAGGATCAAGTTTCATGATCCAACGATCCTTGCTATCCAAAGAACGTACTACAACCACTGCATTTTTACTGTTTTCCGACCAAAAAGGTCCGAGTACAATGACTTCACGCTCTCTTTTATTCAACACCGAATCCTTCTCAGGATAATCTTTAACAAAGTCGGGCTTGTCCTGAAAGCCAGGGATTGATTTAACATTTACTTTACGGGTGGTGTCCTTTTTGATATCATATACCCAAAATTCATAACTGTTACCCGCCGCTCCAACCTTTGTCCGTGCGGGCAGGCTTTCTGTGAAGCCGGATTCCGTAACATAACTGGGCACCGAAGTGGATTTGGCTGTTTTGTCGACCTGTCCAAGCCTGTAGGTGACAAATCGTGCATCAGGGCTCATTTTCTGTCCAACGACTTGCTTATCGCCGGTATATATTTCTTTCGGGTATTTAGGCTTTTCGGCGTCTGAAATTTTCTTTCCGGCATCTTTTTTCTCTTTCCGCTCCTTCAGAACCTGAAACATTCCGAGCTGATCAGTCTTTAAATTATTCTCCTGATCGCTGAGTTTTACTTCCGGTTTTTTACTGCTTGACCTGAAGTCCGTCCACTGGGAAAGCAACCCGGTTCCGAGGGCGATATTGTAAATGTTATTGCCGCGCTCGAAAAATATACTCTTTTCATCTTCGCTAAATGAGGGATTGCTTTCACGATCAACGGTATTGGTTAATTGCCGTATTGTAAAATTCGGATAGCCAATCAGAAAAATATCGCCGTCTTTCGAATAAACCCTTGATGTATGAAGTTTGTTATAGTTACCGCTTCCTGTGGGCATTTTTTTACGCTCCTGCTGCGAAACTTTTTCGATTTTTCTATTTGAGATGGAGTAAGCGTATAGCGAATCAGAAAGATTATTATCTGGATTCCAGTCAAAATACACTGTTTTTGAATCTTCACCCCAGCTTATATTTGAAGGTGAAGTACCGATCCATTTTTTAGGGTCGCGCATTATTTTCTCCACCGTCAGGGCCGAAAGTTTCTGTGCCTGGGTGGGTAATGCCATGACCAGGATCACCAGTATGCATTTGAAAAAGTGATTCATAACTTAAAGTTCATGATTTTGAATGCCCGTGACACAGGATATGTGATTTTGTTGAAGGTTTGCATGCATCGAACGTATATGTATCAAATTCACTTCTTACGCGCTTTTAAATTTTCTGCGCCGTTTCTTTGTAAAACCGTACTATTTTTGTTCAAGCTTTCACTTTATCAAATCTTACTGAATGAAAAATGTTCTTTGGGCCTGGATTATCCTACTCACATTTGAGCTTGCAAATGGTCAGAGTATTCAGTTTACCTTCTCGGACAGCACAGTTCTGCCAGCCAAACCCATTGGTCATTTGCATGGAATTTCAGGAATAGAATATGTTGCATCAAAGGATCAATGGCACTGGAGCACGGATCGGGGAGCTTATTTTGTTTTCGACAGTATCAGAACAATCCGTGATTTTGCGAAAATGCAGACGGGCATTGTACCAAAATTGACAAATTACTGGTTTGAGTCAATAAGAATTGATCCGATTACAGGAGCGTTTTTCTTTGCGGTTGAAAATGACTACAAACCGAGTTGGACCAATGCGAATACAACCACGTACGTAGCGTTTTTTGGATCTTACCCTCCGAAGCGTGCTGAGCCTGACTACCTGGTTGCGCCGTTACAGTTGCCTGCTGACAATAAGGGTATTGAAGGTATTGCCATCACACCAAATGGAAACGTATGGGTTGCACCTGAGGCAGGGTGGGCCGGAGAAACAGAAGTGGGGCAGGATACGATACATTTTTTGAAGTTCAAAAAAACGTTTTCCGGATATGCTCCGGCAGGTCAGTTTAGTTATGTGATCGATAGAAGCGGTTGCCCTTTTGGTACTTCGGAAACGAGAGGAGGTATTTCGGAAATTCTTTCGGTTAGCGAAAACCAGTTGCTTGTCCTGGAAAGGTGTTATGACGATGGCGCTGCCGGATCCAAAAAAATAAAAGCAAGATTGTGGAGCGCAACTGTGGACGGTTATCATCTCAAAAAGGACGCAGAACCTGCTTTCGATTTCAAAAAGGCACTTTCCTTTGATCCTGACAACGTGGAGGCGATGTCGTGGTGGAAAATGAAGGACGGGAAAAGACAGCTGATCATCGTAAGTGATGACAATCCCGGGGATAAAAACAAGCAGCGTACAAAGCTGCTTTTGCTGAAGGAAAATTGAATAGCAAAAGTTTTTGCCACGAATTACACTGCACATCCGACTGTGGTTAACTCCGATTTTATTGTAATTTCCAGAGAATCAATTTATGCGAATTTCATACAGCCTTGTCATTTTATTTTTGGTTTCAGTGGCATTTCATGGCTGCACAAAGGATAAGTCATTAAGCCATGATAAGGGCGTTTCGTATGAGCTCAACCTGCTGCGGAAACAAAACATTGACAGCATACACTATGCCATTGAGCTGGATATTCCAGTTGACAAGAAGGTGCATATTCTTGGCAAGCAAACCATTTCCTTTGAGCTTAAGAATACTGACGCGTCGCTTGTCCTGGATTTCAATTCAGATAGTTCACATATAATCTCCGTTAAATCCGACGGAAGGAATGTGTCTTATACATTCGAAAATGAACATATTATCATAGATTCGGATGACTTGCAAAAGGGGGAAAACGAGTTTCAGATTGACTTTCTAGCTGGCGATATGTCACTGAACCGCAATGAGGATTATCTATATACACTATTCGTTCCTGACCGCGCTTCAACTTGTTTTCCTTTATTTGATCAACCTAACCTTAAGGCAACGTTTTCACTCACACTAAAAACACCTGGGAATTGGGAGGCTGTGTCAAATGGAGCTTTAAAGGGAAAAAAATCACAGGCGGGAAAGAGCGTATTTCGTTTCGAAAAAACCAAACCGATCAGTTCCTATCTTTTCGCCTTTGCTGCCGGCAAATTCTTCAAAGCCAGCAAGTCGATTGAGGGTCGGGAAATGACGATGTATTATCGTGAGACTGATACAGTCAAGGTGAACCGGAACCGGGATGAAGTTTTTTCACTGCATGCAAAAGCCCTTAACTGGCTCGAAAAATACACTTCTATTCCATATCCATTCGGGAAGTTTGATTTCGTGCTGCTTCCCGCGTTTCAATATGGTGGAATGGAACATCCGGGTTCGATATTTTACAATGAACCGGCGTTGTTTTTGGACGAAAATCCTTCTGTCAACCGGCGAATGGCGCGAGCAAGTGTTATTGCGCACGAATCTGCACACATGTGGTTTGGCGATCTCGTAACGATGGATTGGTTCAATGACGTTTGGCTGAAAGAGGTCTTTGCCAATTTTATGGCTGCAAAGATTGTCCATCCAAGTTTTCCGGAAATTAATCACGACCTGCGGTTTTTACTTGCGCATTATCCTTCCGCTTATGAAGTGGATCGAAGTTCCGGTACTAATCCTGTTTTGCAGGAATTGGGCAATCTGAAAAACGCGGGTACTTTGTACGGAGCTATCATTTACCAAAAAGCGCCGATAGTCATGCAACAGCTGGAACGAAAAATAGGTGAACGGTTAATGCGGGAAAGCCTGAGAGAATATCTAAAAACCTATGCCTTTGGAAATGCACGCTGGGATGATCTGATCGGTATTGTCGACAAAAAGACACCGCTGAACATCACAGACTGGAGTAATGTCTGGGTAAAAACTCCAGGTATGCCTGAATATGAAGTGACCCATTCAAATGGTATCGTCAATGTTCAACAGAAAAAGGATTCGGTTTCCGGCAGGATATGGCAGCAACAAATGACGGTCAAATTGAATTCCCTTGAAGATACTTACGATGATGCAGTGATCGCACTAAATGATGATGCTCCAAAAAATATAAGGGCTCGTTCAATCAATTATGTTTTCCCCAATGCGGATGGGATGTCTTATGGATATTTCAAAATGGATAGCGCGAGCGTCAAATATTTTATTAAAACCTACAATCGGGCAGGCGATACCATAGCCGCAGATCCTGTTTTCAGAGGTTCCATGTTGGTCAATCAGTGGGAGGGTTTTGTGAGAGGCGACGGCGCAGCACCGCAATCGTATCTGAATAACCTTTTAGAGGTGTTACCAAAGGAAGTAAATCCATTGGTTGTAGATTACCTTCTTGGTAACCTGCAAGGTATTTGGTGGACGTTTCTTTCAGATTCAGACCGGATGGCGCATCAGCAAAAAGCTGAGAAACTATTATGGGATTTACTGGAAAAAACATCGGACAAAGGTATTAAGACGTCATATTTTAGGGCGTTCAGGAATCTTGCAATGACACGGGAAGGTTTAGTGAAAGTCAGGTCATTGTGGGATAGCGGCCTTGTCGTTAAGGATTTGGTCCTGTCCGAGGATGACAGAATAGCGCTGGCCTATGAGCTTGCATTGAAGGGAAATGAGGGCAAATCCATTTTGGAAAAGCAATTAAACGACACCAAAAACCCTGATCGAAAGGCCAGAATGAAGTTTGTAATTCCCGCGTTGAGCGACAATGAAACCGTGAGAGATGCTTTTTTCGAATCATTGAAAAAGGAAGAAAATCGTGAAAAAGAAGCCTGGGTGCTGGACGCCCTGACTTACCTCCATCATCCGTTACGACAAAAAAGTGCGTTGAAATACCTTCGGCCTTCACTGCAAATGCTTCAGGAAATTCAGCTGACAGGTGATATTTTCTTTCCTACGCGTTGGACGCACAATACGTTTTCCGGGCATTCATCAAAAGAGGCAGCAGATATAGCCAGCTCATTTTTAAAAGCAAACCCCGATTATCCGTTTTTCCTGAAGAACAAGGTCTTGCAGGCTACCGATATGCTGGACAGAGTCGTCAAACTAAAAAAATAGGATCTATGGAAGTTTGAAAAGTAGGGGACACGTCAGCAAACTTTGTAGCAAAACCCACGAGCAAAATGAAGTAGTAGTTGTGTAGTTGCGCATGAAATCCATAAAAGGTGTCAAAAAGTAACGGACGACCTTCGAGCCAGCCTCTGCTCAGTTGAAGGGCGATAAAACCGTCGAGAAGATCTTCCGCATTTGTCTGAAATTGTACGACTTTAACAAAGAACCATATCAAGATGGCAATAATCGGGATTGCTAAGCGAAGCGCGAATTCTTTTTCACGAGAGGTCAGGAGCTTCATATTAATTACATGAGGAGGGAATGGCACTATGGGCGAAAAATGTTTCCATTAGAATATATTCGATTACACATGGAGTCTACAATCATTTGTATTCGAATCTATTACAGGCAGTGTACGGTGACTTTTCTTTTCATTTTTGATACACTCTATCGCAATTTAGGATAAAACAGGCTACAGCAATATCGGCAAATTCGAATTTATTCTAATTTTTACGCAAGAGGTTACCGCCCCAAAATTTTAGATTCACGGCATTTGTGGCTTTTACGAACGGGATAGTAAACTATCTATAGTTTAAATTGCATCTAAACAAGAAATTGTTGTTAAAAGCATATACATCATAGAAAATCGCTTTGCTTTTTATTTTTTTCAATGGATAAAAAAAAGTGCGGGAGACTGCGGATATTATGATTTAGATAGTATTTTCAAGTATAGATTCGACCGCCTTCTCACACTGTAAATCAATCGTATTGATTAAAACCGCCCTGGATTTTACGTCCTGAAACGCAGGCGGCAGTTCGGTACAGCCGAGTATAAAAGCATCTAAGTCTGCGTATTTGTCAGTAATTTTTTGAAAATATTCTCCAAAAGCTTTCGAAATGAGTCCTCTGGCTAGCTGGGATTGTATCTCCTGGATCTCGATTCTCTCGTGCAAATCCGGAATGGTCACTTCAATGCCTGCATTACGCAACGGCAGTTTGAAGTAATCGTCTTCCATTGTAAACTTTGTGCCCAAAAGCATCACACGCTTCCAATTATTTTCAAGTATGAATGCCCTGGTAAGTTCTATCACATGAAAGACAGGAATTTCAATTTGCATGTCATCTTTGATCAGGTCGAAAGCTTTGTGCAGGGTGTTGTTGCAAATCATTAAGCCGTCTGGGTTCAGTTTGAGGATACTTTCAATCTCGGCTTTTAGCAATAGGGGTATTTCCTTCCAACCGCCTGCATATCTGGACTTGATTTCGTGATAGTCAATGTTATAAAGAATCATTGGACAGGAGTGATGTCCACCCATTTTATCCTGAACCAGTTGATTCAACTTAGTATAATATTCGATCGTGGATGGCCAGCTTGTGCCACCGAGTAAAGCGATTCTTTTCATTGATTTTTTTAATGTGTACCTTCTTGCATTAGTCCGACTTATTGCCCATTACTAAATGTCGTTCTAATACACTGTGCATTCAACGGTTAGTCTTTTCAGACTTCCCGACGCATTGGCTGGGCATGCCAGTAGGTGAGGCTTCGCCATATCCATTCAAATGGGCCGATCCGGAAATAATGTAGCCAGAGATAGCTGAAAATGATGTTTATAATCCACATACCTGCGACGACATAGTATAGTTGGTATCGTTCAAGTTCATAGAAATAATTGAAACCGTACCCGTAAAAGAAGGTCCCGCAGAGAATGTTCTGGAGCAGATAATTGCTGAATGCCATCTGCCCGACTTTGGCCCATATGTTAAAAATAAAAGAAAATATACCAGACCGGTAAAGCAACATGAGCAGGCCCAGATGACCAAGCGTAAGGCCTAAGCGGCGGACTTCGTAGGTGTAGACGGGTATTTGTTCCAGCATTTTTATCGGGTCGAATCTGGCCGCAACTGCTGTGGTCAACCGCCAGTATATCAGTGGGAAAGCAATCAGATACCCGACAATTGACATGACAAGGTAAAAACTTGTCGATCTTTCTGCTGTAAGAACCTTCAATTTATATAAGCCGATCCCGATAATCATGAAAATGAGGCAGTCGAGAAAACCGGATTGATAGAAATCGTTTGTTTCAAGATACACGTTGACGACCGCGTAGTGAGCGAAGAGGGTAGCGTATGAGCCTTTCGTTTTTCTCACCGATTTATCAATCTCTTTTTTCCTGGTAGTCAGGTTTTGACGTTCCTGATATCCTTTCCATTTTTGGAGCGCATCCTTCTGATCTTCTGTTAGTTTTGTTTTCGTAGTGTCTATTTTGGAAACCTGCTCGGCAGCACGCTTCGTTCTCAGAGGTTCGGATCTCTGATAGGTCATTTTTGCAGTCAATAACACCAGCAATATACCAGCGATCAGAAAGAGAAGTTTCGGTTTCAGACTTCTAAAAGGAAAAAGGAACAGTCCGCAGAGTGCATATGAGTAAAGGATATCGCCTGGCCAAAGGAAAATGAAAGCATCTACCAGGCCAAAAAGCAACATCCAGATTAAGCGCCGGTAGTAAATTTCTGCCGCACTGTCGATATGTGCTTTGTTTGACAGACGGGTGGTAAAAAGGATCATACTCGCCCCGAACATCATGGAAAATATTCCTCTCATCGATCCCTCAAAAAAAGTATCGACTATCCACCATGCGTAATAATTGGGTCCGCTGTATTCGTTACGGAAATTCAGGTTGGATACCACTTCTTCGGGGAATCCGAAGTAGGGAATATTCATCAGCAAAATGCCCAGCAAGGCAAATCCGCGTAGCGAATCGAGAATGTGAATACGCTGCCTGGGGTCTATTGAACGCAGATCTGTTGAAGCTTCCATACGCTTTGATGCGTTTTAATATTGGACGATTCGGTTCTCCTAAACACATCCTGACTTCACATACCGATATTGTGAAATTTAAACCAAGTTAAAAATAAATCCCAATAACCAGAGAGATGGCACAGAGCACGAACAGGATCACCAACAATGGATTAATGAACCTTAGCCAGGCCTTCAGGCTTACATTCACCAATGCCAGTGATGGCAGGATAAGCCCGGTGGGAGCTATGAATTGCATGATCTGCATTCCATACATATAGGAATTGACTATTTCCCTGCCTGGGATATTGATGATAATCGCTAACGCTCCAATAATAGGCATCGTCAATACTGCCATTCCCGAGCTGGAACTGATGAATAACGAGAAGAAAAAATAGAATGCCAGTAACAACAATATAAACAGGGCAGGGGGCATTCCCTGAACGAAATTCGAAGTGTAATACAAAATGGAGTCACTCACGTGACCGTCGTTCAGCACGATGGTCACGCCTCTGGCTATACCGACCACAAATGCTACCGAAAGCAGGCTTTCTGCTCCTTTGATGAATTCTTGTATAAATGTTTTTTCGCTCATCCGGGTTATGAGGGCGACCAAAATCGATGAACAGAGAAAGACGGAGGTCATTTCCAGCGTCCACCATCCCAATCCAATTACCCCCCCGATCATCACCAGGAAGGTTGTCAGATATAAGATCAGAAGGAGTTTTGTTTTTAGATCGAGAGAAACAGGCCCGAGGCTTTCATCCGTATTCAGTTCATAGGGCGGCTTTACATTACCATCAATTTTAAGAACGAGAGAAGCGGATGGTTCCTGTTTTATTTTGGCGGCGTATCTCAGTATATACCAGCAAAAAATAACGGTAGTAATGGTAAACATCACAAGCCTTTCGTATAAGCCATCCATCCAGTTGATCCCCGCTGCGTTTGAAGCGATAATCGTTGAGAACGGGTTGGAGAATGCGGCGATGCCTCCCAAGGTAGTGCCTCCGAAAATGATAGCCAACGGAATGATTAAGTCATAGCCGGCAGCAATAAAAAGCGGCACGAGCAACGGATAAAACACCAGCGACTCTTCGGCCATACCGTAGGAAGCACCCAGAAATGAAAAAATAGAGGTAAGGATGACGATCAGCATCGGCTCACTCCCTTTCATGGAAGCCGAGAGGGAAGCAATCCCCTTAACCAAGGCACCGGTTTCGTTGAATACATACACAAAGCCGCCGGTTATCAGAATGAACAGTATGATTTCTATGCTCTCAATGATTCCCTTGATCGGCGCCTGAACAATGCTCAAAAAACCCTGTTGGTTTCTCTCCTGTTTTTTGAATGTTCCTGGGACTGATATGGGTTTCCGAATGTCCCCGCTGATAAACTTTTGAATCGGTATTTTGATCGTAAGGCTGTCAAGTGTTTTCTGATTAAAGGAAAGGTTAACGTCGCCGGACGGTGTAGTCATCACAAAGTATTTGCCGTTTTCTGTGGATAGTTTATTGTACTGTCCAGCTGGTAACACCCATGAGCTGATCGCAGCCAATACAATTACGACCATTAAAATGGTAATAGGGGTAGGGAACGTCTTTTTACCTTTCATTAATGAGGTTTATTTGCAGCTCAATTTACCAATTTTATATACTTTTCAAAGGCCTTTGTTTGGCCGGGTGAAAATGATTTTCGAGAAAATGACACGGCGTCATTTTGATCTGAACCTCCTTGTTAGGATTGTCAATGATGTAAACGCACCCGAATAAATTGTCTAATAATGAGATGGCAAATGGTTACTTGCAATTTTGCTTTATTTGGTTCTGGGTGTGAAATTAAAGATCAATTGTTTCTGTCACAGTCGAATTTTGTATTTGGTTGCCCTGCACCTGCGCCGAAGTACAGCGCAACCGAGATTTTTAGAAACAATATCATCAGAATCAACAACAAGGTGCGGCACACCGTGCCAAACTTATCTTAAAATTGGCCGCAAAACATAGCTGACTTCCTACAATGTTCCTTTACTCATGAAATTCATTTTCAGCGATTGCTGCATAGTCACTCAAGGAGATTTTGGCGGGTTTGAAATTTATATTCAGTTCTTTCGTCGCCAGCTTGCCGCTTACTGTCTTCCTGGCATTTCCCACAGGCTGCTGGTTATTCAACATCAGCGAAAGGTCAGATACACGCCAGCTTTCACTACTAAGCAGGTAGTTTTTCCCATGAAGTCCGGGGATTATAGCGGCTTTGTAAATACTTTCGGCAACGTCGTTTACATCCACTACCGCAAATTCAATATTCTGTTCAAAAAGCATTTTCATAAACAGATTAGGAGCAATTTTGTTTTTGATTAAAAATTGTAGCCCGGTCGAAGTTGAGTCTACCCTTTTCGAAAGCGCTTTTCCGATTGCAAAGACAGGGCATAACGTAACGATTTCCAGCTCAGCTTTTGAGTGTTCGCTAACATATCTGCGCACGGCCTGGTCAGCGTAGTATTTCGATAGATTATAAGGATGGCTTTTGGCAGCCACAAAAGGGGCATCCGACTCAGTGTAAACATGGTTGGCAGATCGGCCATCCGCGGGTAACGGAAAGTTGGTGTTATAAGCGGCCGCAGATGCTACAAAAATCAATTTGGTCAATCCGGATGTTTTGCTTGCTATTTTTAATAAATTTTCTGTCCCTTTGATCGTCGGCTCAAACATTTCACCTTGTGGATCGGTAATATCCAGCTGAAATGGGGTGCCACAATGGACCAGAATATCGCAGCCGTTCACGAAATCCTGCAGGTCTGTTTCATCCCTGGCATCCACGGGAATGATTTCTAGATTTTTGGAATTTGGAAAACTAAGCAGATGTAAATATTTCTCGGTTTTTGAGATGTCCGTCGCAGAAACTCTCACGCTATAGTTCTCCTCGGTAAGCTCAGGCGTAAAATAAGTTTCAGTAAGGAATTTTTTTGTAACGAAGCTGCCGATGAATCCGGAGCCGCCAATAATGCCTACTATTTTCATATCGTAAAGTGGTTGGGGATAAAATTGATTTTGCAGAATAATCCTGGCATCAACCCATTCGGAGACAGAGCTACTTTGGAAATAATAGGCACTTATGCAACGCATGCAGATCAATGACTCTGTTTGGAATTAAGCTTTGGATTACGTTCAACAAAATTAAGCTCGGCTACATAAGGGCTATTGGCTTATTTAACCAATCATTACGCTTATTGTAACGAACTTAGTTTATTGTGTCAAAAACTTAGTCTATTCTTTGGAAAGCTCGTTTTTGGGAAATTAAAAACGGATTTGTGCTGTGCTTCGCGGAGAAGGGATTTTATATGGAAGCGTAGCGTCGGGTCCTCAGGGATCCGATGGGAATGGGGCTTACTGACCACCGGTTTTTCATCAATTTTATAAACGGAAAAGGTAGGACTCCTTAGATTTGCTTCTATAAAACATATCGGTTTTTCGATACTGAACTTGTCCGGAATATTCATAACTAGAGATACGAGGAGGTAATTACGTATGATAAAGTTATTGTCTTTTGTTTGAACAATACCCCGGAAATTGAAATATTTTCCCAGCTGCCGACTCCTTCGATTGTGATTTTCCTGTAAGCTCTTGTTCCAGAAAAGGATACCGGTTTCAACTCCGGCAGAGACCCTGAATTGTTCATCGGGAGCAAGATTATCCCGATATTCAGAAACCGGAATTTCGAATAAAGTTTAGTGATGTTTGTGTTTTAGCTATCCAACCATTTCTTGAAGGTGGGAGCTTTTTCCCGGCTGATGTCCATCTGAAGTTTTAGGGGATTTTTAAGTGTAACGGTGAGTTTTTGGGTTTCATGAAGTCTGATTCCTTGGATAGTGCCCATATTGATATCCAATAGCCTGTTAGTCCAGAGGAATCTATTTGCGTCAAGCAGCGCTTCCCAATGTTTCCATCGTCGTCAAGTCGATACCATAACGTCCACTTTAAAATGTATATAGGAAGGTATATGACCGCCTGTCGGGCTGTTACAAAACGCATACGTGTAACGAGCTACCTCATGTGTCTTCTGGATACAAACTTATTGGCTTATATTGTTGATTGTAAATTGGTTATTAAAAATATATTTTACTTTATTAACCAAAATACGATCGCTACAAATGGAAATATTAGCGGAAAAAATATAACTTCATATAGAGAAATTGCATTTCTATTTCTCCCTTCAAATTGAATGGTTTTGTGAATTGTTAGACCAGAACTTATATGAAAAATTTCTCCCAATTCTTCCTGAAAATGATGCTGACCAGTGTCGTTTTCCTTACCGTGATAGTGGTTGCAACAGCACAAAGCTGGAATCAGGTCTTAAAGGCTACCGCAAAGAATGATGGTGGTTCGTCTGCAAGAACCGAAGAGGACTACTATGGCTATTCAGTAGCGATATCCGGCAATTACGCCATTGTTGGTGCACACTATGAGGATGAAGACGCGAATGGCCTCAATCCTGTTCCTGATGCCGGTGCTGCTTATATTCTGTTTAACAACGCTGGTACCTGGACGCAGGTTAAAAAAATCGTTTCGCCTTTTCGTGAGATGCAATACTTCGGAGCTTCGGTTTCGATATCCGGAGGGTATGCTATCGTGGGGGCGAGTACGGAGGGGGAAGATGCTTCTGAGGCCAATACCATCGGTGGAGCCGGCGCTGCCTACATCTATAAAAAGGACCAGGGAGGAACAGATAACTGGGGGTTGATAAGAAAGATAATTGCGCCTGTTCGTGCGGAGAATGATTTGTTTGGCTTTTCCGTTTCCATTGACGGGGATTATGTCATCGTCGGTGCTTACTTGGAAGATCAGGACTCGGACGGGAACAATGCGGTGTCCCAGTCCGGTGCAGCCTATATATTTAAAAAAGACCAAGGAGGCGCAGATAACTGGGGATTGGTAAAGAAGATAACTGCCACCAATCGTAACATTGATGATTGGTTTGGCTATTCCGTATCTATCAGCAGTGAATACGCGATTGTAGGCGCGTGGAGAGAAGATGACGATGTGGCAGAGGCTAACCCGCTAAGCGAAGCGGGTTCGGCATACATTTTTTACAAAGGCGTGGGTGAGAGCTGGGCACAGCAGAAAAAGATTACGGCTTCGGTACGTGGCGTTGATGATCATTTTGGGTTTTCAGTGTCGATTAGCGGTGAATACGCCATCGTTGGAGCAGATCAGGAAGATGAAGATGCGAATGAGCTGAATACCATGAATAAATCGGGGTCGGCCTATATATTTAAAAGGAATTTTGGGGGTTCGGATAATTGGGGGCAATTAAAAAAAATTACTGCGTCTACGCGTAAGGCACTGAATTATTTTGGCCATTCAGTTTCGGTCACCGCAGATTATGCTATAGTAGGTGCAGTTTTCGATGATGCAAGCCCGTTTCTTACCAATACAGGCACTGCTTACCTATTCCGAAAGGATCAGACGGGTGCTGATCAATGGGGACAGGTGCAAAAAATTATTGCATCCACTCCTGCCATTCAGGATTCGTTTGGGTGGGTTGTTGCCATTAGCGGAGATCACGCCATTGTAGGAGCACACGGAGAAGATGAAGACGAGCTTGATGCCAATACGCTAAGCAACTCAGGATCCGCTTACATTTTTAAACTAAACAACAGCGCCTTGCCGGTTTCTTTAGTGACCTTCGAAGCAGAGCAAAAAGAAGGGCAGGCCCTGCTACGCTGGTCAACAGCTCAGGAAATCAATTCTGACTACTTTGAGGTACAAAAAAGTCAGAATGGGCAGCTATGGAAAGCAATTGGGAATGTGTCGGCTGCTGGCAGCAATAATTCCTTGCTGGGTTATTCATTTGTAGATGGTGACATTGATTTAGAGAGCGGCCCCGATCAGGAAAACCTTTACCGGCTCAAAATGGTGGATCTGGACGGACGTTTTACATTCAGCCGTATCGTAAGCATTCGGTTTTCAGAGAACATGCAATCGTTCCTTTATCCAAATCCGGTTACTTACGAGCTTTACTTCAATTCCCCTTTGAAAGGGAAAATAGAATCCATTAGTTTGACCAATACCTCGGGTGAGGTTATTTACCAATCAAGCTTGAATGAGCGAACACCTATCTCCGTCAAACACCTAACACCTGGTGTATATCTGGCACGAATCAGGCAGAAGGCTGGAAAGGTAATTGTCCAAAAGCTTCTGGTTAGGTAAAATGCAGGCGGAATAACTGCAATTCCCGTGGTTGGGTATTTGTAATTAGCTAACTGCAACTTGCAAAAAACCTGACGTTTGGGTTCTCGTTGCCATGCGGACGTCCAATCTTCTAATTTAATTCCGCTGATAGGTTTAAAATGGTTTGTGTTATTGGTAACCATTGACAATTTGTGGTTTACGGAAGTTACACCAATTAAAAGGTCAAAATCTTCAATCGGAGTCCCTGCTTTTTGTAGCCGTACCTTTTTTTTGCGAATAAGTCCAAGGAATGGAAAATAGGAAGTATTTGTACGCCAGTTAAAAAGTTGTCTAAAGCTTTTTTGTTCTTTTCGGGCTTCTCACTTTTCTCAACACTAAATTTGATTAGCAACTGCCTCCAGAAACTTATAAAGCCACTGGTCTAAGTAATTGTCTCTAAATGTTGACAAGACCCTCCGCCGATTTCAGCACGATTGCTGGTGGTGTCAATGAGCCTATGGATAAATTCCAGAGCGCGGACTTAATGTGGAACAGGCTCGTGTTGCTGATCCGGTTTAGCGGCAATTACGTAATGTTACCGTTGGATAATTTGAAGTATGTTTAACGAAAATTACTATTAAATTTGGAAAAATCTTGTTTTGTATGAATTCACGCATGTTTTTCTAAAAGTTAGTCTTTGGATAATTATATTATTTGGAATAGCGTTCCAGCAATAGGTTTAATGCTTTTCGTATCGCTGTCTTTTTTTATCATTTGTTGATCAGGCGATTTCATCCAGAAAAATACTGCCGTCCTTTCCTAAGCAATTACAGGATTACTATTGTTGCATATTAACGGCTGGACAGTTGATTTTCAAAAAATGTTCAGCACGTTTTTGCTTTACCTCTCGCCAATTACCCCAAAATTGAAAGCCCTCTTAATGAATTTTGACTTAAGCCCTGATGCATACAATCAAATGCCACCTGAACTAGCGGTGGTAATTCCTGTTTACAATGAGCAGGATTCTATTCAGAAAGTCATTCAGGAGTGGATACCAGAGCTCGAAAAGTGGTGTCAAAATTTTATCATTTTGGCTTTCGACGACGGATCCCAAGACAACTCCCTGACGATCTTGCATCAACTACAGACGCAGTTCGGGCAGCGGCTAGTGGTGATAACCCGACCTAACCGTGGGCATGGTCAAACGTGCCTTGAAGGATACCATCACGCAGCTAAGTTGGGTGCCCGGTTTGTTTTTCAGATTGATTCCGATTGGCAATGCGACCCATGTTATTTTTCTGCTTTTTGGCTAGTTCGTAACCAGGCTCTGGTGATTTCAGGTATCAGGACTAGAAGAGATGATGGCTGGAAACGTTTAATAGTAACTAAAACGCTGCGTTTGATGTTGCTGCTTGCTTTCGGGGTCGATTGTCCCGATGCCAATGTTCCGTACAGGCTGATGAAAACCGAGGCTATCCAAAAAGTGATTCTTCAAATTCCGGACGATTTTCATCTGGCCAATGTGGCACTCGCGCTTCTATTGCGGCGCGACAAATCGATTACACATAAATTTATTCCAATTGGTTTCCGAGAGCGGTATGGCGGGGAACCGAGCGTCAAGCTTCCTCTGTTCGGACGCAAAGCCATCGAATTGTACCGTGATATTCAGACCATGTTGGCCAACCAGGCAAAAAAATCAAATGAAAGTTGATTATCTCATCGTTGGCTCCGGCCTTACAGGAGCGACTATAGCGCGGCATTTAGCCGACAACAATCGGGAAGTTATGGTAATTGATCGCCGCCCGCACGTGGGCGGAAATGTCCATGATCAGCTACATCCGAGCGGTATACGTATGCACACATACGGACCTCATTATTTCCGGACCAATTCAGATGAGCTTTGGTCTTACGTAAATCGTTTTGGCTCCTTCTACCAATTTGAAGCACAGGTCAAATCGTGGGTTGACGGTGCATACGAACAGTGGCCAGTTGACGAAGCCTATATTCGAAGGACCGTTGGGGTTCCCTGGCAACCCGCTCATCAAGGGGTAGCTAGAAACTTCGAGGAAGCTTCCCTGGCCATGATGCCTCTGGCGATCTACGAAAATTTCGTGAAGGGATACAGTGAAAAACAGTGGGGGGTGGCAGCCAGTGAGTTATCTGCCGATTTGGCAAAGCGTTTTGAAATCCGATCAGAGGATGATCCCCGACTTACCAAGCATAAATACCAGGGCCTGCCTACCGACGGTTACGCGGCTTGGATGGCCAGTATGCTTTCCGGGATCCCAGTTACACTTAACGTTGATTTCTTAATGAACCGGGAAACTTATCAAGCGCGGCGTATGCTAGTCTTTACTGGTCCGATCGATGAATTTTTCGGCTTCAGCCTGGGTAAACTTCAATATCGCGGCCAGGTACGCTCGCATCAGTATTTACCCGACGTCGGCTATGCGCAACCCTGGGCGCAGATCAATAATCCCCAGATGCACAACGGGCCGCATATTCGGACTCTGGAATGGAAACATATGCTTCCACCACAAATTGCGAAACAAATTTCAGGTACATTGCTCACTAAAGAAGAGACAATAACACCAACGTCGCCGAGTCATTACGAATACCCATTTCCTGATAAGGTGAATGGTGCACTGTTCCGAAATTATGTGAAACTGGCAGAGCAAGTACCGCGGACGCTTATTTGTGGACGTTTGGGGGAATATCGGTATTATGACATGGACCAAGCAATAAGCAGAGCTAGAATGCTCGCATCCAAGATTCTTCAACAATGAAAATGCACACTTTAAATAATATGAGGCGGATTGTCTGGCCTTGCCTAATTGGTGGCTCATTGCTTACCTGCCTGCTGTTCCTGGGAACCCAGCTACGTTTGTTGGGTATTGACATGATGCGGGATTACGGAGAAGGGCATACCCTTTGGATGTCGCAGCAAATTACTAATCTGTCTATAGCTTATAAGCCGCTCGACGGACTGCCTTATATCATTTTCCCGTATCCGCCCTTATATCTGATCGTATCGAAAGCTGTCAGTCTTGGCATTGGTGATCTGCTACTCGCCGGTCGAAGTGTTTCGCTGATCAGCACCTTAGGTATGGCTAGTGTTGTAGCAATGTTGGTTTTCCGAATTATTCCCAGTTCGTTTCCTCGCCTGTGGCGCTTGGGGAGTGGTGCATTGGTAGCTGCACTGGTACTTTCTACGCAGAGCGTTATAGGATGGGCAAGCCTCATGCGGGTAGATATGCTCGGGCTAATGTTGATGTATGGCGGGCTTGCTGTTTATATACTCGCTGGGCGACGAGAATCGTGGCAGTATTTTTCTGTGTCTCTATTTGTTTTGGCCGTTTTCGCTAAACAAACATTACTTAGCGCACCTGTTGCCTGTGCAATTTTTGGGCTTTTTGCTTATCCCAAGACGACAATTCGGGTATTTGGATTGGCGGCAGTGTTCGGCGTGCTTGGACTTTCTGTATGTAATTGGTTAACTGATGGTGGCTTCTTAAAAAACATAGTCAGTTACAACCTCAATCCCTTTTCCTGGGAGGTCGTGTTTGCGCAGTTTTACAGTCATTTGGGCCTGAATATAACGCTGAAACTGTTGTTATCCACTGCTGCTTTGATCGCCTTCTGGAACCGGAAATGTATTCAACGTATCGGATTGAGACGTTTCGTTTCGATGAAATCCAAACAGTTTTACTCAAAGACGATCTTGATTGTTACCTTAAACTCAGGTTTTGCTGGCATGCTGGCAATATCGATTGGGAAGATGGGATCTATTTACAATTTTTTTCTGGCCTGGGATATTTCCCTTTGTTTGTTAACCAGCCTCTTTGTTTTCCGCTTACTGGCGACTTGGCGTACACAGCACAGGCAGTCGGCAAGTTATCCATATGTCCTTTTTTTCTTGCTGATACTTCTTTTTCTTCCCAGCCGACGGACTATTTCGATAGTCGCAGAAGACTTCGAAAATCAAATTAAACAGGAGGCTCGTCTGGTTGGGGTAATTCAAGCGACGCCTGGGCCGGTTTTATCTGACAATATGTTAATCATCTACAAAGCGGGCCGGAAAATGGAGGTAGAACCTGCAACAATTAGCTTTTTGGCTATGGCAGGCGGTTGGGACCAAAGTCCCTATCTGCACCTTTTTGAAACTCATTATTTCAGTTTGATTGTGACTACTCCACTAAAAAGTACAATGCGCTACAGTCCGGAGGCGATACAGTCTATCGAAAAAAACTATTTGATTGAACGAGAAATTGGCGGTTATCTCATTTATCGACCGCGTGCTTCTGAGAAACAAGTCGGTGATAAATTTTAGTATCCATATTACATTTCGGAAATGACCAAACCATTTAGCTGACCGTCTTAGAAGGTGATTTTTATGTTTAGCAAAGGAAACGGTGTCGGTCGATCGTAGCTGAATGTGACAGCAGAAGGAATAGATTTGGCCGAATTTATTGCCAGGCTTTTCAGCTGCAATTCTCCTACCTCAACTTTTTCGGAGTATCAAAATCCTTGTCCATCATATAAGGAAGCTGCCACACCTCACCTTTGCTGTTGCCGTAGTACATCAGCGATGGGCTTAGTTTATCCGGATTGCCATCCGCCCAGAAGTAATAAAATGGATCCTGCCCGTTGACAACCTTGCGGACGTAGTTGTGGTTGCGTGGACTGCCTTGCGTTATCTGCTTCGCTTTGATCCAGCTTACACCTTTGTTCGTACTTTTCCACATAACAACCTCGCCGCCAGCTCCCCACTTTTGAGGGCTGTTTTCGGTGGGTGCCACCACTGTCCATTCTTTTCCTTTGACGAACAGGCTGCCCGTGTCATAATTGTGGTCGGAGGTTGTGATCGGATAGTTTTTCCATTCCTTTCCTGTCCAGTGAATGACTGACCATTGTCTTGGGCCATTTTTAGGACCAGGTTCGTGACCCGGACCCGACAGATACAGGGCAACGGGGTTCCCGAATTCATCAAAGTTTACATCTTTGATGTATACATTCTGCCCTTTGCTGAAATACTCTTTCACGAGTGCCGCCGAAGCTACCTCAGTTACCGGGATCTGTATTTCCTTTCCCTGCACATCGGTCCATGTTTTGCCGAAGTTGGTCGTCTGCAGATAATAAATATTAGTACGCAGATCCACATTCCCGTTTGGATGCCAATTGAAAAAGAAAACGACTTTTTCTCCGTTTTGCCCGCTGATCTGGTAATGTCCTGCATATTTGTCTTCGTCACGCTTGATGCCCGCAAGTTTTTTGTCCTCCGTCCAGGTCACCCCATCGGGGCTGGTTTCAAAATACAATTCGCGCACACCGGTGTATTTGGTGAACAGGTGGAGAAAGCCCTTTCCGGGAATGTATTTTGGCTGTGGATAGGTCATGATTTCTTCCGTAATCTGGTCGAAAGAATCGATGTTATAAGGTTTGCTGCTTCTGTATTTAAATCCCGGCCTCGCCGTATTTCTTCCGCTCACAAATACCCAGATGTATCCGTCAGGATCAAGCGCGATCACTGGATTATCGTGGGGATCGTCCACACCCTTTTTGTCATAGACTACCGTTGGTTTGCAAACAAGGTTTTTGGTGTGGTCGTAACTGCCAATCATGCAGAGTAAATAGCGGTCTTTTTCCGATTTTGTGCCACCGTAAACGAAAAAGGTTTTATTCACCTTAGGAGCATAAATGGCCAAAGGGATATGTTTAGCCGTATAAGTGCCCAGTCCGCCAGAATATTTGTCACCATATTCGGAAACCTGCCCGAGCGTGAACCAGATTCCTTTGTAGCCATTAATTTTCTGGTTGTTCAGGTTTGGGCTTTCTTGTGCGAGAGAGTTGGTAATTGATAAGAGAATTAACGCCGTAAATAGTTTCAATTTTTTATACTTCATAGCTTCATATCTGATTGCTCGTGAATTGTTTTTATTATAGAGCTCGCACACGGAGGAGTTCAACAATGAAAAATTATTGATTGAGTTTGCGTTTAGCTTTAAGCCTAAATAAACGGATATTTAGCCTAGTTAACTACTTTCCACTCACCTCCTAGCTCCTTTTCGAGATACACGTGTATTTTTAAATCTTTCTTTTTTCCGAGCACCTTGATTTCTAATTCCGCTTTGCCTTGTCCATTTGTCGTGGTGATGCTTCCCAAAGGCAGCATTCCAAAGCCCTTGATCCCGCCGGTTTTCAAAAGAATTTTTTTGTCGGTTTCTATTTCTTTGACAGATACTTTGTAAGCCTCGGAGTTTTTTATAGAGAAAGAAATGAACAAAAACGTAAATGATCCCAAAAAAACGATGATAGCTAATAATGTAACCATTCTTTGCGCTTTCCCTGGTTTGCGAAGGTTTTTTACCACAATCGTTTTGGCAGTTTTATCGCCGAGCCTCATTTTTCGATTGTTAGTAATCAACACAATAAACTCCACTGGCCAAATAAGAAGAAAGAGATTTCTGATCAGCAGGCGACCAAATGAGGGAGTAACCATAGGGTCGCTTTCGTCGCGGACCATTATTCCTAGCACCCATTTCCCAAGGCTAATGCCTTGGATTGAATCTTTTGCCAAATACAAAAAGAAGCCGGGCAACATCACCCCCAGCATAGTTGCCGACATTTTGCCAGCACTGTTTGCGTCCATGAAATCTGGCCCAAGTGCTATGAAAACAATCGAAATTATCAGGAAAGTCATAACAAAATGATCGATCAGCAATGCGGCAATTCTTCTTTTTCGGCTCGCCGAGGCGAATGGGAAAGGGTTGTTTTCGTTCATGGTATGGTTAAGTGAAGGGTTTTGGGTAAAAAGTAATTCTATTTTAACTGGAAATCCAATCCTTTTTCCTCCAACGATTTCCGAAGCTTTGAGATTTACAGATCGTATTCACTTACAAAGCTCTGATATCCTTTTTCCGCCGGATAAAAGTAAAAACCCACCAGATGTTTACTATTGTCGGGGATGTGATTTTTGATGACTTCATAAGCTGAGCTGTCATGTAGTGAACTTACCCATCCAGATTTTTCTAACATCTGAATCAGTTTATTATCAATCTCGTCACCAAAGCCAATAATTTGCCTAACGGATTTCACAGAGAGCTCTGATGAAAAGGTTATTTCGTAAAGGCCATAAGTTCTGTCCAATTTTATTCCCTTGAACTGCTCTAACGCTCCAGAAAAACTCCCAGTACCCAACCGAATTTTACTGGTATAGTTGATATGAAGTTTTTTTAAGCTGTCCAACATGTCAATCTCTCTTTTCTTCGAATTGTATTTCGTTGTGAGATTAACATAACCCGAACAAGAACCGAAAATGTAGTCGGTTTTTGATCTTCTGTTGGCATAAATAATCAATTCTGTACCTTCGGGAAAGAAAATATCACAGGAGCTTCTGCTATTGCCGTCACTGCTACCCCATATATAAATTGAACTGGTCCTATTTCCTTTATACAAAGCGCTGATTGAAATATCCGCTTTGTAAAACATTTCAGCGCCTTCATTCTTATAAACTTTTACAATCTTGGCTATCGCAACAAAGTCCGACTGCGTATACTTTTCAGCGAATTTTTTATGCCTACAATGGCAAGCGAACGTCGCATTGTAGCAGAGAAGAAAAAATAGAAGAAGGAGATTTTTCATTGATAGGGTCAAATCAAAGTTCGTTCGGGAAGAACTGCAATTTGTAGAAAGCGATTGAAAAATAAAAAGAGCCAACCATTTCCTTTACGGATACTGATTTGCTCTCTTTATTTCCAAGCGAACCGCAAGTTTGCGGGAACAAATATGGACGGTTTACTTGATAATTGCCTTGATCAAGACCGGTTGATGGTCAGATGGATATCGCTGCTCCTTCGCGTCGGTGAGTACACCATACTTCAAGACCTCAATATTTTTACTGACAAAAATGTAATCGATCCTTTTATCCATCGGCGCGTCAAATTTGAAACTGTTGAACGTTCCTTCCGGTCCGTATGGAGGTTGTTTTGTGGCTTCGTGTGAATCTGTCAAAAGTGTCTGGATGGTTTTGATCTGCTCGCTTTCCGGAATAGAATTGAAGTCGCCAGTTAAAATCGTGGTCGCGGTTCCAGCGATCTCTTTAATCTTTTTCACCATCAGATACCCCGATTGTTTACGCGCTTCAACCCCCTGATGGTCAAAATGCACGTTGACGAAGAAGAATTCTTTTTTCGTGGTCAGATCCTGAAATTTTCCCCAGGAACATATACGATTACAGCAGGTCGCATCCCAGCCTTTTCCTGGCTTGTCCGGGGTTTCGCTAAGCCAAAAATCGCCTGATTTCAAAAGTTTGAAACGGTCTTTTTTATAGAAGATTGCTGAGTGCTCGCCACCTTCCAATCCGTCGTCGCGGCCTTTGCCGTAGAATGTATATTCCGGCAATTCTGCTACATCCCTTAGCTGTCCGATCAGTGCTTCCTGCACTCCAAAGATGTCAAAATCATGGAATTTAACTAAGGCTTTTACATTTTCCTTGCGATTGGGCCAGGCATTGATACCGTCTCCTTTGTTGTTATAACGCAGGTTGTACGTGGCGATATTGATTGGGTTGTTCTTTTGAGCAATGGAGATTTCTCCGATACAGATTAAGAAAAGTATGCTTAGAAGTACTTGTTTCATTGAAGGTGAATTTTGTTCAAAGTTGAAGGAAGAAGATAAGTTTTGCGGGGATTTACTTCCCCTTTTTTGGAATTGTATATTTTCCAACTACCTCTCCGTCATCCCGTATCATTTTCAAATTAAGCTCTTTTGAAGTTGCGTGAAATTTGATCAGCGTTCGCTTTCCTTCCAGAGGCCCGCCGCCAATCACGATCGGGAAGTTGTGCGTTGCATCGGCATCATGTGTGGCATAACGGTGTGTATGGCCGGAGATCTGGATGTCAATTTTTGCTTTGTTCAAAATGGGTCCGAAAACTTCGCGACAATGCATCGTGCCATGCCAATCTCCTGAATGCCAGGGAGAAATGTGGATCAAGAGCACGCGAAATAGCGCTTTTTTGAATGCCTCAGTTTCTATTTCCTTTTCCAGCCATTTCTTTTGAACTTCTCTATAACGGTCAAACGCCGAGAGCCCGCCGTATTCAACACTGTCATCGGTTTTGTCTTCGCCGGAATCGAGAATCAAAAAGTGCACCGGTCCCCTTGTAAACGAGTAGTAATATTTGTCCTCGGGATAAGCGAAGTATTTGGGGATATGCCTGGAAAAGCTGCCCCTGCATTCGTGATTCCCCTGCGTTAATATAAACGGAAATTCAGAGGCAAAAATATCTACACTGGGCTTGAGCAAGTGATCGACCATCTGCTTTTCTTCAGTTACCCAATCGAAACAATCACCGTTGAAAACCACGAAATCATAATCACGGGTATTGCCTGTATAGCCGTGGCGGTAGAGAAGTTGCGGAATGATCTGAGGACGATCATGAATGTCATTGAAAATCACCATCTTAAATTCTTCTTCATTCACAGCTGGCGTTTTGAAACCAAACAGGGCACTGTTAATGGTCGCTCCGAACTCTACCTTGGATCCTTTGTAACCCAACACTTCGGTTGACACAACGCGGTATTTGTATTCCACCCCCGGGTTTAGATTTGTCAGTGTAATTTTATTGATGCGGTTGTTTGCTTCGATAAGACCATTGTTGTATCCAAATTCACGTTTGCTGGTATAAGTGCCCGCGCCGTATTCTACCCAGCTAAAGCAATTCTTGTGTGTGATCCACATGATGGTGATTTCAGTGGTGCCGATGTTTTGCAGATAAGGCCCCGCCACAAAATGATTTTCTTCTTCAACGGCGGGTAAGTCAGTGTCGTCGGCTAAAGTCGTAGATACTGGAAGGAAACTGAGCGCTCCGATCTGAGACATTTTTTCAAGAAAGGATCTTCTGTCTGAAAGCATATTTTAGGGGTTTAGGAATAGTTTTGTTGTTAGGAGTGAACAGTCTACAGAAAGTTAATCTATAGACTGTTCACCGCCCGGCGGCCAGGTTTTTAATTATTTATTCTTCACTCTTAAATCACTTCCAGTTCGGATTCTGGGTGAGATTGGTATTTAATAAAAGCTCCTGGGTGGGAATCGGGTAAAGATAATCACGGGTTTCGTCCCATTTCTTCGTAATGTGTCCGTTGACCACGATGTTTCCGCCTTTGTTACCGTTTTCAAGGAGAATTTCACTGCCCAGTTTCAGCAGCTGTGCTCCTTCCACGACCGGTTTTGTGCCTTCGTAAATAACGAGGTCTATTTTGCCATTTTTGTCAAAATCATAACTACCCGGACCAGGGAAGTACATGCCCTTGTATGTTTTTGTCAGGGATTGTCCTTCCTTCCAGCGGATCAGATCATCCCAGCGGAAGAAATTCTCCATGACCAGTTCAATGCGTCTTTCGCGGCGTATTTCCAAAATCACACCAGCATTTTTACCGGTGACCTGTGTGTATTGCTGCGCAAGGTACGGATCTGGCGTGGCATTGGAAGCGGTGAGATTCATGTTCGGCATGCCCACACGATCGCGGATCGGTTTGATCGAGACATCGAGATCGGCCTGCGTAATCGTTCCTTTTTCAGCTTTTGCTTCTGCAAGATTCAACAAAACTTCTGCATATCTAAAAATGGGCATATCGGTAATGTCTTTGCTGAAAGTATCCCATTTCGGAGCCGAAACAAACTTAATCAGCTGATAACCGGTAACTGTCGCTCCAAACTCCTGAACCAAAGGAGTTGTTTCACCGATACGGGTGTAGCCGGGAGTTCTTATAGTCTGGGACAATCGAGGGTCCCGATTCTGCACTTCATCATAGAATTGCATGGTTTCGTAACCTTTAATATCCGTAAAACGAGTTCCATCGGCCATCAGATAGCTGTTAATCAGTCTCTTTTCCAATCCGGGTTTTCCGTAGGATGCGGTCATGGTGTAGTAATTAAGGTTGTGGTAAACCTGTAATTCATCACTGAAATCCCTGGCGAGGATGACTTCGTCCACAATGGCATTGTCCGATGCAAAGAGTTTTTGATACGCCGTAGACGGGGTTGACTTATAAATGGTATAGCCGCTTTTCATTAGTTCCTCGCAGGCCGAGATGCTTGCATCGAGATATTTGTCGGCATCCGGGAGGCTGAATTCCGGATGATATTTACGGAACGTTCCTTCATAAAGTCCGATTCTGGATTTCAGTGCCAGCGCGGTCCATTTCGTAATGGTGGTGATTTGGCGGGAGGCTTCAAGGTTAGCAATGGCAAAGTTGATATCAGCCATGACCGAATCCATGATCATCGCTCTTGGATCACGCTTTTTGGTCAGCATCGCCTGATCGTTTACTTCTACTGCATGTGAATACCATGGAACGTCACCAAATCGTTTCACCATGCCAAAGTAAAAATAGGCGCGAAAGAAGCGGGCCGTTCCGTTGTATCTGGCAACAGCTTTGGAATCAGGACATTTACCGGAGTTATCGAGGAAATAATTGATATTTCTCAATGAGGACCAGCTCCATCCGCCGCCGCTTGTAGGCACTATGCGGGTTCCCTGTAGTTCCTCCCGAAGACTGTTTTTTACAACATTGTCTACATCTTCATTGTACACATCTTCCGCAGATGGAAGCATATTGTAAAATGAATTTGTATAAAGCAGGAGATCATTTTCGGTGTTAAAAAACGTTTCGGGCGCTATAGCGTCGAGAGGTAACCTGTTCAGATCGCAGGAAATAAGGCTTATCCCGGCTATGAGAATAAATATGTACTTTTTCATGGAGATATCTTTAAGTTTCAGACTAAAATGACAAGTTCAGACCAGCGGAAAAGGTTTTTGACAATGGGTAAGTTCTGCCATTCGTTCCGTCGCCGTCGAATTGTTCGGGATCTATGTATTTGGATCTCAAAGGCGTGTAGGTGAGCAGGTTTTCGCCGCTTACGTAGATTCTCGCTCTGGGCACTCTTATCTTTTTGGTCAGTTTTTCAGGCAGTGTATAGCCAATTACTACATTTTTCAATCGCAGATAACCAACATTCTGTATGTACTTATCATTGGGTGCATTGAGGTCGCCACCTGCATTGAGTGCGGTATATCCACGTAAAACGGGGAAATATGCGTTCGGGTTTTCGGACGTCCAGATGTCCTTTTCAAAATCCGCAGGAATGAAAGAGTAATAAGGACGGGAATAGGGACCCCAGAATTTATCTGCATTGGCGCCTGGATACCAATTTTTACGCATAATTCCCTGCGCAAGCGCCGATAGATCGAAGCCGTTCCAAGACGCACCAAGATTAAGTCCGTACCTGAATCTGGCCCTGTTGTTGCCGATTATTTTAAGGTCCCCGTGGTTTGAAAGCGTATTGGCACCCTGGTCAATTTTTCCATTTCCGTCGGTATCAATAAATTTGATGTCACCCGCCTGCAATTTACTCCAGTCACCGGGAGCGCTGAGCCGCTGCTTGTTTACAAGGGCCTGGTCTACTTTGTATGCCTGTGCTTCTTCATTGGTTTTGAAATAACCGTCCAGGGAATAACCCCACATCTCTCCGATCGTTTGTCCTTCATAGTAGCTGGAGAGTATCTTATTGGGGTTAGCATATTTGGTGATTTTGGATTTGGAATCCGAGAGCACAAATGAAGCGTTGTAAGAAAATGCTTTACCGGCCAGTTTAAACTGATCGCGCCAAGCGATGGCTAATTCAAAACCTCTGGTTTGAAGATCACCCGCATTTTCGGTGGGGACTGTCGCACCATATGTTGCAGGTACGACCTGTCCTGGCACCAGCATGTCGGTAGTGTTACGGATGTAAGCATCCATACTAACATTCAACCTGTTTTTCAGCAGGTCCGCATCCAGGCCAAGATTGGAAGTTGTCGCTTTTTCCCAGGTAAGGAAAGGGGAGATTGGGTTTGGGCTGTTTACGTAGTAAATCTTCTGGCCATTGTTGATCCAGGTCGACTGCGCAGTTGGCATCAGAGGCAAATACGGGTAAAAACTGGCCGAGTTGTTGTTGGAAGGCAACTGATTCCCCAAGGTTCCATATGAGGCTCTGATTTTCAAATTGTTAACTGCACCCCGTAGCGGTTCGAAAAAGTTTTCTTCGCTAATGCGCCATCCTGCCGACACAGATGGGAAGAAACCATAACGCTTTCCTTCGCCAAAACGGGAAGTCCCGTCGTAGCGACCGTTTACCTCCAGCAGATATTTGCCCAGGTAATCGTAATTTACCCTGAAGAACGCACCGAATAATGCGTATTGATAAGAATCGCCGCCCGAAAGCTGCTCGCCTGTGCCCAGGTTCAGATCATTCAGACTTTCCGAAAGCAAATTTTTACGCGCACCAAAAAGTCTTTCATGTTTTTTGGATTCGGAGTTGATACCCGCCGTAGCGCCAAGGTAATGTTTTCCGAAACTGTGGTTAAACGAAGTAAACAAGTTGATCACATTGGTCGGGTCAAACCAAAGCGTCTTTTTTAATTGATCCGTATTATAGTTAGGCACCGTTGTAAGAATCCCGGGCTGGATGGAGTATTGAGCAACTGCTGAACGGTACCAGTCATCTGCGATGTAAAACGAATAGGAGTGATTGGCCACCAGGTTCCACTTTTTTGTAAAGTCGATGGTTACTGAGTTGATCGTGGTAAGCTCATGTACTTTCTTCTCGCCGCCGGCAACGCCCTTCAGCAGGTTAGCGAAAAGTCCGTCACCGATCGAATAGTTATTCTTAAGCGTGTTGTAGGTCGCCGTGCCATCAGGGTTGCGCGGCGCATACGCCGGCATGGCATGAACAGTGATGGCAACAAAGTTGGCATTTGCACCACCTTCAAGTCCCGGGTATTTGTATTTTGAATCAAAATACTGCGTATTGTTACTGACCTTAAGCCATGGTGTAAGCTGTGCATTAATTTTGGTTCTTAAACTGTAAGAAGTGAATTTATCGGTGTTGATCCGCATAATTCCTTCTTTCTCGAAAACGGACCCGGATAGATAATAATTAACTTTATCTGTTCCGCCCGACAAGTTTAAGTTATGCTGGCGGGAAGGCTCAGTCATGATAAAAAGCGTTTTCCACCAGTCGTAATTTCCATAGTAATTATAAATGTCTTTGCCATTTACATTTTTTACGACGGTCCACGGCCGGGAGGGATTTTCGGTTTTGTCGTAACGCCTGGCTTCCAGCTCTTTGTAATCTTCCTCTGAATAACGGGTGTAAGTATTACCGGTTGCGCGCTTGAAAGCCTCGTCATTTATTCTTGTATGGTCATAGCCATTGGTCATGAAGTCGGTGCTGACCGTCGGTGTCGACCATCCAAAGTTATTGCTGTATGAGACGCTGGTTTTGCCGCTTTTGGCCGTTTTGGTGGTAACCAATATTACGCCGAATGCGCCTCGTGCTCCATAAATAGCCGAAGCTGCTGCATCTTTCAAAACGGAAACACTCTCAACATCATTCGGGTTGATCCGGTTGATATCCCCGGGAATCCCGTCAATAAGCACCAGCGGTCCGCCTCCGTTGATGGATGTTTCTCCGCGTACATTCATGCTTCCCCCTTGCCCGGGCTGGCCGGTTCCAAAAGTAATGTTCAGGTTGGGCACCATTCCCTGAAGAATCTGGGACATGTTGTTCAAAGGCCGGTTTTCGAGGTCTTTTGCCTGAACCTGGCTCACAGCTCCGGTCAGGTTGATTTTCTTTTGTGTGCCATAACCCACTACTACCAACTCGTCAAGCGCTTTGTTGTCGGCTACCAGAGTTACCTGTAATGAAGTCCGGTTTCCAATGATAATTTCCTGTGATACATAACCTACGAAGCTAAACACCAGGACCGATTCTTCTTTTGGTATATCAAGTTCAAAGTTTCCCTTTCCGTCCGTTGTGGTTCCTTGTGAAGTCCCTTTCAAAACAACACTAACCCCCGGCAGAACACCCTGTCCGTCTGACGCGATCACCGTTCCTCGAAGCTTAAATTCCCAACCATTCAAGCTTGGGGCGGCGAGTTCTTCCGTTGAATTCACTGTGGCTTCGGCTTTTGTCGTTTTTAGTCGGGCCAGCACGATCTGGTCATTGATTACCTTGTAGTTAATCCCCCGCGATACCAGCAATTGGTCCAGTACTTTTGATAGTTTTTGATTTTGTATATTAATCGTGATTTTTTCCTTCAGAGTGATTCGACTGCTGTAGACGAATTTCGTATTTGCTTTTTCCTGAATCTGTCCCAACGCTTCCTTGAGCGTGACGTCGCTGAGCTGAAGTGTCAAATCTTTACTTAGAATCGACTGGGCGGAAAGATCCTTTGCGTAGCCTATGCCGGCAAGTAATATCGCCAAAATCCATTGAAGCAATCCGATTCGCATAATTTTTCGCCAGTTTAAAGGCTTGTTACGTATTGAATTTTGCATAATTTTGATTGTCTTATAGTTAGCACTGTTTGATAAATCACGCTGGTGTGTCGGTGGTACGATGCATCAGCGAGTAAATTGGGCCGGGGATGGTGGTACATTCCCGGTTTCTTTTTAGCTGTCCATTATGGTTTTTTATCTTATCATAGTTGGCTTTGTTAGGTTTGGGTGGAAGATTCCCTAAAAGTGATGTTTTAAGGGTTGTTTTTGCTATGGGATTAATCACACGGGACGCCGCTCATCTGAATTATCCTTTCCGACATGGTATAGTGTGCATCAAGTGTTGTACAGAGCATTTCCATAATTACCGGCAGCGATTGCTGCTCAAAATCAGCATTGACCTGGCAAGTAGCGATTTCCGGGTTCACCAGGCGGATCTCTACATTGAATTTCTTTTGAAGCTGGGTCAAGACCTGGTTTAAGGGCGTATCCTTAAAAGTCACAGTAATTGGTTGGTATATCTCCTTTTTGCCAGTAACAGGGATTGAACTCACAATCAGTCGTTTTGACTGCGTCTCAAAAAGGACCTGCTGTTGCGGCTTCAGAACAACCAACTGGCCTTTCTGCTGCTTATCGGGTGCGGAAACTTCTACGCTTCCCGTTACTACTGAAATCTGAAATACCTTTTTAGCGACGGTCGCATTTACATTGAAACTTGTACCGAGTACCTTGATGACCATCTCGCCGCTCTGAATTGAAAACGGCCGCGATTTGTCCTTCTTAATATCAAAAAAACCTTCACCTGAAAAAGTCACCATCCGCTTGTTTGCCTCAAATTCCTCAGGGTAGCCGATAGAAGCGTCAGCGTGCATCCACACCATGCTGCCGTCCGGAAGCTTATGCATTACGATACGGGGTTCAAGATTCGTAAATAGCATCACTTTACCTGGACGATCCGTTTCCTGTTCTACCGATTTTGAAATGACAGAATGGTTCGCTTTTTGAAGTTGAAGATAAAGTCCGAGAGCAAGTACAATGGACGCCGCAATACCTGAAATCCAACGCCATGGAAATTGTTTTGAAACATTCGCATGCCCGTTTTGATTGATTTGCCTTTTAACGTGAGCGAAAGTCTCGTTTTTGATATTGTATTGTTCTTCCTCAGTTAACTGATCCAGATAGTTTCGTTGGCCGTTGAGGGACGCATACCAATTCTCAACCAACTCCTTTTCGGTGTCGGAACATTGGTTGTCAAGATATTTTTGAAGAAGTTGGGGAGGTATTTGTGATGGTGCCATAGCTTAGCAAGTGTTTACAAATGCTAAGTCGCACACCGAAATCAAAACCCTTAGTCCGCTTTTGAAAAAAAGTCAGAAAATTTGCAAAAGCAGTAAAGCGTAGGCGAAGTGTTCCTTCAGATATTCTTTTAATACCCTAAGGGCCTTGGTGATATGCTGTTCAACCGTTTTTTCAGATATGACTAGTCGGCTGGCTATTTCCCTGTTGGAGTGACCATTTCTGCTGAGAATGAAAACCTCCTTACATTTTGGGGGCAGTAAATGAATTCCCTGCTCAAAATGATTCTGCAGATCACCTGCAAGAATTTCCTGATCTGCTGGCTCCGAATAGGGGTTAGCCTGAATTTCCCACTGATTGTAGTGGCGCTGACGGGTCAATTCTTTCCGATAGTATGAAATGATCAGATTCTTGGACATTGAAAACAAATATGGCCTGCAAGCCTGAACGGCATTTCGGTTACGCTGTTGCCAAAGACTTACAAATAGGTCCTGTACAATTTCCTGTGCGGCAAATTCGTCGTTTACTTTACTGAAAGTATAATTGAACAGAATTCGGAAGTAGCGGTCATAAAGCTCGGCAAAAGCAGATTCATCGTGCTGATTGTTGATTAGCGCCAGGATCTGTTCGTCAGAAAAAGTGATATAGTTTTCGATCGTCATCAGAAGTGCCTAGTCCTTTTACCAGGATGTGCTACATTTTTTACAAAATTCAACCTAAATTTCGACTTTTTGAAGTATTTATAGATTAAGTAATCCAACACTTTTTTTTACTTTGATAACAGAAATTTAATAGCCGTAAACTTGCTTTTTGGTGTAGGTAATTTAGGCGTTGATTTCAGTTGAAGTATTTATGATAATGCCACTGTGGATTAGGAAAGGGTTGCTTTCTGCATGAAAAAAGAGAAGAAATGACAGCGAAAAATCTCTATTTCGTGGCAATTATTCCGCCATCTGATGTGTGTGCTGAAGTATTGGCTATTCAGCGAGACTTCGCAGCTCGGTTTCAGAGTAGTAGATCATTGAAAGTAATCCCTCACATAACGTTAAAAGCACCATTCGGATATCCTGCCAATTGTCACGAAGATGTGTTGAATTGGTTTAATGCTCTGAAAATCAATGTGTCTGAATTCTTTATCGAGCTGCGGAACTTTGGATGTTTCCCAAATTCAAAAAGTCCGGTCATCTTTATCGAACCCGTTCCCAGTCACCTATTGCTAACATTGCAAAAGAAAGCAATGCGGCAGTTTGTAGATAGCTTCCCTTCGGAGCCTGTAATGGAGCTTGAAATTAAATTCACACCGCACTTAACAGTAGCTTACCGTGATCTGAATCCGCATTTTTTCGTAAGCGCATGGGAGGAATATTCGGAAAAAAAGTTTTTCGCAATGTTTCAGGTAAACGAAATTTATCTACTTCAGCATGATGGGGTGAGGTGGAATAAAATCTCATCGGTACATGTAAACGAATGAAATAGTAGTCTGTCCAATTAAGGTAAATATCAGTTACATTTATATCCTGTTTTCCCTACTCAGTTACTTTATCATCACAATGCGTATTAATTACCCCTCTGCCGGAATTCACCTCGCTATCGATTGCATCATTTTTGGTTTCGACGGTAAGGACATAAAATTACTGATTATCAAAAGAAACTTCGAACCCGAAAAGGGTCACTGGTCGCTCATGGGCGGTTTTCTAAATACGTCGGAAAGTCTGGAAGACGGCGCGACTCGCATTCTCTATGATTTGACAGGTTTGAAGAATATATATGTAGAACAACTTGGTGTTTATGGCGACATTGATCGTGATCCGGTTGCCAGGACTGTTTCTGTTTTATTCTTCGCGTTGATTAACATTGACGATCACAATGAAGAGGCGGTAAGGTCGCATCATGCAGCATGGATCAGCCTTGATAATCGTCCGACCTTAATTTTTGATCATAATCAAATGGTTATCAAGGCTATTGAGCATTTACGATACAAAGCTGCCCTGCATCCAATCGGTTTTGAGTTACTCCCTGAAAGGTTCACAATTCCGCAACTGCAAAAATTATACGAAGCGATTTATAACACGCCCATCGATAGGAGAAATTTCAGCAGAAAGCTGTTATCAACAGGGCTACTCATTGACACCGGCCAAAAAAACACGTATTCTACAACCAAAAAAGCAACCTTATATAAACTCGATTCTATCAAATACAAGGAAAATTTCCACTCATTTTGGAATTTTATGCCTGATTCGATGGCGACAGTTAATGGATGAGAAGTCAGAGATGAAAAAGGAGAGATGAAAAATATGGTGCGTCACCCCAATAGGCCATTAACAAACAGTTTTACCTTAATTCGTTTAATCGCCCGGCGGCCCTGCCTTTGACTGTTAACCCAAGATCATAAAATACTAAAAAAAGAATGTGTCAAGATAACACAACTAGTAAATTTTCTTACATTCGTTATCTGATAAGTGAAAAAAACCGACATTTATATCATTTCAAAATCCTGAACCTGAAATGCGAGAAAATTTTGTAATTGGGATTGATTACGGCACTGATTCGGTACGTGCTCTAATAGTAAATGCTGAAACCGGCGAACAAGTGGGAACTGCAGTTCACGAGTACACTCGATGGAAGGCAGGTAAATACTGCGACGCATCTATTTCACAATTTCGTCAGCACCCGCTAGATTACCTGGAGGGGCTGGAAAATGCGGTATTATCGGCACTGGCAATGGCTCCGGGGCAGGTAAGGAGCCAGATTAGAGGTATATCTGTCGATACGACAGGTTCAACGCCCGTTGCGGTGGATAAAGATGGGACAGCATTAGCGTTGCTTCCGGAATTTTCCGAAAATCCGAACGGAATGTTTATTCTCTGGAAAGATCATACGGGGAACAAAGAGGCGGAAGAAATCAACCAGCTGGCGCATCTTTGGCCGGTGGACTATACTAAATACGTAGGAGGGATTTATTCGTCGGAATGGTTTTGGGCAAAGATATTGAGGACACTGCGGGTTGACGAAAAGATCAGAGATAGAGCTTTTTCGTGGGTGGAACATTGTGACTGGATTTCGGCAATGCTTATTGGAGACACAAATCCACTCACACTAAAAAGATCGCGATGCGCCGCAGGTCACAAAGCGTTGTGGCACCAGGAATTCGATGGGCTACCTTCCGAAGATTTTTTTGTAGCGCTTGATCCGCTGCTGGCAGGTCTTCGTGACCAGCTCTTTGTGGAAACGGAAACATCTGATAAGAAAATGGGCACAATTTCGGCCTATTGGGCTGAAAAGCTGGGGATTCCGTCAGATGTTGTAATCGGTGTGGGGGCTTTTGATGCGCACATGGGAGCGGTTGGTGCTCTTATTGAACCTTATTCTCTTTGCAAGGTAATCGGAACTTCTACCTGCGACATGCTTGTGGCTCCCAATGACGAAGTTTCGCATTTATTGATTAAGGGTATTTGCGGTCAGGTTGATGGTTCTATTGTGCCGGGTATGCTGGGCATGGAAGCCGGGCAGTCGGCTTTTGGCGATATTTACGCATGGTTTGCAAGACTTATTACCGGTCCGGTCAAAGACTTGATGGGAGAAGACGTAGCGATTGAATTGTCAAAAAAACTGATTCCACACCTTTCAGGGCAAGCCGAACTGATACCGATAACAGACAAAGATATTATCGCGGTCGATTGGATGAATGGTCGAAGAACTCCTGATGCAAACCATACACTGAAAGGTGCACTACTGGGTTTAGATCTGTCAAGCGATGCGCCAAAAATCTTCAAGTCCCTTGTGGAAGCAACTGCTTTTGGATCAAAGAGCATCGTTGAAAGATTTAGAAGTGAAGGCGTACCGATTCATGAGGTGATTGCAATTGGCGGGGTGGCCAAAAAATCCCGTTTTGTAATGCAGACCCTCTCGGACGTTCTAAATATGCCTATCAAAGTCGCTTCCTCTGAACAAGCTTGTGCATTAGGCGCGGCAATGTTCGCAGCCGTTGCCTGCGGAATTTTCGAAACACTATCGGAAGCGCAAAAGGCTATGAGTTCTGGCTTTGATGCAGTTTACCACCCCAGACCAGAAGTCTCTGAAACCTATCAGCACTTGTACCAAAAATATTTATTGGCAGGTTCATTCGTTGAAAATGAGATTCGTGATGTAGTTAGCACGCTCTCTAAAAGTTAGTTTGAGAATAGGTGTACATTTTGCTTAGCGTAAAGAAGCACTGAGAATTATTTTCTATCATTTTATTAGCATGTTGGATTTAAAACAATTTGAAGTTTGGTTTGTCACGGGTAGTCAGCATTTGTACGGTGATGAAACACTGAAGCAGGTGGACCAGCATTCCGAAATTATTAGTAACCATTTTCATCAAACCAACGAGATTCCGGTAAGGGTTGTCTTCAAGCCCGTGGTCAAGTCTCCGGAGGAGATTTATAATATTATTCAGGAAGCCAATGTGGCTAAAAATTGCATTGGCATCATCGCGTGGATGCACACGTTTTCTCCTGCAAAAATGTGGATCAGAGGACTGCAGATTTTGCAAAAGCCGCTGCTCCATTTACATACGCAGTATAACAGAGATATTCCGTGGTCTACCATTGATATGGATTTTATGAATCTCAACCAGTCGGCACATGGTGACCGGGAGTTCGGGTTCATGATGACACGCATGCGTTTGAACCGGAAAGTAGTGGTTGGTCACTGGCAGCAGGCTGATGTGGTGAAGTCAATTGGAGACTGGACAAGAGTAGCCGCTGGTCGGTACGACATGAACGGAGCAAAATTCGTAAGATTTGGCGACAACATGCGCCAGGTTGCGGTGACGGATGGAGATAAAGTCGCTGCGGAAATGGCATTCGGCTTTTCGGTTAATACACATGCCGTGGGTGATTTGGTCAAAGTAATTTACGAGGTCGGGGATGCAGAGGTGAGCGCGCTGACGGACGAATATGAAACGATCTATACGCTTGCGGATCCTTTGAAAAAAGGTGGTGATCGTCACTCTGCCTTGCGCGATGCTGCAAGAATTGAGCTTGGTATGAAGTACTTTTTGCAGGAAGGAGGTTTCAAGGGTTATACCAATACTTTTGAAGACCTGCACGGAATGAAACAGTTGCCGGGAATTGGTTCCCAACGTTTAATGGCGGCGGGATATGGCTATGCCGGTGAAGGGGATTGGAAAACAGCCGCAATGGTTCGTGCGCTTAAAGTCATGGGTAGTGGATTGTCAGGTGGAAATTCGTTTATGGAGGATTATACCTATCATTTCAATCCAACAAACAATCTGGTGTTGGGCGCACATATGCTGGAGATATGTCCAAGTATAGCTGCTGGTAAACCCTCTTGTGAAGTTCATCCGCTGGGAATAGGAGGGAAGGAAGACCCTGTTCGCCTTGTATTCAATGCTCCCGCAGGTCCAGCAATCAATGTATCTCTGGTAGATATGGGAAACCGTTTTCGAATATTGGTAAATAAGGTGCAGGCCGTGGAACCAGAGGAAATGCTGCCGCGTCTGCCCGTTGCACGGGTGCTCTGGAAGCCAATGCCAGACATGCAAACAGGCTGTGCTGCCTGGATTTATGCAGGGGGCGCACATCACACCGTTTATAGCCAAAATCTCAACATTGATCACATGGAAGCATTTGCAGAAATGACGGGTACTGAGCTTGTTGTTATTGACGAAGACACCAAACTCCGCCAACTAAAAAACGAGCTGAGATGGAGTGAGGCGGCGTTTAAATGAGAGATGAGAATTGTGTCTGATTAAAATAAAACAATTAATAGCAGTTATTTCTCTCTACACAAAACAACAATTCCACCATTGACTATTGACCATTTTACCCTTAACCTTTTACCCCTTTACCCCAAGCCCATTTCATGTCAAAGTACACCTACCTGAAAGAACTGGTCTATGAGGCCAATATGGAAATACCAAAGGAAGAATTGGCTATTGTAACCTTCGGCAATGTCAGCGGTATTGATAGGAGCGCTGGCGTGATTGCAATAAAGCCGAGTGGGGTTCCGTATCACAAACTAAGGGTTGAAGATATTGTGATCCTGGATCTTGACAACGTTGTGATCGAAGGAAGTATGCGCCCCTCATCTGACACCAAGACTCATACACTGCTATATAAAAATTTTCCTGCCATTGGAGGAGTTTGCCACACACATTCTACCTACGCAGTCGCATGGGCTCAGGCCATGCGTGACATCCCCAATATGGGAACAACCCATGCAGACCACCTCGTATCATCTATTCCTGTTACCGAAGTAATGAGCGACCAAATGATTGAGCGTGATTATGAACTTGAAACGGGTTATCAGATTCTAAATATATTCAAGAAGAAGGAGTTGAGTCCTGAAGAAGTTGAAATGGTACTAGTAGCCTGTCATGGTCCGTTTACGTGGGGTAAGGATCCCGCTAAAGCTGTGTACAACTCAGTGGTGTTGGAAGAGGTCGCGAAGATGGCTTTTTTAACCTTACAGATTAATCCGGCGACACCTATTATAAAACAAAGTCTTATTGACAAGCATTATTTGCGCAAACATGGGGACAGCGCATACTACGGTCAGGGTTGTTAACTAACTCTTTTTAACCCGTTTGCTGGCAATATTCCGCATTTGTTGCAATGCTTCCTGACGAGACATTCCTTTTTCGTTTGATTTGGCTTCTGTAAGTGCTTCTTTTGAAAAGCGACCTTTAAACAGGTTTAGAAGGGCTAAAATCATAACAGCTATTTATTAAATTTGAATTGATAACCCTTAATAACGACTACGAACCGAAAATATTAGACCTGACGGCACTCGACACAGATTTTGAAAATTTACAATCCAATCAATTTCGCCTGTAAAACAGGTATTTCCAGCGGCTTTGAAAGTAAATCAATAATATACGGACTTAATCGTGCCTTTTCGATGTCATTGTTGTCAATGGTCGAAGACAACATAAAAATTTTGATTTTGTTTTTTAGCTCCTCAGGCAAATGATGGAATTGGTCGATAAACTCAAATCCATTCATGCCTGGCAGTTGAAGGTCAAGCAATATAACGGACTCAGGTATTTCCAGCTGTTCCTTGGTTATATACTCTAATGCCAGGCGCGCAGAATTGAACGCTTTAACCGAATTAGCTATACCGCTTTTGACAATCAACTTCTCGTAAATAAAAAGATCGAAATTACTGTCGTCGATAAGAATGAAATGGTATAGAGGCGACATAAAAATAAATTTTTAGATAGAAGGAATTATAACCTCGAAAATACTACCTTTTCCAAATTGAGAAGACACTTTTATCTCTCCTTCCAATTTCTTAACTGCCTCATTTACGATATACAGCCCGATTCCCGATCCGCTGTTGGCTACATCTGCACGGTAAAACATCTTAAAAATACGCTCCAGATCTTCATCTCTAATACCTACCCCGTTATCCTCAAATACGAGTTTTAACATTTTTGAAGTGATGTCTACTGAAATATTAAGGTACGAATTTTCCTTGGTACGGTCTTGGAATTTAACCGCATTGGTAATCATGTTATTGAAAATGATCCGCAGCTTAATCAGGTCTGACATATACGCGACCTCTTGATTGATCCGGCATTGTATGCTTATGTTGCCATATTCAGGTAAAAACTGAATGGATGCGCGGACATCACCTATCAGCTCTTCAAAGTCAATTTTCGTTACCTCCGCCTGCCCACGGGCATTTTTATAGTAATCAATAATATTGATGATGAAAATGTCGAGCTTTTTGACCGACTGCCTTATTAGCTCCAGGTATTCATTTTGAGACTGTACGTCAGTTTCCATCAGCGCAAGATTCGTGATGCCCAGCACAGACATCAGAGGTGCCCTCAAATCATGTGATGCGCTGTAAACAAACTTATCGAGCTCTTCGTACGCTTTTTCCAGCTCAAGATTACGCTGCCTAAGCTCAACCCGGGTTCGATAAATGTCATAAGCCTGGGTGATGACACTTTCTACCAGCTCGGGATCCCAGGGTTTGTACAAAAAACGAAATACTTCACCCTTATTTATTGCATCAATGGCAGCGTTGATATCGGTATATCCGGTGATCAGGATTCTTAGCGGGTCGGGGTATTTATCCCTGATTTGTTCAAAAAACTGGACACCCGTCATAAAGGGCATCCTCTGGTCTGCCAGGATCACATGAAAGGTTTCACTCTTCAATAGCTCCTCCGCCTTTGCCACAGAAATTGCGGTACTGATCTGGTATAAATTACGGAATGACGCCTTGAAAGAGATCAGGTTATTCTCTTCGTCATCCACATATAAAATTTTTACTTTCTTTTCGATCATGGGTAAGGGAATGGAAGGTTTTACCTCTTTATGGGAAGCGTAATTAAAAATTCAGTTCCAACGCCCATTTCAGTGTTAACCTCGATACTTCCGTGATGGGCCTCTATAATTTTGAAAACGATGGAAAGTCCCAATCCAGTACCTTCACCCACGTCCTTTGTAGTAAAGAAAGGATTGAAAATTTTTGCCTTAACTTCCGGAGTCATACCACTCCCGTTATCTCTTAGCGAAATACAGATATGGTCATCATCACGGGTATATGTTTGGACCCAAATTTTAAGCTGCGTGCCCGGGAGCGATTTATTTTGCAATGCGTAAATTGAATTGCTAAGGATATTCATAAACACCTGGTTCAATTTTCCGCCGTAACCTTCTACATTTGGAATACTTCCCAAATCTTTCACCACCCCAATGTTCCCAAGTTGATAATTGAGCAGGACCAGGGTTGATTCCAGACCTTCATTGACATTTACCTGATTCAAATCCGTGTCGTCAAGACGCGAAAAGATCTTTAAGCCTTTCACTATCTCAACAGTTCTGCTGGCACCTTCCTCCATTCCTTTGAGAAGCATTTCTAATTCCGTCTTGAGATAATCTAAGTCCAGTTCGGTTTTCAAATTCTCAACTTTTTCAAGTTTCTCCTTTATATCTGCCAGCGAATCTACGTTATTTAGATCGTCATAGATGGCCAGTATTTGCATGAGGTCGTCAATATCTCTCCTGAGAGGCTTAATATTGGAGCTGACAAAATTTATTGGATTGTTGATTTCATGCGCGATACCCGCTGTCAACTGTCCCAGGGATGCCATTTTTTCTGATTCAATCAATTGTGACTGAGCATCCTTCAATTTGGTAAGGGTATCATTGAGCTCCTCGTTGGTTTTAAGCAAGGTGGTGGTTCTTTCTTTCACCTTACCCTCCAGAGAAATATTTTGCTCCCTGATAATTCTTTCATTTTCTTTGGAAATTCTAAGCGCTTCTTCCTGTGATTCTTCCCGTTCTCTTTTGAATATATTGATTTTGTCGGCCAGGGCTATCGATAGAAGTACCACTTCCAGAATAGATCCCAGCTGCATGGTGTAAGATGTGAAAGTATTGTAAGGTAAAACATTCACATTACGTAAAACCAGCAAAACCAAACCAAACAGGAAGATAGTCCACGCGATCAGGAATAGTCTTGCGGGTCGGTACCCTTCCCGGGATAGCTTTATTCCAATCACCAGCAGCCCCAATGATCCAATGCCGCCTGCGACATCGACAGCCCGGAAGCTCAGTAACTCGAAGCCAGCAAGATTGAGCAATCCGGTTGACGAATATAATAGAATATTGAGATTTAGAATATAGACTCCGAAAGGCCACTTTTCATCTAGTTGGAGGAAGTTTTTCACAAAAAGCATCGCAAAAACCCCTGCAAAACCCGAGAAGTAGATCGTGGAAACGGCGTTGAATTGGGGTATATTGGGCCATAGATATTTAAATCCATAGCCGGAAAGGGCTATTTGCGCGAGTCCGACGCTAAGTACATAAAGCACATAAAAAAGATAGCTCTTGTCACGCGTCGAAAAGTAGATAAAGAGATTGTAAAGCACCATTACCAGGATAATGCCTGCAAAACAACCATTGATGGATTCAATCAGGAGTGAATACTCAGAGAGATTTTCCTGGTCACGGATCATCAGCGGGAATATTACCTGATTTGCTCCTTTGATTTTGAGATAATAATTTGCAGTCGATCCGGGCTGAATTTTTAGGTTCAAAACCAGATTCTGGTACTGCACGGATCGCTTGCCAAAGGCGTCTGTTTCCTGGTAGCCCTCTGTTTGACTATTGGAACCATCAATTTTGTACAGCTCGCATGAATGTATTAACGGGTGAGCTAATTCGAGAAAGATTAAGGGTCTTTGTGAATTGTTGGTGACTGAAAATCGTATCCAAAACGCAGATTGGCTGAGGCCCATGTTAGGCGTTTCGTCCTTGCTTTGCTGGAAACCCTTAACCTTTGAAACCTGATTAAAGGTTAAATTGCTTGTTTTGTCTTCATATATTTCCAGATACTTACTGATCAGGAGCGCTCCTCCGCGAAAATCCACCGATTCTCCATAAGCTATTCCGGATGATAGTAAAATGGTCAGTATAATGACGCATTTGAATAATCTAATGTGCATCTTAAATCTTTATATCAAGGTCATAATATATTGCGATTTCACCCTTTGGGCCATTTTCGATGGCATACTGAACCGGGTTGGCCCTTAGGTCAAAAATACGATCTTTTTCTTCATCCTTGGCATGCGGTAAGTCCTTAAGGTCCTTGACAATAATAGCGGTTGCAATAAGCCCTTCTTTGGGATAATAAAACGCGCCGTTGTGGCCCATTTCCCGAATAATCTCGAAGCCAATCCTGAGACACTGCCTTAAAGTAGGTGGAGAACAAAGGGCCAGCAGCTGCTGAACACCCGTTTGTAGGCTAATTGCTACGCCTATCCTCCCCAGAAAAATGCTTCCGATTCCGTATCCGGCTACCTCCTTGGAGTTGAAAAGTCCGCAAAATTCCGCGATTCGATTCGGCTCCAGGTCATCCATATAGCCATATATTCTGTCATCAATTTTGGCGATTGCCCCCTCCATTGGTAACTTCATTTCCTGGCTCCTGATCTGGATTCGGCCTCCGCCGTATATTTTGTCTCCATTCTCGGATTCGACAATGATCACATATGTATTGTTGTCGTACAGCCAGTCATGACTGGCTGATGTTACCTGTTTTACACCATAGGCTTCCAATACCTTCTTATGTCCTTCAATATATCGCAGGCTTGACTCAATATCATCCGGGGACTTATAAGCTCTGATTTTAGCTACCATCAGATTTGGTCATTTACCATAAACAAAATCTCATTTAATGGAAGGCGCTTTGTCCTGATAATGGGGGATTCAGCTCTTGCAATCTTGAACAGGAAAATTTCGTCTAATTTTTCGTCTAAATTAGTAATACCCCGAAATAATTTTTTCAAACCTTTAAGTTTGCCAATCTCATCGGATCCCAACCCTTCGCCACTGTCCAATCTAGCGAACAAGGAAAGAGGAGCGTTTAGCGGTTGTATGGCATAACCCAGTTGTTCTGCACGTAGCCAAAATCTTTGACTGGCAATGCCGCCGAGGAAAAAATTTTGTTCCAAATCTCTGGGCAGAGCCAATACTGCCAGGCAAGATGCTGATTTTATGGAGTCCCGGGTGCTTTCTGTCAGCGCGCTTCCTCCACCGATTAACCGAAGGGCCTGAGCAACTTTTCGGTCTCTAACCATGGACAGGGCCGCGAGCTGAGAAGCAGTTGCCCCCAAAGAACCAATGCCAATTCCATCGTTGGCGATTTCACTTTTTTCAGGGGACCAATGAATATCTCTTTCAAAAAAGTCACTGTGACCATGATCGTTAAGCATTGCAATCAAATCACATGCTCCGACTACCGTAGCCATGTTATCAATATCTTCCGGGTTTGTGATATAATGCAGTTTTGCGCCGAATATACTTTCCGCAGCGCTTCGGAGTGTCGAATAATCGACATCATTTAATGGAAGTCCCATTCCTTTGCTGCGGTTTGTAGCGCGTGAATATATGAAACCGGCAAGTTCGGGCGCAAAAACCGTATCGGCTTCAGGGCTGTCATCGGGCAAAAAAGTAATTTCCGCTACCAGGTCAGGCTCCTTGGGTAGTGGAAAGAATTTACTTTTAACCTGAAATCCCAGCTCTTGGCTTTTTAATATCGCGTTTTCGTAGGCAGCACCAAGCGCAATGCTCGAAGCCCGGTCATTGAAATTGCTGAAAGAAAAAGATCTGGACCTGTCATGGAACAGCAAAAGATGCCCGTTTCTGAATATCCATTTCCAAGGTTGATCGTTTCCTGAGGACGGAGCTCTTGATCCAGCATCGACAATTTTTTTTATGTCTTCTTCGTCTGGCACAAAAGCATTCCGTTCATAAAATAACGAGTCTGCTATACGAATCGCCTGATTGAGGTTGAAACTTTGCGGTTCGACGTACGGGTCTGAAACGGTTGGAGGTTTTCCGGCGTTAGAAATGAATTCTTCCAGATCGACGTAAAATCTGCCGGAACCTGTTAGCTGACCCAGAAGCATCCTTCTGCAGCTGTCCGTCACAACTGCTCCACCGAGTGTAACGGCGCTGGCCAGTTGGGGCCAGGTATTGATGCTCTGGCCAATTTCAAGAAGTGAAAGCCTGGCACGGGAGGAGCTTTTCATAACATCGACAATCCGCATCACCAACGGTACCCGGTCCTGGGCACTAATGTTCACCAGTTTGCTTTGTGGAATTCCATCCAACAGTCCATGAAATATAGCGAGGTCGTGCTCGAGGTCAAATCTTTCTATATCCAGCATGCCACGATCACTGGTCTCCATTACAACGGGAATTTTAATCTCCTTTGCGAGCGTGCGGCAGAGAATCTTTATCTCGATATCGTCACATTCATCTACCAGTATATCAAGCTTTCCGCCTTCGGTCAAAAATGCACTGATATTATCGGTCGTTATTCCTTCCTGATAGCACTCAATTTGGATAAATGGGTCTATTTCAGCAATTTCCCTTGCTGTAACAACACATTTATTCAAGCCAATATTATGGATTCCAGTCTTGAGTCTGTTCAGATTACTCAGTTCGATTGTATCGTAGTCTGCAAGCTTAAGCTTCCCGCAGGTTCGCTCAGTTGCTATGCTAAGTGCCACTGCACTTCCAACAGACAGACCAATAATGCCAATTTTTTTTTCAATGAGAAGGTCTTGTTCTTCCTTTGAGATTTTATATTGGTTCCTGCTTGTCCTTAGTTGTATAAATTCTTGTTTTTCAAGAATATGAATAAGTTTCTGAGACCATGGATAATAGACCCATAATCCTTCGACGGCGACATCCTTTTGTTTTTCCCAATCACTGTAAAATGCATCTAGTTCGGCTTGAGACAGCCGCCTTCTGGGGTTTTGGATTTTAAATAATTCCTTCTTTTGTGAAGAGAATCGATCAATTATTATCTTTTCTGAATAAGTTTGAACCAGATCTTTGAAGACTTTGCTATCTCGTTCTATTTTTCGGTCGAGTAAAATCGGGAGGTAGATATTATCAACTTCTGAAATGTGAGACATGATGAAGATCGTGTTGAGTGCTTATGAGATTAATTTATCTTAATTCTAAATGTCGCTTGCCCCAAAATTAACCGGAATTTTACCCAGACCAATGACTTATTATCTTTTCTTACCTATTCAAATCAAGAATGAAAATAAAAATTGTTATATTCCTAAACTACGCAGAGCCGAATACTAAAATTTCCTCAAAACTTCCGATTTTCTTACTCTAACTAAATGAAATAGAAGTGACTTCTATCTGAGTGCGTAAATTTGCAATACAGTGTGTAACTCGTGAAATGGTTCCGGATGGCACCTGAAGCGGGCTGAGAAACCACTCACATGGGGTTTGCCCGAAATGGCAACCTTAAAAAGTTCAATTTTAACGTAGGAGAGTTTTAACACTCAAACCTATATATTTAGATTGGGAAATTAAAATCTTAATAGAAGTATTACTATATTTCAATAAAAAAATAGATTTACTTAAAGTGTCGTAAAGATTACGTTATATAAAAAATGTTTAGTAAAAATATGGAAACCCTGGATCAGATAACCATTCTCTATGTTGATGATGAAATAAACAACCTGAATTCCTTTAAGGCTGCTTTCAGGCGGGACTTTAAGGTTTTAACCGCCATGTCTGGTAAGGAGGGACTGGACGTTTTGAAATTGCAGCCCGTGCATGTCATTCTCACGGATCAGCGCATGCCCGAGATGAGCGGTGTCGAATTCTTGATCGAGGTTTTGAAAGAGTATAAAGAGCCAATGCGTATATTATTAACAGGTTATGCGGATATCAACGCTGTTATAGATGCGGTTAACAAAGGCCATATCTATTACTATTTGAATAAACCCTGGGATGAACAGCAATTGAGGATCATCATAAAAAATGCGTACGAAATTTTTAGCCTCAGACTCAAGAATAAGGAATTACTTCAAAAGGTAATGGATGCAAATGGCCAGCTGGAGTTCCTGTTAAGACAGAAACTGATTTCGTAACTTTAAATGTTGCCTGATTTCCCAGGGAAATTGATTTTAACCAACAAGGCAGGTAGAAACTTTGTCTGTTTGGTCAGAAAAAAAACAACAAGATAGAAGAAGGTTGTTAGCGACATGGCTAAAAGTATAATCGCTGCGAAAACCAGATTTCCCAAAGCCTTTAAAAAAAACAGTATATCCATTTTGCTGACCATTGATTTTATGAAGGCAGGCAAAATATCATACCATAGCTGGTTTTGAGTAAAAATAAACCCGCTTCCCGTTAAAACATGTATTTAAGTACTTAATTGGCAGCGAGTTAATAGGGTGTAGTCTGATCATGAATTTGCGCGCGTGGGTTTTCTTGATACTTGGGTATAAAGTACGCATATGTGCAGTCCTTCCTGAGATTAATGAGGTTATTTTCGATACCCATTTCTCAACTTTATTTCACTTTAGTTGGTAGAGCGTACTTGTAATAGGGAAGTTTGTTGGTTTTGTGGCAATATGCTCCGGTTTTTCGAAGCATGGTCGAGATTTGCTACGCCATATGAAGATCGAGCGTCTGGATTTCGTTAATTTTGATGACAGAAGCTTTTTCTTGGCCCCTGTCGTGGCGAGTCATCGTTATGAAAACGTTGATTTACAATACGATCTTTCCTGGCTGTCTATCGTCCTTTTTAGTTACCATCCCTCTCTCGCATAGTTCAAAATCAATTTTATTTGTTTAGAATTGTTATAATTAACATAAAGGCAGGTTATCTTTGTGTAAACTTATTAGGAATATGGAGCCATCAGAAAAGTTGTATTATGATACTAATGAGGTTGCAGCTATCGTTGGTTGCGAACCTTCCGCACTACGGTTTTGGGAAAAAAAATTTCCGCAATTGAGTCCTAAGCGCGATACGCGTAACCGGAGGAGATATACGGAGCGGGACATCGAGGTTATCCGGAAAATCATGCATCAAAAAGATAAACAAGGAAGAACGATAAAGGGAGCGAGAGAGCAGCTGAGAAGAAAGGAAGAATCTCAGTTACTGATTTATCGTCTTAATCGCGTCCGCCAGTTTTTGATCGATTTTAGGGAAGTTCTTTAACTCTGCATTGTGTTTACAAAACCGTCGATGAAAAGTATTTTTAGTTGGATTGCCGTATTTGCGTTTTCAATATCTCTCGGCATAAGCCAGCGTTTCAGCGCGGCTAACATACACAAACACGTTAATTTTCTTGCCTCGGACGATCTTGAGGGCAGAGGTACCGCAACTCTAGGAGAGATTCGGGCGGCAAATTACATTGCAGGCTTGTTCAAGGAATCAGGTCTCAAGCCGCTCGGTAGCGAGGATAGCTATTTTCAGCCTTTTCAGGTTAGTATAGCAATTGAAGGCAATACGCATCAGCTGACAGGCAGGAATGTAGTTGGTTTTCTGGATAATGGCGCAAAAAAAACAATCGTTGTCGGTGCTCACTATGATCATCTTGGCAAAGGGTATCAGGGTAGTTCGCTATCACCGGACAGTAAAAATAAAATTCATAACGGGGCTGATGACAATGCTTCCGGAACTACCGGGCTGATCGAATTGGCTCTCTATCTGGCCGGGAATAACGTAAAGGAGCGACATAACTTTTTGTTTATAGCTTTCTCTGGTGAAGAACTGGGATTGCTTGGATCTAAATACTTTACAACTTCTCCGACCGTTGCGCTGAACACCATTTCGTGTATGATTAACATGGATATGATCGGGAGGTTCCAGGAGGACAAAGGTATTATTGTTTCGGGCTGGGGGACTAGTCCGGCCTGGGGCAAGTTGATTCCTAGCATTGCGAAAAAGCAAAGTATGAAATATACGATCGATTCATCCGGATTGGGAGCTTCGGATCATACCTCTTTTTATCTTAAAGATATCCCGGTTGTTCAATTTTTTACCGGATCACACGGAGATTATCATAAAATAAGTGATGATTCTGACAAGATCAACGCAGAAGGCGAAGTGAAAATTATTAACTTGGTCGCAGACCTACTGGAACAACTGGACGCCGAAGCTACCGAACCTGCGTTTCTGACCGCTGGAAATCCTCATTCCGGAGAAACCAGATCCACTTTTAAAGTTACACTTGGTGTAATGCCGGATTACAGTTACACGGGTAAAGGCCTGAAAATAGATGGGGTTTCCAAAGCACGACCTGCGGAGAAGGCGGGTATCGTTGCAGGAGACATTGTCATAAAACTTGCAAATAAAGATATTGCTACAATCTATGATTACATGGATATTCTTGGCAATCATGAAAAGGGTGACAAAGTAGAGGCTGTACTTTTGCGTGGTAAAGAAACAAAAACCGTTCAGGTAACTTTCTAATGAAATTGCTATCCTCTGCTACCCGAAGAAGCGTTCGGCGGAAATTAGGTTAAGGCTCCACGCTTACCCAATTCAATTACTTCCATCTTGCTGATTATCCCTTCATGCAAATTGAATCTGAGTATGGTTCTAAATTTGTGGAAGCCTTCTCTGCCGGCTGCGCCAGGATTCATGTACAACATATTTTTTAAATCCTTATCGCGTATGACGCGGAGGATATGAGAATGACCGCAGATAAAAATGTCCGGGGTTCCGGATTTCAAAGTAGGCATCACCTGAGGATTGTACCGTGGTGGTGCGCCGCCGATGTGTGTCATCCATATGTTAAATCCTTCAATTTCAAAGTGTAAGTTTTCTTGTGTTAGCTGCTGAATTTCTTTGTCGTCAATATTCCCAAATACGATTCGTGTTGGTTTGAATGCCTCAAGTTGTTCAATGATTTTTACCGCTCCGATATCTCCCGCATGCCAGATTTCATCGCAAAGGGAAAAGTGTTCAAAAACGCGTGGATCTAAATAACCATGTGTGTCGGAAATTAAACCAATAGTCTTCATACTAAAGTTGCGTGTAAATTCGTGTATCAACTATACGTACACCCTGAAAAAGTTACAAAGCAATCAATTCCGTTACAATTCCCATTTATTTTGGACAAATAAAATAATATATTTTTCAAGTTATACTTGTAACTTATATATACTATTATTTTATATTTGTCATCTCAGAATCATAATTTAAGTTAAATTATTGCTGTAACCGCAAAATAACTTACCTAAACTAAATTCTTAGTTGTATTAAGTAAATTGATTTTGTATTATTGCAAATCCGAATTATTTGCTGTCAAACCTTCTACTCACTTAAATCTATTAGCCTTGAAAAAAATCTTACTTCTGCTCTCGTTCTGTTTGATGGGAGCCATGTCTTACGCACAGACAGCAAGTCGTTTTACGCTGAAAGCGGTTGTGATCGATAGTACGGGTGTTGGTCTGCCCGAAGCGACGGTCATGCTTTTAGCGCCCCGTGATTCTGCGTTGGTAAATTTTGGAAGAACTGGAAAGGATGGTTCATTTGAAATGAAAAATCTCAAAAGAGCAACATACTTGCTGAAGATCACCTACGTCGGAAATGTACCTTTGCAAAAAGAAATTGTTGCGAGTGAACGGGATGTTGTTGATTTGGGAAAGATCAAAATGGAGCAAATGGACAAAGATTTGTACGAGGTGGTTATCAAGGCGTTTCGAGCTCCCATGAACATTCGAGGCGATACCATTGAATATGATCCAAAGGCATTTAAAGTGCCACCGGGCGCTAATGTAGAGGATTTGCTGCGAAGACTTCCGGGTATGCAGGTTGACCAGAATGGTGACTTAAAGGCGCAGGGGGAAACGGTCAAGAGGGTTACAGTTGATGGGAAGCGCTTTTTTGGTGATGATGTAAAGGCGGCAACCAAAAATTTACCGGCAGAGGCCATTTCAAAAGTTCAGGTGTTCAATGACAAGACGGAACAGTCGCGTATAACGGGAGTGGATGACGGCAAACATGAAAAAACCCTTAACCTACAGTTGAAAGACAGTCATAAAAAAGGTGGTTTTGGAAAAGCTTCGGTCGGTGTTGGCACAGACAACAGGTTGGAAGGTAAAGTCAATTACAACCGTTTTAATGAAAAGAACCAGTTTTCAATCATTGGCCTTGGAAACAATACGAATTCCGGAGGCATGTCGTGGGACGACTATCAGGACTTTCGTGGAAGCCAGTCGTTCAACTGGGGTGACGATGGCGACTTTGGTTTTGGTGGCGGCAGATACATCAGTTTTGGTGGAAACGACGACGAAAGTCTTACGATACAAGCGGGAAGCGGCAGTCAGAATCGAGGTTTTAATAAAAACTGGGCCGGGGGATTGAATTACAATTATGATACAAAGAAAACTAAGTTCAATACCAGCTATTACTATAATCAAAACAATCAGTTACTGGACGCTGTTTCGCGTCGTCAAAACTTTCTGAACAATTCGTCATATACCACACTGGATACGAACGGACGTGCGGGCTTCAACGGAAATCATCGCGGAGGGATTCGATTCGAGAAGCAGATCGATTCAACCAATACATTGATCTTGTTAAGTAACGTACGGTTTGGAAACGGAACGTCTGACTTTTCAAGCCATCAGCAATATTTCCGTGGGCAAGAAAACACACTTTCAAACAAGACCAATCAGATGAATTTTTCTGATTTCAACTCCTTTGCGATTGGAAATACTGCAATATACAGGCACAAATTCAAAAAGAAAGGCCGGAATTTCGCAGCCAGCTTTGGCTACAACGTGAATAATTCAGATGGTACAAACAAGCAGCAATCGGTAAACCAATTTTTCAAGTTATCCGAGATCTTACCCGATAGCGTGGTAAATATTAACCAGGACAACCTCACCAAGAGTCTCCGCAACCAGATTAAGTCAAGCATTCTTTTTATTGACCCACTTTCGAAGAAGTTTTTTATGGAATCGTTTTACAATTTCAGTCTAAAAACCGACGATGTGGACCGTGATGTTTTTGATATTTCTGAAAGTAATAGGACGAGGAATCTTAGCCTGAGCCGTTATTATAATAATAAAACATTATTTAATCGTTTAGGAACCACGGTACGATATTCGTTTAATGGCCTCAATATTTCTGCGGGGTTGGGCGTTCAGCAGATTGAAATGACCGGTAAGTTCGCTATCAATCAAACAGATGCCGATTTTTCAGGGGTGAGCCGGAAGTTCAATAATTTCATCCCGAATGTTTCGGTTAACTATGATTTGAAAAACAACAGATACGTGCGTGCAGGGTATAATGTGTCGGTGAATGAACCGAATGTGAGAGATTTACAACCTATCGTAGACAACAGCAATCCGTTGTATATCCGCGTAGGTAATCCTTCGCTGAGCCCGTCCACCACGCACAGTGTCAACCTCAACTATCAGATGTTTAATCCTGGGAACTTTACACAAATGTTTTTCGGATTCAACTACAATTACTTTCTGAATCAGGTGATCTACAATCAGACTGTTGCGGAGAACTTTGCAGTAACGACCAAACCCGCTAATATCAGCGGAGGTAATTCCATAAATTTTTATGGTAATTACGGCTTCCCGATCGTGAAAACGAAAAGCAATCTAAACTTGAATTTTGGATATAATCTGAACAACAACCTAACCAATATTAACAATATCCTGAATAAGACCAATACGAATGGCTATAATTTTAACCTGCGTCTGGATCTGACACCGAGTGACAAGTTTACTTTGTATACGAATGCCGGGCTGAATTTTATGGATACGAAATTTTCCATCAGCACGAGTAGGAATCAGAAGATTGTAAACGGGAATTATGGTGCTGAAATGAACGTGAAGCTGCCCCGGGATATTTATTTTAACAGCCGATTCTCTCTGAACACTTATGTGAACAACCAGGCTGGTTTCAGTCAGACACAGCCGATTCTCAATCTTTCAGTGTACAAAACCATGCTCAAAAGTAAAAAAGGGGAGTTGCGTCTTTCAGCATTTGACGTCTTTAATAAGAACCGGGGAATCTCGCAGTATGCTACCCAAAACTTTTATTCCCAGGAGCAAGTGCGGACCCTTGCGCAGTATTTCATACTCAGCTTTACTTATAATATGCGTGGTATGAGTCATTCTGTGAGACGGAAAGGATATGGCTATTAATATTGAACTAAAAACAGATTTATGAAACGCATTATATTAATACTGCTTTTTGCAGTCAACACAGTGGTTCAAGGGCAAGCTCCCGAAGGAATTGTGACCTACGAGCGAACCCAGTTCTGGACCAAAATTTTGCCGAAGCTTACATTTTTGAGTAAGGAAGAGATGGATCGTGAGTTAAGGACATGGGGGAGTAATGACGAAGGGTGGAAGACGAAATATCAGCTTGTTTTCAGTGAGAACGAAAGTAAGTTTACAGAGATCGCCCAAGTATCAGAGTACGGCTACAACCGCCGGCCAAGTGAGTACATGATATATAGGGATTTCAATAACGGGCGCCGGCTTGAAATAGAAGACGTCTCCGCGAAACAGTATCTAATCGAGGACTCGTTGAGTACTTATTCCTGGAAGGTGATGAACAAAATAAAAGAAGTGAATGGACAGTTGTGTATGATGGCTGTGACACAGGATACAATTAGAAATCAAAAGATAGTGGCTTGGTTTGCAAATAATATTCCAGCCTCGGCAGGACCCGAACGTTACTACGGACTGCCTGGTTTAATCATGGAGCTTGACATTGACGATGGCGCGGTTATTATTACTGCGGTGAGTGTGGAAATGAAACCTGTTGCCGAGCAGTTGAAATTCGGAAAGAAGCCAAAAGGGAAAAAAATCTCGGGAACGGAATATGACAAAATGATTAAAAACATCCTTCAAACCGCCATTAAGGGCCATAGATATCCTTACACAGCAGTCAGGTTTTGATGGTTGTTTATGCAGTTTTTAAAATTCTTATAAAATCGAAGGGTCGAACGCACGATCTTTCGATTTTTTTGTACCTTTGCGGGTAAAAGGCGGCTTACTAAATAGCGGTTGGCCCGTTTTTTGCTATTTTAAGTACTGTTTACATAACTTTATTACTGTTCTATATTCCCAATAACCCTTAGTACCTATGAAAAATGCGCTTTTAGCCGTAGCTATGTTGTTCGTGCTTGCGTCCTGCGGCAAGAAAAAATTACTCACCGCTCAAAACAAGATCAACGAAATTCAGATTCAGTTGGACAAAGCAAGAGCAGACTTGAACGATTGTGACACCAGAACCGCCAGTCTGAATAACGATCTTAAACAAAAAAATGATCTGCTTGCAGGAAAAGATGCAAAGTTGAAAGAATTGGAAGACCAAATTGCGTTCCTCAAGAAAAACAACAACAATCTTCTTGATCGCATGTCAGACCTTTCTGTAATCAGCAAAGAGGGATCAGAAAGCATCAAAAAATCGTTGGCAATGATGGATGCCCAAGGCACCCAGATCCGCGATTTGAATTCGAGCATCCAACGTAAAGACTCACTTAACATGGCGCTTGTGTTGAACCTGAAACGTTCTTTGCAAGATGTTAGTGACGAAGATGTTCAGATTGAAGTGAAAAAAGGAGTGGTTTATGTATCACTTTCAGACAAAATGCTTTTCAAATCGGGAAGTTCTGTGATCAATACTGCTGCTGAAACTGTGTTGAGCAAAGTAGCTAAGATTTTGAACGACTACAAAGAAATTGAAATCCTGATCGAAGGTCACACGGATAATGTACCTATTGCAACGGACAAAGTTTCCGATAACTGGGATTTGAGCGTTTTACGTGCGACGTCGGTTGCTCGTACACTTCAAAAGAAATACGGTGTTGAGCCAGTTCGTATGATCGCTGGCGGTCGTGGAGAGTACCTTCCAAAGGCTCCCAATGATTCAGCGGCCAACAAGAGCTTGAACCGTCGTACAGAAATCATTATTACTCCTAAATTGGATCAATTCTTCAACCTGTATACACCAAACGCAGGCAAATAAGTTGATTCTTTTTTAATGTCAGATTTTGAGAAGCCCGTCCCATCCGACGGGCTTCTCTGTGTTTGATTACCAGGTTAAGTTGCTGGAGGGAACATCAACGTTGGGTTACATAAGTATAGCGAGTGGTTCTCTCTCTTTTAGCTTTAAGGTGCCAATTCTATTTGCGATGCACTTCGCCAAATTTTCCAAATATCTTATGATTCTCAGAACCCTTTTACCTGCGGGGAAATCTTTATTATTAAGTCTGGTTTTTGCAGTACTCATCATTACCCGGGGTTTTGCTCAGCTTATCACAGAGGCGTTGCCAGAAAGCGTGGGAATGAGTAAGGAAAGATTGGAACGGATAGAGCCGGTGATAAGGGATTATATTGATAAAGGCAAAGTTGCTGGTGCTGTTGTAATCGTCTTAAGGAAGGGAAAGGTTGTTTATTACAAAGGCATTGGCGAGGATGACAATGAAACGAAAACATCTTTAAAAAAGGATGCGATTTTTAGAATTGCTTCCCAAACTAAAGCAATTACAAGCGCGGCGGTAATGATGCTGTTTGAAGAAGGGAAATTTTTGCTCGATGATCCTATTTCAAGATACATTCCTTCATTTAAGGGGCCTAAGATCCTTGATACATTCAATGCTGCTGATTCGAGTTACACGGCCAGGCCTGCAAAACGTGAAATAACAATCAGAGATCTACTAACGCACACTTCCGGGGTGAGTTATGCAGGAATCGGGACCAAGGAGGCCGTAGCAATTTACGCCAAAAACAAGATTCCCAGTGGGATAGGAACACCTTATTACAAACTTGCGGATGCGATCACTGCGTTAGGCAAGCTCCCTCTTGTACATGAGCCTGGCGAAAAATTTACCTATGGTTTGAATACAGACATTCTTGGATATCTGGTGGAGGTATCCTCTGGCAAAACCTTAAATGAGTTCATGAAAAGCCGGATATTCGAGCCACTTGGGATGAAGGATACCTATTTCTATCTACCTAAGGAAAAACAAGATCGACTGGCCAAGCTCTATACAAGGGATAAGGAGGGAAATATGATTCAATCCAAGGAAGGAAGTGTGGCAGTTTCACCGGATTATCCGAAAAAGGATGGCTCATACTTTTCAGGTGGTGCTGGCCTTTCGTCAACTGCATACGATTATTCCATTTTTCTTCAGACTTTGCTCAATGGAGGAATTTACAATGGTAAGCGAATTTTAAGCCCCTCGGTAGTTAATTTGATGATACAGAACCAAATTGGAGAGCTGTATGAAGGGCGTAATAAGTTTGGCCTCGGATTTTCAATAGCGTCAGAGAAAGAAGCTGCGCGGATTCCAATATCAAAAAATTCCTTCTCCTGGGGAGGGATTTTCGGCACAACATATTGGGCAGATCCAAAAGAAAAAATTGTTGCGCTCTTAATGACGCAGAATTATCCCAATTCTTCGTGGGGTGAAATGCAGGATAAATTCAAAGTCATGGTGTATCAGGCTATAATCGCAGAATAAATGTGAAATTGACCTACTGATTACAAGTCAGCAGGTCAATGTTTGAAGTAGCTTGCTAGTGCTGCAATTGGCTTTTTAGATCTTGCCTGATCTTCTTCTTGTCAATTTTGCCGACGCTGGTTTTGGGGATTTCGGTTACCAAAGCAATCTGATCGGGAACATACCATTTATTGATCCCTCCCTCCGAAACCCTTTGTTTCAAGTTTTGCTTGATCATGTCGATGGTAAGCGTGTCGATATTGCCTTGTTTTGGCACGATAAGCGCATAGGGCCTTTCGCCCCATCGGACATCAGGAATACCGACCACTGCAACTTCTCCAACCCCGTCGACCTGGGAAATGAGATTTTCGATGTCCAGTGAACATATCCATTCCCCACCGGTTTTGATGACATCTTTAGCCCGGTCGCTGATTGTCAGATAGTATTTCTCATCAATGTGCCCCACATCTCCTGTATGAAGCCATCCATCATGCCATAGTTTTTCACTGTTTTCCGGGTCTTTGAAATACCCCTGCGTCATCCAGGGAGCTCTTCCCACGATCTCACCAACCGCTTTGCCGTCATGAGGGAGAAAATTACCTTCATCATCAATTATTCTGATATCGACAAAGGGGGCAACTCGTCCAGCCTTAATCTTGTATTCGAGCTGCTCGTCCATGGGTAGCTTTTTCTCGATTTCGCTCAAATGCGCAACTGACATGATCGGAGCGGTTTCTGACATCCCGTAACCAGACGTAACTGAAATTCCCAGAGCTGCACTCGCTTTTGCCAACCCGCTGGTTAATGCAGAGCCTCCGATGATGACTTTCCATTTTGATAGGTCTACCTTGCTGGCAACCGGACTGCTCACCAGCATGTTCAATATTGTAGGCACGCAATGTGAAAATGTCACCTTTTCTTCCAAGAGCAATTTTAGGAGTATTTCAGGCTCATAACGCCCAGGGTAAACCTGCTTGTTGTTTAAAATGGTCGCGACAAAGGGAAATCCCCAAGCATGAACGTGAAATAGCGGAGTGATGGGCATGTAGACGTCTTCATCGCTGAAAGCAATCGCGCGGTAGCCACCGAAATAGGTGATAAGTCCCATGGTATGCATAAATAGCTGTCTATGAGAAAAGTATACACCTTTGGGGTCGCCAGTTGTGCCGGTTGTATAAAAAGTTGTTGCCCACGTATTTTCATCAAATTCGGAGAACTCAAAGTTATCCGATTGTGAGGCAATCAACGATTCGTACTCCCCACCAACGGCAAACGAGGTCAGAGAAAGTGTTCCCTTAGGTTCTGTGTAAACTTTGTCGCTCAGAACGATAAAGGTTTTAACAGTCGTAATTTTGTCCTTGATTGCTTCTATGATGGGGATGAAGTCTTCATGCAGCAAAATTATTTTGTCCTCCGCGTGATTGATTGTGTATAGTATTTGTGCCGGAGAAAGTCGAACATTGATGGTATGTAAAATAGCTCCGTAAGAAGGGATCCCAAAAAAACATTCAAGATAACGATGGCTATCCCAATCCATTACGCCGATCATATCTCCCGGAACGACGTCCAGCGCCTTCAAAAGATTGGCCAGTCGTCTTACCCGTTTGTTGAATTCGAAATAGTCCATTCTGAACAGGTTCCTGTAAACGATTTCACGTTGCGGGTTATACCGTTCGGTTTGTTTTAATAGCGTGCTTATCAATAAAGGAGGGTCGAAAGCGGAAGGGGTTCTCGGTATTAACCTTGTTTGAATCATAATTTTAGTATTTTAGGGATTAGGAACGTTGGGGGATCTCAGACTAATCGGTTTCCGGCACAACGGTTTCCGAGTATGGTAAAAATAAAAGAAAATATAACATAAAAGTTCTATATGAGTGAAATAGTGCCAGATAAAGAGATTATTGAGCATGCGCATCTAAGGATCAAACCCTATGTGCATCGTACGCCTATACTTACATCCTCCTTTCTGAATAGGCTTACTGGTGCAGAATTATTTTTTAAACCGGAAAATTTGCAAAAGATTGGTGCTTTTAAAGCCAGAGGAGGGGTAAACGCCATATTGTCTCTAACAGATACTCAATTAAAAAATGGCGTTGCCACTCATTCTTCGGGTAATCATGCGCAGGCAATTGCCTATGCTGCGGCGATGGTGGGTGCGAAAGCTTACATTGTCATGCCTGAAAATTCTCCTTCTGTAAAGATAAAAGCAGTAGAGGACTATGGTGCGGAAATTAGTTTTTGTGTCAATACTCCGGAGGAACGTGAGGCTTCGGTGAAAAAGATCATCGATAGAACAGGTGCTGCTTTTATTCACCCATTCAACGATTATAGCGTGATTGCCGGACAGGGCACTGCAGCCAAGGAACTAATAGAAGACGCGGGCGTATTTCTGGATAACATCGTAGCTCCTGTTGGAGGTGGTGGGCTGATCAGCGGAACGGCCCTGTCGTCACATTATTTTTCGCCAGGGACAAAGGTTTATGCTGGTGAGCCTGAGGGAGCTGCGGATGCAATTTTGTCTTTTCATAGCGATAAAATTGAAAAGGCACCGTACGTAAAGACGATCGCAGATGGATTACTTACCTACTTGGGGCCAAAAACGTTTCCAATTATCAAGGAGTACGTGACTGATATTCTTACGGTTTCTGATGAAGAGATCATCACGGCAATGCGTTATTTGTGGGAGCGTATGAAGCTTGTTGTAGAGCCCTCCGGTGCTGTTTCGCTGGCAACTGTTTTGAAAAACAGAGAATTATTTGCGGGAACAAGAACCGGAATTATCCTCACAGGTGGAAACGTGGATTTAGGTAAGTTGCCTTTTTGAACAGAGGAAAAAACATGATTAGACTAACGCAGGAAGTATTCGAGCTTTCAAATACGCGGAAATTTTGAAATTGACGTTATGTTAGGAAATAGTAATTGTGTGTTTATCTTTGGAATCTTATAGAAGTTATTTTAATAGTTTTAGCATGAGAAAGATTATCGTTTTTTGTCTGGTTGTTTTGCTGGTGTCTTGCAAGGATAAAGAAGTCGTGGATCCCAATCCGGACCTTTCCGCTGATTTTGTGGGAAATTATTTTACAGCGACGGCCAATGACACCTATAATACGAATGAAGATTGGGTTGTCAAACGTGTGGATAAGAATCTGTTGGAAATTAGCTACAAGGTTGTTACCAACTATTCTAAGCCACAGCCCTTAACACTGACTTATGTATATACCCTAAAGAATGTGGTCATTACTAACGCGACCACCTTAACGATAAGTGAAAGCGCCGATGTTGACAAAAACGGTACCATGGCAAGGTCAAAGGTTGAAGGTACGGGTGTAAAATCGGTAGTTAGCGGTGTTACAAAGATTGGCATTACTTTTAAAATCACTGATCTGGCTGACAATAAAGTGACGACCAGAGAATATCTGGAATTCAAAAAGAAATAATGTCTTGTGGCGGTTCTGTAATATGGACCGCTTTTTTATTTTCGATCAAAAGATGGAGTTTGAGGAATATCTAAAGCTGAAGAAAATATCTCTGGATGCTTTTCAAAGAGAAGATGCGGTGCGTTACACGGAATGGAAGCTATTATTTGAAACCATGCATCCCGATAGTTTCACCGCACAAAAAAAATTTTTAATAAACGAAATAAGGAGAAGATATCACGACTGATCCAATCTGGGTTGAAATCGTTCAAACAGAACGATAAATGGCATAAAGGCCATCATGAGAAGGCAGGTTAGCACAACCGACGTCACCCAAATCAAGCAAAAAGTCAATTTCGCTAACACTACCATAACTGTAATCTTGTGTTAAGATTTCTATTGGTACGAATAAGTTGTAAAAATGCGATAATTATTTATTCTTTTCAAGGATTATCTTCCACATATTCCCTTAAAGTCACAATAGGTACATATTTTCAGGTCGTCTGTTTTTCTAAATGGCTTATCAGGATCAAGAAGCTCATTAAGAATGTCGGTAAGTATACGTTCGGATTTGACCATGAAAGTAGAAATGTCTAATCCTTCACTGAGGTCGAGCGGATTCAGGATCAAATTTTTCGGGTCTCGAAAGGAATAAAATCCTGATTTTACCTGATGCGTTCCAAATTCGTATTTGTGGCCCTTTCGTTGAAGACCATTTTCGTTTAGCATTTTACGATAGACGAGATACTCGTAAAGCCAAAGCTGCCTCACATAGCCGATTTTTATATCCGTATCCTGCCGAATTAGCTCCTCAGCTTTGACAGGATCAGCAAATTTCTGCTTGCCTCCAGTATCCACACTTCCAGTCTTGTAGTCCATTACGTACAGCGTGCCGTCTTCCGACATTTCAATCCGGTCTATTTTTCCCCCAAGATTAACCGTCGTGTAAGTCCCTTGGAGGATCAGGTTCAGTTGCGTCCTAAGGGGCTGCTCGGCAGCAAGGATCTGTCGCCTGGGAACCTGTTGCATCTGGTGATTAAGAAAAGTTAGAATCTGCTGTTCGCCTACCTGATAGTAAACGCGGTTGAGACCCAAATCGGTTACATATCCTTTAAATAACCGGTCGAACTCTTCGATCAACACCGACTTTATCTGATCGTCTGATGGGTCACGATCTTCAAGAAAATATTCTTTGTCTAGCCGTTCGAGGGAAGTGTGTATCCAGGTTCCAATTTTATCCATTCCCAATTCTTCTTCGACTTCCTCTTTTTCTTCAACACCGACAATGTGCTTTAGATAGAATTGCATCGGGCAGCGAATGAGCTCATTTAAATGGGTGGGGTACACCCCTTTGCCAGCCAAATAGGATCGAATGGCCGAGATCATAGCCTCATTTTTTTCGACGATCTCCTCCGATGGACCTGTTGGGGCGGAGTCTAAAACGACAGTTTTATTTCCGATCCGAATGTTAGGGTTATATTGAGATAGTTCGTATTCAATCTGCTGGATAAATCTGCTTTTTTCTCCACCGCCCGGAGCATCATTGGTGCTGGTATAAAGTATATGTACCTCGGTAGCCCTCTGGAGTAAGCGATAAAAATGATAGGACATTACAGCCTCCTGATGTTGATGAGTCGGCAAGCCCACCTCTTGGGCTGCATCAAACGGGATCAGGGAGTTCTGGCGTTTAGCCTGAGGCAAAATCCCCTCGTTAACAGATAAGATTATTACTCTTTTGAAGTCAAGTGCGCGGGTTTCAAGCATTCCCAGGATTTGCAGATTGCTAACCGGCTCACCGCTAAATGGAATCTTGGTTTGCCGGATCAACTCGTACATGAATGAACGCAGTGTTTTAAGACTCAGCGGTTCCGACCGGTCTTCGAGTGTTTGTTCAAACTGCTTAAGAAGGGTATAGAACAGGTATAGGTATTCGGTTTCCAGTGCATTTTTGTAGTCCTTGTAGACATCTCGCAGCAGGTCTATCAGCTGATAAAATGTGTTCAAAACTGCACTGGAATTGTTTTTTGGCCAGTGAGTGAAAATGGTCTTGAATAATGGATGGTGATTGCTTCCTCCTATTATTTCATCGGAACTGAGGAAAACAAGATTGTCTTCTGTAATCTCTGTCAGTATGTTTTGGATGATTGTTGCGCCATTTGAAACAGGCCTGAGAACAACATGTTCATAATGCCTGATAAAAGGATGGTTCAGTATTTTGCTAATTGACTTATGACTGAATTTTGGTATTCGGATCGTCTTTCCCTGTTTGTTTCTGAATTCAACAACGTTCTGTTGTAGCTCGAAAATGCTGTCGATCAAAGTATAAAGCAATGAGCTCCGAAGGGACAATCCCATTGTAATGTTGAAATCTGTTACACCTTCGTCCAGTGAGTAAAGCATAGGGAGCAACAGATTTTCGTCTGCAAGAACGATTGCCGTCATGACAGGTTCGTTTTCGTCGTCACCGGCTGTCATGTCGGCGTACAGTTGCCCTGCTACTTTTGTCTGCAGAACAGCATTGGGAACGCCGTAAACAGTAATGGATTTGTGCGAGGTTGTCAGATTTGTGTCTGTCCATTTCCAGTCGCCGAAAAGTCCGCTTTTTTTGTATTCCCGAAGGGATTTGCCAGCTTCCACACCGGTGTTTTCCGACATGTAGTAGCTGTCGGTATCCCAAAGAACCTCCGCACGCCCTGCTTTTACCAGTTCGGCAACAATTCGTTTTTCTGATTCCGTAAATGCATTGAACCCGGCGAAGTAGATTTTCGAGAAATCTGTTCGTGACAATAGCAAGGTTTCGACTTCCTGTGCAAGCTGCCGGTAGGCCATTCCCCTGTAAGCTTTGCCGTTTCGCAGAAGTCGCTCTCTAAAGCTTTCATAGACATTTCTGATATTTTCAAAAAGTAAAAAATACTGCTTTGTACCACCCGATGTCTTTAAGATCTTATTGGCTGGCAAGTTTTCCTGCCACCTGTTTAACGCCTGCGTTTCAGACAAATAATCAAATAAATAATTGGTATCAACCAGATACTGATCGATCTTGTCCAGATCGCTTAACAAAACCGATGCCCAACCCATAAACCTGTCAAACTGAACGTCTGGATCAATGGATTTGAATGTTTCGTACAATTCTAAAAAGAGGTGGACGGGATCTTCAATTTCCAACGTACCCATGCTTTCAACAAAGTCATCTATGGCTGTCACGGTAGGACTCAAGACTGCCTTAGTGGTGGCATTCGCCAACTCATGCATCATAAAGAAAGCTGCCCGTCGCGTGGGAACAATAATACGGATCCGATCCAAAATCAAAGATTCGGAACTCAATATATGCCGGGCTACTTTTTCTAAAAAGGTCATTATTTAACTAAAAATTCTTTCTGAAGGGATTAATTGGTGAACTTAATCCAAATCCGCTCGCTACGTGAGTGTTGATTCTTGGTTTTCTATTGCAACAGGTTTACAATTAATAATTTACCACTAATAACTATGGCGATTAGTGCATCCTGTCACTCCGGGGTTTTAACGATCTCATGATCTGTGCTTCCTCGTAAAGGAGCTCTTTCCATCTTTGCCGAACCTGTTCTTTAGAAATGTATTCCTCTGCAAGCTCAATAAAGGTACGATAGTGGCCGGCTTCCGAAATCATTAACTCTCTGTAAAACTTTTGCAGGGATTCGTCTTCCAGTGCTTCGGAAAGTAACTTGAAGCGTTCACAGCTCCGCGCTTCGATCAGTGCACAGATCAAAAGTCGATCAAGAAACGCTTCTTCATAATCACCTTTATTGCGGACCAGCTTTAACAGCTGACCTACATATTCGTCTTTTCTTTGGCGTCCCAGTGGGATATTTCTTTTCTTTAATTCTTTTAAAACCCGCTGAAAATGCCCCCATTCTTCGCTCACAATGGGCGTTAGCACTTCCACCATTTTTGCTTTTTCGGGATAATGCACAATTAACGAAATACAACTGGAAGCTGCCTTTTGCTCGCAATAAGCGTGATCAACCAGTATCTCTCCAAGTTGCATGGAAGCTATGTCAACCCATCGGGGATCAGTTGGAAGTTCAAGACCTAGGGTAGTCATTTTTTAATTGAGAGTTGAGAGTTGAGAGTTTTCTGGCCTCACAAGTTACGGCGCCTGAATGAACATTTTGTAGCTTTTTTTGCTGTCACCGGCTGGCCTTTGGTTTGGCATTTTCAACGTTCAGGCGACAAGGTTTCAAAGGTCAATTCGGTCTAGTCAAATAAGGGCCAGTTTACGCCAAACGACAATGCTCTGGTCATACCAAGGTAGCCGGGTGAGATATAGTAGCCATTTGGGAATAGCCCAAAGATTTGCTTATTAATGTACGACATCTTAAAAAACAGGCGTACTCTGCTAATCCGGAAATTGGCGAAAGCATCTACAACAACGCGAGACTGCAATTTCATGTCGTTCTGGAGGTGAAATTGCTGAGTTGCCGGCATATAGGCATCAGCAAGGTAGGATGAACGATATATTGCTGACAAGCCAAGTTGTACGAATAATACCTTGGAATATAGAAAATCAAAAGTAACCTGAGCGTTACCGAAAAACTTCGGGATTCTCAGGACGCTTTCTTCATCATTTAGTGTAATGTAACCCCTTCCCGAAAAATTCCACTGGTTTAGCTGGATATCCGTCGTCGCACCTATCCGGTATAATCTGAACCCACTAAGGTTACTGAATTGTCGTGCTATGGCGGCTGTGTCGTAGTAGACATAGTTGTTGATCTGGTGTATTTGAATTTCAGGAGTGAATTCTGATTTCTTGGTCTTAACAGGCAGCGATCCATACACCGTAAAAACACTAGTAGGAGCAAAAGAAGTATTGTCCCAGGTGAAATGATTGCCAATATAGCGCTGAGCAATCAGATCAGGTGCGGTTCGGATAAATTGAGCGCCAGCTTTACCCCAACGGGTATTTAATTCTCCCTTGAGTTTAAGTTCAGTATCTCCGATATCGGTTACATTGGAGAGATTCAATTCTCCTTCGGCGGTAACATAATTCGTAGAGTCTTTGAGGTAGTAACCCAGCCATAGACCGGCAATGTTATCAAAGCGCAGTCGTGTTCTATATGTTGTAAACAGCGTTTCAGTTGAAGCAGAAGGCTGACTTTCACCCTTCATTCCGTAAAGCCTTGTTCTTAGGTAAGCACGATAGTTGAAGCCCTCGAACTTTCCCTTCAGACCAACTTTATTGTCGAACAACTTAAACGAAATATGTTGCGTGGTCGCGGTAGTGTCATAAAATCGATTAAGATAAATCCCGTTTTCGTAGCCCTGCCCATTCGCAAGATCGGTGTACCTGTTCAGGACACTTTGATAATCGCCCTGCTGGAAAACCTGAAATCCATTGGCAAGTCGGTATTGTTGATATACATGGAAAACATGGCGACGTTCCCACGAATTTGCATCGTCGCTGATTCTGGCGGGGCCGTCATAAGGATAGGGGTCGGTTCTTCCATTGACCGCCTCCACAATTACGCCACCCTGCTCTCTTACCTTTTGGTTCAAATGTCTGTAATGCGCGAGGATAAGGTATTTTTTGTCCTTGGAAAAAAAGCTGGTATGAAGAAGGAATGTCCAGTTTTGACCAAGTAAAGATTGGGAATTGATCGCACTGTAAACCCCATATTGCTTATTCGACGTCAACCGCTGGGCCTTTATGCCAAAATTAAATCGCGAATGAACATTTTGGGTATAACCAAAACGACCCAAAGTAGTCTTTTTTCCGCCTGAAATAAAGGTCAATTCAGTATGTTGGGAATGGGTATCAATGTATTGAACTTCATCTTGCTGAATCGCATACGCATCGTAAGCCCGCATCCCAAGTTGCGTACCAATATCCTCGCGAGGCTGGAAAAACAGGTTCCTGGAAGCTGTACCCGTATTGCCAAGATCGATCAAGGTTCCCCATGCCTGATCAACAGGTGACCATCGGTGGAAATTTTTTAGAAGCGTGTCCACCCGGTATCGGACAGAGTCACGGTTGTTCAGAATATCTTTTTCATAGTAATGAAGGGTCGTTTTTGGGACGTATATCTGCTTTGTACTGTCATCCAAAAGCGCACCCCCTTTTGCACCACCACCTCCTGAGCCGCCGCTGGGCATTGGCATACCACCGGGCATTTTAATCTGCGCAAAAGAGGAGTGAGTCAATAGAAGCGAGCAGAAAAGCAGCCCTGCAAAAACGGATAAAGCAATTCTCAATTTTAATTCAAAGTTTAGTTAACGGTGCACAGTGAAATATGTTGACCCCGACGAAGATTGTCCTGACATCAGGTTCTGTACAAACTCAGATCACCATCAGTCGATCCATCCAGCCATCAAATGTTGTGGTATCACTGCCTAGGTCCAGCCGGATTGGAATAAATGCAAAGTTTGCCAACTTGCCATATTCTTTCGCTAACGGTTTCAGTTTGACCATATCCTTTTCTGTTGTTAACACAAAAGTATCGCTTTTTAAGTTCTTAATCAGGGCTTCCAGATCCTCGCTGGTGTAATTATGATGATCCGGGTGGATAATTTGATCGATCACTTCATACCTGTCCTTAACGAACGTGAGGAAGGGGAGGGGTGATGCTATACCGACTATCAATTTAACTTTTTTTAACTCAACAGGTTTATTATCAAAGCCAATAGGCTGCCCATAGTGTGTGGAAGCAAAAAAAATGGGAATGCTTTGCAGGCTATATTTTTGTATTTTTTTTATAATTATTTTTTTTTGCCCGTCTGTTATATCGACAGGACACTTTGTAACAACAATAGCATCTGCCCTTTTTGCTCCGGATCTTCCTTCACGAAGACGCCCTGCCGGGAAAGGGTAATCCTGGTAAAACGGTCTGTTGAAGTCGTTCAAAAGGATGTTAATATTTCTTCCGATAGCCCTGTGCTGAAAAGCATCGTCTAACAATAAAACCTGGTTTTTCGGGAATGCTTGCATGATCGCATCCGCACCTTTTACCCTGTTTTCGCAAACGGCAACAATCACGGATTTGCCATATTTTGAAAAAAATTGCATCGGTTCGTCGCCGATGTCAGAGGCAGTCGAGTGGGTGTCTGCAAATAGGAGACCGGAAGATTTGCGGCCATAACCACGGCTCAAAACCGATAAGTTGTATTTAAGTGCCAATTTGGTCACAAGGTACTCAATCATAGGGGTTTTGCCAGTCCCTCCAACCGTAAGATTACCTACTGAAATTACGAATTGAGATGGGTTTTCGGTGGATAAGACGCCTACGTCATAGAAAGCGTTTCGTATAGTGGTTACCAATCCATAAATCCAGGAAAATGGCAACAGCAGAAGTTTTATCCAATTGTGTTCTTTCATTTCAGCTGCATAATTACATAATTTTTGGTTAATATTGTGCCCCGAAAATCCTGACACCACGCTATCATGCCTTTAAAAATTTCGTTTCAACCCCATACACTGCGTTTTAAAAAAGCAGCTGGAACTTCGAGAGGGGTTTTGACACGAAAAACATCCTGGATCCTGCGCGTTACCGACATCGAGGAGCCTGGCATCGAAGGTATTGGAGAATGTGGACCGTTAGCAGGTTTAAGTATCGACGATATTCCCGATTTTGAAAGCCGATTGTCCGGCGTTTGTGATCTGTTTAACGAGCTTAATCTGGAAGTTTTTCCATTCAATTTGGGGATTATTCTTGACCAGGTTGTGCCTCTAACACTTCCGTCGCTACGATTTGGGATAGAAATGGCTCTGCTGGATTTTATGAATGGCGGTAGACGAGTGTATTTCAATAATGATTTCACTGCCGGTGCGAAAGGAATTCTGATGAACGGATTGATCTGGATGGGGTCATTCGAAGAAATGAACGATCAGATTAAGCTCAAATTGGCCCAGGGTTACACAACACTCAAAATGAAGGTAGGTGCCATTGATTTCGAGCAGGAATGCAGAATTTTGAATGGGGTCAGATCACGATATTCTTCAAATGAAATTACCTTGCGTGTCGATGCAAATGGCGCATTTTCCACGGATCATGTCATGGATAAGTTGAAACGACTTGCTGAATTTGATCTGCACTCGATCGAACAACCCATTAAAGCTGGTCAACTTGACTGTATGGCGGAGCTTTGCGAGATTTCTCCCATCCCGGTGGCGCTTGATGAAGAATTGATTGGGATCTACGATTATCGCCAGAAATTTGCTTTGCTGAAAAAAATAAAACCGCAATATGTGATTTTAAAACCTACTTTGCTGGGTGGTTTCAGGCATACAAAAGAATGGATCGAGATTGCCAACCGTTTGAACATTCCATGGTGGATTACTTCCGCACTGGAATCCAATATTGGTCTTTCTGCTATTGCCCAATTCACAGCTTCATTCCGGAATCATTTGCCTCAGGGGTTGGGAACCGGGCAACTTTACGACAATAACTTCGAAAGCCCTTTGTCTATTCAGACTGGACGATTGTTTAATGATCCGAATGGGGCCTGGCAGATTTTATAGTTGAAACCGGGGCGCCGGGCGATCGAAAGAGGAGAACTGAAAATGGTGAGAGCGCATCCGGCTTACATTTTTAGTTTTCCCTTTAAATCAGTCCACTCAATTCCCTTCCTGAGCCATCCCAAAGTCTCTGCTTCTTTTGAATCTTCTTCCGGTATAAAATTGTATTCCCAATTGGCTTGAGGAGGTAAACTCATGAGGATAGATTCTGTTCGTCCGTTGGTTTCCAGTCCGAATTTTGTGCCCCGGTCCCAAACCAGATTAAACTCCACATAACGTCCACGCCGTAAAAATTGCCATTGTTTTTGAACCTCTGTAAACGGTTCGTTTTTGTGCTTGCTCATTAGCAGCGTGTAAATGGGAGCAAAACTTTCGCCTATTTCCTTTACAAAATCAAAAAGCTTAACCTTCGACAGGCCTTCGCCGTTTCCTCCTTCATCAGGTTTTAGATAGTCAAAGAATATGCCGCCGATTCCACGGGTTTCGTTTCTGTGCGGAATGTAAAAATAATCATCAGCCCAAGGTTTGAATTTTTGATAAAATGCAGGATGGTGCTTATCGCAGGCATTTTTCAGGTGCTTGTGGAATATTTCTCCATCGTCCAAAACAACATAATGAGGTGTAAGATCTATTCCGCCTCCAAACCAGCAGGTGCCATTGCTCAATTCAAAATAGCGAACATTCATGTGAATGATAGGAACATTGGGATTAAACGGATGCATAACGATGGAGACTCCGGTCGCCGTAAAATTGAAATCATCGGTTTCTCCGAGATTCATTTGTTGCCTCAAACGTGGGTGCACCTCGCCACGTACGCTGGAAAAATTCACGCCTCCTTTTTCAATCACATTACCATTCTGGATTAATCTTGTTCTGCCGCCCCCGCCTGAATGATGCTCCCAAATGTCTTCTTTGAAATACCCTTTGCCATCTGCACTTTGAATGGACTCGCAAATGTTGTCTTGTAACGTTTTAAAAAATGACTCTATATCTTCAACTCTCATATTTGCTTATCATAATGTCCGGTAAAAATACGATAAATCTATTTGTTGGATGGCTCATTTAAATTGAATTGTCGCAGACACCCTGTGCAGCAGACCTAGAACTTGGGTCTTAGGTTCAAACAGGATTATACCTGAAGACTTGCATACACGCGCTGCAGTATGGTGATAAGCGTTGGTATTTTCTTGTGGCTCAATGTCATTCGAGATTAAAAAAAATTTAATCCCCAAAAAGGACAATTTTGGAAATTAGAATAATTTGTCTTTAGAGTTGATTAGGGTGGGGATGCAAACGTTTGAACGTTATACAATTTCAAAAAATGCTTGCTAAAGTTTCGCTTAGCAAATTTATAATAATTCCATGAATCATTTTATTTGGAGTTGCTAGATGGAACATACTATTATCATATTTTGTAGTTTTGGTACTATATTAACAATTATTGATACATATTTAGCACAATTAAAAGGTTCTTTTATGAGACAAAATTTACGAATTCTGGTTCTCGGAGTTTACGCTCTTTTGACCATGGTAGCAACGACTAACCTGGCATTTGCACAGGATCGACGTGTTACCGGTAAGGTGGTTTCCTCGACTGACAAAATCGGTTTGCCGGGAGTGAACGTCCAGGTAAGAAGCACCACCAACGGTACTGTAACCGACGTGGATGGTAATTATACCATTGATGTAAAAGGTAGCGATGCGGTCCTTGTTTTTTCTTCAATTGGTTTCGGGAAAAAGGAAGTGACTGTGGGCAATCAGTCAGCAATCAACGTAACACTTGACGACGATGTGAAGAGTTTGAGTGAGGTGGTGGTTACAGGTTACGGATCCCAATCAAAGAAGGAAATAACCGGAGCTGTTGCAACGCTTGACTCAAAGCAATTGCTTACTACACCTGCAACCAACCTAGGGCAGGCATTACAAGGAAAAGTTCCTGGAGTTGTAATTGGTAATGAAAACAGTCCTGGTGGTGGGGTATCTATCCGTATTCGTGGATTTGGTACAATTAATGACAACTCTCCGCTCTATGTAGTTGATGGTGTCCCTACAAAGGGTGTTGGTGCAAACGGTGTGTCTAATACACTCAACACCTTGAACCTGAATGATATTGAATCCATGCAGATCTTGAAGGATGCATCCGCAGCTTCGATTTATGGGTCCCGTGCAGGTAACGGGGTTGTGATTATTACAACCAAGAGAGGTAAAATTGGCAAGCCCGTTTTTACCTATGATACTTACTACGGTACGCAACGTCCTGGTAAGCTGCTGAGCATGCTTAATACACAGCAGTATGCGGATCTTACCTGGGAAGCCAGAACCAACACGATCAACGTGGCTAAAATGGTAGACGGAGCGTTTCCGGCAGGAACAACCCTGACTTATCCAACACACGCACAGTTCGGAAGCGCCTCAACTCCTAAAATTCCTGACTATATATTCCCTTCCGGAGTTTATGAAGGCGACCCAAAAGTGGCAAAGGATGCAAATGGTAACTATATTAATTATAGCACCGATGTCAATAATGCTAATTTTAACAAAACGAACTGGCTAATAACAAAAGCGAACAAGGAAGGAACAAACTGGCTAAAAGAAATTTATCAGCCTGCTCCGATCCAGAATCATCAGATTGGGGTTTCGGGAGGAACAGAAAGTGGACGTTATGCGATGTCGCTTAATTACTTCAATCAGCAGGGTATCATGATTAATACCAGCTTTAAACGGTATACATTACGTTCCAACACAGAATTTAACATCAACAAACGTGTTCGCGTAGGTCAAAACTTCCAGGTGGGTTATGCTTCCAGAATCGGCCAGCCAACCGGAAACAGCAATGAGGGTAATCCAACTTCGTTCGCCTATCGCGTGCCGCCAATCGTTCCTGTTTATGACGTTGCGGGAAATTTTGCCGGAACACGTGGTACTGATGTTGACAATTCGGTAAACCCGGTGTCGTTGTTGTATCGTAACAAAGACAATCAGCAAAACGAAGTCCGTCTGTTCGGAAATGCTTATGCAGAGGTTGACATTCTTAAGAACCTGACAGCAAAAACAAGTTTCGGTATTGATTACAACCTTTACAATTACCGTAATTACACACCAAGAGATATCGAGTCGGCAGAAGCGAGAAGTACACAAAGCTTGACCACGACCAACAACTTTGAATGGACATGGACCTGGTATAACACGCTGACATACAATATTGTATTGTCAAACATGCATAAGCTGAACATCATTGCGGGTACAGAGTCTATCAAAAACTACTATGAGAACTTCGATGCAACACGTACTAATTTTCTTGTGGACGCATCGGACAACCGTTATCTGAGTGCTGGTACAGGTGTTCAGACCAATAACGGTGGTGCTGCGAACTGGAGACTGGCTTCGGAATTTGCAAGAGCGAGTTACAGCCTAAAGAGCAAATATTTATTTGATGCAACAGTTCGTCGTGACAGATCTTCGCGTTTTGCAAAAGCAAATCGTGTCGCTTTTTTCCCGGCTGTGAGTGCAGGGTGGGTTCTTTCTGACGAGTCTTTTGTTAAATCTGCGAAATCGTGGTTGTCATATGCGAAATTGAGAGTAGGATGGGGGCAAACTGGTAACCAGGAAATTGGTAACTACAACTCATTTACACAATTTGCTACCAATCCTGCATTGTCATTCTATGACTTGAATGGTGCGAAAACCTCGTCGGTTGCAGGTTATGAATTGGTACAATTCGGTAATGCGAAGGCTAAATGGGAAACGACAACATCAACTAACATTGGTATCGATGCTGCTTTCTTTAAGGGTAAGTTTGACATTGCTCTGGATTGGTACACACGTACTACATCGGATATGTTGTTCCCTGTATCGCCTCCTTTGACCTCTGGTGTTGCTGCCTCTCCGTTCCAGAACATCGGATCGATGAGAAACCGTGGTATTGACCTTGGGTTGAATTACAACGGCTCTGCCATCGATGGTCAGCTGACTTATACTGCGGGTGTTAATTTCAGTACTTACCGAAACCTTGTTACCAGAACCAACGGTGATCCTAATACCCAATACTTTGGTATCAATGATGAGCGTATTCAAAACTTCGTAGTTACCCAGCAGAATTTCCCAATATCTTCTTTCTTCGGTTACAAACATGATGGAATATTCCAGACAGATGCTGAGGCAAAAGAAGCGCCTAAGAACAATCTGGGTTCTAACGAAAACCGTGCAGGTCGCTGGAAGTTTGTGGATGTAAACAAAGACGGTGTGATTGATACAAAGGATTTGAGCATCATTGGTAATCCACACCCTAAGTTTGTTTACGGATTGAACTTGAATGTGAACTACAAAGGCTTTGGTCTTGCATTGATGGGCGCCGGTGTTCAGGGTAACGAAATATTCAACTACGTAAAATACTGGACCGACTTCCCAACTTTCTTTGGTAACAAAAGCACACGTATGTTGAATGAATCATGGAGACCAGGTAAAACAGGTGCGATACTTCCGCAGTTGAATTCAAGTGATCAGGTTAGTATTTTACCTTCTGATTATTATTTAGAAAAAGGCTCTTATTTCCGTTTCAAAAATATTCAGCTGACTTATTCATTGCCTAAAACATTGTTGTCAAAATTGGGTCTTGGACCTTGTCGCGTCTACGTTCAGGGACAGAACTTGCTTACAATTACAAAATATTCAGGAATGGATCCTGAAATTAACCTTCGTGCATACGGAGCTGGTAATGACAGACAAATTGGGGTGGATGGTGGATCATATCCAGCGTCTAAGCAGTATATCCTTGGACTTAATGTTAGTTTCTAATCGCTCGGTATAGTTAATTCCAATCGAAACTTAATTTTTAAAAAGAAATGAAAAAAATTGCAATCATATTATCATCCATCTTACTCGGCATACTCAGCTCTTGCTCGGATTCGTTTCTGGATGTTACGCCTAAGGCGGCACTTAACTCTGCTACTTTGCAGAATAAAATTGGAGTAAATGCTTTATTGACAGGAGCTTATGCCTTGTTGGATGGTTGGGCTACTGCAGAAGGTGCTTACCGGTCTTACAATGTAGGGGCAGATAACTGGGTGTACGGAAGTGTTGCATCTGATGATGCTTACAAAGGTACGAACGCAGGTGATCAGCCACCTATTTCGCTTATCGAATCGGGTAATATCGCATCTGATAACATTTATTTCCGCGGAAAATGGAGAGGAATGTACGACGGTATCGCCCGTACCAATGACGTTTTGCAAAATCTTGCAAAAGCAACTGATTTTACGGACGCAGAACGCGCTCAGGTAACTGCGGAAGCTCGTTTTTTGCGCGGTAATTACCATTTTGAATTGAAAAAAATGTTCAATATGGTTCCTTACATTGATGACAAAATTTATGATCCAAATAACCTGGAAAGTACGAAATTGCCAAATAGCACTGACATTTATCCAAATATTGAGGCTGACCTGAAAGCTGCGTATGATGTGCTTCCAACGTCGCAATCGCAAGTTGGGCGTCCAACAAAATGGGCGGCAGGTGCCATGCTGGCAAAAGTATATTTGTTCCAAAAAAAGTATGACGCTGCCAAAACAATACTTGAAGCCATCGTTGCCAGCGGTAAATATCGGTTGATGGATAACTACCATGATAATTTCCAGGCTTCTACCAACAACAATGCTGAGTCAGTTTTTGAGGTGGAATATTCAGTTAATGATGGAGCGTCGGGTGGAGAAAATGGAAATATCGGATCAACGCTGAACTATCCATACGGTGGTGGTGCATTTACCACATGCTGCGGTTTCTTCCAGCCATCAGTTAACCTGGCGAATTCGTTCAAAACCGATGCTAACGGTCTGCCGTTGCTGGATACATTCAATGATACTGATCTCCCTAATGATCAGGGAATTGAAGCAACGGCTCCCTTTACCGCTTACACGGGCTCTGTTGATCCACGTTTGGACTGGACGGTTGGTCGTCGTGGTATTCCTTATCTGGATTGGGGTGTTC
>Ga0123337_10000349_pt1 | contig 82290 bp, 90 predicted proteins | sample frozenSSSSmetaG_FD_89792 | JGI IMG/M metagenome (GOLD analysis project Ga0123337, IMG submission 89792) | Glacier valley bacterial and archeal communities from Borup Fiord, Nunavut, Canada, to study Microbial Dark Matter (Phase II) -... | ecosystem: Environmental > Aquatic > Freshwater > Ice >...
AATAGTATCTACATATATTTTACCATACAAACGGCATCTGCCGACGTGTCCCATCTTTGCTGTTGTGTCCCAGTTTGCTGTCACCAACTGTACCCGAGTACAGTTTGTCGAAACCAACGATTAATTCGTTCAAGAATCGTCTATAAAAGTTATATTTCTAGAATAAATTGAACTCTTCATTTTAATACATTCGATGGTTCTATAATGGCTTCTATGGCTCGCCAGTTCAGCTTGTTACGCCCCTTTTGGCCCCTTTTGGCACCCTTTTTATCAACGCCAGCTCATAAAACTTCATATATACGAGCATTTCGCTCAATCATGGCTCGGATCAACGTCATACTCCACGTCCGTCCTAATCACATATTTCGCACCCTTCTTCACCCCAGTCCCCTCATGCAGGGGTGCTCCATTTGCTTCTCCATGGGGAAATACCGCCACGCTTCCCATCACTGGCTTCACAGGATACGCATTCATGATTCCTTCTTTCACGCTTGGCAAGAAAAAGGTAGTCTCTCCGGCCTCGAAGTCGTCGTTCAAGTAGATCAAGAACGTGTAGAGCGATGACTGCCGCTTAGTCGGGGGCGAAGAATCGTACTGATAAACACCTGCCGGGGTAATGCCCGAAGGAGGCCACGCACCATCTACGCATATCAGCTTGGGATTACAAATAATAGAGATGCGACAACATACCGATGTGACATCTATACTCCGCACCGGGTACATATCGATACACTCTAAACCTCCTATTCAAGCCCCTCGCCTTTCTCCCACCAACACTTTCAGGCACATATTCCTTCACTCTATCCCAAAGCTTGTCATGGAAAGCCGGATCAACCACCCAGTAGAAGTTATGCGCCAGGATGCTCACCTCTCCGCCATCGTCGCGAACAGGTGCGTCCGGGATAAACTCGGTTGCTTCACCCGCAGCAATGATCGCTTTACACTCATGTGGTGACAATACATTCTTAATCAAGGACAGTTTCGGTACTATCGGGTGCTCATGCCGCGATCTCACCGGGCCAGATGCCTCAAGGTTGATCGCATTGTCCTCCGATGTATACAGAATCGCGGGATGGTGGTTCGGCGGTCTCCTCTGCAATCCCGGTGTCGTCTCAATAACCTTAAACTTCCTCGTAATCTCCTGCGGCTCTGGAATCAGAGTCCGATCCAAGACAGTCTTGTACACCTCCTCGGTCGCCTCTCCATCCCTCAAATTCCAAACCTCCTGTAGTGCTATCGGCTCCTCCCCACTCGGCACTCCCGACGCATTATCCACCGGCCCTGTAACCCTCAACACCGCATCCAGCACCCTCAACCCCTCCCGCTCCCTCTCGTTCCTTATGCCCCTCTGTTCCACGCCTCCAACCCCACTCAAGCCACTCACCACATCCAGATCTCTCACCCACCTGCACAACGCCCCCAACTTCGGCTGCTCCCCTCGAACCCGCATCTCCGCCAACAGCACCCTAGCCTCCAAGAACTTCCCATCCACAAGCGCCGCACTCACCCTGGCCGTGAGATTCGCATCCACAGCCGTGTTCATCCCAGTCGTGCATGCGGACCGGAAATCGTAGGTCGCGACGCGCAGCTCCTTGCAGGCTTTGGATTTCATCAGACTCGGGTATTTCGAGAGCGTTTGTAACGTGTCGATGGTGATCTCGAGTTCTTCGTCGGTGACGACGGACGAGAGATTCTTCGGCTCGAGGGTCGCTGCGGAATCGCTGTCGGTCTGAGGTGGGCTGATGGTTCCGGGAGCCGCTGATGTGGTTTTTTGTTGCTTGTTGGAATGATTGAATGAGGCCACGACCTTGCGCTTTGCGGGTTTGGATTTCGCCATTGTTGCTAGAGGGATTGAACGAGTTTGGATTGATGGAAGTGGTGTTTGGTATTTGGTGTTTTTGAGGATTTGAGGGTCGTGGGAAGGCGGTGAAGTAGGATAACGGCAGAAAATGTGGGGTGATGTCGGATAAAGCTGATTTAACGGGTGAGCATTGAGGGGAGTTGCCAGCGATTATTAGGAGAATATCTTATACTTCAAAAGAATTCAATTCATTTAAAGTTAGAGGTTAGGAAGCATAGTCTTATAGACTATACCACTCTTATATGTCTTTATAAGTGCATTTTAGATAATCTAACATTTATCTTAAGTGCTAGAGATAATTGCAGCCCGACCGCCAAGGAATCGTATAATGGGAAGTATAGGTGACGGGGCTCCTGAAGTAAAGTACTTCAACTGATCAACTAGATCACACACTTGTTTCTCGTCAATACACCGTATTCCGTGTCCCCCTATCTATCTAAAAGCACCGGTCTTGAAGATTGAATCTTCAAAACCACGTCTTCCCTAACCTCTGAAATGGACAACCACCCCTACGCACGACCGCCAACTCCACAAGCACTACTCCACCGCGCACCCAACAAACCAGATGCTGATACCCCCCTCACCAAACCCAATAAATACATTATTCTCCTCCTCGCACCAACCTCCGTTGCCGGAAAGGTCCAGATAGCCACCTCGGTCTCAAAATCCCTTTCCTGTCCCCTATTCCAGGGCGACAGCTTGCACGAGAGCAGTGCCAAGGCCGCCGCTGTGGGCGCGAGTCGAGCCGACGATGGTGGAAGGGCGAGATATCAGAGGATGTGGTTGAGCAAGATGACACGAACAGGTCTGCTCTTCCCGGAGGAATCGAGACCCGCGAACAAGGGATTCTCTGGTTTCGGCGGCGGTGGATCGTCTTCGACGTCGACGAGCCGGAGGGGATCGGGATCGTCAATTTCAAGCACGACTTCTTTTGGCGGTGGTTCTACGGCTGGGTCCACGGCATCTTCTGCCGTTGATGCAGGGAGCCAATTCATGACCTCGGGCGATATATTCAGCACAGGTCAATACATCAACCAGCCCGTTTTCGCAATCTCCGAGGAAGAAAGACGCCGGAAATTGAATCCTGCTTTGATGGTCCTGACGCATCCGGAGCTGGAGGCGTGGCACAAAGACGCAATTCGTCAGGCTACAGGAGAATACGGTATCGGCATCATTTTCGTGCCTTTATTCGAGATTGATGCCGAGCATGACGACGAATTGGAGAAAGGGGGAGAGGATGAATTGCCAGTGCTTAGACCATTAGATCTGAGGACAATACGTGAATTCACGAGTTTCGATGCGTTTAGAGCTGCTGCAGGAGGTGTTGATGGTGGAAAGAAGTTGAAGTATGGGAAGGGCGAGGAAGGAAATCTAGAGGAGGAGATGGTGTTGGAGGTTGGTATTAGAGGTAGTGTTGAGGAGATTATTGAGGAGGTTGTGAGGGGCGTTAGAGATGTGATGTTTGCTTGAAAGCGACGGAGGGGATGGCCGTGCCCGCCAGCGATCTGTTACTGTTAGCACGTTCTACAATTCCCAGCCCTTACACCTTCCCTCTCTAACGCACCTTAAACGCCTTCCTTGAGCTAATCACATAAATAGCAACTTGTCTAAAATAGAGAGTAGTTTAATTTATTAAGTGTATAAACCTTAGCTCTTAAAGTGTAATGCTATGCATAATTTGTACATAATTCTTAAACTAATTAATAGTGTTAAGAACCAAGCTAGTAGCTTTATATACTAAATAAGGGTAAGCTATTATTTTTACTAGCTGTAAACACAAATGGCTCTTAACGTAGTTTATTGCCTTTACTAGTTAAGAGAAGGTCTTTTTAAGTTAATACAAAAGATACATTAAGTCTTCTTTAAGATAAGGGGAAAGCGCTCTAGATCTAGAGATGATTTAAGTAAAGAACGCTCTATAAGAATGCATCTAAGTATTTGTATTAATTCTATCGTACTATGTCCCGAACGCTTCGATGGCCCGACCAATTTATCACATAAACTCATATATCAGATCACCTACGAGTATCCCTTCCATTCCATTCCCCATCACGAACAGCACTTAAGAGGAGTTCGAGTTATCAGCACAGCTGAACGCACCCCCGATAAGCCCATCGGCATATGCATCTATAATCAGCTGCACCGTGCCGTACGTGCCCCCAGTCAAGAAGAACAGCCCGAGCGCGATGAAGAACCAATGCCCCCAGTACGCAGCCTGCTGGACGATGCTGCCCGAGCGCCACTCGCCGTGGTCGTATATCCAGAACCAGGCGGGCAGTATGATGGCCAGGGGCGCGAAGCAGATCGAGCCCGTGAGCGCAAGGAGGTAGTTGAAGATGGGGATGGCGCTGGCGAGCACGAAGGACAGGGCCGAGAGCCCGAAGGTGATGCTGAGCCAGGTGCCCCAGTGCACCGCCGTGTTGGCCTGCAGGTGCTTGGTGTTGCGCAGGAGGCGCACGAAGATGTACTTCGCCGCGACGTGGATGTATAGACAGGCGGACACGATCAGGCCCACGAGGCCCACGCCGAAGGACACCATCTTGATGGTCTGGCCCGCAGAGCCCAGCGAGGGCGAGGCAACCCACTTCCCGCACCAGCGGTAAACGACGAGCGAGAAGGAGAGGTAGGAGGCGTTGACGATGGCCATGCAGAGAAAGAGGGCCTTTTTGTAGTCCTTGGGGTTGCGCATCTCGGAGATGACGGGCAGGAAGGCGCTGGTGCCGGCGGAGGAGACGAAGACGGTGGCGGACGCGGACATGCCAGCGACGAAGGTCGGATAGGCGATGGCATGGTAGCCGAGGTCGTAGTCACCGGTCTGGGGGGCGGCGGCGGGGCGGTCGGTGGTTGTGACACCGACGCTGGAGAGAGTTAGCATGGGCAGGGGGGAGCGGCGAGAAATTGGGACCTACACAACGATGAAGACAGCAACGAATATGGAGGTGAAGCCTGCCCAGGTCAACCAGCCGATGGACTGGAACTTGCGGACGGAAGCACACGCGGCAATAACGACGGTGGCGACGAGCGAATACCATACGGTGCAAGTTGCATGGTGAGAGAGCGCGTTGAGACCGGTGGAGACACCGAGAATGCCAGAACCACCGCATAGAACATAGGCAATGAGGTAAAGTGCGCCAGTCAGCTCCTTCAGCCAGACGCCGCCGACCACTGCCGCCATATCGACAATAGTATGGCAGCCTGCGTGCTTGTTGCGGAAATCGCCCTGCACGGCGGCCATGTAAGTGTTGAGGGCACCCCAGGCGAGGACTGAGAGGGCGCCACCGACGGCGCCGAGCTGGTACATGGCTGAGGGGATGCTGAGGACGCCGGTGGCGAAAATGACCTTGAGAAAGATGACGGAGGCCATTGGCCAGCTCACAGTGCGGAAGTCAACGCCGTCAGTATTCTTCTTGAAAACTTCAAATTCGTCCTCGTTGATGGGATCCATCACATCGCCGGTGTAGCCATGCTCAACGCTGGCGCGGGGAGGGGAGTCGGAGATGGCTCCCTTCTTCTCGTCGATGCTCGACATGGTGAGGGAGTGATGGGGTGCAGATGAAGAATTGGGATGCCTCGACTTGTCGGGTGGATTGAAGGTATTCGATGGGTGAGGAAGAAAGTGGGGGGTGCTGGATTGTGAGAAACGAAACTGCATCCACGAGGTCTAGACCTGAGATATATAGAAATGGAAACAGAGCTCACATCCTCACCATGTTATCTCTCCAAGGATCATTCCAAGTAAACATGCGATACGGCCAAGATGATTGTAAGCCATAGAGACCGTAAAAGAGAGAGATCGAAATGGCAGATTGGAATCTACTATCTGTGACCGTTGCTCGTTATCGAATGCTGATACAGCTTCGGAGATCCGAGATGCTCGGGCTTGAGGCCACCGAGATTCTGATCGCTGCTTGCGAACACGAAAGAGTGACGTGACATACGGCAAGAGACCACAAGAGAAAACAAGTCTTACCACCATAGACGACGCGGGACCTACTTGTGAAGATTCTGAAGTCTTCTAATTTCCCGTTGCTTGATCAAGCGTGTGCTTGTGGTGCGCGCCTCTCCTCTCTCCTGACCTGATGCTCTCTTCAAAATCGATACACAGTCACGTGCGGCTCTCGCTGGGAGCATGAAATGCGGGATGGGGCTAAGATACCAAAGCCAAAATAGCGGATCTCCATGCTCTTCTGATGTGTACGGAGTAGCCAAAGCAGGCAGAGTCGATGCAGATCTAAAGCCTCTAAAGCCGGGCGTGTTTGTGCTCTGTTGCTAGCAAACATGGAGTCCCATGGCTCGCTATAGAGATAACGTATCTTGTCATATCTGTCAGACCCCATCTCCATCGCACTAACAGCGGGCTTGCGTTGAAGGAGTTAAAGAGTGGAAATACCTAAATGGCCCGCGCGTCTGCGTCGGTGGGCCGATCGTGTCTTTCTCCAGGATATCTCCAGGATTATCTCCATACTTTCCATATGGCGACCCTGCCTCCACGTGCTTGGGTACATAGGTAAGATACATGATAATGCCTTAATGCCAAAGTATTATCATATTCGTCCCCCATCAGCATCAGGATTCGTGACAATCCTTCTATCCGTCTGGCTTCGCATTGCTAGAATCCAAGTCGAAGGTCAGTCACATAGAAGAGTGGTCAGCGACCTTCGTTTCAGCAGTTTCATTTTGTTCTATCATAGCTATCTAATGACGACTTGGATACTATGTATCACAAGCGTTCTTACACAGACCACCAAAAATACATTAATAACCTCAGTATTTCGTAACCATCACACCGATGCCATCCAACGCCTTCCCTTCCTCCAGTAAACATCCGCCTTGCCCCGCTCCTTAAAATTCTTTCAAACGCCTCCAATTCATCCTCCCTCCTTTCCCTTCTTCCCCTTCCTCCGAATCCCCCGTCACACCCCCTTCCTGTACCAGCAATCACATCCTACAAATACGGCATCCACAGCGCATCCGCCTGCGCCAAATACATCGGATTTACCGCCTTCGCCACCAGATCAATGACCGTCTGATTCGCCGGCAGCATCCCCAACGGCGCCTGCGCCAGGCTCAGCGTGCGCTTGACGATGATCTCGCTGTTCATCTGCACCGTATCCCTCAGCTGTCCCTCCGCCATCGACCCCGCGCGGTGGCTGCTCGTGAACCAGAAGATCATCTCGTCGCGCACGAACAGGCTCAGCTGCTGCTCCAGGTCGAACTCCGGCTCTGTCAGGGAGCGGGCGATCGCCATGATGGCGATGGTGAAGATGCCTTCCGTGGCCATGGGCCCCATGAGCGTCTGCAGGTTGGGTGTCAGACGGAAGGGCACGGGCTCCGGGTTGTGGAAGGTCGGCTTGGCGGATGCCATTGAGGCGAGCAATTCGGAACCCCAGACGTTACCGGTGCTGCGTGATATATTGAGCTTGTGGGGGTAGCGATTGTTCATAAACAGGACGTAAGTCATGAACGTCAACGCAGCGTATTGATATGAGAAATGCCTGCGGAAGAGCCAGAAGTCCGAATATTGCGGATAAGATGCCTTGACGTAATCAAGAGCAATCGTGTGTGGGACCCATTTGTCTTGAATAGCCGAGAATATCTCCATGCGAGCATTGAGGCCATGATCTGGGTGTTTCTGAGAATGAATGTCAGAATTGCTGTTCTTGAAATATGACCGATCGTCACTCACTGCTGTCTTTGTCTCCGCCAAAATCCTCATCTTATCCATCGTGAACAGGACCGGATCATCCTTAGCCAATCCACTCTGGCGGCAATGATCCTCAAAGATACCCTGCAAAGAAATATACGAGGGATCATCTTGAACCATGCGAATATGCGGCGCCAGAGGAATCATAAGTGGAAGATGGAAGTTGAGATTGCGGCGACGACTCTCCTTGCGCTTGCTCAAAGTGCCATTGAAGTGTCTGAAAAGTTGCAAGATACGTTCCTCACGTCTGCAGTGCCGAGCAGCAGGATGTTGGATTGCAAAAGGATGAACAGAGCCATCATGGCCTCTGATCTTGAGTCTACGATGACAAACACCGATGGCCCGTACCAGGTCCACATCTGGAAGGAATCGCTCGATGCGGATAAAATCTTGATTCTTGTCCTTGTGCTGCAGGTATTGACCTGGCACTTCGACTTCATCAAACTTAACAAAGCGGAACTCGCTCAGGTGAGAACTGTAAGTCTCAAGATTTTGATGCAATGGGCGACGATCGAGCTTCGCCTCAAATTTATCACGCCAGCGACGAAGCTTCTGAATATACTCATGCATAGTAGGCTTCTTGTCGACGAAATCAGCTTCGAACGACTTCCGAATATGGGCCGGCAGAATTGTCTCCGCAAAGCGTGTGATATTCGTCTCAGTAGCCGATGGAAGCTTCACATCCTGAGCATAAGACGTTGGCATGCGGCTAACATAGGAGAGGCCATCGTTAAGAAGAGCAACAATCAAGCGATAAGCATCTTCATCAGGAGGACACTTGAAGTGCTTCTGAATCTGATCGACCATCGTCTCCATAGAAAGTGCTAAGAGAGGGAACGCAGTCTTGAGCACCAACAAGATCTCTTCGGTATGCTCCCACGGAGGTTTCTTCGTTGGCGGAGAAGTTGTCGGCGCTGGTGTAACTGGTGGCTGACCCTGCGTGTTTGACAAGTTGACGGTAGCATTAGGAGCATTTAGTTCTGTAGATTCGGTCTTGACTCCAGCGCCATCCGCACCGAGAGCTCCAGTGACAACTCCATTTGCAGTTCCCGGTCTAGATCCAGCCGAGCTGTCTGGTCTTACGGAAGGCGTCTCAGAGCGAGCCTGAGACGGCGATCCACTCTGCTTCGCTGCTGCATTCTGTTGGGCTGCCTGCTTGGCAGCTCTTGCTCTTCTCTCGCGTTCCTCCTTGCCCTCTTGGCTCTTCTTGATGGCAAGCATATCCTCACGATTCGTGCGAAGCTGGAAATAAAGTGCTTGAGGGTATGACTTTGCAATCTTCGCGAGAATGCCATGGGCCTTGGCAGCCTCCTTGTGACCGAGTCCGGTCAGGAGCTGAGGAATGAACGTGATCCAATACCAAACCGGCGTCTCGCCCTTGTAAGCATCGAAAGTATCCGTAAGTGATCCACTGGCATCATCAAGACTGAGCAACCAAAGAATGCGCGTGAGTAATTTCCGAGACTTCGCATTCTTGAACAAGCCAGCAGCTTCAAGGTAACAACTGAGGGCGTTCTTGGCAAACTCATAGTTTGTCGGGTGTTCCTTGAATTGGCGGTCATTGTAATAACCCCATTCGGCCCATGCCTTTGGAAGCTTGATATCGAAGAATAACGCCATACCGAAAGCCTCTTCAGCTTCATTCTTTTGGTTAAGCTTGTCTAAGAACATTCCCTTCAGAGTATAAAACTCCGCCTTTTGATTGGGACCAAAGTAGTTCAGGTTGGTGTTATTAATAACATCCAATCCTTGATTCAACTCGTTGGGGTCTTGGAAATGGCATTTTGCTTGCTCTCTCAGCTTCAAGAACGCCTCCTGGATCTCGATATTCGGCAGGGTGTAAATCCGGGTAAGCTGGCTCACACAGACTTCTGGCAATTGATGCTTGCGGGCCACATGAGCAAAGCGATTGATGATCCACGCAGTCTCATGGTACCCTCTATACGCGAACGAAGCGCCATTGGCGTTCTGGCCTTGCTGTGGTAGAAGTGCGAGGTACGTGGTATTGATGAGACCAAAGATGTGCTGGCGCCAAGTAACAAGGTCTTGCCATGCCATGATATCATCCCACACATTCGGCAAACGGTCTCGCCATGTGCCAAGCAGCAACTTGAGCTCTCCAGACTTGACATCGAGATTTCCTTGGTTTGTCTGAGCAAGGCTCTGGCAGATCACGCTGGCATCGTGCAGCTCAACGAGTTGTTGGAAATTCTGGAGAAGTGGAATATGTGCATTCGTAATCCGCTTTGGAAGCTGATGCCATTTGCGGATCGAAAGTTGGATTGCCTCGTCGCATACCTTGCTGAAATCTGCCGACGTTTCCGTCTTATTGTGGAATTTGAGGAGGGACATGAATGCCTGGAAGAATGTGCGGCGAGGGGTTGGCGCATCCATAACGCCCTTGATGAGAGAGTCCAGCTGATCACGGGGCTCTTGGGTCTGCCACATCTCTGGGTTTCTCCATGCACATTCCAAAAGGAGATCTTGGAAGTTTTCATGCTTGGCAAACTCTTGGAGGATATCCCATTGCTGCAGCTTCTGAGCGCACAGAACCCAGTGATCTTCCCAAAGCATATATTCGCCTGGCGAGAATGGAATGGCACCTGTCCTCGCTTTTATTTGGGCGGCCTCATACATTTTCTGCGCGTTATCCCACATTCCATTCTGCTCATACGACAAAGCGGCATTGGTTTCCACAAACTGACATCGGCGGCGCCATGTGCCGTAGAAAAGATCGTCTTCTTGCAAGCCAGCGTAGAGTTCAACCAATGCATCCAGATTGCTCTCTTTGACGGCTGCACTATCGATCGTAGGCTTGATGGCGGCATTCTCCAGCTGTACGAGTGCAGTATACCAAGCATCATAAGTCTTCGCCTCAAACTTCATGACATGGGGTGGGATCTTGCATTCCGGCCATGCTCTAGCTGCTCCCTCAAGAAGTGATTGGATGACGTTGGGTCTCTTATCGATTTGGCGAGAATGGTAGTCCTTTGTGAGAAGCGATACCATACCACGCTCAAGATCACCACGCTCATCTTTGGCCATTGCCGACCAGTAGATTGGGAACAAGGCGACCCAGATCTCATGAGCCGTATTCGAATCCAGGTGCTGCAGCTGAGTCAAAGGCTCCATAATGTCACGTACCGTAACATCTCCAAGTTCTCTAATGAACCGCTTATGGCTCGCCATCAATTCATCATACTTGTCATCCTCCATTAGAGTCGGCTGTCGAGGATCCTTAGAATAGTTACCGAAAAGTAAAGATGCCGGAATAGTCTTGAAATCGTCGGGATGGAGCTGGATGGGCTTGTTCATCTCAACAGCACCAAGCAACAACTGTGAAGCCTGAGCAAGCCAATACGAATCTGCCAAGGTATCCCAGTTCTGGGATGTGATAATATAGATGAGTCTTGCACTTGCAGTTGGCGACTGAGATTTATCGAATATCGCCATGAACCTGTTTCGCATATCAACATCCTGCGCTCTCGTGCCTATGAGGAAGGCATGCTCCATTCGAACAGTGAGCTCCGTGCGTGTAATCTTCGGATCTTCATAAATGCGAATAACAAGTTCCAAAAATTTGATGAGCAAAGTCTGATCTTGCCTATTCTCGAATGTCAGCATTTTGTGAAGAACAGCAGTTTTCTCTTTGAGCGTTGGCCACGATCCCTCCGATTTGAACACCCAACCATCAACCATATCAAGGATCTTCAAGCACAGTTGATTGCTTTGCGACTTTTCAACAAGGGTAGCGAGAACACTGAGGAATGGTCTACGATGGTCACCAAGGACCTCCATGCGCATAGACATGATATCAATGGCTTTGAGCATAAGATCAGTCTGTATTTTCAGCTCATAATCGTTCATGATGCCAGTTTGAGTCTCGCCTGGGTGAGTCGTTGGAGCCGCGGCTGGCTGTGCTGCCAACGTCGCATAGTGGGCAACGTGCTCCTTCGCAAGTTTGGTCTGGAGTGCTCGCATAATCGCACTGATATGTTGATCCATCTCCGAAGGCTTTCTTTGAGCAAGGGACCAGAGAATATTAATTCCGGATATGTAATTCCCAGAGGACAGATCTTCCGTAGCCGTGGTGGACAAGAAGGTAATGATCTCGGAAGTTGACGCTTCAGCCTCGCCCTCCACATCCGCATCTTCCGTCTGAATATCATCGGGAACAGCATCAAGGATGCGCTTCAACAGCGGTTTCAAAGGACGACCGCCTTCTTCATCTTTGCCCATCCCATGAAGACAATCCTGAATTTCTGGATTCTCCGACTTGATCGATTTCTCCAAGATACGCTGCAGATGTGACATATTCTTCTGAATCCAGTCATCGGATTTGGTGTTAACAATGATCCTCACGACCTGGAGCGTGTTGATCATCTGGGTAATGAACTTCTCGTCCGGCTTCTCCTTCTCAGATTTCTCGCTTGCAAGGGCTGTAGTTGTGCGATCGCTGGCGAGTATAATATCCGTAACGTTCGGAAACAAGTCAACATCGATATCGGCCCAGTATTGTGGCTGCAATAGATCCTTCATCAATGTTATAGACTTGGTAACCATTTCAGTTGACGAAGATGGGGGCACCGGGTTATGGAATAGAGCAGACTCTCTTTGCTTCGCAGACGGAAGCGGGTATCTCTCAGGCAGGCCAGCGATGAACTCTACCAAGTACTTGATCATCTTTTGACGGAACAGAATGGGAATCTGGTATTCAGCCCTTTCAGCGGGCGGAGCCAATGCCTTTTGAGGGGAAGGAGACAATCCATCAAGAGCCGACATGCTCTCAAGCTTGCGCTTCTTTGCATTCGGTGACTCCGACATTGAACGAGCTGGACTTGGACTTTTATCCTCGACTCTCCTCTTCTCCCATTCCCATATCAAGTTTAAGAGCTGGAGAACCAAGCGTCTGCTCTCATTCGATGCACTAGTTGGGTGTGCAATCTTCCTAAATGCTGATACGATCGCAGGGACAAACTTGTCCCGGGACTCATAAAAGAGTTCGGCATGCTTGACGAGAAAATGCAGGATGCTTGTCATTTGTTGCACGTTCTGGCCTTCTTCTGAGAGGATTCTGCGGGCGCCGGAAGCCCAAACAGGATTGCGGTCTCCAGGAGCTGTATTGCATCTCTTGCGAAGCACAGGTGCCAATAATTCGAGAGTCTGCGTGACCAAGGCTCTGCCTTCGTTTTGGTTTGTACGCAGGAGAGAGAGATAAACCTGGACAACGATCTTCGCGGGCGTCTCATAGTGAGCAATAAAGTATCCGATGACAACGTAGGCTGCATGCTTATTGATAATATCCTCGAGTCTGATGTAAGTCCAGCCGAACTTGATAATGTCCTTTCTCGCATCCTGCAAAATGGCATGATAATACTTGACAAGCATCGCTGAAAGCTGCAGAGCCTCCATTCGCGTATGGTCGATGCCAGGCTGGGTAAGATCTTCACTCGGATCACCAGGACTGGCTCGCCAGATCCTGGTATGGATGGACTCAATTACGGATCTATCGATCAGCCTTGGGCCTTTCATCTGGCCGACCTGCGGCCATATCCGCATCACATCTTTGGCCACAATCGGATTGACGAAGTTATGAAGCAGAAATGCCTTCGTCTTTTGGGAGGCAGTCTTGCTTGAATATACCTCCAGGGAGCGCAGGATAATAGCCTTCCAATACTCGATGGAGTCATTGCAGATGATGTTTTTGTACATGTAGGAGAAGAACTGCTGGCTGGGCTTGAAGTCTCCGCAGGTAATCGAATCAACAAGTCCAAAAAGATAATCCAAATCCTTTGGATGAACCTCGAGATATCTCGTGAAAATAAACATGAGTTGCTCGCCGGCCTGCTCAGCCGCAAGACGAAGGTTGGCTGGCAGAGTATGATTTCGAAGATGCTGCTCGAGATTCTTGCCGACAAGACGGAACCACATAAGATTCTCCTTCTTTTCCATCCAGCCTTCTGTGCCAGGATATTTGCAAACTGAGTGCATAACATTGATCGCGTTGATAACAGCCGCATATCTTGTCTCTCTGTTTTCCGCGCCCATATCTCCGCAGTTCTTGATCAGCATATCCACGCTGTTCAGAACAACACTCCGAAGCGGTGTGCTCTCTGAATCCTCAAGCAGCTGAGCAAGGAATCTGCCATACTTCTGATCCTCAATCTTGCCCAGCAACATTATCCACACTTCATTTGGATAGCGATTAAGGTATTTGTAAAGAGGGGCTCGAAATGGGCTGTAGCGTGTCCGCCGGAGCTTGTCCTCAAGGTCCAAAACCGTGTCCACCAGACGGTCTTTGAAGTGTTCGGCAGCTGGTGGTAAGAGATGAAAGATATTGAAAACAGCAGCAATGATCTTCATCTGGTCGTTTTGCTCAACCAGTGTAAATGAGATACGTTGCAGGATATTTGGTTCCGCGAGGACTTTGATGTGATCAAGAAGTCTAGATCCAATCTCGACTTTAAAATATGTTGTGAGAAGTTGAAGTAGCCTTGCCAGCCCATCCAAGCCATGAGTGCTTAAACGTCTTGGATCTTGAAGGTTGGCCAATACAGGTCGAAGGCCATTCTGCAGAAGATCCTTGGGCAACTTTGTTGTCTGCGATAGAACAACCTTCAACGCATCATTCGCCGCTTCGATCGTCTCCTTGGACTCAGAATACAGACACTTGAAGAAGACCGATACAATCTTCGTTCTGGTAGGATTATTCGGCCCCTTTTGGAACTCTTCGAAACCCATAGCAGTGGTGAGCATCTTGATGCACGCTACTCTGAGGTTAATGATTGCCTCGTGGGTCCGCTGTTCTGCTGGCTTACCCGCAAGCGATTCATCAGCAGCGTCAGCAAGAGCTAAAGATTCCATCAAGAGACGGTTTAAGAGTTCATCAAATTGAACAAAGTCCGATTTTAAGCCCATGCAGTATGTTACCGCATCTATATAGCCAATTTGTATCGCAAATGGCAATGCTCGCAACGGCTTGTTATAAATAGGGTTCAGAAGATGATCCTTTTGAGGTTCCAGTAACTCCCAAACTTCCACGCCGATCGACTGTGCCATAATTGCGAGAGCCTTTTGAGACGTCTCGCGCACATGCTTATTAAGATGTGATAAGCCATTTCCAAATAAATTGCAAAGGTGAGGAATGCGTGATGTAAATACTGGACGGGGCGCTCCAGGCGGAACAGGTGCAGGAGGCGTGATATCCTTCTTCGTTGAATTCTTTGTGACTCTCTTTAGAAGAACCTCGAGAGTCTCCTGTGCGCCAATGCGAGTCTTCGCCGGCAAATCCTGAGGCATGTCCTTGACGACATACAGCAATGCTTTCACATACTCCAGCTGTCTATCACCGATCCAGCCATCTCCAAGATCGAATGTTGTGACCATGAGGTTAATGCCTAGACTCCCGCCTGCTTTTGTGAACCATTCCTCTTCATAGCAGCCGTGGCAGAATACATTGCTAAGGTGGGCAAAGAATGTCAATCTGCCAACTTGAGTAGTGGAGCCAAATATGATGGCTGTTGAATCATATACTTCTTTTAATGCTCGCTCAGCCGCCTCTCGGACCAAAATGTTGTCCGATGATAAAGAGTCAACAATAGCATCTGCAAGCACCCTGCTATCAATGACCAGCGGCCCCTCGCCAGCCTTGACATCGAAAGGTTGACGCTTAATCTTCATCTCTGATAATGCATGACCAACTTCCAGAATTGCCATATGCCTACAGACACCAAGCAATAAGGCCAATGATTCATCTTTGAGATCTGGAATGGATACTGAGAAGAAGAGTGCCCTCAGAAGTTTCTTGAGCATCTCCTGCTCCAGATCCTTCTTCATGACTGATCTTTGCCGATCGTTGACCTCCAAAGCAGAGAAATCCGCATTGCAGTCTCTGGAGAGAAGATCCTGTGCTTGAAGACGTACAAGGCGTGCAAAGTCTTCTGGGAGATTGTCGTATCCAATTCGGAGCTTGGTCTGTGCCTTGATCAGATGCAGCGCTTGCTTCTTGTAGTACATATCTGATTTCTTTGCGGCGGGCCCTTTCGGCACTTCCATAAGCTTGCGAATAGCCAATTCAATGCCAATCTCAACGGGGAACGCCCGCTCCTTCTTTGAGCCGTTGAGCTTCAGGTCGAAACTTGATCTGTCATCAGAGTATTGCTGGAAATCCAGAGTTGGCGCACCAGTCATGAACTTTCTGTTTCGACCGCCAAGCTTGCCCAGGATGCGCATGGTGGTGTGAGCGTGGAAGTGGCTATATGGATTTGGTCGCAGATGGTCGAAAAGGGCTGTCATAACCTCATCGATAACGGGCGCCATAATCGGATCAAGGTAATCCGCCGTCAAATTGTCGACGCAGAGCTCCAGTGTTCGTAAGCCTTGTCCGAAAAGATCAGACCCAGCACGGAGTGCCACCACAAGAGGCCGCATTAAGTAGCTAAGATGTGGCAGGAGATTGCTTAATCGTGCAGGCACCGTCAAGCATAGCTCGACATACAAATCTCGATCGGCTGGTTTCCGAGCAGCCATGAGCAGATTGTTGAGAACTTCAAGAAGCATCTCAAGCAAGGGCAGGATCTGCTTATAAAGATGCTCGAACTTTCCTCCACCGATGCTTCGGAATAAAGACCTCAGCAGGAGGAAGTAGTTCATCGGCTCCTCTGCGGTAGTCGAGAGCTCAATCGACTTGGTGACAATGTCCAGTACATGGGGCAGCAAGACCTGCTCATTCTGATTCGAGAACAGCGTCACAGCCATAAAAGCCAACTTAAATAATCGGAGCAAGATAGAAGACTTCTTGATATCCGCCGTCCCAACCTGATCAATCCGATCCATCAAAAAGCGCAAAAGCATGCCCGCAAAACTGGGCGACGTGGCTTCGCTGGCAAGAAAGAACTGCGGAACGTGTAAAAGTGCGGTGTGCTCGAAAATCATATTGTAAAGGTTGGGTATCTCTTGGTGGAAAACTTCATGGAACGTTGCTGGATCGATGCAGTGGAAGACGGTGGCAAATGTCTCGAGGAGGTCTTTCTCTTCTTTGCTGCTGGAGGTCATGTAATGGTTCGCCATAAATTCGACGGGCGAGGAATATTGAGATTCTGTCGCTGGCTTCTCGATCTCATAGTATCTGAACACATATGCTCCCTCTCGAAAGAGCTTTATGATCACTTGGACCTCTTCTGCTGTGAAGCCGTATGACACTTCCTGCCAGTGTGGCGGTGCATTGGCGGGATCAATGAGCGATCCAACATTGCACGCTTTCAATTGATAAAACGTATTCTTCAGCCCATTCATAAGATTCTTGAACAAGAATTTGTTGTCGGCAACAGGATCCGCACCACGGTCTCGAGGATTAGACGTCTTGATGGGCGTGGCTGTGAAAATATCGATCTCATCCCAGTCTGGTCGATGCTCTGTGTCTGCAAGATAATTATCAGGTGCATTCTCTGCCTTTTGCTGCGCATAAAGCTTTGATAGTTTCACAGCGTTTGGATATTGGCGGTTCATTGCTGCAAATTTGTCGCCAATGGCACTGAGAATCATGATCAGATAATGTCGGGCATCAACCTTGTTGTCCATGCGAGCAATGCATTCTGCCATGTTGAGGAGTAGTTTGGCGCTCATGGTCTGGAAGCTCGTGCCTGGAAAGCTGTCCTGAAGGTTCTTTGTGTAAACTTCGACGGTCTTGCGGATCTGGTGTGGATCCAATTGGTCGCGGACGTGATGAATTAGATCTGCGAGCATGCTATAAGCAAGAGGTCGCATAGTCTCATACACCGTGAGCCCGTCTCCAATCAGAGTCTTCTCGTCAAGGAGCTCATCGATCTTCTTCAGGAAAATCTTTCTGAAGTTGAAGTTGATAATATGACGAATGGCGACCAACAGCTCCTTTCTTGACGCAGACTTCTCTCGCGGACAGTCCTTCAGCAACCTCACAACAATGTCTGGCAGTGTTGGCAAAAATTCCGTAAGTTGTTGTGCGTATACTCGTAGCAGGTAAGCCAGAAAGCTCATCGTTTTGACCTGCGCCGTAATAAATTCTCCAAAAGCCGCCCGGTTGCGTATATTCGGACTAACTCCAGCAAAGATCTCCCCTTTGGCCTGCGCCTGCTCGTGTGCTTCCTGTTGTGGTTTGGCCTGCAACATCAACACAACTTTGATCAAAGGCACAAACTTCTTGACATTAGGAGGAACAGTATTCCGGTAGACTTGGAATATCGAGACCACGATGATCGGACACTCCGCCAGAACCTTGAATGACTGCATGCCCTTCAATAGAGGCCGTGTCTGCTGTTGTGGATCTGCTCCAAGGTCCGACACTGACGCCACAGGCGAGCCAGGCCTTGGTGATTGAAAGTTGTGGGTGCTTCCTGGCGTCGAAGGGACGACGGCATTCGAAGGCGTCGGACTCGGATTATCAAGTTGTTCATGGACCACAGCCGGCATATCATCGAACATCTCCTGGATCAGGCTGAGGAAGTCCTGGACCTGGGTATTCCCTGGCTGCAGCAAGACCTTCGTCTGATGGCGCATAATGTCCATAATCGTCTTGACGCATAGAATCGCATTGTCCTCATTTTCGACTCTAACGAGTCCCATTAGAAGGTCTACGACATCGACGGTGTAGGGCTCGAAAGGCTCGGGCGGGCTCGTGGGTAGTCGGTGTAAGGTCTCGAGAACGCAATTTCGCAGTTTCTAAGCATGTCAGTCATAATGAATACGCAGGTCGAGGCGGGTATCAACACACCTGTTCTGGGTTTGTGCTTATGAAAACGGGCTGTCCCTTTAGCAAAGTAATGAAGAGAGGAATCAGCTTCTTCAGAAAGGCCGGGTAGTATTGGCTGGCGGTGTAATGCTCGAGGCTGTCTCGCAGCTGTGTCGCTGCGTCGACTTTGAGCTTGACATCTGCAACAACTCTGTCAGCGGAATTCCATGGCATCCTCTTTTCCACACTTCACAAAATGCCCGTTCCATAGATAGAGACATACCCAGGTCTGGATTGCTCAGCCTCTGCACCATGACATCAAGGTGATTGGGAAGATTGGCCGACATGGCTGCGGCATCAGTCCTCCGCAACCCTTCAGGTATGTTCCCTCATGCGCCGTCTCCCTTTTCGATGTCAACAACTCGATGTTTGTATCTTTATCCTTATCTCTATCTCTTTATAGTCGATACTCGTCTTTATTGATCATCAATGATCTCCCTTGAATGTTGCGCTGAGCAAAGGGGTGGGAGGAGGCGGATGGGGATGGATGGACGAGCCTCTGTCTGGTACGCGGTATCTTGGAATCGCGACTCTCACAAACTCGACAAAATCAATTCTGGGGGGGAGGCTGTCCGTCAAATCGATGGCAGTCACGTGCAGAAGGAGCGGCCAGTCTAGCCTAGATTGGGCGTAGTTTTGTTGAATATGGCCAATGACAGGCGTTGATATGTGTGCACGGACATTCCTTGCATGGTTTCGGAGGCGGAAGGAGAAACTTTGATGCGAAAAATGGATCAACCTTTATCCGCCTTCGAACATGCTTCAACACGCTTCCTCGTCGACCAAGGTAAACAAACATCAACAAAACCAAAGATATACCTGAAAAGTCCTTATATTATTATCATTAAGGTAAAGGCAGATAGATGCAGTACTAACTCATCGTGCCATCTTTCACTTCTTTACTAAGTGTCTAGATTTGTACATGTTACAGCATTTCATTTCATTTCATTTCATGTCATAATGTCACCTTCCGTTCTCAGAATGGATCTTGACTCATCTGATGGCCTGCCGCCTTGAGTACAAGTAGAGCACACTCCTCTCGCAATCCTCACTCTAACTTCCATTTTGTCAATTGTCATTACAATCTCACATCTCCTTCATCTCCAGAGACTTTTTACGATGTCTCTGCCACAATCTCCCACGCTTTCGCCATCCTCTCCTCGGCCTCCAAGCCCACCTCGAAGTCATATCCCACCACCATGGTACACCTACCACGCCCCCACCGCATCCTTCGCGCCCTTCGTCCCTCTTCCCTCACTCCTATCCCCCTCTGAAACCTCAGCTCCCCTCTTCCTCACCCCCCTCCACGCCACCGACGCCCCTTCCCTCCAGCGCATCCTCTCCTCCCCGCTCATCTCCCCCCGCCTCCTCACCCTCCCCTTCCCCTACACCCTCGCCGACGCCGAATCCTGGATTGCCTCACAGCACACCTGCTCTGCGCCATGCCTACCCCTCCAAGCCATCCGCCTCCACCAGCCCAACGAAGACGGGCCGCTCATCGGCGCCGCCAGCCTGGCGAAGAAAGACGAAGCCGAGGCATACGAACTGGGCTATTATCTGGACCCTGAGTGGCAGGGGCTGGGAATTATGCGGAACGCCGTCCTTGCGGTGCTGAGCTGGGCGGGGCATGAGGAGGGAGCGAAAAGTGTGGTCGTGAGGGTTGAGAGCAGCAATGCGGGGAGTCGGAGGGTTGTTGAGAGTATTCCGGGATTTGTGAGACAGGAAGATGAGGAGGTTGATTGGAAAGGGACGCCGAAGGTTGTGCGAGTCTGGAGGCTGCGGTTTGAGCGCTGAGGCCAGCGTGCGTCTGCGGATGGAAATGTACAGCAGAATCGAGAATGTCAGTGTTCTGTGCAGGGTGGAATCTAGGGTCAACAGCGAACTGTTCATGAGTTGGGGAGGCCAGGATCTACGTATGTTACATGGAGGATGGCTTGGAAAACAGCTGCCAAATGCCAAATGCCAAATGCAACAAAAATCCAAATGCCAAACTCTGCTTCCATCAAAACTCTCACTTTACTTTGCATCGCTTACTACATATTCCTTCATTCCCTTTTTGCCCCCTTTCTAGCCCCCGTACCCAACTATGTAAACTCCACACACTCCCTTCTCTGAATCCACACCACAAACTCAAGCTCCCAATGCATGGCGATAGGAATGGGTTCTGCGTCGCTCGTCATACCTCCACTCCATTCTGCCATGCCTCATTCAACTGACGATTTCTTGTGCTTATAGCGCGGAAATTATAGTTCACCACGTTCTCTCCTATGATTTCAATGGCGTTCTGGAAGGCCAAGTGATCGGCAGTTGACAAGTTCAAACGATACCCAGATTCATCAAATCGTCTCCTTTCCAGTATCTACATCCAGTATATGCACCTCCTGGCCTCTCACAGCTTGCTCTGCACACACAGCCCAATCCCGCACAGGCTCAGAATCATCCCGATCCATGTATCCCGACTGATGACCTTCTTCTCCACATACCAATCTCCCAGCACGGTAAACAAAAAAGCCAGCGAATTCGTGATAGGCACGGTGAGACTCAGTTCTGCATTTGATCAGCCCAGTTCGCATCCCATCGCGCGTTCGCGCTACACAATTCCTCTCCTCATGCCTCTCTCTCATCTTCTCGTCTCTCCTCCCCTCGTCCATCCCCAAGCCCCAAACCGACGAAGAGAGCCCGGCCCGGCCCCAAGAGTGAACAGAAGAAAGCCCACTCACCAGCCTTCCCAATCAGCAAAAAGAACCACACGCTCCCCGTCAGATTCACCACCAGCGGCACCGCATACCGCCAATTGCGCAGCAGATCCGTGACGGCGAACCACGCTCCATACATCGTCGTCCTCACCCTGCTGCTCTTCACCGCCGCGGTCTCGAGGATCGGATGCGCCGCGGGCTTGTGGGCGCGCGCTGCCGCGCGGATGAAGGGCGTCGTGAAGCCCCATGCGAGCCCGATGAGCAGGAAGCCGATGATGTAGTTTGCGATTGGGGGGGAGGGCGAGGGGATGGGGACGGGGACGGGGATAGGGACGGCGGAGGACATGGTGGGTGGATAAAAATGAGGGGAGGAGGTGAGAAAGGGAGGAGATGCTGGTGGAGAAGAAGGAGGATGGAGATGACGTCTCGGATGCGGGCGGGAGTCTGTAGATCGATCAGATCGTTATCGCGCTTATCGTTGCTTTAGCCAAAAACCCCCAATATACATACCTTCCTAAGACTTATAAGCAGCTCGCATGACTTATGAGAGAGCTTAGCTGTGTGTTCAAATCTCATGGCGTCGTGTTTCTTGCTCTTTTTAACGACATCTGATATATTTCTTAGTCGAGATGTATATGGGCATCATGAAGCTTTTTGGCGGTGTCTGAGAGTATCAATAGAGGCTGTTGGGCCTTTTTGGATGGGCTTGGGGACGGGAGGAACAATCACCTTTGGCGACTCCTCGCTCTCAGGTTCGAAGGAAATATGCAGGTAAGTAAAATACCGTTGTTTTAGGATGAGAAGATGAGAAGATGAGGAGCTGACAAGGTGGTTTCTGAAGATTTCAGATATTTTTGAATATTTGCAAATTGCCCCTCTCTCTCACACACAACACTTAAATATTGCAGTGAGACAACTCGCTTCATTCGCATCTCTGCAAGCTACTTTTCTTCTGTGCTTGCGCTCTGCAAACAGCATCATTAGTACTGTACTGTACTATACTGTCATTTTCCAGGAGAGAGGAGCCGAGGACTTTCAAATCCAGAACCAAGGATCGCCTCAAGTACTACATGAACGTAGCCAAGGTTGCTGAGAGAGGCAAGATCTCCCGTATCTTCTTCGCAGATTGGTATGCCGGATTTCAAGTTTATGGGGACTTCAAGGACGCCCGAGTCCGTAGTATGAAAGGGCGATACCGCCTACGATCCAAGAAAGTTCAAGGAGATCGGGCACAAGGGTACTTCTCCTCCCTCTCCTCGCTGAAACTCAACAAACTCTTGCCAGTGGCAAACAGTTCAAGATGTCCGGCGGCATCCAGATCCACGCCTCTCCTCAACGCACTCCGTCCTCTTCCAGGCCAGTTGGCTTCCTCGGCGGTGCGCCAGTTCTCCGGCTACACCGGCGTCGACATGGCGAAGTTCGGCCGCGGTGAGCCGTTCGAGAGTTCCAACCTCGAGTAGGAGGCAGATGTAGATGGATTTAATGTGGGATTGTGAGCAACCCAGGAAGCTGCGAGGATGTCGTGGACCTGCTTGTGCCAGAGCTGCAGAAGCGCGGGTTGATGTGGGATGATTACGCAGCACCGGGTGGGGCTTTCAGGGAGAACGTGCTGGGGAGGAAGGAGTTGCCCGATGAATCATTATGCATCGAGGCTCAAGTGGGGGAAGGAGGAGGCTGTTGCGGCGGTCAATGGGAGTTAATGGTCATGTCGGATAATGATGAGTTATCAGGAAATGATTTCTCATCGATAAATACCCGATTTCTAAATCATTTCACGGAATTTTCATCCATTCTTTTCAATAATAACATGACCCGCTTGCTAATCTGCTAGATAGACCAGAAGAAGTGAACTCCAGATACCTATTGCTTGTCGATTACCACGCCGTATGCCCACCATCAATAACCAAGCTCGCCCCCGTCATAAACGAGCTCGCATCACTACACAGAAACAGCGCCGCGCCCTTAAACTCCTCCGGACTACTCAGCCGTCCCAGCATATTCTCGTGCGTCCAGATCTCCTCCAACCACGGCTCATCCTCAAAATTCTTCTTCACCATCGGCGTCACAATATGGCCGGGGCACAGGCTATTCACCCGAATCCCCTTCGGCCCCCACTCCATGGCCAAGTTCCGGCCCAGCTGGATCACGGCGGCCTTGGAGCTATTGTAGACGGGCGAGACGAGGCCCTTGTTCGCGACAAACCCGGACATGGACGCGATCAGCACGATGTTGCCCGGCGTGTTGTGCCGCAGCATGGCGCGCGCGGCGGACGTCGCGCTGAAAAAGACGCCGGCGTAGTTGATGTCCATCATCTCGCGCAGCTCGTGCAGGGTGTAGTCCAGCGCGGGCTTGACGAGCTGCACGCCCGCGGCCGCGACGAGGCCGTCGAGGCGCGACGACCCGGCCGCGATGCGCGAGAACGTCTCGTCCAGCTCGTCGACGTTGCGCACGTCGATGCGCGAGTAGTGCAGGGCGCCGCCCGAGTCGCCGGGGGCACGTGCCTGGGCGGCGAGGAAGTGGGCGTCGGGCTCGGGGAGGCGGTCGAGACAGTGCACTGCGGCGGCGTCAGTGGGCTGGTCGGATATGGAGGGCGGGGGAAGGGGGGGTGGAGATGGACAAACCGGTGCCGCCGGCTTCGGCGAGCCCTTCGGCCAGTGTCAGCCCGAGGCCGCGACCGCCGCCCGTGACGACGAAGACTTTGCCGCTGAGGTCGAAGAGGTTGCGGGCGTGTTTGGGTGGTGGCTGGGTGTTGAGTAGGGGGATGGATTGCGAGAAGTTACGGCGCGTAGCGGGTGATAGAGGTTTCGCTGCTACGGATAGAATGCGTGATGCTGATGCTGATACTGATCCCGTCCTCGCAGTTGAGCGGAATGAGATGGTTGCACCAGCGAGCCTTTGAAGGTTTCTGAGATGTGATGGGTGCATCTTCAAATTTTGCTAGTTAGAAGGATCCTGCGATTGTTGAAATGCAGATCGAGAATATATATATATATATATTAATCGGTGTTGTCCTGGGAAGGAAGAAACAATGAAGAGGCCGAAGAAATAAAGGGTAAATAGCCCTCAGTCTTCTTCACAAACACAAACAGTAAATGATAAATTCAGCCAGGAACGATCCCCCACGCTCTAGATGTATGGATGTATATATGTCTGTATACCGCTTCTATACCGCTTCTATACCGCCTCGTGTCTCAGTTCTGGCCAGAGTTGGGGTAACTGGAATGGAATATGGATGGATGGATGTACTCTACTCTACATATGTAACTCCATATGTAACTCCATATGTAACGTCACGCGGCTTCCCAGATATGTATCATTTGTTACGCAGTATGCACTGCTTGCGGATGGCAGATGATCATTCCTGCATGCGCCACGGGCCACGGCACAAACCACCGACGGGACGGGCAAAATAGAGAAAATGGAAAGGAAAAGGAAAATAAAAATAAAAATAGACCAATATCGATTTCGCAGATGCTAAGATACCCTGGGCGCTCTATAAATAATTAAGAGTCCTAAACATCTCTTTCCAGCAGTAAACTGCACAGGAGAGCGGTCTCGCCATGGCGACGATTGGCGGTGCGGGGGATGTTCGGGTCAGCAGGGCCATACAGTCACACCGTATACATCGAAGTTGCGGTGAAAATCAAAAAAATAAAAAAGGGAAAAAGAAAAGGATGTCTGAGCACCAATGTCCCGCATTGCATCTGCTCTAAATCGTCAGCCGACGAGCATCCAGATGACTCGCGCGGTGTTGAATAGGGGTAGTAAGGGGTGCCAAGTCACGTGATCCCTCCCACGGAGAGCTATGCAGAGAGATATTACAGATTGTGCGAGAATCTTGATTGCGGTAAATCATCTCCTTACTCCACTGCAATCAGCGACTCTGCTTGACGAGGAGAAATCGTCCGCCATAAGCTCAGTAACAACTGAGAACCGACGAGGAGTCCTCTTGACCCAAGATACCATCTCCCCCAAATCGTGCTGGAAAGCATATCAAGCCGATGCCGCGTCCTTCATATCTGTCGTTCCCGTAGTCCTCAACAAAGAGGCAAAGGCCGTACACGAGATCTCCCGAATGATGACTTAAAGAATCGCCTTCGGAAGAGCCCACTTCCCTCCGACCATGCCCATTCTCTGCAGATAGCTGAACAAGCTCCCTCCGGGCGTCGCGCCGCCATACGTACTCTGCCACCTCGCAGCATAGGAGCCTATTTCAGCATCAGCCCTGTCCTCAGCACTCTTGATCCTCCAACCCTTCCCTCCCGTCGTCCTTGCGCAACGCAACGCAAAGCAACGCAAAGCAAAGCGTCAAACTCACCAAGTCTTGGCCCAACCGCCTCAAATCCCAACGCGTCGATGACCCAGGGCATGACGACGACCAGGATCCCAAGCGCAATGACGACGACAATCACAGCCGCCAGCTTCGGATGCTCCGTCGCCCACTTCGCGACGTCGGCGCTCGCCTTGTCGTAGGCTTCTTTGACGGCATTTCCCATCGGTGCGCCGATCTCAAGCGCCTTTGTGAGAGCAGACAGGATGGCGGAAGCCAGAGTCTCGGTCCAGCTCTGTGCGCTGATGGTGTTTTGGAGTTGGGCGTGGAGGTCGGGAAGTGAGGGGGAGGTGAAGATCGTGTCGATGAGCTGAGCTGCCATGTCTTCCTCCGTGGCGGTGGGGGAGCTGGCTGTGTAGGTGGGTTTCTCGTTGACAGCACAGTTGGCATAGAGAGGTGACTTCTCGTCGAGATGGGTGTAGTGTCTGTTCTGGATTGTAGCCTTGCCACTGATCCAAGAAACGAAGGTTGACAGAGCCTGACCCATTTTGAAATAGGGGAAAGTGGAATAATGAGTGATGGAGAGAATTGGAGCAGAGCCTTTATTTAATGCTGGCAGAGGTGATGATTTCAGGAAGTGCGACGGACAGTCTGCCTTGTTTGTTGGTGGTGTGGCCGCTGTTGGGGTCGGCGCGTAGGCTCAGTTGAACTCAGCCTCCCGGATACTTGATGTTGGCGAGGGTGCTGACGAACCGTAGAATGGGGCAGAGTACAGGATAATATTGAAGCGGTGATTTATTGGATGGAGATTGTCAAGAATTTAAGGTTCAAGCATTGATGTTGGTGGTTCGATGCTGTGTGAGAGAGGACTTGCGAATGTGTAGTGTAAGCTGTTCGTTTGTGTGCCGCAGCCTCCCGACGGCACCAAAAGCACAACATTCACATCCTCAAAAATCTTCAATGAAATAAGAAGACGTGAGAAGATTCCGAAAACTTAAATGTATTCATAGCAAATCTGGTATCCCATTCCCGTTTCGCGCGCAGAGGAATCTCGGGCTTATCTCTAAAAGATGTACAAAATCCACAGCGCCAAACGCCTAGCATAAAAATCCCAGTCCCTTTCCCGTCACACCCTGTCATCCCAGTTGTCATGAGCAAAGCAGAAGATCGACCGCTATTAAAATGCACCTCGCTGATATCCGTTGTTCGCTGCTGGTCTCTGACCATACGAGACTGTACTAGCGGATCGCTCAGGCTGCATTTGCTGGCCCCATTGAGAGGCAGCGCTTGCCGAGCGGCCCATATCCATGGCTGCGGAGGCATTGGACCATGAACCGTTGGTGTTCGCTCGGGGTTGAGGAGCATAGAGCTCAGGTGTTGTGTTGTTTGGAGCCGCGGCTGGGAAGTAGCCATTGTTGCTGTTGGCCATACCGATTCCGCCAGATGGAGCATTGATAGAGTAGCCTCCTGGACCTGGCGAACGAGGACTGTTGAACTGGCCACCACTGTTGTATCCCGGAGGACCAGCACTTGGGCTTCTCAGTCCGGCATCGCCATAGGCGTTGTGACCTGGACTCATTGGGCTAGTGGGACTCTTGAGACTTCCTGGAGACACATCGTGGTATGAGCCTGGCAAGATAGGCACAGGCGGGACTTTGCTTGCATGGGAGCTTCCAAACCCTCCGGCACCTGCAGCGGTTCCCAGTGAACCCATGGCCACACCACCTGCTGCGTATTCCTGCGCTGTCATCCCAGTGTGACCCAGAGAGTCCGGGCTGATGCCGGCATTCTTGAGCTCGACCTGATACGCAGCATCTTCTCTGTCCATGGCTTCTTGCTTCGCTCGGTAGGCGGCAGCTTCACGGCGACCCTGGCGGCGCTGCCTGAAGCAACAGAAGGCAAGAAGGCCAAGGAGAATGGCGCCAGCACTGGCGGAACCCGCATAGACAGCCGTCTTAGAGCCCTGAGGAAGGGCGTTGAATTGTTCAGAAACCGAAGGCTTTTCGGGCTCCGGAATTGCCAAAAGCTCGATCTTTTGCGTTGAATTGCCACTTTTCTAGAGTTAGTGATTTGCACATAGATGTGATAGGCTCGAACTTACGCAATACTCGCAATGCTCTGCCAGCTCCCCGATCTGTCGCTGTATTTATAGGCAGAGCCAGAACCAAAGTCTTGGACACTCAAGCTCTTCACATACATGGTGAATGGAGCCTTGGTGAAATCGGTCTCGCCACCTGCCCACTCAACTACGCCAGGTGCATTGTTCGCCGTGTCGCCACCAGCCCAGATGCCAAATCGCACAAACATCGGTGTCTGAGGGTAGTTGTTGCCGCCATTGGCAGCAGCATATGGCAAAGTGCGAACCAATGCAGTGTCGATGAAGAAGTCGATCTTCTCGGCCGTCCAGTGGACCGTATAGTTGTGATACTCGTCCATTGGTTTGTTGACCGGATGCCAGAGAGCTCTGTCGTATGTGGTCTGGTTTCCTTTTCCGAAATAGTTTGTCTGAACATGCGTCTCGTTGCCGCCGATGAGTTCCCAGTCGATCTCATCAAGATCCTTGGACTCCATGACAATAGACGAGACAATGCCTTGTCCTCGGGAAGCCTTCATGTGAACCTCGACGATGCCGAACATGATATAGAATTGCGACGTGAGTGTGGGCGACTCCTTTTGTTTGCTGATGGTGAGGATGGCGCCATCCTGTTCATATGTGGGCACACCGGCCTCGACGTCCCATGTTGATGCATTGGAGGCCTGGGTGAAGTCGAAGTTATAGTTCATGGACAGAGCTGGGTTAGTCGGGCAATCGTCGCGCTCCATAGGATTGCAGTCTGTGAAAGTTTGGGCGGCGGCGAGATTGACGAGACCAAAGAGGAGGGAGAGCCCTCCGAGAGAGCCCCATCCGGAGAGCATGATGTGTAATGTAGATCGCGTGGTATATAGAGAAGAAAAGGAAGAAAAGTTGTATTTGGTAATTGGTAATTGGGGTCGCGAGAATGAGTGACTTGCTGTTGTCGCAGCTTCGAGAGGTTGGTTGTTGGCTGGCCTGTCCTGAAGTGTATCAAACACGCATTGGGAGCAGGCGGAGACGATTGCTAGAAGGAGGGTATCAAACGGAAATTCAGAAACACATCTGGTTCAGAGATCAACTCTTATAAACCGTGTACTGTGGTGTAAGTGAGTGTGTGTTTTGTCGTTTGGAGCATATATACATATATATAAACGACGACGAAGGACTCGAGATGATAACAACGAAGGAGAGATGTTGGACTTGGACATGGACTTGGACTCGCAGGACCGTGGTGGAGAAGGGAGAGACAAGTCCTGTCACAGAATGATGGGAGGGGGGGGGATAGGGAGGATGAGGAGATGAGGAGATGAGGAGATGAGGAGATGAGAATGGAGGGATGGAGGGAGGGAGGGAGGGAGTCCAAAGGATTCAGCTTATCCCTGGAATCACGCGACGGGCCAATCACACGCGTCGCTGCTCCTGCTGGGGATCGAGATTAAGGGGTCTGACAGCTCTGACGGGCCTGACCACAGACTAGGGCCGTACTCGGATTAGCTCCTGCCATGTCCGGTTAGCACCAGCCTTTTTTCAACGACTTGGCAGGGGAACTCCCAGACAAATCACGTGGCTGGTATATGTGCATATATGTATCTCTCATCGGCTCTCTCTCAGTACGTATCGGAAGTGAAAGGAACGAACATAACAAACATATGAGAGACTCCCACCTTTACGAAACGGAAAGCTTCAGATCAACATTATAACTATCTGTATTCATGCATATTGGCACTTGTATTCAATTCCCTGGAAATATGCCTCCCACCTCTGAGGTATCACTTCTCCGTGACCCTACATTAACGAACGCCAGCCAGGCCGTTGAAATTCAACCTGTTCCTGTCCCCACCAGCAAACACCAGTTCATGCCCTTGTAGAGAACTCCCCGATGATTAAAATACATATCCCTCACTTTTTCGCCTTCTTTCTCACCATGCCCGCCCCGAGAATATTGACCTGAAGAGTCGCTGCCTTCGCTTCTACCGCCGAAGCTTCTGCTGCAACGGCCTCGCCTACTCCCTTTCTCTTCTTTCGCACCAGACCTAGACTCAAGGTTGTAACCCCGTCGGTCCCTGCAGCGGTCTTGACCACAGGCTCCTTGGTGCCCACGACAGAAGTCCCCCAATGCTGTGCTTCGACCGGAGAGCCTGCCAAGACTTCGCTGGTCCATCGCTTTGTAGCTTCTTGGGCGAGCTTCACATTTGCAAAATCCAAGCAGAGGAGGAGCTCGTGGAAACGACGATAATCTTTCTCCTCGAGAACCACCTGACCTCTGCTATCAGCTGGCCATATGTAATATGGGGTTATCTCAGGCTTCGTGGCCTTCTGCTTGCGATTGTGCGTCTTGACTCTTGGCTGCCGTGGGATGACGGGCCCTGAGAGTGCAAGCTTCTTTGCTACTCTTCGAGGAGATTGTGCAGATATTGGTCTTCTTCTGATTTTGACCGGAGATCCGGACCCGGTGCTTGGCGCGACGGACGTGCCAGGCGAAACTCCTGGTCTAGAAGATCTTGGTAACTCCGCAAGAGAGTCGTCTTCAGTCAAAGTGCTTGTGAAGCTCAATTGACTATCAAAAGGCAGGCTATTTGGTACGTCTCTCGTCTCCTCTGACGACTTCGGCGTAAAAACGACCCAGATGAAGCCGACAAGACGTCCAGCACTGCACTCCTGTCTGAAGGCCATCATTTCCCAGAAAGTATCCAGACTCTTCACACTCTTCCATTGGCCATTATCTTTCCCCTGGGATCCAGATAATTCATCGTCTAGCTCGTCGAGGAATCTCGATTTCGGATCGTCTGGAAAATGCGGGACGAGACACCGGGGAGGAGCGTCTGCGAAGCGCGATATCTCCTTCAGAGGATGGCCAACAGACCAATTCTTCGTGGCTGACATGGGCGGAAGAAACGATTTCGCTTCATATGTATCCAATCCTGGCACCGTCAAATATCCGTGGATATGTTTCCAATTCTTGCGTTCCCTGTCGTTCAGCAGAGGATCCAATATCCGACACCACCACCTCACCAAGCCTCTGTCATCCAAAACATGTTTCCTTTTATTGTGTATACTCCTGGCAAACAGATATTGATCCTGCGCTCTCGCAAACAGGGAAACAATAGTTGGAATCCCTGGCCTCCTTCGTCTTTCGACCAGGTATGTCAGGAAAGTCGAGCTGATCTCTTTAAGCGGCGATGGACTGCCTTTCGGTAAGTTCAATAGATAGAGATAGCCGCTCGAATCTGCTTTCGACACGAATAATGTTGTAGAATAGGCGGTAGAGTAGATGAGGATTTCGATCGCAAAGACGAGTACTTCGTCAGATGCCTCGCTGGAAGCCGCATTGCCCTTAGGGTACACGGAAACGGCGAGGAAGTGGCTCTCGCAGTATGTACGATCTGGTCGTTCACCTGGAGGCGCAGAATATATGGCGGAAGTCGAGGTTGGCGGTGTTGAGACATGATAAAGTCCGAAGGTTGCACCCGTTGGCAACACCTCCGCAAGCAATTGTTTGAGTGTTTTCCTCCCGCCGTCATCCCCAGACCCCGAGCCATCATACGCCACCATGTTCGTAGCAATAACCCAAGAATATCCCCATAACCGTAGTAATATGTCGTCGTTGACGTTTATTGCGATATCTCAATGGTTGAGCTCGGCCTTCTCACGACGGGCTGGACCCAGGGTGACGCGCCGTGTTGAGGAAGCCCTCGAACCGGACTAGCGCGGCCGGACCGAACTTCATAATTTCGACTCGGCTTCACCCGCGCGCATAGCAACGAGAATTTGGACGTCGACGACGACGAGCACAACTCTCCGCCCAAATACATCCACAATGGCATCGAACACACCGCTCCGCTCGCTGCGGTACCTCGCACAGCGCCCAAGCATCTGCAGCTCCTGCGCACTCTCTGTCGCTGCCAGACCCGCCGCGGCTCAACCACAAGGAAGGCTGTTCTCGACCACCACAGCGGCCAAGGAAGAGGTCAACGAGAGGCCAAGATGGTCGTATACGCCAGAGAAGATGAAGGCGCCGTTCCATCCACGTATCAAGGATCCAACGAAGGCGTGGACGTGCAACGAGGACCCAAAGCTCGTGGATGCGATGTATGCGGGTCTCCTCGGCCGCGGCGGAGAGAAGGCCCTGAGTGAGGAAGTGAAGTGGCTGGCGATTACACACAAGAGCTTTGATCAAGGGCGCCGAGGCTTCAACGACCGATTGGCGTTCTTCGGTATGTCATTCAGCGCATTTGGGGTGCCGGGCGATGGTTTTGACGGTTGATTGCGCATGGCTAACGACTGTGTAATATAGGCAAACGAATCCTCGTCTTGCAGAGCACCATCGCTCTACTCAACTCTCAGGCTCCTCCACCGCCATCTACAGATGCCTTCGATCGCCTCCCATTCAGAAACGCTGCCCTCGATGGCCTGCCAAAGCTGCAGGCAATTGACTTGTCAGACGTCCTGTCGAAGAAGCGCATGGGACAGTTGGCGCAATCATACGGTCTCGACAAGGTGACAAGGTGGAAGCCAAGATACGTATGTTCCCCCATGCGGTTCGTGTCTCGTTCTATACAAGCTAACGCCTTATAGCCCGAGAGATTGCAAACTTCTGGTATTGATGTTGTTATGACAACATCTCTGTATGCCATTATCGGAGCGTTGGCGTTGCAGAAGGGCGGCGAAGTCGCGAATCAGGTCGCGAGAGAGAAGATCTTGAAGCCATTGGGCGTCTTATAGAAAATGGTGGGGCAGCGTGAGGTGCGTGTATAGAAAGTTCAACGGCATTTACAGGCGTCAGGATGTTTGAGTATTGTATATTAGAAGCAAATATGTAAAGATACATTCCCAGGCTGGATATTTCAAAGATCGGAGGTATCGTTCTGGACGTCTTTCAATTCGATTGTTCCTCCACCAATTCCATTCGCAAAATTGTCTCATCCAGAAGTCTGCGAGCCAACACAACACGAGTCCAACTCTTTACACCGAGAATGGTACATAAACTCGGACAGTGTCTTTGCGGTCCCGGCCACCCTCCACACTTTATCTCAGTCCTTTGCCACCGAAGATATTCGTCTTCCCACGCATCATTATTCGTTTTTCCATTCCTCCTTCATTCACACCCGCGCCAGCACCAGTAAGTAGCCAGGCCCTCGTCAGGACCGCATACTCATCCTTCATCAAGCATTCTGGCATAAATGCCACTAGTCTTTCCTCCTCCCTCGAGAAAACCACAAACTTCTTCGTACCAACCATATATATTCTCGGTCGATTAAACAAAATACATGCCCCGTAACTCCTACTCCCATCTATTACCGACAAAACCATGAAGATCGCCATCCTCAACAACGGTTCCATCACAGCCGGCAACCTCTCACGGTATTCCTCTCCTGCCACAACCAGCAGTCGCGCCGGTAGTTCAGGCTCCGTCGTGGTCTCATCCACAGTGCAGACATTGACCACTCCATACAGTTGCTCCGTCTGCGGAAATGGCATAGTCTGCTGTCTCAAGAACCCATGCTTTGCCGAGGACAAAGAGGCATGCAAGTGCCTGGATGAAGCATTCCGCACGCTCGTTGCTGCCAGAGTCGGTTTGATATCACCAATATTGGTACTCCAGTCCTGGTTCCCATTCTGCGGCAGATCTACCGCCGGCTATTGAGCCAAGACTGGTGCCAGAGCATAGGTGGAGGAGGCGCATGGCGACGTTTATCAAAGTTGGAGAAGGGCTTGCATCATTGAGGAGATGATAACCAGGGAGTTCCGATCCAATGCATTAAGGGGCTGTCATCGACTCGAATGTTGCAAGATGTCATTGGCAGAAGATGATGAGCATCTGGGGAAGAGCCAATCTCTCTAAGGGTCCTCGCCCAGATGTAGAAAAAACTGACCCCGTGATAGACCCTGATCCTGACAGGATTCCTTGAGGAAATCCCTGTCCTCGATTGAGAGTTCAGTATCATCTAGACAAACGATGACCTTCCTGGCATGCTTGTGAAGTGCTGACATAACAGGAATCGTGACTCTCTTCTCAGCCTCACTTCTCTGATCGATACATATTTGATCGATCCAAAGTCCTTCATTGGGGAAGTCTAGCTCCAAGACAGCGGCTTGAAAGAGATGATCTTGGAGCGGGATGCACATTTCAGGTTCAGACCTATACGGCGCATTGAAGGGGAGATATTCTGGAGACCAGCAGAAGCTGAGTGCTATGTATGACTTTTCCGCGATGTTCAGATCTTTTCACATAAACAAGTCTTCAGCCACAGCTTCCTTCTTCAACTCGAACTTTGATGCCGTAGACGGGGAAATCTCGGGGAGTTTTTCTAATGTGGTTCTGCCATGTGCTTCCTGGGCTGACTGTATTGGAAGGATGTCACGAAAGATGGCCAGTTTATCTTGAGCATTGAGTTCTTGAATCAATTCAGTTGGCATCCTCTCAGGTGCCGGTCCCATAAGGAGGAACCTAACCTGGCGTCGTCGTTCCAGAGGATCCGGAATATAGTTTCTTGGAAACTGAGCAGTGAGGAGTAGATTGAAAAGCCATTGCGGTGGCATTTTGATTAGAGGAAAACGATGAAGAGGTATATAAAGCAAACGCTCACTGTAACTCACAGCACAAATCAATTCCACTACCTATTGCGAACTTGCGTGTCTGAACTCTTAACACAGAATGGCTCTTCACCCTTCTTCAGCCCTGCCGCCCCTGCGCAGGAACGTATTGAGAGCGAAAGGGTATCCACAACAGCTCGTTGACATCTTAATGCACAACTACGTGATATTCGATATGTGTTGCATATTTTTGATTAAAAAACTTGGGCTTTGATGATGATTATCTTGATATAAAAATTTAAAAGCTGGAGCTAGAATTAACAATCCGGTCCAAAACAATGCTTATGCAGACGCCGCCGGCCGGAACCCCGTATGTACAAGAAGAACAGCAATCATTTACTCATGGTCAGGACGATGCCTTTTCCTTCCCCTTCCCTTCACCAACAGCGAGTCCATTCAACTGCTCCCTCAAGCTCTCCTCGCTCACCTCCTCATTCTGCCCTTCCCCATCCCCGTCCTCTGCCTCCCCCTCCCCCTCAGCACCAACCGCATCATCATACGCATCCAAGTCGCCTTCCTTCAACATCCACTCCACCGCCTCCTTCTTGTCGTTAACCTCCGCCTCGTATATCGCATCATGGCCGACATTGTTCTGAATATACGGATCCGCACCCCCATCCACCAGCGCCTTCACCGCCTCGAGATGCCCATTCAGCGCCGCCCAGTGCAACGCCGTATTGCCCGCCGCATTCCTCTTATTCAACAGCGCGACCAGCTCCGGCTTCTCCGGCCCAACCGTCGAGACGACATGTGCGATGATGTCTGTAAACAACCCCGTCAGCACTCTGCCCCGGGCTGCTCGACTCCATTTCCTCTTCCATCGTGAGGCGTGATCGCGTACCTGTATGCCCATTGGCAGCCGCCATGTGCAGCGCGCCATTGCCACTCTCCGGATCCACGGCCGCGCCGAGGACATCTGCCAGCGCGCACCCCTCACGGCTGCAGAGCGCCTCGACGGCGCTGCGGAAGTCGGAGGACTCGCCGGTGCGCGCGAAGTAGACGAGGTCGTCGATTTCATCTTCAGAGAGCTTGGGCGCCATGGTTGCGGTGGCCGGCGGGGATTGGAGGGGGGGTCGAGGGAGGGTATGGATTTGGGCGGCGTCGAGTGCTGGGTGCTTCACCCCCTCGAGGAAATATTTTTGAAGCTTATCGCTATCGCTTATCGTTTGGCGCGGGGTCAACGACCGATGACGGTGAGTTTCTCATAACCTGTGATGAAGACGTTGGTAACTTGCCCTCGTCTTCTATTGCATTGAACTGATCGATATTTTAAATATTTATTATAATTAAATCTATTCATATATTCATTTACACTTTGGTTAGCCAAAGAGCTCACCATGCTAAGTCTAGCCGCCCGATGCTTCCTTCCTTCAACGCCTTTCAAAAATACCAAAATGAACAGAATAGATCTTCCCTCAACGGCGAAGCATGTATGATAGATCTGGCAGATCTTTGATGATGTCCCTCACAATCCTGTCTTGATTTAACTCTTCTTTTGATTTCCCTCCAAGATTCGAAGCGGCGGGAGTTGGTGGCGGAGGCATTTTTGTTGTAATTATCTTCTGCCCGGACGACGGCGCGTTGTCGAACTTTAATGGCACTGATCCTGGAGATTCAAGCTGCGCCATTGAGAATGGTTTCATTGTAGATGAGACAATGCTGCCTGAGGTTGTTGATGGAGTATCAAAGAAGGAAAAGTCTGTTCCTGCCCACGCGTCGTCGTTCCGAGTGGTAGGCTCGGATGTACCCCCCAAATCTTTCAACATAGCCTGCGAATTCGCTGAAAAGGTTGTATTCACAGCTACATCGGACTTGAAAGTGTCGAGTTCCTGGTTGAGAGAAGAAACACGATGGTGCCTCGCCGGGTGGCTTTTGCTCGCATTGGAAGAATTCAGAACCTCCACGATACTGTGAGACACTTTATGACCACGGGTCACAGGTAATATGGCTGGCAATGCTGGGAAACTCGGGGTGACAGGTGAGGACACCATCTCGCCCCATTCATCATCATCATCTTCCTGAGCATGTGTGACATCATGAACCAATGTATCAGAGCGTACATCATTTGAGTGCGGTGGTTGAGGTTTGCTTGATGGAATTGCACCAGAAACAGACGTCATGACTGGAGAAATTCGGGCGAGACCAGGAAAGCTCGAAGCCACAGGGCTATTGCTCAAGATACTGCTCGTTACTGGCCCAGGAACAGTAGAAATGGGCTGCGTACTGCTCCAGCCGAATTGAGGACCAGGTCCGATTGCTGAAGCCGGTATCGTCTTCGTGGAACTAACAGAACTTGACTGCCTAGAATGGCCAAGGCTCTTCATGGATGCAGGAATAGAAGTCGAAGGTGACTGTAAAGCTGCAACTCTAGGCAAAGCTTCAGCAACTGGTGCTTGCCCTTGTTTACCCCAGCTGAACATGGATTCCAGCCTGCCACTACCAAGGCTTAATCCTCCTTGTATTCGATCCTCTTCCATCCATCTTGCCACAATTTTGAGTGTCTCTTCTCGGACCTTGGAATGTACCCAATCCATCCAAACGTAATTATCGTCACCCCCAGCATTGTATTTACGCATGGAGCCGTATCTAGATATCCGATACCATATCTTTCTTTGCTCTACAGTTGAGAACGAGTCCATAACCAGATTATCGATATCTAATTGTTCATATTCTGTAGAGTCCGTAGATTTTCCCGCAACAGGATAGAGCTGGTCGATGCAGGACATATCGATATCAAACTTGACTCGACCTTGTGGCTTGATAATTTCGTCTTGCTTAACACTGGCTTGGGATGGGGCCGTAGCCTTTGTTGGATGTTGTGCGTCTTCTCTTGGACTGATAATGCTCTCCGAACCCATATTACCGTTAGAGCTGCGATTGGCACTGACATAAGAGACCCCTTCTTCAAAATCACCAAATTCATTACCATTCTCTTCGACCGATGGACTTCTACTGGCCGAAGGATGTTCGGATCCATCCGAAGGCTGATCTCTGCTTCTATCGGTGCTCCCAGATTGAACTCGCTCAATAGCGAGTGCATCAAAATGGTGGACCAACTGTCTGACCTTCGACGAATCCTGAGTTTCAAGGGCGGGCCGTATTTCCTCTTCAACAGAAGTTCGGGGAGAGTCTGCTGGTGCTTCGTCATGACGGCTTCGGTCGGAGAGACATAATGACGGTCGCGACGAAACTGTTGCTTCCTTCTCGGAAGCTTCGGGCTGCCCAGTGGAGAACAGGTCTTCGGCAGTAGTACGGTGGTCTTCTACGGAAGTAGGCTCATCACTGAGAGCCTTGACTCCAACGTCGTGGGACAAAGTATCTTTGGGTGGATGCGACCTCTGGACTGAAGACTGAATTGACGATTCCTCTTGCAGAGAGTCCCGATCGTTTGTAACATCTTTTGCACCTCCATCGACTTCGGATGAATCTTGAACGATAATCTCTTCCAATTTATCCACGTGCTGTATCGAAGCTGGGAATTGATCATCTGCTGCGTACGTTTGGGGGCCAGTCCATGAATCGTCTAGGTCTTGCTTATTCCCAACTACAGATTCTTTCAGCTCAACTCGAGGATGTTCCACTGATCTATCATCTGTTGTAGTCCAGGGGGAGTCAATATCGCCCGCAATGGTGACTTTATGTCCTTGAGCGCCCAATCCATCGTTCGCTTGGAAGTCCCAGTCGTCATCGGTATTAGCTGCTGCCGACGGAGAAGTTTCCGGGAGACTCTCTTCAGGTTGTGTGGCCCAATCTCCAAAGCCCTCATCATCGTCCCATGGCGATTTCGTGGTTGAGTCAAATGGTACTGGCTTTGGCGGAACTATGGTTGGCTTAGGCTTCGCGGCATTCGTATCATCGCTGTTGACTGTCTTGTGCGCTGCCTCGTCTGCCCAGGGAGAGCCCCATGGATCGTCCATTGCGACTTCAATAAAGCAGCGGCTCTCATGGTGCCGTCAACATGTGAGCTGCTCGTTGCTCCTTTTTAACACCACAGATATGTCATGGATAATGAATGAGATTTGTTGCGTTGGTCGTCACAAAGTGGGAGGAGAGGAGGAGTATAGTTGGAGGCGACAGCTGGTTGAGCTTGAGGAGGAAGACGCGGTAACATGCGGACCGGGATAATCGGAATCCGGGGAAGTCTAATTATCCGATCTTCGCTGGGGTCCAGCACACCAAGATGTCGAGAACAGCGATAAAACAATTACTTTCTTTTCTTCAATGTGACTACACATATTGCCTCTATAGATGACCTTCGCTACGATTCTCGTCACCTTTGAACAATAACGGAGTATCACTATGTCTCTGGATCGGATTAAAAATATTGTCCTGGTAAGCTTCTGTGCCACTTGGGTGAGCGTCGCTGATGTCATGTAGGTCCTTTCAGGCAAAGGCGGGGTCGGCAAGTCGTCCATCACGACGCAGCTCGCCCTCTCTCTTTCTCTCGCTGGCCATTCCGTAGGCGTCCTCGATATCGACCTCACGGGCCCGTCTATACCTCGGCTCTTTGGAATCGAATCTTCAAAAGTTACACAGGCGCCGGGGGGTTGGATACCGGTTCCCGTCCATGCAGCCAACCCGGAGGCTGGCGTTGGGGAGCTTCGATGCATGAGCTTGGGCTTTCTGCTGAGGGAACGAGGGGATGCTGTTGTATGGCGAGGGCCGAAAAAGACAGCCATGGTCCGGCAATTCTTGAGCGACGTGCTCTGGGGAGACCTCGATTATCTACTCATCGATACCCCTCCTGGCACTTCGGATGAGCACATCAGCCTGGCGGAGACGCTGCTGAAGAATGCGGCACCCGGCCAAGTCAAAGGAGCCGTTGTGGTCACGACTCCGCAGGCCGTAGCTACGGCCGATGTCAAGAAAGAACTGAACTTCTGCATCAAGACCAGTATCAAGGTCATCGGCGTGGTGGAGAATATGAGTGGATTTGTGTGTCCGAATTGCTCGGAGTGTACGAACGTATTCAGTTCCGGTGGTGGACAAGTGATGGCTCAAGAGTTCGGCGTCAAGTTCTTAGGCAGCGTGCCTATCGACCCTCAGTTTGTGATGCTGGTTGAGGCTGGCCGTACACCATCTTACCCAGTTGGCACATCGATCAAGGGTCAGAGCATGGACAGCGAGGAAGCCAGAAGCTCCACAGGTGAGAGCAAGGACGCGGCACAGCTCGTCGAGAAGTATAAGAGTTGCTCCTTATGTCCCATATTCAGAGATATCACGGCGGATGTGATCAAAACTTGCGAAGGTGAAGCTTAACTTGGACCTATCAAATGGTGGTCCAAGGTGTTTCTGGGAAAATGGGAGTAGTGTAGCATAGCGAAGGCGTTAGGGGACGTGACATGGGAATCTTCAGGCGCGAATATAGATTACAAGATCGGGTTTCTCATTCCATCGAAATGAGCCTCAGCGTATATACCTCGGGATATCTTGTCATGATGGACGAACAGAATATAAACATCCCTACAAATTCCGATTTTATATTTTATGAATGTACTGTACCTGCTGGCCCTAGAGGGAGGTGGTCGTGCGTAATGAAGCTCTGCTGTCTGGGTTGTTGATGTTGTCGTTGATGTTGATGGCGATATTGATGTAGATGTAGACATGAGGGATTTATGCATGTTCGAAGCTCAAGGGGCCAAATACATAGCCCTGGTCGGCAATAATCTTAGAAAAACCCTCTAAAGAAGAAGAAGAATATAGGTAGATAATGAATTGATGATGAGTTGGTGATGAATTATTGATGGTGTATTGAAGGTTCTCTTCACCATAAACGCCGTCGCATGTCTCAAAACCCAAGGTCAGATACAGCTCACTCATACTTCAGACTGCGCTGCTGTTGACGATCGCTTGGCTATTTCTAAAGGTACCTAGGTATCTATTTTCACCTGTGAGGGACGGGAAACGGTTAAAAAGAAGGGAAGGGAAAACTCCGGGATAACCACCCCAAAAATTCATCTTGCCTCGCTCGCTCGCCCACCATCTTTCTCACCGCAGTCGACCGACAACAACGCCGATGTACCTCTAACCTCTATATTCCCTCTTCGATTAAAGTCTCAGCATTGCAGGCTCAGCGTCGAAGATCTCTCCATCTTGCGCAGTGAGTATCCCGTTCCTCTCCATGTCGCTTTTGCCATCCTTTACTGACCCATGACGTCCGTCTAGACCCTTTTTCCCGGTGCCCTCAAAACTCGAAAGTCTCGCACGACAGACCCGAATCATTGAAACTCGCGCGCGCGATATAAACAGACAACTCTGAATCTCGGATTATCCGATGAGCCTATATTCACTCTCTACTCTACAACAGCCCACAAATACCTCGCCGCAAACAGCTTGCTCGCGTGCTGTTTTGCAATAGTGCGACACAACTTTTTACCCCGCCAACGCCTACACTTTCTATGAGCACCAAGGACCTCCTGCGATTCCTCTCAAAGCCAGCGAAGTGAGTAAACAGCACCTTCTGCTCAGTTCCATATCCCTGGCGTGTGCTTTGGATGTTGCAGAGGCGCCGTTCCATTCCGTCGACCTGTTCGTGGGGCGAGCTTGCTTGTGACAGCATGAACTCGAAGAAGTCCTGCTGCTTCTTGGCTGTCCTTCGTGTAGAGATCAATCAATCGCAGTCTGGAGCCATTGCTAACGTGTTTTTTCAGGCCCAGATAACACCAGCCACGCCCTAGATCTCAAGCAGCATCGCTCTTCTCGCAGAAAACTTGTTCTGCTAGACCCGATACTTCACGACAGTATCGGACTAGAGAACGAGGCTCCCAACCACCCAAGATTTCCTCATCAAAGGACTTCTACATCCCCTTGTGCACCCGTCCTCCTTAACGTCTCTTTCCCGACGTTCTCATAAAATCCCGCTTGTTGCTGGCTCCGCCAGCACTTATCATCCTCCCACGGTTCGGTGGGCCTACTCTACTCAAGCGACACCGCAAGGTTCGTTTGGGCGGCAGATAGTGCTTCACAGTACTTGCCAAACGACACAAAACATCTAGAAATTTGAAGCAACACAGGAGTCCTTTGACTCAAGTCTTCTAGCGGAGATGATCGACTTTGCTGCCACACCCACCCATACATTCTCGCCATCAGAAGGTACACCACATCTGACGATCAATCATGAGGCTGCTGTTGATTTGGACTCCAGCAATGCCTTCGAAGGTATGAGGATCAATCTATGTTGCCAAAAAAAGAACCCTTGCTAATCTTCCCAGGTCCCGAGAAACTGTTAGAGGTTTGGTTTGCTCCGTCCTCGAACGAGCTTCCACCTGGAGCTGCCATAGATGGCTTGAAGGCTGTGTCGGCAGAATTATGGAAGGAGATGTTGGATGTCGTCAATTGCAAGGTTCTGTCCATCGTTGAATCCGAGCATGTGGACGCCTATCTCCTCTCTGAGTCGAGCATGTTCGTCTTCAGCCACAAGCTCATCCTGAAGACATGTGGCACAACTACTCTGCTTTGGGGCCTTCCGCATATCTTGGAGATCGCTGCCGCCAAGGCAGGGTTTCCTCATATCGAAAGAAGTAATGTGAAGAGCATGTCCACGGCGGCCACACCATATCGGGTCTTTTACAGCCGCAAGAACTTCCTGTTCCCCGACAGACAACGCGGTCCACACCGTAGCTGGAAAGACGAGGTCAACTATCTCGATAAGATGTTCTGGGGAGGAAGTGCGTATATGGTTGGGAAGATGAATGGAGATCATTGGTATCTGTATCTGACCAGTCCAAACATGGACACCACTCCAAAGATGCCTGACCACGAGCGACCAACGGAAACGAAGCTTTTGAACTTTCCAGCTGAAGCTGCTTCCTTCCGTGAAGACGCGTGTGGCAATGACGACGAGACTTTGGAGGTGCTCATGACCGACCTTGACCCTGAGAATGCGAAGCAGTTCTATCTTAAGAATGCGAGTGCGGTAGCAGAAAACCGATTTTTCCAGAAGGCAAACGAGGCGCGTCAAGCCACATCCAGCAATATAATGGAGATTACCAATATCCAGAATATGAGCCAGAGCGTCTCTACTCTCGAGAGCGATGAGACGAACGATGTCTTCAGCAACACGTCATCTGACAAGAATGGGACCTTGACGCCAGACGACGACGTTTCGATCCCCGAAGAGCTCACCACTGAGGGACATGCTCTCGGGACGGTGGTTGCGGAGGAATGCGGCTTGTCCGACGTCTACCCAACATCCCGCTACCCCGATGCTCGTGTCGATGCGTACCTCTTCACGCCCTGCGGATTCTCCGCCAATGGCGTCATCCCCGCCCCAGACAAGGCCGGCGCTGCGACTCATTACTTCACGGTCCACGTCACTCCGGAGCCGCAATGCTCATACGCATCATTCGAGACGAATGTTCCCGGGCAGCAGAGCGGACGCGAGACGGCGGAGGTCATCGAGCACGTCGTCGACATCTTCAAGCCTGGACGCTTCAGCGTCACGTTGTTCGAGGCGAAGGCGGCGGAGGAGGAGACTGGTCTTAGCGCCCTCGGCGATGCCATTGTGGAGGCCAACTTCAGACCCAGCGGCCGTGTGCGTCGGGGACGGATGGAGTCGCTCAAGGGCTACAGACGCGTGGAGCGGATTGTGCACGAGTTGGATGGATACGATCTCGTCTTCCGCTACTACGAGCGCAATGATTGGAAAGGGGGAGCGCCCGTTGTGGGGGAGCTGATGTGATTTGGCGATGACTTGGTTGTTTTCATTTATGAGGGCGGTTGGTTCATACTGCTCGCCCCTCCTCGTCGACTGTGACGTTGATGATTTGCGTTCTTTGGCCTTGATTACTGCGTGGTTGTGCATTACAGATCTAGCTAGCGTCGAGTCTAGTCATTCAATTGGACGTTAATGTTACCCATGAGCGAAGAGATTTCATGTTCGTGTCGGCCGTTCAATATTATGGACTCCGCCACGGCCGCCGTCGTCGCGACCCTATCCCCCTCTGGCCGGCGACGGAGGGCCACGACGAGACGTGGCATAGCATAGCATAGCATGATTTAATAGTCCCCAAATCCATCATCCCGTCTAGAGAAGGAACGAACCCGATCGTGGGACTGATATCGTCTCCACGCGACAAGTGCGGCTCTTTGAGGTTCTACACACGTAGGCATTGAGAAGCAGAATAATATGTTCATGATAAAGGAGGGAGCCTCGACAGAAAGTCGGCATGGGCAGTCATATTCCATTAATATTGCATGTATGAATGGATATGAATGGACGAATGCTGCGCACGTTCCCGTGCCTCAGCTGTGGTCGTCGCCAACGGGGCCAGAGACAGATAGACGGGATAAATCGCGGCCGCGAAGTATACTGCACCGCCAGCTCCTGGCTGCTGGCTTCTGCCTCCTGTCGGAGCAGCAGAAAAGCTGAGCACCAACCCTGCGAGGCATGATGTATCGACGGACCACGGCGATGGTCGCGGGCAGCCATCGCCATCACCAGCGTGGCTCTGTCACATGTTGGGTTTGGGGACGTGATTTCGGCCGTGGAGGGAGAGAGGTCGTGATGTGATGTGATATGATGGTGATGGCCCGTCGAGGGCCGCATGAGTGAGTGGTGTTGGTTGATGCGTCCCTGTGTGGATGGCTGGAGGGACAGAGCTTGCGGCGGCTGACATGTTCTATACATACATACCATACCATTCCACTTCGTGTGTCTCTAGAGACCGTCTTACATAAAGGAGAGGAGTGCTTCTGGTGCGGAGACAGAGGCGACAGAGACGGGACGGGAAGGCCGTGATGCGAGGGGGTTTTCGCGTTCTCGCATGGCGTCGCGATGAATCCCCCCTTTTTTTCGCGTCATGCCTCAGAAGTGAGGGTAGCCGCCCATCATCATCATCATCATCGAGGCTCTGGCTACGCTCGAGGCTCGAGGCTCGAGAGTGTAGATTGAAGATGTCTCGGCGACTTCGAGAGCGGGCATAAACTGCAGTCTGTCTGGCCGAGATGCCTCTTGCGCAGTTTCATCGCGTGGAGGATGGCTGTTCTATATATGTTCCATGGTCGCGAGGTATGTATGTATAGGCATGTATGTATAGGTATGTAGTTGTGCATATCTAGATACGTATCACCTACCTATAATATGGCATGGAATATCGCGATGGCGGCCGACGGGGAGAGTAAGTGGGCTTGAGCGTGAGTGTGAGTATGAGTGTACGAGGGTTTACATTAGGTAGATAGTACATAGGTGCATACTATTTTTAGGTAGAATCAGTACATAATACATGGTACATAGTACATAGATAGTACATAAAACACCATCCATCGCGTCGCCAACGCGTCTGTTCCTCCTGCGTCGGCTAATCCCAAAATGGCCATGACCAGATGCAGTGAGACGCAGCCGCGAGAGATTAATCATCAACCATTGGCCTTGACGCGTCGACACGACAAGCTGCGGCCCGGACTAATGCTGCAGCCAGACGCCGAGTATCACGTCTCTGTCTCAATCTTGCTTCTGTCTCAAGCAAGGATGGGAAGCGACACGAGAATCCACACGAGAGGAATCTCGCATACTGTACTGTAATACTCCCTTCTCCCTTCGCCCTTCGCCCTTCTGTCTCGAGCTTGTGAAGCCTGCAATATTACTATTACTGCTCTTCTTCCTCTTCTTCCTCTTCTTTCTCTTCTTCCTCTTCATCAATTCCAGCTCAGCATCTTTCAATCGTACTCACGACATCATGACCACGCTCCTTCCATCCGCCGCTGCCCGCCAGCCCTTCGCTCCCCTGAATAGCTCTCGTCTGCAGAATCTCACGAGTCTTAAGAACCGCCAAAATGGTAATTGACTCTTGCTCCTAACATCCATCCCATCTCCCTCCAACCCGCCGCGTCTACAAACAATACAATGGCCAAAGAACTGACCGTCCTCCAAGCTGTCCCCCAATCTCTCACGTCACCCACGAAGCGTAAGGCTGAGATCTACGACGATGATGTTGACGCCGAGAATATCGACCCGTCCTTCTTTTCCAAGCGCTCCAAGGGCGAGAACACGTCCATTGCAAAACCATCCAACTTCATCCTCACGAAGGCCCCCGCCTCTCCTTCACCATTCACGCCAATCTCCCCACAGATCCACCTGACACGCCCGACTCTGACCCCGAAGTCCCCAGCCAAGATCATCACAACGTCAAACTCGATGCTCTCGGCTCCAGCCGGTCGTTCTCCAAGCAGAAAGCGCATTGGACTCCTCCACCGTCGCAAGACCGCCTCCCCATTCACGCGCGTTGATCCCCCAAACTTCTCATCTGCCGCCTCTTCGCTGCCTTTCTCCCTCGGCGCGGCTCTCAGCGGCACGACACCCCTCTCCCGCCCCGCCGCTGTCCCCTCTCCATTGTCGATACCTCAGCCGACACATAAGCCCAGCTGGGACTTCGAGATCCACGAGGACACCCCCGAGGAGACTCTGACGAACCTGATGGAGCACGGCACATGTACGTTGGACATTAGCAGCGACGAGGAGACCGAGGCAAGAAGAAGGGCTGAGGGCAGGGGGAAGGAGAACGTGCCGCCGATGGACCATGAATCGTTCGCTCAAGCACAGGCACCACCACAAGGCGTCGAGACAAGCAAGGCCCGCTCGGGTCGGAGGCGAAGGGACGAGGACGAGATCGAAGTCGACCGCAAGGTGCTCGGCGAGGTGCCGATCGCGGACCTCTACACTGGCGACGGCGTCGTCGTCGTCGAGGAAGACGAGCCTGTTGTCATCGCCGAAGAGGCACCGCCGGCTGCGTCTGCGTTCGATTTCAGCATGGAAGCGCCGCTGTCGGATCGCAAGGGCAAGGCGAAGGCGGTGGAGATCCTCGACATCGACGAGCTGATGAAGAAGTCGGAGGCGCTGGCGCCGGAAAAGGCTGCACTGCTGCAGCCGATCGAGAGGGCCGAGGAGGGGTGGGAGGTGTGGGAGAGTGGGAGCGCTAAGGGGGATGAGTAGGTGGTGGGAGTTGGAGACGTCCAGGTGTTTTGTCGGATTCGTGATTAGGGATATACCATATGGCGTCGTGTAGGTCTGGTTTGTGCGGGTACATGAGGATTGGATTGCTCAGTCTGTTAGTTTTCAATTTATCTTGCTTATGCATATAGCGTTGTGTAGGTCTGATTTATGCTGGTACAGGTGGATTGGATTTCTCAGTCTGTTCTTTTCGATTTATCTTGCTTATGCATATAGCGTTGTGTAGGTCTGATTTCTGCGGGTACATGAGGATTGGATTGCTCAGTCTATTTGTTTTCAATTTATCTTGAGTATAATAGTAAATTCCCTGCTTACAGCATGATTCATGTGGATATTTAGTGTGAACAGAACATTTTCCTGAAACAGAGTTTGGAAGTAGCTTCGCCTTCCCACAACAGAGTTCGCCTTCCCAAAACAAAGTTTACCTATACCAGCACGCCCACACGTACCAGTTCAGACAGCAATTTAGATCGTCAGTTATCAGTTTATACCACAATCTACTTCTATTAAAATGGATTCACCCTCGAAGCGGAAACGAGCTTGAAGCTCTGACATGGAAGACGGACAAGAACAACGACTGAAGTGTACACGTCCCACCACGAGGGGCACACACATATTAGTGGTGCGCCAGCAATTATGGAATACTCAGAGCAAGAGAAGACCTATTACTACTATGGTCTGGTTCGGGACTCCACACCTCGCCTTATTGCGCGAAGCTCCAGAGATCCGTTCAGGTACCAGACTCACGATTTTACCCAAGGTTGGCCTAGCAAAACTCCAGCTCCAGAGCACAAAGGTATATCTACTATCGGGCCACACCGCATTGTCGAAATCTACGATGAGAAGTTAAGGTCCAAGGTACTCGATATTCTTCAAGAGATCAACTGGCAATGCATCGACATTGTGAGGATTGGATATCCCGACGAAGGAGCTGGGAAGCCGATCATCCTCGTGACGGGAGAAGAAGCCGATATCGACCCATCGCAAGCGCAAAAAGCCGTTGACGAAATTCATTTGCTGATGGTCGAAAATGATCTGTCCGACGTTCATGCGGAGTTTAAGACGGGTCATTATGGCGATTTGCACTATTATTCTGGTGGTCTTAACATTTTCCCTACTGCTCTCAATGTTACGCCATTGTTAGGTGCCGGAATTGGGAATGAAGGGGCAATGTCAGCCACTGGATCCATTTGTCTATATCTGACAATTCGGGGTCTGCCTTATGCCCTGACATGTCGTCATGTCGTGTGGGCTGGTGCTTCTTGTCCTGGTATGTATATTCTCTGCATTTTAGTTTAAGAAACGAATTAACAAGATACTAGTTGAAAGGGGTGCATCGTACTCTGCAATCCCTGGCGAAGAGTCTGTCGTGATTACGCAGCCATCAAATAAAGATTTCAACGGACTCAAAACTATTAACGCATACATTATAAAGGAGATAGAAATAACTCAACACAGAACAGAACGCATGGCAGCTACGATGGCTGAAAAGGCAGTTCTCGACACCTTTTCCTTGCCTTTTGGAACATTGCACTACGCCTCGGCTGATGGTAGAAACCCCACCAGGGGATGCCATTAAGACTTTGCATTAGTTCAATTATCAGCAACACGCTTTCCAGTGCCGCCTCCTAATGTTGTAAGTCTTTATTGTTTATCGCCCACCGGCTGCTGAAATGTAAGCTAATATGTTCAGTTTCCGCCAATCTTCGACGCTTTCCTTGACAGGGAACGACATATAATCCAGGGCTCAGATATCGAGTGGGGATATATCAATGGAGAAGCCTTCCAGCAGAACTTGACCCGCTCTCAGATGCTTACAGTTAACGATATCCGCCATCGTATGAACGTCTCTGATAACGAGGACCACCGTGGCTACGAGTGCTTCCGTGTACTCAAGCATGGGCGCAGCAGTGGCTGGACTGCTGGAACTCTGAACCAGCTCGATTCTAACTGCAGGCGTGCTGGAAAGGAAAAGCAGCCATTTGTCACCAGGGAACTTTGCGTGGTGAATGTCATATCCGGCAGTGCAAAGTTGAATGCGTTTTCGTACGGTGGAGACTCGGGCTCCTGTGTCATTGATCTTGACGGACGCGTTATTGGCATGTTGCACGGAGGTAACCTGCATGCGGAAGACTCTTGCGCCGAGATCACATACGTGACTCCAATGGAGTTCGTTTTGAAGGGTATCGAAGAAGATCTGAATTTGGGCCCGGATGAGATTGTGTTCTAGGAAGAGAGAGTTTTTGTTTTGTCCTTCTCATTTTTGTTTGGAGGGATTAGGATTAATATTTGTGGTGCTGATGGCTGTCTCTATAAGAGTATGAGGATTCCATAGAGACGATGCTCGTTACATGATGGTTACATGAGGGTAGTTTACGGTAGCCAGAATCAATAAAGCTTGATGGAGAAGCGCTTCTCACGTCCCAGTAGCTCGTGGCCTGTGCTGTTGGCAGTTGCCCATCTGCTCCCCACTCGACCAAGGATGACCGGTCCCGAGAACAAACTGACAGTAGCGCTTGGCCCAAGGAGTCGATATCAGCCCGCTGCAAACCATCAAATGTCGGCTCGGCCCTCTGGTGTCATTGCCGCTGAGCATGGGAGACAACGACACATCCACCGTGTATGCTGCAGAGCTACAAGGCATCAGGCTCGCTCGCGCTGCTCATAGCAAGAGAGGACCAAGTAAAGGCAGCAAACAAAGTTTGGACGATCAAGACAAAAGTGCCTACGTCTGGTCCTAGCATCATATATTTATTTTTTGTTTTTCGTAATCTGTATACCATTCCCATCATAAAGTGCATCCCCCCGCAAGGAATCTCTTTCAAGTCTTTAAATAGTCGTGGTTTGCGAAATGCCAGCAGCGACTATTCAAGATCTTCAGATATAATTATAGGAATTATAAGAGGCACTATTAGGCCCTCAACTCTGCAATAGACAAACCATAGCCAAAATATAGAGACGACAAAGCAAGAATGTATCTATAAAGAGAAGTACTTTAGTCAAGAAGACATAGGAGTATGGGAAACTATATGGCGCCGATATGGTTTTAAACATCTATTAGAATGGGCGATATTCCATTTCCACCTATTGATCTTTTAACAAGCCCTATTTTCCAGCATCTATGAAAGAAATTCCAAGTTCACTCCTAGGCGTTAATGGAATTGTACTAAATATGAGCGAGATACTTGTTGAAACTGAATCAAATTCAATGTGATAAAAGCGTTTGATTGATAACACTATCTAACCCATGGAGCTCTATTCTGTATGCAAAACAGGGCGTTTGAAAAGAGTGTGTTTGCATGAGGGGTAATCCCTCCCGTGAGCCATTTTATCACGGGATCTCCAAACTGAGAATCCAAACGGAGGATTCTCAGGGTCAACCGGGTGCCCGGTGGCACCCACCCTTTTCAACAATACTTTCATATCCGATCTCTAATAACATGTTACCACACGATATTATTGCGAAATCTTAACGTAACAAACTAGAAAATCTAGAACTTGGGACTAAGGAGAAAGAAAAGGCAGATGAGCAATATTGTATATTAAACTGTTTAGCAGAGAGCTTATAGATGGAGATCAGTAATATAATTATTTCTAGTATCATTCGGCAGGTTGCTACTCATTCGCCTCTACATCCACGTTCTAATACATTTTAATCATTAGAATGTGCGCCTCGATAACCAGGTTTCACTAGAGCGCCTACCTCAGAGTTCACTCAATTCAGTTGCAGATGGCGATCAGGTTCTCAAATGTAAAGATGAGATCGAAGCTCTAGAAAAGATCTTGCGGCTTTCTAGGATGCTGAGGAAGCGCAGAGTTCGAAAGATGATCCTAACTTATTGGCGAGAGAGATTTCGCAAATGAGCGCGATGTGAGACGGGATGACTGATACGGCCTCGTTATTTGCAGTTGAGGCAGCAGAACCACCAGGTTTTGCAAGAGAAAATTCAATTATGGTATTACTTAGCTCCTCGAAATTGACATCATCTCCAATAGAAGTTTCTAGATGCCTCTGCTAATCAAATATATCCATTTCGTCATTCCCATCTCACGATCTCCACTGTCCTCCAGCTTTCAGCCACCTCTCCCCCTTGCCTTCCTCCTCGCCCACCAAACTACTATGTAGTTCCATCTTGTTTTGCCTCGTCGTTTCTCCCCTCCTCATTTTTCTCATTCCTCCTCCACTCCTCAACCGACGTCCAAATCTTCGTGTCATCAAGCATTGGCCGATGGTTATAATAGTACGTCCGATGATTGATCTCGCACAAGTTGATGCCCAAGTCGAGATTCGAGGCATGCAAGCTGCAATAGGGATGTTTGCACAGCACACATGTCTTCGAGGGCGTGAGCTGTTCGTAGTGCGGCCTGCGAACGCGGATTTGAGCGCAGACACGACAGCCTAAATCCGATCCTGGTGTTTCTTGCGCGGCTGAGGAATCCATGTTGTTACTTGTGGGCGAGGATGATAAACCAGAGCGGCATGATAGATGTGCACTCCCAGTCGACACAGAAATAATTAGGTATGTCACATGCGTGCTTGAGTGTAACTTTTCGGAGCTCCAAAGAAGGCCTGCGTGGAATCGACGACGGTAACGAGGAGAACGCGAAATACCTAGATTTTTAACCTGCGCCCCTTCGAAACCTCCATCGTGTTTCCAAGGCAGCGGTCCGTATTAAGACAGCTTGTGCATGAAGAACCGTTAGTGCTATTTGGAGCAGTGGGGTTAGAAATCATGCATGGGAATTATGCGACTCTACTCAGCCATCAGAAGAGCAGAGTTACATTATCGACTTCCAAGAACCGTTTGCGCAGCTGATGCTAAATGGCGGGATCTACCAGCCTGTAAAATCAAATTTAACATGGGTCAATCAATGTATGCAGAGGCTCCAATAAAGCAAGCTCCAACGAGACCATCTGCTCAGAGCTCCACATCACCCCAGTATGGCATTTCCTATATCGAAAAGTTGTCGCCAAACGATTTCGCTCGCAGCCAGACACAAGGGACTTGTACAGTTCAGTTGGACGACGTCTGATTCTTGAATCCTATGTTTCCCAGATTACGATGAAAGATGTGAATTCCTACGAAGCAGAATGTTGGCCTGGCAACAGTTGGACGCAGGGGTCTTCCGGTTTATACGATAATAAATCGCGACGACCTAGATGCTTCTGAATCCTGCTGATATGAATGTGTATATTACTGGTGGAAGCATTTCCTCGATTATAGACTTTATACATGCCCTGTGATTCTCGTCTCCACATGTTCCCCCGCATCATGCATGCATGGCCGTTCACGCATCCCTGTTATGGCGTGGCGGGGGGCGTACTGTCGGCGGTAATCTGGAGCGCAGAGTGGGGTCAGGTAACCCCGCTCTATGGAGAAGTTGGGGAACTGTGCAGAAGCCGCAAAGCTGGCGACATCGTCAGGATGAGAAAAAGTCAATATGCAGTCTAGCTTCCTGGATTGCGAAATTAATCCGCGTGAAAGACGCCGAGAACGTCCTTCTAGTCGCATGGAAATGGAGGGATAGCATGGTCAGCATGGCGGAATACATGGAGGAATACGCTTGCAAGGTCCTAAGGTCCCAAGGTCCCATTGAGGGTTGATCGTTGCGGATCTGATGTGCTCATATGGCTGCATAATGACTGCTGACTTGTTTACCCCTTACCCCTCCCACACGTGACACATTTCCCCTCCGACACATTCACCCTTTGACGCTTGCTGATCTGGAGTTGAGGTGGAGTTTCCAGATGCTAGGCAAAGACTTCGGCGCATGATTGGCATGTCTGTTTGGCACCGACCATCCTGATCGTTGCATCCTGATCGGCGGCAGAACAGATGCAAGGGAGAGCTGACTGCGCACATCGTACGGTAATTATTATTTTAATTATTATTTGGGTCACTGGGTGGTAGTACAGTAAGCACTTGCCTTCCGACTTATTCTCGGCTTCGTGCTTTCAGTCAGAGTGAAGGCGGCAACTGAGTGGCAGATGAGAGAGACGGCTACTCCGTATAGTAATTGTTGTATTCTCCGCCAGAACATCATCCACCGGCATTCTCCGCCACGGTCTCAACTGCCGACCGATCTTCTTTTCACTTTTTCCAGAACTGTTTGCTCGCCTTGTCCGCTCTTACAGGAGGCTTAGTGAATGAGTTCTGGTTGCTGTGGATCTAAACTCAGGCGTTGATCGTTGATTCCTTCCTAGTAGTTGCTAGGATCGAATCCCCCACTGCAGCTTCCCTTGCAGTTAGCTAGTCAGGTCTCTTCTCTCCCTCGCACCCAGCATGTATTATATCAGAATCCTGGGATCTCTTTCTTTCTCCCCAGTATTATGATGGCAGTCCATTTGAGGGCGAATACTTAAGGTCCTGCTACTCCCCCTTCGTTTTGCTCTTTATCCCGTCTTCTTCGGAATCATCTGACCTTATCTTCTCATATTCCATTTTGATCACTGTCATCAACTCATCATGGGTGCTGGAGGAAACCCCCTCAACATTTTCAAGCTCAACCGCGGCGATGACCCGCCTGAGGTTCTCAACTGGAGACTCTGGCTTGCTGTCTTCTCCTTCGGTATCATGGGCGCTGCCCGTGGTATTGATGAGGGCTTGATCAGTGGTACCCTCGACTCTGCCAATTTCAGGAACCTTCTCAACCTTCCCCCAACCACGAGCCTCGAGTATGCCAACGTCAAGGCCAACATCTCTTCCATGGTCCAGATTGGAAGTGTTGCTGGCGCTGGATTGTAAGTTTAATAGCATTGAGTCATGAGTGTGACAACTCTAACTAATCCACAGGGCTTTCATTCTTTGCGATCGCATAGGCCGTCTCTGGGCTACTCGTCAACTTTGTGCTCTCTGGATCCTCGGTATCGTCATCTTTATGTGCAACGGCGGAAGCCTTAGCATGGTCTACGCTGGCCGCTTCATTGCTGGTCTCGGTATTGGTCAAACCACTGTCGTCGCTCCTGTCTATCTCTCCGAAATTGCGCCAAAGTCTGTTCGTGGTCTCTGCACAACCGCCTTCTCTGGAGCTGTTTACCTTGGCATCATGCTTGCATACTTCTCCTCATGGGGAGCATCCATCCACATCTCCGATTCCACCACTACAAGATGGGTATGTTGATCTATCGACCCTTTCAAAGACATCAACTGACAGAAGTAGCTCGTTCCATCCTCCCTCCACATCATGTTCGCCGGTCTCATTGCTATACTCTCATTCTTCAACTACGAATCTCCGCGATACCTGGTCAAACGTGGCAAGGATGAGCTCGCGACCATCAACTTGGCTCGTGTTCGCAACCTCGCAGTTGACCACCCCGTCATCGTCAAGGAGATCTCAGACATTCAGGCACAACTTCAGGAGGAAGAAGAGGCAACCCTCGGCCAAGGCTGGGTTGGTGTTCTCAAGGAGATGTTCCTCATGCCCAACAACTTCTACCGTATCTACCTTGGTTTCGCCTCGCAACTCCTCGCCCAGTGGTCCGGAGCGCAATCCATCACAGTCTATGCGCCAGATTTCTTCAAACTCCTCGGTGTCGACGGCCAGAGTGAGAAGCTCCTCGCGACTTGCATCTTCGGTGTTGTCAAGTTCGTTGCAGCCATCATCTGTGCTTTCTTCTTGGTCGATGTCATCGGCCGTAAGCGCTCCCTTGGTATTGGTATTGCTCTCCAGGCCATTGCGATGGGTTACATTGCCATCTTCCTCACCATCGTTGGCACTCCATCTGCATCATCCTTCACTGCATCCCAAAAGGCAGCGTCAACCGGTGCCATCGTCATGATCTACGTTTCCGGTATCGGATGGGCCATGGGATGGAATTCGATCCAGTACCTCATGAACGCTGAAATCTACCCTCTCCGTATCCGTGCCGTCTCCTCATCCTTCATCATGATGGTTCATTTCGCCAACCAATACGGTTCCAACCGCGCCGTCCCAGTCATGCTCCAGCCCCAAAAACAAGGCGGTACCATGGGTCCGGCGCCTTCTTTCTGGTTCTTCACAATCCTCACTATCGTCGGTGGAGCTTGGGCCTGGTTCTTCATCCCAGAGACAGCAGGGCGATCACTCGAGGGCATGGATCGGCTGTTCACCCTCAAATGGTACCAGATTGGACGAAAAGGCGAGAAGGAGGCCGATGTCTTGCAGCATGTTCATGACGAGAAGATGGAGCAGTTGGAGTATGGTGCTGCTACGCAGGTTGAGAGAGTGGAGCTGAAGGTCTGAGGGAATACCATTGCTATGAATATGAAAACGAGGAGATGAATTATTTGATGAGTCGTGCATATGTAGTTAATATACATCATGGCCGTTCTGACAAGCTTTTCGTTGACTTGATTCAATAATTCGTGAATGCAATTAAAAGAGCTGAGAATACTTCCAGTAGAGAGAGTTTCATACCGTCAATAAATGACTCGTCCATGAAGAAATCCATATCATTCAAGATAGTAAAAAACATGACCGTGAACTCATGCCATGAAGGCAACAAAGCCATAGTACGACGTAGCGCCAGATTATGTTTTTTTGTGATTATTTGCAAAGACCAGCCCTGTCGCCATCCAGCCTCGACATTCTTTTCCTCCTCACTCCTTCCCCACGAAAACAGGCGGCCGACGCAGAGAAGGTAGTCGAAGCAGAGTTGGTGCGCAAGGATCGAAGGAATATGCCCCTGTACAGGTCCTGAGCCCCGTATGGGCTGTCAAGAAACTTGATCGAAGGGAACTCAGAAATCCCTTGCCATTGGCATGCTCTGGATGGGGAAAGTCGAGGTGGGCGTTGAACCGTCGTCTCCATGGAATTCTCATATTCCACGGAGGCCGCCGTCCCCACCGAAAATATCAATTCCTTCCAACAACGAGAGCAGCCGGGATTGGATGTGCACAGACGGTTGAAATTAGATTAGAAAGATTGGACGGAGCAGTTCTGGACAGAGCAGGAGTTAAGTTGGACGAGATTTTCTGCAAAGAACGAATCAGATGGAGAAACTTTTGCATTTCTTTACTATCTTACAGCCGTCCCGTAGCACCGAGCTTGATAGTCTCCTTATTGACATCCCATTGACGTTGCCTGTGGTCCCAATCCCTTCTCAAAACCGTTCTAATTGATAGGTCCATTTTCCTATCATTCCTTGCCTCTCTTTCACATGGCTTGCAAGACCTTCTTCCGAACAACTCCAAAAAAAAAAGCCTATGGTTTCCCCGTATATAGCCTGCCCGCCCCGTAAATATGCCTCCCACACTCTCTTTAGGCGCCTCTCTTCCCGCCTCATTTGAAAGGCTGCATCTTGCAAGTGCTTCAACCCGAGAAACGAGCCCTTCACCAATGCATTCGTGGCATAGATCACTTGGTGATAGTGGTAAAGGAGCTGCCGCAAGTGGGCGATCGCTGCCTTGAGCAGAGCCTCATTGGCCGTAAGTGCTCGTGGGGATGATTGGTGATGTTTTCGTAAAGAGGTACTTATTCTGGCGAAGTTCCCTTACGGATACAACTCAAATTCATGTTTTGCAAAACCTCACAAAATCGGCCATCCAATTTACACTGAAGAAGAAATCTTTAAGGTGTTCTAACGAATATAATCACCTTCTACTTGGCATTTTTCTTTTATTTCCTACTTTAATTCAACCTACTTTAGCAAGATTTGCTCTACATTTATTGCATTTATTGTAAACATCATCTATTGTAGGGAACTCTTGTTTCTAGAGGGCAAATTCGCAATAATAGTTAAAATGGCAGTTGCTGCATGTATAATGTTACACATCTTAGATAGGGGAAAATGTACTAGTACAGATAGTAAGGGAGGGCATCTAAACGTGGCATATCATGAATATAATGTACTAAGTCCGCCTATACTAAAACTAGGATAGAGTTCAACTTATATAGTTTTACCAGACGCTCTGCAACGCAAGGGGCACGTCTCACCTGTTTTCCTACCCGTTGATGATTCCATAGGAGGGGAGAAGAAGAAGAAGAAGCAGTCAAGGAGATCGTGGCCAAGATGCGGAGGGCACATTATTGGTTGTTGAACATTGGGGGAGCTCCAGAATCATCTGTAAACCAGAAATATTGTCCAAGTCATGCTGTCAATGCGTCGCTAGGAGAGTCAAATTCTCCGCAACGTAGGTCTTGGAGGATGTCGAGGCACTCTCTATGCACTGTGCTAGCATTGGCCCATCTGTGATTGTGTCTAGGCATTTTAGATACCTGGCTCCCAAGAAAGATCTGGGCAGAGTTATTATAAAATGCTGGCTAAATTTCAACGCATTTTTTAACAGGAGGACCACTGGGGTTTATGATCACTTTCGCCCAGCGCTATACCGCTCTACTGCGACAACTTAGCCCACCCGAAAAAGAAATATCTAGGCCTCCGGTTTACCGCAAGCACGCAAAGAAAGAACAACCATGTAACTCCTAGTGTCATATCGTGAAAACTCCTCATCAGTGTAGTTCGTTTCGATGTCGGAGTGGGAGATCGATTCAGCGGTAACGATAGGCGCCGCGGTAGTATTGTGAGTAATAGGAGTCGTGCTATCGTAGATGTGAGATCAGTCATATGCAAAGCCGAGAGAATGCCAAACACCATTGCTATTCCATACCATCTTTAGGATTTCAAGACTTGGTCAGCCCTAGATTGTCGAACAAATAGAGGAGATTGTCAAAGCGGTATGGTTTGTTGGAGATATGGGGGCTCGCGGCCGCAGTAAGCTCCTCATAAGCATCCTCGAATCCCGAGATGTCGTCTGCAAAGCGCTCACTACGGTGCCTCCGGACATACTCCTCGCAAGACCTCAGCCATCCGTCTAGCAATGCAAGAAAAAGACTCAAGTGCCCATTGTCGCAGCGCGAATAAGCAACATCTCGCGTGTTCCGAATAAGATGGTTGTTAATGATTGAATTTACGGCGTCTAGAGGAGCGACAGCATTGGCCAGGGCGTGAAGTTTGTTCTGGGCTTCAATAGCTTGAGGGTATGCAGAGATTTTTATGCCGAGGAGAACCAGTTTTTCAACAGCTGCCTCTATCTCTTGATACCATGCGGGCATCCCTTGCGTGTGGAGTCTTTGGAGGGGATCACGGATTGTAAGGATGATCCGTTCGCTCTTGATAGGGAGAGCTGGTGCTAAGGAAGGGTCCTGGTGTAAAGAAGGCATAATGAGTTGTTCGCCGCGAAGAACGTAGAGAATGATGGAAAGTTATTATCGTACCAAGAATTTCAAACCGAACATTGAGACTTGGAGAGCGAGCTTTATTATTTATACGTTGTTATTGATCGTATGGGTTATCACGTGCCATTGTCTTGTCGTGTAATCTTCCGCTCGTATATGTACACTGTCGAGAGAAGCTACGCCAAGAATCACGTGACCTAATGTATATAGGAAGTATATATAGGAAGTATATATAAGAAGTATATATAGAAGAGCGCGAAGAGGCAATACGGTCTTCACACCGTCGGTCTGCTCACCTGTGGATATTTTAGAGTCTATTTCTTGTGGCTAATCGGTCTTCCAAGATGTCAAAAAGGAAATCCCCGTCCATCACGTGATCGTTTTCTTCCGGCGACGCCGTGGCTTGTCTCCAATTCTTGTCTCCAATTCTTCACCGCACGAGCATCTGTACGGAACAGTTAAAGAAGCTATTTTGTGCCACAAGCCGTCATTGAAATGTTACATATTCCAGGAACAAGGCACTCGTGCCCTTCGTGGCTGGCCGTGGCGTTTCGGGCCGTTGAATGGGGATGTCCTTGGAAGTCCGCTGGACCCTCCAAGGCATTCTGTACCATCAACACCAGCAAAACCCCTCGGACTCCTATAATTCAAATCACAGGACCGCTGGCTATCTAGTTCAACTTCAGATGACGATTGTGGTACTACTCCTATCGTATCGATGCCTTCGGCCTTCGGTCCGTTTCACTGCGTCTGCCAAAGTCCATTTGGTCCGGGATCTCCATGTTGTGTCCTGACATGTGAACGGTCAAGCTGATGGGATGGAGGCCGGTGGATTACTGTTACTCTTTGTCAACCCGCTGCTATTTGGGAATCGTGAGCTGATTTCTTGGCCGCCAGCTTTGCCCGTTGTGACTCGATTGAGCTCGAGAGCTCCCATCGCCGGCATTGTGGCGTTCCATGACGAGAAAGTGACAAGAACGAGGCCGCCAGAGCTCCTCAAGGCATCTTTGGATCTGATGGTCTACCACGAACATACAGGCCTGGGTCAGCGCTCGGCGACCGATGGGGTAGATGCGCTGAATGGGAAAATGAATGGGATGGAAGTATGGCCAAGGCGGACGATGAGTTCCCTCTTCTCCTTATAAGTCTGGAAGCACCTCCCAGCCCTGCCTTCCACACTATCCGCACCGTCCTCCAACCAATGTTCAAGATGTCGGAGAAGATGTCCTTTCTCCTCTTTGGAGATCAGTCTCTCGACACACAGGGATTCCTTGCAGACTTTTGCCGCAAAGGCAATCCAAGCGTGCTTTCATGTGCCTTCATTGATCGTGTTGCTTCTGCTCTTCAGGATGAGATTGCACGTCTCCCTGCCCTGGAACGTCTCCGCATACCACCTTTCACCACTCTCCACGAACTCAATCAGAGATATCATACAAAAGATATCAGACATTCAGCAATAGATAGTGCTCTTCTTGTCACCACACAGCTTGCCCATTATATTGAGTCGGTTTCCACCCCCATGTTGCTTTTATGATGCTTATGATATTCTAGTCGTGCAGAAAAGGTACCGGAAGATGCTACGAGACCCTGGGAAACATGCACAGTTGGCCTCTGCACTGGTCTCTTTGCCGCTGTTGCGGTTTCAATCACGCCATCTCTCTCAGCTCTTGTAAATATCGGCGCCGAATTTGTAATTTTGGCCTTCCGAACTGGAAGATATGTTGCTGCTCTGGCAGAGCGGATCCATGAGTCTGGCAATGTTGCTGAGAGCTGGACATATGTCGTCCCGGGACTTGCTGAATCGACTGCGAGGTCTCTACTTGCTGATTTTAATGAGACGAATGTGAGCCTTCACCATGATACAAACAGAATTTGCGACTAAGTCTATCAGGGCCACACAACGACCAGCCAAGCTTATATCAGTGCTATCACTGCGACCAGCGTCGCTTTTAGCGGTCCACCGTTGACACTGAAGGCGCTGTTCGATGAGCATGAATTCAAGACTCAGCCACTGCCACTCCCTGTCTACGGGCCATATCATGCATCACATCTCCATTCTGCCACTGAAATCGAGAACATTTTGCGGCTTGACGATTCTCAACTGACTGAAGTTCTCAAAAATGGCACTCCACGATTTGCAATTATGTCCTGCTCAACGGGGCATTGGTTCGCAGAAAAGGACACCAAAAGGCTTATTACAGCAATTATTCGAGACATGCTTCACGAGCCACTAAATTTCCACCGGGTCCTGGCAAGCTGTGTGACGAAGGCACAGAATTATAGGGGATCAGCATGTCTCGTTATACCGTTTGGTCCAACGCATGCTGCCAACAGCCTCCTGCAACTCCTCAAGAATCAGACAGATCTTGAAGTGCATCTGCGCCGGACAGCGCATTCGATAAAGGATCGTGTGGCACCTCATACAGGAGACCATGGTTCCTCGAAGAACTGCAAACTCGCTATTGTTGGTATGGCAGGCCGTTTCCCGGATGCTGCAACGCATGAGAAGCTATGGGAACTGCTCGAGAAGGGACTCGATGTACACAGAGAGGTGCCGCCAGATCGATTTGATTTGAAGACTCACGTTGATACTACTGGAAAGGGGAAGAACACGAGTCATACACCTTACGGTTGCTGGATTGAGAACCCAGGCCTATTTGATCCGCGCTTCTTCAATATGTCGCCGAGAGAAGCTTACCAAACAGATCCGATGCAACGGATGGCTATCACTACCGCTTATGAGGCTCTGGAAATGTCTGGCTATGTGCCAAACCGAACTCGCTCCACACAGCTCGACAGAGTTGGTACATTTTATGGACAGACCAGCGACGACTGGCGTGAGATTAATGCCGCGCAGGACGTGGACACCTACTATATCACCGGTGGCGTCCGCGCATTTGGACCAGGACGTATCAACTACCATTTCGGTTTCAGTGGACCGAGTTTTAGCATCGATACTGCCTGCTCTTCCAGTATGGCGGCTATTCAACTCGCTTGTACGTCCTTGTGGGCGAAGGACTGCGATACTGCTATCGTCGGAGGTCTGAGTTGCATGACCAATTCCGACATTTTTGCTGGCCTCAGCAGAGGACAGTTTTTGTCAAAGAATGGGCCTTGCGCCACCTTTGATAATGATGCTGATGGATATTGCCGTGCTGATGCTTGTGGCACTGTCATCATTAAGAGACTCGAGGATGCTATTGCCGATAAGGACAATGTTCTCGGTGTCATTCTTGGCACGGCCACGAACCACTCGGCAGACGCAGTGTCAATCACTCATCCCCACGGCGGAACTCAGGAGATTCTATACAAGAAGATCCTGGATATGGCTGGAGTTGATCCATTGGATGTCGACTATGTGGAGATGCACGGCACAGGCACTCAAGCCGGTGATGCCACTGAGATGAAATCGGTGACGAATGTCTTCGCTCCTGCGGATCGAAAGAGAAGCGCGAAGCAATCATTATATCTTGGTTCAGTCAAGGCCAATGTCGGTCATGGGGAAGCAGCATCTGGAGTTACAGCACTGATCAAAGTTCTCATGATGTTGCAAAAGAATACCGTGCCTCCACACGTTGGTATCAAGAAGTCAATTAATAGAACTTTCCCAAAAGACTTGGCGGAGAGGAATGTACATATCGCTTTTCATCCCACTCCTCTGCTTGGGAAAGCTGGCGAACCACGACGTGTTTTTGTCAACAACTTCAGTGCTGCTGGCGGCAACTCTGGGCTGTTGCTCGAGGACGGCCCTGCGCCAAAGGCACTGACTACAGATGGCCGATCGACACATATCGTGTCGATAACTGCCAAATCAAAGTCCGCTATGATCAACAACGCTGAGAATTTGATGCGTTATATCGAGGAACATCCAGAGACATCCCTCGCCGACATCTCATATACGACTACTGCCCGCCGCATCCAACACAACTGGCGCATAGCAGTCACGGGATTCAATAGTATCCAGGTCAGAGAACTCCTCAAAAGCAAGTTGTTGACTGAGAATATTATACCAATTCCTAAAACCGTCCCAAAAATTGCCTTTGCATTTACTGGACAAGGCTCACACTATGCTGCTATGGGCAAGGAACTCTTTGATAACTCAACTCTATTCAAGGAGACCATCCTCGAGTTCAACAACATTGCCGCTATGTATGGCTTCCCATCATTCTTACCACTTATCGATGGCTCGGCTGTTGACGTGACGACTTTATCACCGATTGTCGTCCAGCTTGGCCTTTTGTGCTTCGAGATGGTAATGGCCCGTTTATGGGCTTCTTGGGGTATTACCCCAAGCGTCGTCATCGGGCACAGTCTTGGGGAGTACGCAGCCCTCAATGTAGCTGGCGTTATCTCAGCAAGTGATGCGATCTACCTTGTCGGTATGAGAGCGCAGCTACTTATGGAGAAGTGCACAGTTGGCAGCCATGGCATGCTCGCCGTCAAGGGCTCGGTTTCATCAGTCACAGAGTCTCTCAACGACGCAAGCATCAATGTCGCATGCATCAACGGACCTGAAGAGACTGTCCTCAGTGGAGATGTAGCACAGATAGAAGCTGCCTCGCAGCACCTATCTGCAGCTGGTTTCAACTGCACGCAGCTCAGGGTGCCTTTTGCCTTCCACTCTGCACAGGTTGATCCAATCCTCGACGAGTTTGAGAAATTGGCCGCTTCGGTTCAATTTCATACACCAAGAGTTCCGATCATCTCAACGCTACTTGCAAGACAACTGGGCGAAGGTGATGCTGTGAATCCGTCCTATCTACGACGACATGCTCGTGAGCCAGTCAACTTCTTGGGCGGTCTAATCTCAACTCAGTCAACTGGGTTTATCAATGAGAAGACACTATTCCTGGAAGTAGGCCCTCATCCAGTATGCTTAGGCATGGTGAAGTCAACACTGGGGACAGAGACTGTGGCTGTTCCATCTTTGCGAAGGATTGAGAGCGCCTACAAAACACTCACTACCAGTCTTTCGACTCTCCACACAGCTGGCCTCGATATTGACTGGAATGAATATCATCGAGATCATCTTGACTGCGTTCGGCTTTTAAACTTGCCGACATATGCCTTCGATGAGAAGAACTATTGGATTCAGTATATTGGAGATTGGTGCCTGACGAAAGGAACAGTCGGTAATAGCCAAGGTGCCCTTCTCCAAGACGCAAAGCCCAAGCTTTCTACGACAACCGTACACAGGGTTGTTGAGGAATCGATGAACGGCGATGTGGCTACTGTCTCCATTGAGTCCGACTTGGCAAGAGCTGACCTTCGCTCTGCGGTCATGGGACATCTGGTCAATGGGGCAGGTCTTTGCCCATCATCGATCTACGCCGACATGGCCTTGACTGTATGCGAGTACGGATACAAGCTTGTGCGTCCAGATGTTGAGAATATCGGCATGAACGTTGCAAAGATGGAAGTCGTCAAGCCACTCATTGGACGACCGGACGGCAAGAGTCAAATTCTCAAGCTTACTGCCAAGATTGATGCTGCTTACAACTCTGCGAAACTCGTCTACTCAAGCGGATCAGACAAGGCTCGTGTCGACCATGCTTATTGCACGGTATCATTTGGTGACCGTGCTGCTTGGCTATCGGAGTGGGAGCGAACTACTTACCTGATTCAATCCCGCATCGACTGGCTCAAGGATGCCGAGAAGAATGGCAAAGCTAGTAAAATCGGTCGCGGTCTTGCGTACAAACTCTTTACTGCTCTGGTTGACTACGACCCGAAGTATCGCGGTATGGAGGAAGTTATCCTCTGCAGCGAGAACATGGAAGCAACTGCGCATGTCTCCTTCCAGACTAAACCTAGCGATGGTACTTTTGTATGCAGTCCGTATTGGATTGACAGCGTGGCACATATCTCCGGCTTCATTGTTAATGGCACCGATGCAGTCGATTCCCGAAGTCAAGTCTACGTGTCTCATGGTTGGGAGTCTTTTCGTATCGCAGAACCATTTTCTGCCGAGAAGACTTACCGTTCATACGTCAAGATGCAACCTGCTGGCGGACAGATGGTCGCTGGTGATGTCTATGTCTTTAATGGTAGCAGAGTTGTTGCCGTTGTTGGCGGTTTGAAGTTTCAGTGCATTCCAAGGAATGTGCTGAATATTATGCTCCCACCGATTGGTGTTGCAGCTTCAGCTCCAGCTCCAGTAGCTCGACCATCGCCAGCTGCTGCTATACAGACCACATCTGTAGCGAACAAGACCACAACGGCTACCAAAAAGATTGAAACTGCGCAGGTTAGCATGACAAATCTGAAGACTGTCAACAAGAAACTTGCGACTGTTTCTTCGCGGGTAATGGAGATTCTGGCAAAAGAAGTGGGCGTCGGCATGGAGGAGCTCGTCGACAACATCGCCTTTGTAGATCTCGGCGTCGACTCTCTTATGTCGCTGACAGTAAGCGGGAGACTGCGAGAGGAGCTTGAGATCGAGGTGCACTCCTCAATGTTTCTCGAATGTCCGACAATCGGGGAATTCAAGAACTCACTGGCCAAGTTTGAGAGAAGAGACATTGAGATCATTGAGAGTACGGATACTTCTACCTTTGATACTCTTACCGATAATTCCACGCCTGACATTGAGGAGACTTCTCCCTTGTCGACTCCGCCAGATGATTCGGACTTGGATGTGAACAAAGACGGCCAGCTTCGCGAGACTATTCTCAATATAATTGCAGCCGAGACTGGTGTCTCGACGAGTGAAGTTGCTGATGTACCGGACCTTGCACTTCTCGGCGTTGATTCTCTCATGGCTCTTACGATTCTTGGGAAGCTCAGAGAGGAGACTAACCTGGATCTGCCATCTGATCTCTTCCTGACTTGCCCCTCAGTCAAAGATATCGACATCAGGCTTAACCTTGGTCAAACCCCCAAGCCACTCCCCGAACCCGTCAAAGTCCTTCCAACGCAGCCATCTCCACCAGTACCCTCATCGACAGTTGTTCTCAAAAAGTCCGAGCTTCAAGCCATTGCAGGTCCTGACCGCTTGGCAACTTCGGTGCTTCTCCAAGGCAAGGTTCGCACAGCTACGAGGGTTCTCTGGATGGTCCCTGATGGCTCCGGCTCAGCAACCTCTTACACTGACATCCCAGAATTGTCACCAACACTGGCCGTGTGGGGCCTCAATTCACCATGGATGAAGACGCCCGAGGAATTCATCAGTGGTGTTCCAGGCATAGCCGCAAAGTTCCTTCAGGAGGTCAAGCGTCGCCAGCCTGTTGGGCCATATATGCTGTCTGGCTGGTCCGCGGGAGGAGTCATCGCTTTCGAGATGTTGAACCAGCTGCTGAAGGCTGGCGACAAAGTCAGTCATCTGATCATCATCGATGCGCCGTGTCCCCTGATCATTGAGCCTCTTCCCAGCTCCCTCCATCGCTGGTTCGCTTCCATAGGACTCCTCGGCGACGGCGATGAAAGCAAACTCCCTGCCTGGCTCCTTCCTCACTTCGCTGCCGCGGTCACTGCATTATCAACCTACACGGCGGTTGAGATCCCGAAAGACAAGGCGCCCTCTGTGACAGCCATCTGGTGCGAAGACGGCGTGTGCAAGGAGGAGAGCGACCCAAGGCCCGACCCATATCCGTATGGGCACGCCCAGTTCTTGCTGGAGAACAGGACCGATTTTGGACCCAATCTGTGGGATACATATTTGCCGGCAGAGAAGTTTAGGTGTGTTCATATGCCGGGGAATCACTTCACGATGATGAATGGACCGCTGGTGAGTTTATCCACCAATGCCAGAGTGGTCATGTACTGACTGCGTGACAGGCCAAGAGACTTGGGGAATTGATCAGAGAGGCCATTAGTACGGTGGCGTGAATGTTTGGAAAGGATATGCTTGTGTTTCTGTGATGATGTTGTGTTTCTTTCCTTTGTTAGCATAGTATCGCTTTGCTCGCTGGCATGGTTTGGAATTTTGGACAAGACTTACCCTCATTCCGCTTGATCTTTTAATGATTGCTGCCCTTTTGGCCTTCTGTTATTGATAAAATCGTATGTTGCCTTCTATCTATTCCGCACCACATATGTCTATGTCCATCTCGTTCTGCGAATTCGATCAATGGAGAAGACTCCTCCGTCTGGGGCCGGCAAAACTCCGGCTCCCGTCCGTGACCCCGCAGGGACCCTGCACCTCACATCGAAATACCCATGTAGTATCCTGGCACGAGGTACGTCAGGCATATGCCATACAGCTCTGCGATCCGGAGCACAGTATTCCATGGAGAACTGTTCTTCGAACTTTCCTGTAGCCTCATTCCCATCCTCACTCCATTCCCATTTCCCATTCACAGTCCCGTAGACCAGATGATATATATAACCATGGCGGCTCTCCAACTCGACGAGATGTTCTCCAAACCTAATACCAGAAGAACAGAATCGCAAACATGCGCTCTACCCTCACATCCGCCGTGAAACTCCGTGCTTCAGCTTCCTCTTCACCTTCAGCGCTGAACCACACCAGAAATGGCCTGCGCAGCATGCAAACCGCAGCCGCAGCGACAGCCACAGCGCCCAGGGTGGAAGGCGACATCTCCTCCGTCTTCTCGTCTCTGAACGGCACGGTGCAGCAGCCGCTGCCACAGCGCTTTGCCGATCTCAAGACGCGGTTGATCGCTGGCCGCGAAGAGGCTGTACAGAACGCCTGGCGCGAGTTGCTGCGGCAGTTGAAGCGCGAGATTGACGAGATCAGGGAACTGGGGCCCGCCATCGTGCCCGAGATTGAGTTTGCGGAGATTGCGAAGGGGGATGGCCCGGCTGAGGCGTTCGGGAGGAGGTTGAAGAGGACGGGGGTTGCGGTTGTGAGGGGGGTGGTGAAGGAGGAGGAGGCGCTGGGGTGGAAGGAGGAGATTAGGGAGTATATCAGGAAGAATCCGCAGACCAAAGGTATATCGCTCTACCCATCCTCCCTCCGTCTCCTCTCCCATATATGTGGCAAGAAGCTAAAGCAGAACCAGCATTCCCACTAGATGACCCCCAAGTCTACGAGCTTTACTGGTCGCCCTCGCAGATCAAAGCGCGCGCGCACCCGAACCTCCTTGCCACGCAATCCTTCCTGATGTCCTTCTGGCACTCCATCTCCCCCTCCGCGCCCCTCTCCACCGCCCACCCCGTCTCCTACTGCGACCGGCTGCGCATCCGCAACCCAGGCGACAACCGGTTTGCGCTCGGGCCGCACAGCGACGGCGGCAGCGTCGAGCGATGGGAGGAGGATGGCTACGGGCTCGGGGGTGTCTACGACTCGATCTTCTCGGGCAACATCGACGATTACGATCCGTGGGAATCGAGCAGTCGCCTTAAAGTAGTTAGTGACAACTATCAGGGACCCGGAGCGTGTAGTATGTTCCGCATGTTCCAGGCGTGGCTGAGCATGTCGCATACGGGCCCGGGAGAGGGGACGCTACTTGTGAACCCGTTGCTTGCGCACGCGACGGCATATTTTCTGCTCAGGCCGTTCTTTGAAGCCAAGCAAGGGAGAGATGTGCTGGGACGGGAGGCGTACCTGGATAAGGAGAATTGGGTGTTGAAGGGGGAGCAGGATAGTTCGCTGCAGGGTGCGTATCCGGGACAGTGTCTGGAATTGAATGATGAGCTGCATCCGCATCTTGAGCTGGGGAGTTCGATGGTCAATGTGCCGACTGTTCGGCCGGGCGATTATGTCGTCTGGCATTGCGATAGTGAGCTCACTCCCTTCCCCCCCCTTTCATCTCCCTTCCATCGCCACCTTATCTTCATCAGGAAATACTAACAGGGCCCTAGCGATCCACGCAGTCGACAGGTCCCACCAGGGCGCCTCCGACTCCTCCGTCCTGTACATCCCCGCCACGCCGCTCACCGAGGCCAATGCCAGCTATCTAGCCACGCAGCGTGCGCATTTCCTTCAAGGCATCCCGGCGCCGGATTTTCCGGGCGGGGTGGGGGAGGAAGGGCATGTGGGACATGCGGGGCTGGAGGAGCTGCACAGGGAGAGTGTGATGGCGAGACGCGCGATGGGAATGGAACGGTGGGAAGTCGAGGGGAGCGAGGCGCAGATGAGGGTGTTGGAGAGGGCGAATGAGATTTTGGGATTCTAAGTTGGGAGGAGGAGAATGGAAGGAAAGGAAAGGAAGGGGATGAGGCGAAATACCATGATTTACAGCATTGTAACTTTAGTGAATTCAAAATGTACCTACTATCAACACGAGATGTTCTATTCTAGTATAATCGACTATGAAGACCTAGGCTAAGCGTCTCTCACCTTAGTCTCAGAATCCACGATGGGATAAGGAGGAGTCACCACGGGCATCATAAGCGTATGAAATAGTCACGTAAATAGCATAGCTAAAAAATTGAGCAATTAAATGAAACGATCTAAACCATGGAATTATATTCGTGAAATTATCATATTTGAGTCTATCCATCAAAAGCATCCTAGATGACGCACATAAATACCCTTCCTTAACTGAAGTCTAACATATTAAAATTGGTGCAGTTCATATTTCCAAATCTTTAACGAAGGCTGCTAGTTATTAAGCCATGATCTTTTCCAGAATACCGTGACATGACAGCGCTTGTGCCTCCATATCACCCACCAGTGGAGAGAATTCTCCAGAGCGCTCGAGATGCAGCCATGATAGGCGTTGAGCTTGCGGGAAGGTCAGGCACCAGAGGAGGCTCTGCAGGAGAAACCTGTGAAATGCCTGCTGGCAGGAGCATTTCCCTTCCACCGGATGATGGTACATAAAAACAAGGCGACAGGGTGCTTAGCTACGTTTTCGTTGTTTGCTAAACTCGCCCGCAGTGGAGGTAGCTGGCATCTTCAGCGTAATAATCTAGCTGTTGTCGCACACAAGTTGCACGGTATTAGGGAAATGGCCAGAATTAATATCTGCTTGGCCAGAATTATAACATGATGAAGGGGAAAGTTGGAGAACGTGAGGTATATGAATAGGCGCCTTGGATAGCATTTTCCAGATTCATTATCATTGTCATTGTCACTCCCCCGTATCATCCGAATCAAGGTCTGAGCAGGATCCAAAATATAAGCAGTGTTCTGAGTATGTTCGTGATCCGAAATGCAGCATCCATAATGACTGTCGATTGATTAACCGCTGCTCAGAGTCAAAATGACAACTGGCCATGTCGCCATGATAACTCAAATTGAGTAGAATGAACCAAAGGTATTAGATTGATTGAACTATCTAAAGTAGAATAGCTCAACTGGCCTGAAACAAACATTATCGGTGGGGTTTGTAAATGTTGTAGTGGTGGACGAAAGCGATGTTGTGGCGATATAGTCTTGCGTGCTTGAGAAGGGATTTCGTGCAGGGGCTGCCCTGTGATAGCTTTCTCGGGTCTGGCACATACAGACAGATGAGTGGCCCAATGATGATGTTCTCTAGGCTAATCGTAACGCTGGGGGATAATAGAATTCGGGATTCTTTCATGTAAGGATAGCGATGTGTTGTCGTCTCCATTATGTGGTGGTGTAGCATATCCCTTCGACTGTAAGTCTGAGCAAAAGTATAAACTCCCAATACTGCTCCATGTGGAACTCTGCATCTTTTCCACATAGGTGAGCACGTTGTTCATTAGCTGACTCCTTTAATCAAAAGTCATTTTATCCTAGACTCTACTAAGTTATACACCGTGAAGAAATGTCAGCTCATTGCGTTAGTTTAAATCACAACTAATAACATTTGAACCCAGGATCCTCTCTCTTAGCGTGCAAAAGCAGATATTTCAACGTCGTTACAAGACTTTAAGTAGGGATCAATATGTATAGCAACTCGGGAGACATACGCTTCACTTTAGATCGTGAACGCGTAAATGTTACTAAAGAATCATTTGCTAAGGAGATTTAAATCAGAGAGGCCTTGGCTAAAACTCTGTTAATTATTTTGCTCATCACATTAGGTCAAGTTTCCATAGAAATTTACCTCTGTATTGATCCGACCAAGCTAGCTTGCGTGGTGAAAGGATGTGACGTTTAGGATTCGAATCTCGAGAGAGGTTTCCGTACTCTAAATGGAAAGGTTGCTTTCTCCCTATGACCAGACTTATGAGGCGGTGGTGATTGTGGTGGGAATGAGCTAGAAGACCGTAACATCGGCATTCGAACTATGTGTGGAATTTGATCTCTGGGATCGTTGAAGATGATGCATCCTTTCTGGGCTGATCCGATACTATGGTATTTCCAGGTTCAACATCGTGATGATGTCTTTCGTTCCTCGACTTTCTCGGTTATAGAGATTTTATGTTTAAATGAGACAGGATTAAATGATGCCTTCTTGGGTTCATTGCTTGCTTGCTTGCCCTGAGATGTGATAGAAGCCGTACCTTGCGTAGTTAGACCGAGGAATTCTGGAGGGGACGAGCGAGGACTCTCAGGCTCGACGTGACTTTGCCTGAGCTGATGGACATATCTTGCTGATCAGTCACCAGTCCCCAGTCGCCAGATGTGTCCTGTCTTGGTGCCCTGTTGCCTGTGCTGGCTGCGGTTGATAATGTTTAACGTGAGCTCTCAACTGGTCCTCTCTTGTGAATATGGAATGGAATGCGATTGAACGGCTGGAAGGAGTATTTTTACTACTTTGAACAGTTGAGAATGCAAGGAAGGTAGTCTTGCCACGATGGCTTGATGAGGAGAATCAGAAATATGAAGAAGAGCAAACTGTGGAAATATGAGAAGAAAGTACAGAGGTGATAGATACAAAGGGGAAGTGAGAACATACGATGAAGCGCAATAAAGAGGATAATAAAGTGAGAGATTTGCAATTGCAGTCAGATATTAGGAAAGATTGTTCGTCACCAGCCAATGCATATAAACATAGGAACATAGGAACATAGGAACACATGCAATTATCGTTTTCCGCAGTCTTTGTTGTGTAGTAGTAGTTGGAGAAATAGATTTCCTTGATTGTCAGGTGGAGAAATCTCTCCGCAGTCCCCAAGCCATGCGATGCGATGCATACGTGCGTCATCGCGCGCCTTTCCCCGCATCCGCCAAGAGACACTGACATGAGCTTACCTCAACCTCCTTTAATCCTGCTCATTCTGCCATAACCATCTCATTCCCATTCCCATTCCCATTCCCATTCCCATTCTCATTCTCATTCTCATTCTCATTATTACGTATAACCCTCTCTCTCTGAAACACACACAGCAGAACTCTCTCCCACCGCCACAGCCAAAATGGCCCTGTCCTCAATCCAGCCCATCTACACCCCCTCCTCCGCCCCCGAACCCCCCGCACTTCAACGTCTCATCTCGGTCCTGAAGATGCAAAAGCACATCGAAGGCGGGTGGTTCGTGGAGACCGACCGGGCGCCCGACACCGTGACCGCGACGTGGGTCTACACGCCGACGCTGACGAACGACATCATGCCGCAGCGGCCCGGTTTCGACCCGGACGTCCGCAACTCGTCGACGTCGATCTTCTACCTTTTGACGCCAGGGACGCCACAGGGCGGGTTTCATCGCAATAAGGGACGCACGATACATACGCTGCATCGCGGCAGGGGACGCTATGTGATCATACACGACGATGAGAACGATCTGGTGGATGGGGAGGGGAGGAGGGGGAAGAGGATCGAGACGTTTGTCGTGGGACAGGATGTCGAGAAGGGGGAGAGGCTGCAGTGGGTGGTGGAGGGGTGGAAGTATAAGGCGAGTTTTTTGCTGCCGGACCAGGAGGGCGGGGATGACAGTGAGGGCTTGTTGATCAGTGAGACGGTGGTTCCGGGGTTTGAGTATTGCGATCATGATTTTTTGACGGAGGAGGGGCTGAAGAGATGTGTGACGGAGAAGGAGTTTGAGGAGTTGAATTGGTTACTGAGACGCGGATAGCTGAAGAGATGTGTGACAAAGAAGGGGCTTGGGGGTTTGAAATGGTTACTGAGACGCGGATAGAGTGGAAAGGGATCTTGGGGAGGTATTGAAGCGATATAGGGGGACTGTTTGCTGAGGAAGAGGAGGGCACAGATGGTTGCATATATATACGATGGGTTCTCCTCGTTGGATTGGCGTTGATTCAAGGGAATTCGACGAATTTACAGATATTTTAGGTCACTTTGCTTTGGCTCGTTTAGTTCACTGCTTGTTCGCTTCTTGTCGATGCTGCTTTTCCTTTTCACTTTCACGCGCAATTTCACGTCTCTGGCGATGCAGCTTCAATCTTCTTCGCGTCTATAAAACAACCTCCACCGCGTCTTTGCTCCATCTTTCTTTTACATCAAAAAACCAACTCGTCACAGAGTTTCATCTGCAAGCTTGGCACAAAATACAACCACAAACACCTCAACTCCGACCTACCAATCAACACCGTCAATATGCATCTCGCTGCCTCTCTGTCGCTCATGGCCCTCGCCATCCTCTGCCACCTCCAGCTGACGTCGGCATGTCTCACCTTCTACGCCTACGACTACTGGTCCGGCGTCGCCGACCTGACGCTCATCGACGACGGCACCCACGTCTGCAAGTCCTACCAGATCATGAACGGCGACCCGAACTGGTTCTGGTGGTGCAAGGCGGGCGTGAAGGCCTACTGGAGCAAGGACCGCAAGACCGTCCATTACGAGCGTCCTGGCGGCAGCTTTGACATGCAGATTACGGGACATATGAGGGATAGGGGATTGGATCTGCATTGGGCGAATGAGTTTAACTGCGATTGCTGGGGTTGGATGTGTAAGTTGTGTTGTGCATTCCCTGGAGCTGCCTGGGAGGGCAGTGAGAAGTGATTTCCTGAGTGATTTCGTCGCGGGGAAGATTGTGATGGGAGTTGACTTGACTAACGATCCACAGGCCAGAGTCCCGGCCCCGACAAGAAGCGCTCCATCGACGACGGGGAAGATCTGGGCCCCCGCTCCATCTCTCCTCTCAACACCATCCCATTCAACATGACCTACTCCCACAACTTCACGCTCGCCGACGACACAAGCGATCAATCTACGCGGCCTATGTGGGATCTTGATGACGTGGAGGAGGATAAGAAGGTCGGGTTAGAGTTCAAGGCTTGATGCACTTTCTTCCTGTGGAGTCTTGCAGATCGCTTCTGCGGATGGGATTTCGTGCGGGACTGTTTGCTGATTTTGCGGACGATTATGAAATTGGTCGGTTGGTTATGGCCGGATATGCAATATGATGGATTCGCTTTCAGAGGTCTTTAGACAGCTCGAGCGGTTGCATACTCGGCGGCAATTCTTTTGCAGCTCAGGATAGGTAATAGAGAGAGAAAAAACAAATTCTTCGCCAACTTGTTTCAATCCACATTATCTGCCGTGCCATCTGTCCGTCCTTTTGCTTCTGCAGTGATATAAATATACATAACCTCGTCCTCCCCCCAATCTCTCTCCTTTCCCTTCAATCTCCGGGCACAAACCCGATTGATACTTTCCTTCCCCATGGCGCAGACACTCTTCTCCGCGCTGCCTTCACCGCCTTCCTTCTCCTCAGCCCATCTCGAATTACCATTCCGATTCTTGAGATGTCAACTCCCCACCACCATCATCTACCTCTCACCGTCTCGCAGTGGCCCTCTAGTAAGAACAAGGACATTCGTAAGAGCAAATCTCCGGTTCGTGACATTTAACGCACGGAAACTCCGCTCACTACATTAGCAAGCAGAACAGCTGTAAGAGCAAGCACATAAGCGATGGCCAGAGAGGAATAGCAGTAAGAAGTACTCCATAAAGGCATCACCATCAGTAGCAGCGCAGGCAGAGAGAGAGGTGGGCCAAAGATTAGGCTATGTAAATTTTAAAGGATCCAATTCAAACATTCGAAGGTAGAAAGTCATGTTGTGATACCTGCAATGTGTGTAGCGGTCACTACTCCAACAAGCCGCAAGACGCAAAGTCTTCTATACGGCCACTTCACAATTTTGGCAATGGAAGGGCACGGAGAGAAATGCGCTTTACATGATATGATGCAAACCTAACTCGCTCCGACGTCCTCACGCTCAAGTAACAAATCTTCTCTTCAGCCCCTTTCTTCCCTCCTTCCCTCCGTCCCACCTTCCAGCAAAATCTTCTTTTTACATCTTCCCTTCAGCGCAAATAGTCCTATGGTGTTAGCTAGCACACGCTATTTTGAATCAATATCGTCGAGAGTCTTGTCCCACTCCAGGTCGGATTTGTTTTTACGTTCTCCTCCTGTCTGGTTTCACTTCCATACACCCCTAAGTCAGCCTCCCCTATTCCCCATCCTCCACAGCCCCCCTCCCTTACCCCTTTAAATGCCTCTTGCCTCTACTCCCCACGTTCTTGCGATCCTTCTTCTTGCCAATATACCAAAACACGTTGCCTTCCAACACGAATGGAATCTGCGAGACACCCATCTCCATCTCCCCCCCCCCCACATCTGCATCAATCTCCCCCTACCCCCTTCGAGTTCTTGCATCGGCAAGCATCTATGGCTTTTGGCGGCGCCGGTGGGGATTCATACCTGCATCCCGCACTCAGTTGCGCCGCTTGACCTCGAATCTCCACCTTCTTTCTCACTTCATTTCCTGTTTGACTTGAGGACTTCACGTTGCTTTCGTTTTTCCATTGGCTAGCTGTATACGATGCTCCGCTACCTATTCCAACCTTCCCCTTCCCCTTTCCGTCTTCCGTGTGAACTATCTGTCTGCTCGCTTCAATATCCCTTCCTCTTGCGTTCCACACATCAGATAGAGACTTGGACTTTCGCTACTTGTGTTTTGGATATCAAGGAAGTGCATTGGAGCATAAATAGCTAGATAGGACGAGGTCTGAGGGGAGTTAAAGTCTTCCATGCCATTACGCATTAGCCTTTATTGTTTTCTACTCAATTATCTGATATCTAAGGCTGTGAGCCCGCTGCAATGCGTATATAAGCCATGCCGTGCCATGCTACGCAATCTTCAATCCAATCCAACCAAACGAAAAAATGGGTATATATGCCGACGCCCATCACCGCCGCCAGTATCATAGATGCAATTCCCCATGTGACCAAATCCGTCCCTACGTGCTTCAAACGACAAAACCATTGAAACGCCATAATCGCAAGTTCGCGAGCTCCAGGAGCAGCCTCAGTTTCTCAAGCTTCCCCACCGTCTCATCGGCCTGCTTCCCTCGAGGCTGCCCATCTCCCTCGTCTCCGCCCAGCGCTGCTCCTCACCACGGCTATCCGCACCCTCCGCCTCCTCCTCCTCCGCCTCGCTTCCCGGCAAATCACACACCCCCTTCGCCGCACACGCCCTAAACATCTCCTCAAGCCTCCTCTCCCTCTCCGTCTCCCTCCTCTGCGCGCGCCTCTCCCTCCTCTGCCTGCCCGTCTTCCCCCTCCTCTCCTCCTCCATCCGCATCCTCTGCTTCTCCACCACCGCCGTGAGGCAGTCGCAGTCCCCCCTCCTTAGCGCCGCCAGCGCCTTCTCCGCCATCTCCACAGAGTCAAACTCGACGTCCTTCCTCCACATCTTGCGCTCGCGGAACCGACACACGCACCCCTTCACACCCCTGCCGCGCTCATCCGCCATCGCCTTCCAGATATCCTGCATCACGCTCCACCCATGGCGGACCCTCCTCTCGGCGGCCCTCCTCCCCTCCTCCTCCAGCGCCCCGAAATCGCGCTGTCCTTGGATGATGTTCGCGCGCCGGATCAACTGCGTCGGCTGCCGCCCCTTCTCCAGCTCCTTCTCCGCCCCCTTGAGCATGTACGCGATCGGCCCAAAGATCGCCGCGAGGTCCTTGAGCACGAACCCCGTCAGCCCCATGCCGACGCCCTTGAGGCACCCCGCCAGCCCGTCCGCGACCGCTCCTTGGTACGGCTGCGTCACCAGCCCCGTGAAGCCGTCGTACACGCCGTACATGAACTCCTTGCCCGCTGCTTTGAGGCCAGAGTGCATGCCAGTGATGCGCGTGGGGCGCCGCACCGTGGTGTCGCCGTAGAGCCGGGGTGCGTTGTGGAAGCCTTGTGCGATGGCCGTGGAGAGGTCCATTGGTACTGGTGGGCGTCAGTGTCGAGTTCCAGCTGTCGTGATTGGCATATGATAGGAATAGGACTGGGCTTACTTTTGATCAAGGCCCCGCCACTCTTGTACAGGCCGCGAGCGATATCCTCCACGATCTCTTCAGCCGTGTCATGACCTTCTGTCGTGAGAATGGAATCGGCATCTTTGACGTCCTCGTCTTGCGTCGCAGCGTTCTCAGGAGCTTCAGCCTTCCCACCTTGCACCTGCTCGCCCTCTGTGCCGAGTTTTCTGGCGACTTCGCTCGGCGCTTGATTTTCGGGAAGCATATCCTTCTTCGCAATACTTTTATTCGGATCCGTTGCCCCTGGCTGTTGTGCCCTCCCATTCGCCTCTTCCTCTTTCGGTTTCTCAGTCAAACCATTCTGCCCACTTCCGCTTCTAACTCTCTTCCCTTCCGTCTTAACCTTCACCATCAACTCCTTCCTCTCCTTCTTCTCCTCGTCTCTCTGCCTCCTCTTCGCACTCCTAGCAAGCTTGAACGGAATCCCCCCGACCCCCGTCGCCACACTCGTCAAATTCCCCGCGATCGCCGTCGCCCCGCCCGTCACCGGCTCGCCGGGTCCCTCAAAGTCATTCCACTCCACATGTCTCAGCAGCCTCAACTGCCTCCACTGGATCTTGCGCTTCGTGACCAGGATATCCGCCGCGAGCGCCGACAGCCGCAGATTCGTCGTCTTGAGCGCCCACACGGCCAGCTGGTTCGGCAGGATCGAACAGCGCATGCTCTGCTCGCCGCGGACCGAGAGGCAGCGGTGGAACGCCATCACGGCGTTCTGCGCCCCATCGCCTTCCCGCTCGATGCGCTTCGCAAACAGGTCCGCCTGTTTCTGCGTCTCTTGCTCCAGCAGCTTCTTGATCCCCTCAGCCAGATTCGCCGCCGTGAGCTGTTTGTAGGGGATCGGCATCGCTCCCGCGCCAGCCTTCCCAATCATGTTCCCCCAGAAGAACTGGTCGCCGAAGAAGGGCACAACCAGCGTCGGCTTCCCGCATTTGAGGCCGATGGCAGTGGTTCCGGCTCCGCCGTGGTGCACTACTGCTTTCACCTTGGGGAAGAGCCAGTCGTGGGGCGTGTTCCCCAGCATGCACACGTTGTCGGGGGAGTCGTCGCCGCCGAAGCCGCCCCAGCCTTTGGAGACGAGGGCGCGGACGCCAGCCATCTCGACGGCCTCGTAGATCATCTTGGTGAATTTGTTTGGATCGTCGACGACGATGGAGCCGAATCCTATATAAACCGGTGGCGGGCCAGCTTCAAGGAACTTCATGAGACTGTCAGGTGGCGTGAATGATGATGCGAGGTCTAGGAAAACGAAACCTGCGATGTCGATCTCTGGTCCCCAGTCTTTCGGCTTTGGCACCAGTCCTGGTGACCATAGGTAGGTATATGGGACTCTCAACCTGTAGAGCTGTCCCGGTGCCCACAAGGTCGATACCGGTTCCAGCCCCAACGTCTTCACTCTGAAATCGTTCACCAGATCCCCCAAGCCCTGCCATGTCATCAATTCCACGAGCACATAAGACATAAAATTAGCATACCCCGGATCCACATTCGTCCTCTTAATATTCGCCAGTGGATGCGGAAAGGCCTGGGTGGGCGTATACGGAAACGTAAACATCAAATGCAGCGGGATTCCCAATCTTTCCGCGCAGTGTATGTGGGCGAAGGACGGCGGATTGGCAATGATGGCGTCGGCGATGAAGGGGTCCTTGCCGCCCATCATCTTGAGGTTGCCCACGTCGTGCTCGTCGTCCGTGGCGTTAATGCAGGCGCGCCAGAAGCCTTGAAACATCTCCGCCATGGCGTCGCGGCGCTTGCCGACCTCGCCCGTCTTGAGCGTGTCGAGGGAGGGTATCATGCCGGGGTTCTTGACCATGAAGGCCATGAGATCGGCGGGATCGCCGCCGACGCTGAAGAATTCGAGGTCGGTGTCGTGCTCGACGAAGTCGCGGAAGGCGGGATGGGTGGCTATCCTCACGCGGTGTCCATAATCCTCCTTCAGGATTTTTCCGATTTTGAGGAAGGGTTGGATGTCGCCTCGGCTGCCGATCACCATGATGACAATATTCATCCTGACTCTCCTCTCTTTCGTAATAAGGTTCTCATCCGAACTTCTCCTTCTAAGTTTCCCCCTAGCAGCAGCTCTCTTCTCATACTCCCCCTTCTCCTCCGCACTCCCCTCCGGAGCATGTCCCAAACGCTTCATAAAACTCACCCCGAGTGCTTTCGCCAGGTATCCAGTCTTAGTCGTCTCACTGACGCTAATATCCAGGCGTCCATCATCCTTCGACACGTTCCCGTTCATGCTAAGCATACCATTCCCCAGAGCGAACTTCCCATACTTGCTGTTCTGTCGATTCTTCGCGCTCTTCTGGCTCTCGATATCCTTCCCCGACCTCTTCCGGCCGTGGATCCATCGTCGGGGCCACTTCTCTTCCTCGCCACCACCCTCGTCCTCTGCCTCCGATTTATGCGACGGACTTGCCAAGCCTTGCGCATGTGGCTGCTCCCCGACCGGCCCCTCCAGCTCCGAAACCTGCCTCCCGCTCCGTACCCCACTCGGCACCGCAGGCCTTCGATTTCCCTCTGGGCGCTCTGTCTGCCATGTCCTCGCCGGGCTCGGTCCCTTTCCTTCTTCGCCCCGCTGTGTTTGGCTCTCCTCTTTCGATGCCTCTTGTAGTTTCGGCGTGGGCGCATCCCCGTCCCCCTTCGCCCCAGCCTCCTCAACACTCGTGCCACCAGTCGCAGGCGTTAAAATTCTCCTGCTCAACGCCGCCTGTCCACCTGTCGGCTCCTCCCTCTTCCCTGCCGCAGCAGCAGGCGAGACGGCGGGAAACTCGACTTGTGGCGGGACGACGGAGGGGAACCCGACTGTGCCATCTGGGTTGCGGAAGGCAGCCGGCAGCTCGTCTGTCGGCGGTGGCGACGCGGACATTGTTTGCTGTGAGGTGCCAGGACGGTGGCTATGCTTTGAGGTGTTTGCCTCTTTGACTTAGGATCTGTGTTCGGGCTTCGCTGTAGTGGTTGAGGTTGTGGGGTTGTGAGGTCAGGAAGCGTAGCTGAGGTCTAGGAAAAGTGATTCGAGGCGTCTTAGTGGGTATGAAGCAACGATGACTGCTAAAGATGAAGGAAGAATGAAGAATGAGCAAGCAGGTCATCAGAATATGTCTCTCGGGGTCATTTATTAAGCACAGGCACAAGCACCCATAATAACTTTTCTGAACTGCGTAAATTATTAATCCAATCAACTACACAACTACGCAACGACGTCATATCCAAATCCCGCGGTAAACGCCAAGACATCCGGATCCCGATAACTACGACAAGTGATATTTATATTATATTCATAGGGATAGAGACTTATAAATCGAGTTATTATTTCATTACTTCGACAGATCACTCCCTCACTCTTTATACCCACACAAATGTATGTGTAGTCTTCCATCTTTTCCGTTCATAAATCAGAGACCACCACAAATTCCTCAGCCAACTAACTATACCGTGCTCACTCTGAGGAAACGACTATGAGTAGCACAACACCATCTCCCACAAGAAGGGAGTGCTTCTTCCGCATAGCAAATACGATATATCTCCACGGCTGTTTTCTTCGAAACACCTCTTTCAATGCAGAATCCCACGTTGTCGGGGCAGGTTGCGGCCGCGGGCGCGGCGATGCGCCACTCGCGTCGCCCACAACACCAAAAATGGATACGTTGGAGGCTGTAAGATTGGATTCGGGGATATCAGTGTGGGTATCAGTCTGCAACTATTGCGATGTCATGAACTCCATGCCTACATAATTCGTTAACCCCCCAAACAAAGGCTTGCCCTCCCACCCCCTAAACCAACAAGAACTCCCCGCTCACCCCCTCAAACCCCGTGATCCTCCCCCCAAGCGCCTTCCAGTCCCCAAAATACCGAATCCGATACCTCCCCCGCTCCCCCTCCTCGCTCTCCCACACGACCCTCACCTCGCTCCAGCCGAGCAGCTCATCCGTCCTCTTCCAGTGGAACACCAGGCTCCAGTCCCCGTCATCCCTGACCCGGACCCACCCCCCCGCAGCCCCATCCCCATCCCACTTCTCCACCGCCGCATACGTCCCATCGAGCCTAAGATTATTCCGCGGATTCGCGCCGACGAAGACGACCTCGACGGCCGCGCCGGCGGCGTACGAGCCTGCCACATCCGTCGTCACGTCGCCGAAGCGCCGGAACAGGGGCTTGCCGTCATACACGACCCCCGTGATGAAGCTCATGCTCGTCTCGGCGTTGTCCGGCGGCAGCGGCCCCGCCGGCGGCTGCGCACTGCTCTGCGCAGCCAGGAGCGGCAGGTTCGCCAGCGTGAGACCGATGTACGCGTCCAGCGTCCACGGGCCGTACAGCGTGCTAGCGCCCTCGTAGCGCTGGACGCTGTACTCCTCCCGCGTCGTGATGTAATGCGTGTAGCTGTTCGCGGGGCCTCCGATGACCACCTTGACCTGCGCCGGGCCGGCCAGCGCCAGCTCGGCCGCCCGCTGCGCCACAGCCTCCTTCCAGCGGCGGCCGGCCATCGTGGTCGCCTCGCCGGGACTCACGAGCATGACGAACTGGCCCGCGCGGAAGGCCTGCACGTCGACGACGTTCGGCGTCCAGAGGTACGGCGTCGTGATCTCGCCGACGTCTAGCAGGATCGGCTTCGGCGCGTGGCAGGCGCACTGCGACGCGCTCGGTTCCTTCAGGATCCCCGAGACCACGCGCCACACCGGCGACGCGTCCGGGTCCCCGGAGTCGCCCTGCGTGAAGTCGAAGGCGCCAGGCCCGTCCGAGGTTCCGGCTGCGAAGGAATAGCCGAGGGCGGCAGGGCAGGTGCGGACGGTCGTGCCGTTGGGGAGGCCGAAAGTGTAGTTCGACATGTCATTGAAGGTGTGGAAGGCCTTGACGGAACCGCCGACGACCGGCGTGCCCGCGCCATTCTGCATGCTCGCGAAGAGATCCCGCGCAGCCTCGAACTGTCTCCTCCCGATCTCGAAGCACGACGAGGCGCCGTTGTCCTTGACTCTGAAGAACGGGCCGCGTGCGTGGCACGCCTGGCTCTTGCCGTCAGCGCACGTGCTGTTCTCAAACGAGCACATCTGGCCGCTGCCATCCTCGCACCACGCGCCGAGCACATTCGGACTCGTGTCCCCGACATTCGCCTGGGAGAAGCCCGCGACGAAGCCGGCGCCCATGCTCTGCTCGAACAGGTAGGCCGCGACGCCCTTGTTGTCGCCGGAGATCAGCGTGTTGTTGCCCAGCATGCTCGTGCCGTGCGTCGGGAACCACGTCAGCGCGGCGATGTCCCGCCCGTCCGTGCGCGAGAACCTCAGCAGCGTGAGGTCCTTCTCGACCGATCCGTCGTCTTCGGAGCTCGCATTATAGCGCGCCCGCTCCGCCGGTGGGTTGGCGAGGTAGGCGTACAGGCTGCGATTGATATTCGCGCCTGCCACCTTCGTGTTGCCATAACTCAGATATCCCGGCGCGAGACTCGCATGCGCCCGCTTGATTGACAGGACTGCGCCATCCACGATCGCCTGGTAGCTCTGCTTGTCGAACCCCTTGCTCGTGATCTGCGGCAGCAGATAGTTCAGCCAGGCTCCAGGGCCGGAATGTGAGTGCGTCCCCGTCACGGCGACGTTCTGCTGGCTGTAGAGCGCGTAGTCGTCGCCGAGAGAGGCCAGGGCACGCAGGATGCCGTAGCGGATCGCTGTGTCCCCGGACTGCGTGTCGAGGACGAGATAGACGAAGCGCGAAGAGGGATTCTGGACGTCGCCGATGATGAAGGCGCGGGAGTAGAGGCGTTGGCGGAGTCCGGAGCCGACCTGGGCGGTGTCGGCGTAGCCCATGAGGTTGATTTCCACAACCGGTCTGTCCATGTCAGCACCTGGCTGCTCAGGGGGAAGGGGAGGGGGAGGAACTTACCCCGTGATATCCGCCTTCCCAACACCAAGCAGATACTGCTGTCTGCCCTCCTGCCTTATCTCGTTCGTCTCATACCTGAACCTATGCGTCCAGCTCGATACATCGACGTCCTGCAAATACGATGCCAGCGCCCAAAGCCCACAGACAAGGAGCAGCAAGAGCGGCATCGCCAGCCACGCAGCGACTCGACTCCGCCTCGCCCTCGCCGTCGCTCGCACTCGTCGGTCTTCCTCGTCGAGCATTTCGAACTTGTTCGTCCCATCCATATCCCAAGCCAGGAATTCCGTCGTGACAAAATCCCTCGTCTGCAGCATCCAGTCGGGCATCCTCTGCCTTTTAACCCTGTGCTCTTTAACCCTCCCCCTCCCCCTCCCCCTCTCCTCTGGCACCGCGTCCAGCTGATAACGCCCCTCGGCCTTCGCCTTCGCCTTCGCCTCCATAACGCTGCGTGATTATCACCATAACCTCCGTAAACAGAGCATTGTCCGAAGTTCCCCCTCCAACTCCGCGATTATCGATATCTTGAGAAGCGTGAATGGCCGGCAGCTGCGTGGGGAGACTCGCCCTTGTTCGCGTTGGAAGGCTGGTCGCTTGGCAACTGCGCACGCGCCGCATCTTAAGCGGCAGCTTGCCATCGAGTGCCGAAGCGACGTTGACATCCCCGGCGACATTCCCGTCGACCTTCCCCTTCCGGCATCATTGCGCCGACTGCGACTCCAGGATCTCGGGGAGACAGCATGAACAGCGCTGTAGGAGCTTCTCTCGCGGCGTGCACAGTTGCTGCAAGGAGAAGTCAAGCCCGTGAAGAGAGCGCTAGGTGAGGACCAGCCTTGTCAGTCGTCAGCCTCGTCGGTCATCAGCCTCGTCACCGTCAGCCTCGCCATACGCCAAGATATTCCCCGCAGTACAGTACGGCGAGGCAGAACACAACAGGCGCAGCTCGATAATCTACTTCGTACACAATCGACAGCCTCGTTCGCACCAGAACATAACCACAACACAACACAACCACAACCACAATCGCATACAGACCAGACCAGACCAGACCAGACCAGACCAGACCAGACAATACAAGGCCACACCAGACCACACCACACCACAATGCCCCAACCCACCACCAGCGTATCCTTCGACTCCCTCCCCTGTACGTCCCCCATCCTCCTCCCTTTCCCACCCAGCTAACCCTTCCCCCAGACATCGACGCCGAACCCACACCCTCCGAGCGCGCCTCCGCCCTCTCCCTCATCAGCTCCTCCCTCCCCCCCTCCCTCCCCGCCCACCCCTTCCCCGCCCACCCCTTCCCCGCCCTCCCC
>Ga0123337_10000350_pt1 | contig 82267 bp, 105 predicted proteins | sample frozenSSSSmetaG_FD_89792 | JGI IMG/M metagenome (GOLD analysis project Ga0123337, IMG submission 89792) | Glacier valley bacterial and archeal communities from Borup Fiord, Nunavut, Canada, to study Microbial Dark Matter (Phase II) -... | ecosystem: Environmental > Aquatic > Freshwater > Ice >...
AGGGGGGGGAGGGGGGGTGGGGGGGGGGGGGGGGGGGGGGGGGGGGGGTGGGGGGGGGGGGGGGGGGGGGGGGGGGGGGGGGGGGGGGGGGGGGGGGGGGGGGGGGGGGGGTGGGGGGTGGGGGGGGGGGGGGGGGGGGGGGGGGGGGGGGGGGGGGGGGGGGGGGGGGGGGGGGGGGGGGGTTTACCATGACCAGGCGTTGCCGACGCTGACGATTGGCTTCATTTTTGCGGTTGCGCTGTAGGGACGGTGGTGATGGTGGGATTGAGGGGGTTGGGGTTCTTGCGCGGATGAGAAGGAGAGCTGAGGAAATGACGGTGTGATGGGTATTAAGGTGACGCTGAAGCTTGATGGAGCTGTCACGGAAGCTAGGTTGGCAAGCAAGGTACGTCGTCGTTATCGTGATGCGATGACTAAGCTGGTTTCTTGCACGTGATACCAAAATGGTAGCAGAGAGTTGCTCCTATGTTGGAATGAAGGGGGAAGGGGGGAGATTGCTGGAATACTCATTCTATTAAAATGGCAACTTTTCATGTAATGATAAAGCATAGATGCGATATGTAATTCTCGACGTGAGACAGGGTTATTTTGTCTCTGGCATCACTATCAGACAATCCGTCAGCAAAACGTCGGTAGACGAGTCTGCTCTTCTGCGAGAACCCGCCAACCTCATCTTCGTCATGGGTAGATCATCTGAATGATCATAGTTCGTCTCACAGACCTTCCCGCCCCTCATGTCAATACTTTAATAAATATGTCAAAAGATAAGGAGCAAAAATGCAAAAGGATTTCTTGAGAGCCGCAGGGTTCGAACCTGCGCGGTTTCCCACTGCGGAAATTGAGGTTTCATTTCTGACGACCTAAACACAGCGCCTTAACCACTCGGCCAGACTCCCAGATATGTATAATATGTGGGCTTGTAGGCTCAGGTATGGATCCAAAGGTCCGCAGAAGATTATAAGTTCTGTTATTTTCATTTCTATCCTGCATTGTTTTTTTAATCTGTACTCCCTAATATTAATCAGATTCAGCACCTACTCAATTTTCGATTTTCTAAGAAGTAAGATATGTGGTTACGTTTTCTTCGCATGACTCCCAAACGTCAAATTAGAGGTTCACACCTTCGACTTTCGATGTCACTGATTTCCAACATATGTAAGTCCTATTCCATGATAAATACTCACATACGGGTACGACCACAGACAGAAGAGAACCAGGCATCCCGTCCGCTCTGCCATACATAAGCTCCATAATCACCTAGATAGTAGTCTCAATCATGCCAATAGAGCGCCCAATTCCCATTTGCTTGTACTTTTTCGGGTTTGTTCAGATTATATTACAGCTGAAAGCTGAAGTTAATGTTTTTGTAATTCCACCCCTTTTAGACCCGACGCGCTAAATTTCTCTCAATAGTGTCTTTCAGGACAGCGCAGGGGCGCCACAACTGTTCTAGTTCTCCCCATAGCACCTCGGCAGGGCGATGTCAACGGTCCTGACAGCGCCCAAAATGTAAAAAGTCAGTACAAGACTTTACAACCTATTGACTATGGGTGGTGCACGGAGTACTGTAGGTGCGATGCAGTTAGTGATAGATCTGGATCACAGGATACACGCGGCACTCCACGAGCCCAGGCCGTCTCTAAGGGCTATCTATGGAGATGTACAACCGGAGGCCCCTATTCTGTGGAAACAAACTTAAGAAGCTCATGGCCACCTCAGAGCTTCTAGTCGACTGTTGTCGCGAACCTCTCAGCAGTGTTGCAGTCCATTTGGTTTTAGAATGACGCTCTCTCGCTCACCCGTAGGGGCCGTTGCTTCCCTTTTGTACTTCATTGCGGCCGTTCAGGCATTTCCTCATGAGTCGCCACATAAGAGAGATGCGTCTTTCTCGAGCGAAGGCTGCTACGTCGACAACGCCAATGGCCACCGCGCCCTGACAGGTGCCTGTTACGACGACGGTTTGGTGACCGTGGAGAGCTGCGCAGTGTTCTGTTCCAAGTACAGGTTCTTTGGTCTCGAGTACGGCCGAGAGTGTTACTGTGGAGATGCGCTGTCCGCCCAGTCTGCAGATAATAGTGACTGCTCCTTTCCTTGCGCTGGCAACGCTGCCGAAAAGTGCGGCGCTGGCGACCGTCTTAATGTCTACACGAACACTCTCTACTCCCCGGCATCTCCTGCAACACTCGATGTACCATACCTTGGCTGCTTCGTCGATAATACTTACTCCCGCGTCCTGCCGTACAACCTCCTTGGATCCGACGATATGACAGCGGCTAAGTGCGCCGAGCGCTGTAGCAACTACAGCTTTTTCGGGGTGGAGTACGGGCGCGAGTGCTGGTGTGGTGATACTCTGCCTACAACCCCGGCTCCCGAGTCTGAATGTTCGTTCACTTGCGCCGGCGATGACACGCAGCTCTGTGGAGCTGGTGATCGCATCAACGTCTGGGGAGCCACCGTTGCATCACCTGATACTGTCGCTGACTTTAACTACCTTGGTTGCTACACCGACAACGTCGAGCATCGCTCACTGACTGGCAAGGTCACATTCGACTCTGCCATGACACTCGCGACGTGTGCCGCCGCTTGCAGCGAGTACCCATATTTCGGTGTCGAATATAGCACCCAGTGCTACTGCGGCACCCAGTTCGAGGGGGCGGCCGAGGAGCGTCCGCAAATCGAGTGCTCGATGCGGTGCGGTGGGGAGCCCAACCAGGTGTGCGGTGGCGCTGACCGCGCCAATATCTTCTACAGCGCCCAGCGCACTGGCGATGCCAGCAACCTGGATACCGTTGGTGGTTTCGCCTACAAATCTTGCTGGACCGACGATGTGAACGCGCGATCATTGACGGGTCACGTGGAACGGACCGATGACATGACGGTGGAGAAGTGCGCGGCCGTGTGCCAGGGCTTCACCTATTTCGGAGTCGAGTACGCGAACGAGTGCTTCTGCGGCAACGAGCTCCTGGGTGAGGCTGCCTCCGAAGACACCTGCAGCGAGCTCTGTGTGGGGGATTCGGGGCTGTGGTGTGGAGGCCCCATCCGCCTGAACGTCTATGCTGTCGACGCCGTCTCATCATCTTCCGCCTCGTCTATCATATCGGAAACATCTCCCTCGCGGCCACAAGCTCGTCGGTTTCGGAAACATCAGCTTCCCTCGCGGCCACAAGCTCGTCAGTTTCCGACATTGCCAGCTCCTCCACATCAGACACTTCTAGCTCATCTACCGACCCAGCCGCCTCTGTAACGACCTCGAATGCAGCCACCATTACGACCTCAACTCTTCCTTCTTCCACAACTCTCGTGACGACAACGACGTCAACTCTTAGCCCGAGCTCCACAATCACCACGTCCTGCTCCGCAACGCCTACATTCACTGCGGTACCAGAGACATGCTGGACTTCGGTGCCAACAGCATGTGCCTCTCTCATCCGCACTCCAGCAATTCCTTGGCCGGCGGTGACTGTTGGAGCTACTCAATGGTGCCGCAACGCCTTCATCGCAGCGTCAACGGTCATCCCCGAAATTGCGAGCTGCTTCACCAGCGTCAACTCACCGCAATTCTCCGCATCTAACGCGTATAGCTGCGTCACAAATGCTCCAGTTTTCTGTCAGACCATAGCTGGGTCGTGTGGCGCCGACGGCGCCGCGGAAACGCCCACGCCCACTGACGCTGTGGCCAATGGCGGCTTCGAGTCAGGGGGGTTATCGTCGTGGTCAATCAGCAGCTCGACAGGCGACGATTCAGTATTGGCCGTATCGGTCTCGTCCGAGCGCCCGTATCGTGGCGCATACAGTCTCAAGGCCGTCTTCAGCAACACTAATGGCGGCAGCAGAATGTATGTACAAGATTTGAAGTTGCAACCCGGTGTGACTTACCAGGCTTCATGGTGGTGGTACTCGACCAACTCGGCCGCTGCGACTGTGTCGCGCATGCAGTTCAGCGGCGGCGGCACCAGCTTCCTCAAGGATGTCGGTACGTCCAGCGGACCAACAGGCCAGTGGGTTCAAGCTACTCAAACCTTTACTTCCGGAGCGTCTTTCGGAAGGGTGTATTTTAGCGTGTACGGCAACAAGGGTTCAGCGGGTAACACTTTTTACGTTGATGATATAATTATTATCCCGGTAGTTTAGATCAATATTGCAAATGGAAGTATGCGGTTTCGAAGATGGCGGGAGTATGAGCGCGGGTGTTGACCCACCGGCTTTCGAGGACTTGATCTGGAAGTATTTAGCCTTGGTTTGACAGGTACATTATGTGCCTACTCTATCATGGATGTGAGACGGCCATTGGAAGGACACGTTCCGCGTCAGGCCCGAAGTCTCAGCCTTCTTGGCCTAGAGCACCACGCAAGAGTACGTTGCTCTCACCTTTCCAGGTGATTCTTCATATGTCTGAGCCACCTAAGCTGAACCTCGAAAGTGCGGAATATACGCTTAGCCCGTTCTCGCTGAGGTCGTGATCGGCGATTGGCCTACTGGAGCAGGTATTGAGAGTACGAGGGAGAGGAATAGGAGGCTTAAGAATCGAACCTATTTCAACCACAAGGAGGGATACATTTCTTGTTGACCAACGATTCTCCATCACTCCTTCATTGGAATCCCACCGGCAGTGCCACTGCCACTCGCACTCCCCATCTATGGTCGAGCATCGAGTGGCATGCGCATGTGGCGGTCAAGCAGAGTGCGGATCTCCTCTGGACTGAGGCCAGCGTAGGGGCGGCGGAGGTTGATCTCACGGAGAAATGTTGACGTGGAGGTGGTCGCTCGCAGTGACGTGCCTTGAATGGTGCGTGTAAGGACGGGGTAGTTGAGGCGGCTGCGGCGGTCAAATCTAGCAATGACGGCATTGGGGCTCTGGCCGTTGGGGGATCGCGAATCTACGTGCGGTCGAGCGATGGCGGTCCGACGGGGGTGGCAGTGGCAGTGGCGCCGGTCGTGAAGACGTTGGCAGAACTAGTCGGACGGTCTGCAAAGAAGGTTTGTGAATGTGAATGCTCACAAGGGATATTTCATACCTTTTCCGGAAATCTACTGACCAGAGAGGTCCCCATGTGAATCGCATCACGAGTACTACGATAGCTCGTTATGCAGTCTCAAGCTTTCGTATGCTCTAACATCATTGCCGCTCGATCAGGCATTGATCTAGATCTTAGATCATGCTGACAGCTAGAATCCTCTGTTCGGTATCGAAGAGATCGACGGGGCCATGAACGATGCACCCACCGTGTGTTTCATTTCACGGAAGTTGGACGAGGTATGACTTGACGATGCCGAAAGGTCACATGCTGCTACATTAGTTGGCTTGCATGGCATGGCTTATACCCGCCACATAGTGACCATACCAAGTTTATAAAGTCATGCATGAAAGACTCACTGAAGTTGCAAGTCTCGTTGTTTTTTCGGTCAGCATCGTGGTTGAGTACTTATCCAACTTTGCGTCGCATCCAACCAGCGCGCGCAGCGCATGCCATAGCTAGCTGCGAAACAACACATCTTTGCTTTTCTCATTTCGAGACCGTCCTTGATGTTGACGAACAGTTGATATTGTTGCATCGTAGGAGCCGGAGGATTTTCAAGAACTGCGGGTTCATGTCTGGTGCATCTGCCAGTCACAGAATATAAGAGGGCAAGCATGCATGCATGGTTCCTGCGTCTATGGACGACATAAATTATTGGCTCGCAGCGGAAGTCATTGCGACGCCTGATAAAACGCGCTTTTGCGGTTTGATGTTGTTGGAAGGCGTCTGAGACGTCATGGGCATGAGAGGAATGGCTCGTGAGATCTTGTGCAGGCTTGCAGCGTATGTAGTCCAGCAGGCGATTATTGAAACAAATATCCTGACGTCTCTCGATCAAGCCGGTAGATAGTATCATTGCCTCACCCTCGAGTTCAAGCAAACACACTGAGATGCTAGTAGGCATCCGTCGGACCGGCCATCAACTTTGTGTTGCTGCTTCTTTTCTTCTCCTCCGATCCAGCTGTGACTAGACGCTTTGGAGGAACACTGCAAGTATTATAAGCTATAAGCTAGAGCTGCCAGGGCTTAGATTCTTCATCTTTTTTGGAGCTCCCACAACCTTCCTTCAAACCTGATCATCTTCTTGGAGTGCTTGCATCTTTATCAGACACAATCCCCCGGGTCACCTACTTTTTCGTCTAGTGCAGGTCCGTCTACCTGTGAAGCTCATATGCGTATCAATACCTGCTGGTGAGAAATCGTTGAAGAACTCTGTCCAGCTCCGGTTGAGCTAGGCGTCGTGGCCCGAGTTTCTGCAAACTGTAGTACTTAGGTACAGTTTGTCTAAGCGGGTTACAATGTCTAAGTAACTTGCAACATGTTAGTGGATGCTGTTATGCTGTTTATACTGTAAACTCTGTAGTATTGCTATTAATGAAAATGAATATATACAGCTCTTAATTGAATAAATCTAGAATATATTGTTGAATTGCCTCATTTTAGGAATCTGAGAGGAGGATCTTATTTATTATAGCCTCTATGCTGTCTAGGGGATGTCGCTTTTAAGAGTCGGCTTCGTTGTGTACAGGAGATACAGGAGCATAGGGTTGAGGTATTGACGTTAAATATGTGGCTTGCTGTCACCCCTTTTTCTTTAGAGCTTGTTGTATTAAATTGAAGGCTATCTTGTACACGCTTTTTAGCCTTATGATCAAGTTTGCAACGCATAATGGTAGTGGAATCATCAATTAGGTCAATGCAGGTTCATTGATTACGACACTATAGATTTACAGTACAGACAGCATCTTCTGACGTGTTGCAACTTGCTTGGACCAACCATCACTCGGTGGTGGAAGAAAGCCAATGTTTACATGTCATGTACAGGTCCTCCACTTGCGGCTAAGAGCAATTGGCTGGCTAACGAATGGGCTTGGCCTGGAGGATAGGATTCTATCGTCTATGGTAAGGAGAAGGAGAAGGATTGAGGTGAGGTGATGAGATGAGATGTGTATGGATTGATCAATCAATGGTTATTTTGCAGTTCGTATTGCAATGTGGATACGGAAGAGAAACGAACAAACAAACAAGCAAATAAACAAACACTGAACTAATCAGCAAACTGCACCCTTTTATGTTTCACATTTGTCCATCCCAATCTTCTTTTGAGCAGCCAGCGGCCAGCAGTTGCAGATCTGACATGCACCTATGCACGTCCATTTCCCCTTCTGGGTAGCACGGTGAGTGTGAATTTCATTTTCCGTGGCTATTTCAGGACCTGCATGAGCGGATAGATGGATTGTGTCATGTAGACGCAGATTCATCAATCGCTCGCAACATTCGCATGACGTCGTAAAGTTTGAGGAGTCTGGAGGAATTTGGAGGGTTATGGGAGGAGGAGGGAATGGAGATGTCGGGTGTAATGTGTACACAGCGCTGAGATGTGAAAGTTGCAGGGTACGTATCCCATATTCCATATCCATATTCCACATCCATATTCCACGAGGTTACTTCGTAAATGACCGAGCAACATCCTTGAAAACGCTGTAAGACAGTTCGAGAGCTGCATGTCTATTCATGGACAGCGGCTTTTACACTGTGTTTGTATGCGTATGTACGAGTTGTACAGCCACCCGCCGCTATGAGGGAGGCATCGCATCACAGTACATAGCATCACAAGGCTGGGCTGCACTTTCTGATTTGAGGATTCTGGAGAAGACACGTTCTCCAGGGGTTGGGGTTATTTACCTAGACAATTGTCATCATTGTCATCTCGCGCCTGTACCTGCATCTGTCGTCCCTGTACAGACATGCTGTCACTTCCTCCTGTGGATGTACATATTTGGACTCCACTGTGGTGAATCAGGATCGCCCTTCCTGCTTCCTCCTTCCTGCTTCCAGATTATTGGTGTAGCATCCCTTCCGCATATTGTGAGAAGATGGCTGCAAGACATTTGACTTCTCCCTCACCTGTCGATCTCTCTTCTCCTTCTTCTTCATAAACATCATAAACATCATAAACATCATAAACATCATACACACCCACAATCGTTCAACTTTCTGCGAGAGCTTATCACTTCTTTAGGCCCTCGTTCACATTCCTTCAGAAGTAAGTACTGAGACTATGATTCACAACTTCAGTCCGACTTCCTTAGACAATTCACTCCCCATTTGCATGCTGCTGCTTATCAACTCAAAAGCTGACCACTTCTTTCAGATATTCTTCTCTCTACCCTACCACAACAAAAAAACAACGCTTCCAACTCTCAATCACCAAGATGCGTTCGACTCTCATATTCTCTCTCGCCTCAGCCCTTGCGCTCACCGGCATCAATGCTGAAAATATTACCACTGGGGTAAGATACACACAGAAAACCCTTGCTTGGAATCCATCTAACACAACATAGGCACTTGGCGATGCCATCGTCGTATCAGGAAATCCAGCTGGTGTTACCTATTTCGCTTCCATTCCAGAGAACAACACCATCAGTGGAAACATCACAGCTACCGCTGGTCCAAATGGTCGTGGTGTCCACTTCGTGGTGAACTTCTCCAACCTTCCACCATCTGACGGTCCTATAAGTTTCGGTATGTTCAAATCTCTCTTCCTATCGACATCCATGGCAATCATTTGCTCTTCGCTAACCAACCATCTAGCATACCACATCCATGCTACGCCTGTCAACTCCTCCGGATCTTGTGCCTCGACCCTCGCCCATCTTGATCCATTTGTCCGTGGCCAAGTCCCAGCTTGCAGCCCCGATCATCCCGAAACATGCGAAGTCGGCGATCTCTCTGGCAAATGGGGCAAAGTGAATTCAGACCCGTTCACAAAGGAGTTCAGTGACCCATACTTGAGCATCCTGGAGGGCCCAGGTTCCTTCTTCGGCAACCGCAGCTTCGTTCTTCATGGTGTCAATGCGACCAGGTTGGCCTGCGGGAACTTCCAGCTTGTGAGCAGTGGAAATAGCTCTACTGGTGGGGGAAATAGCACAAATGAAAATGGTGGCGGAAACGGAGGCGGATATGGAGTTGGTAATGGAAATGGAAGCGGAGGAGCTTCCACGACAGCACCTATCACTGGAGGAGCAAGCTCTATGATGGCTAGTGTGGTCGGAATCATAGGGATTTTTGCAGCCGCAGCAATTCTGCTGTGAACGGATGGCTGAGTTGTTGATTGCTAGACGTGCATGCATGGTGTCTGTTCTCGTTGTTCGGATTCTTCTTTGATGATCCCTTGGCATGGGTATTTGCTTGGACGGAATGGGAAAAGTTCTTGGAGAGCTTTCAGTTGCGGATGAAAGCGTAATATATCAATCCAGGGCAGAATGTGTTGAAGTGGAGAGCTCAGAGATGAGCGAGAGGAAACAATGAATTATGAATTATGAACGATGTGTACCCCTCCAATGTGTTTGACATCACCTATAAGCCAGTGATGTGAAATGAGAGTACATGCATAGGTCTGATTTGGAAATTAAGTTGGAAGGCTCCCACAAGGAGTATTTAAAGAGTCTTTTCTTTGTTCCTGTGCTCTAACAAGACATTGTCTCCTAAGACGAACAATATGGGATGGATTTCTGTGACTTTGCATTTAGAGGATTTCAATCCCCGCGTGAGCACAAGTTCTGGATGTCTGATTGCTGGGGATACGGCAGGGAAGTAAGGGGAGCGCTCGTGGGAGGTGGGAGAGGGGATAATGGCGGCACGGATAGTGGCGGGGGAGGAACTGGCGGCGAGGGTAGCCGCGGCGAGAGCCCGAGAGATTCGGGCGGTGACGGGAGGGAAAGGGTGGTGTGTTTAAACTAGGATGGCGGATTGGATGGTGGCGAGAAGATGTGGGAGAGGAGGGACGGGGTCGAAAATGGGAATTGGAGGAGGTGTTGGTTGGCAACGGGGGATGAGTGAGTGGGCGAGGGGCCATATTTCGATGGTTTGGTTGAGTGGGCTGGATTGTGCGGGAGAGGAGGAGGAGAATGGGATGGGTCTGGCCTTTATAGATGAGGAGAGTTGGCACAGCGGGCTGGGTGTTTGGCATTCACATCTGTGGCTCGAGTGCGATCGCGGCTCGACTTGAGGTGCTTATGAATGCTGGCTTCATTTTCGAATCGGCTCTTCCTGTCCCTATGCTATGGCGCCTGAACTCCTCATATGCCTTCCCATCCTGCTCCTCGTCGTCTGGAGATCCGTTGTCTAGTCGGCGGAGATATACATCACTGGATACGCAGACACCGTCAGCACCACCGTCTATTGCAGTTGGAACTGGGGAACTGGGGATCTGGAGGGGAGGGGAGGGGTGGATACCATTGTTCCCCCGAATAAAGGCATCGCCGTAACTCCTCTTCTTCACCCCGTTGACGTGCTCCTCGCACTTCTCGAGCGCGATGTTCATGTAGCCGTCGACGGACTGGAGTTCTCCTGCCCTCCTCGTCAGCTTCGGACCGGTAACCCAGCATTTCACACGTAGAGCAGGCGCATCGACACGACGGAAGAGAGAGGACAACCCGTACCTTTATAGACGACGCCGGAATTCAGCTTCACCGTGACAGCGCTATTGATGATCTCGCTCAAAAACCCGCTGGGATCCTTCCCCTCGCCCTGTGTCGTCGCAGCACCGTTCTCCATTGTCCGTCCTACCGCTCGATCCTCTCTCTCTCTCTCTCTTCGCCTCTCGTATCGATATCCAAATCCTCAGTTTCGACAGTTTCCTTTTTTCGCAGTGCAGAATCGTTCGGTCGCGGTGCAGAGCTCGAGTGACGTTGTCTCTCGACCCTCCAAATCGAATCGCGGGGGGATCCGAGCTGAGCTTCTTTGCTGCGGCGGGCTAGCGTCGGCACGTCGAACAAAGCCGCCGATCGACAGAATTCCATTTACGCCAAAACCAAAACCCAGCCCACCCTCGCGTCGCCAACCGCGTTGCTACAGAGACACCCCACTTTGTGTATTCCCCTCCCCTTCTTCCTTCTCCCACGCATACATACATACGTCCGATATAGACGCTTGGTGTTGAAATGACGGATCCGTTCGCCGACGACGTCGCGGGGCCCTCGCAGCCCGCGCCTGCACCGGCTAAGAGGTCGATGTTCAAGAATCGACAGAGGGGGGCCGTGTCGAAGGCGGAGGAGCCGAAGGGGGCGATTGACTTCTTCTCGAGGAGTAGGGAGATCTTCCCGGAGAGTGTGAGGATTAAGAAGGAGGAGAGGGAGAGGGAGAAGGAAAGGGAGAGGGAGGAGGCAAGGAAGAGGGAGAGATCGAAGAGTTTGAAGCTGGAGGAGGTGAGAAGGCGTAGTGAGGGGAGGGATGGGGAGGTGACGGGTCGGGATGAGGATGAGGATGAGGGAAGGGCGACGAAGAAGAATAAGAGGTATGTCGAGTTTGCTGGAAGAGGAGATCGGAAAGCTAATAGACCGGGAAGTGAATCGCGCTCCCTGACGCCTTCTTTCGGACAACAATCTCCCCCGAAGACTTCAGAAAACGGGTCTCCGCAGGCTGCATGCCGCTCTCCGCGCACACAAAGAACACAGCAGCAAGCACATATCATCTCTCTCAGCGATAGCGAAGATGAGCCTACAGCCGCCAGAAACTCAAAAACCACAGACTCCACACCTGCCAAGATCATAGACTTCGACCAATTCGACGATTACGAGTCCCCCCACAAACCCTTCGCAAAGACGCCAGAGACGGAGCCTATACCCATCCCCTCCAGTCCGGAAGAAGAAGAGCTCTACCCCGAACTCGTCCAGGCAGCCCGTCAGCGCGCAGAAGAGGAGGTCGCGCAGCGTCGGCTCGACGCCCAAAGACGACTCGGCCGCACGACGTCCGTCCAGAGTGCCTCGTCCGCTGGCTCAGGCGGCTCGGGCGCGCAGTCTGCATCCTCACCCGCGCTGTCACGCGCCGCCCCTCGGCCAGAGCCCATCGTCAGCATCTTAGTGGACTCGCGCATCGCCGGCACGGCACCGCTCATGGTGCGGAGAAAGCTGAATCAGAGACTGAAGGATGTGCGCATGGCGTGGTGCGACAAGCAGCTCATCGACGGCTGTCCCATGACGAGCGCGAACAAGGAGGGGATTTTCCTCACCTGGAAGGGTCGGCGGGTCTGGGACGTCACGACGGCGGCCAGCATGGGCATCAAGGTCGATGGGCGCGGCCGGGTCGTGGGCGAGGCCGATGGGCCCGGCGGCGGCGTGAATCGCGACGGGAACGTGCATCTTGAGGCCTGGACGCCGGAGACGTTCGCGGCGTTCGAGGCGCAGCGCGAGTCCCAGCGCAAGGCGTCGCAGGCCGCGGATTCGTTCGCGGTCTCGGATGATGAGGAGGATGGGAGGTATGGGGAGCCGGAGGTGCAGGAGGTGGCGAGCAGGCAGGCGGAGAAGATCAAGATTGTCCTGCAGGCGAAGGGGATGGAGGCCGTGAGGCTGATCGTCAAGCCGACGACGGCTATCAGGACGGTGGTTAATGGGTTTAGACAGGCGAGCGGCATTGGGGAGGGGAAGAGCGTGGAGTTGTGGTTTGATGGGGAGAGGTTGGAGGAGGAGAGTACGATCGCCGATGCGGATTTGGAGGATATGAGCGGGATTGACGTGCTGGTCAAATAGGAGGCAGGCTTGGGGATTGGGGTCATGGAAGACGGCGCTGTGGTGGAGTGAGTGGGACTTGTGGTTATAACGAAGCTGATGGCTGCGAAGCAGTCGGGACATGCATGGGAAGGAGGCCTCGTTTGAGGATTGGTTTCGATACCCGATTTCTGCTGGGAGGGCGGATTTGCAGCGAGCGCGCGGCCTGATATCAAGGCGCTGGAACGGCACAGATTAATTAGTAAACTGAGGCATTCGTTCATTCGCTTTCTAAAGCCCCTTCTGCTGTCTCTTTAATGGAGCAGGGTCAAAGAAAGGCCACTATGAAGACGATGAAGACGACCTAAGATTTTCCATATTTCCCGTGTAGGCCATTTCCTCTCGGGATGTGTTTCAGTAAGTGAGTCAGATGTGCTATAGCCTGTCAGGCCTATGCAACAGAAGAGTAGCAGCTTGCTTGCTCATGCTCAAGAGAGGCAAACACACAGCAACTGGCAGGCAGCAGGGGCAAGCTCTGAATGTCGATGGATGGAAAATCAAACACACTCTACACAACGACTCTTGCTCAAGAATGCGTCCTCGGGACTGCTCCCGTTTGATTACGCGCTGAGGATTCTCGAAGAAGAAGGAGAGTAAAAAGGGGGTCTTCGCTCGTCTACTGTTAAACGGCAGGTAAGTGATGTGAGACAGGAGCAAAAAATCAAAAAGAATGGATTATTATGGGTCACGTGCAACCGCCGTGAATCGAACACGAACCTCCACCTTGGAAGGGTGGAATCCTAACCATTGGACCACGGAAGCGTTGTTGTTTCAAGTCATGGTGTTCAGAATTATATGGGATTGTCTACTTAAGCAACAGCACAAGATACGGAGACTTAGTTGTGCGGGTACCACATTACTAAAGTATTTTCAAACTCACTATATATAGTTTCATGACGACATTATGACATAGATAATTCAACGACATTGGAATGCAGAGGTCATGCCAAAATATGTCATTACTCCCATGAAGACAAGCAATCATCCCTTCTCCAATCATTCAACTACGTTTAGGTAACGCCTTGGGGGATACACAGGCCAGGAAATCAGGGGAGGAGTTGGCTGATTTTCTAGCACTTTCCAGCATCCTCCAGCATGTTCGTCACTCACGAAACAGGCACTTTGCTTTCATCACTATGTTTTCCGCAAACGTCTTCAATGATGATTACACCATCTGCCGGAAAGGCAGAAGATACTGTAGGTTTCGAGGACTTTCTTAATCGCCTCCTTTCAACACATCATGCACATTTCCGTATATCTCATAGATCATTCTAGAGCTCTCACTAGATCTATATAACCTTCCTCCATCATCCTCTCATATCCTTCTCCTCTCCTTCTTCTTCAGCATCCAAGAACCACTCAAATCAAAAAGTTCATATGCAAAAAACACGATCAATCCTCCCAAAGCACATCACACTCCGCTCCACCATCACACCAGCAAAGCGGCACTCAGTCCTCAAGCCTAGCACGCCCCACAACCGCAACGTCAGCACCATGTCGAGCTTCTTCCCGCGCTACGTCGGCTACCCAGAGCAGTCCGAGTACTCTCTAACCCCGCTCTTCCGGCTCCTCGACGACTTCGACACGTACCGCGACACGAACACGCAGAGCCCCGCGCGCCGCAGCGTCGCCGCCATCACCAAGACCTTCAACCCCAAGTTCGACGTCAAGGAGGTCGCCGACCACTACGAGCTGCACGGCGAGCTGCCGGGCATCGAGGACAAGGACGTCGAGATCGAGTTCACCGACGCGCAGACCCTGAGCGTGCACGGCCGCAGCGAGCGCTCCTACGAGGCCGGCACGCCGCCCGAGAAGCTGCTGGCCGCGGCGCCCGAGCAGGGCCGGATCACCGAGGCCGAGTCGCACAAGGCGTCTGTTGCGGACGAGGAGGCCGAGAGGGCCAAGGAGGCCGGGCTGCAGGTGGGCACGCAGAAGGGGCAGCCGCGGGAGAAGTTCTGGGTTAGCGAGAGGTCGGTCGGGGAGTTCTCGAGGTCGTTCCACTTCCCCACGAAGGTGGATCAGGATGCCGTCAAGGCGAGCATGAAGAATGGTATCCTCAGCATCGTGGTGCCGAAGGCGCAGGCCAAGGCGGGAACCAAGAAGATCCAGATCTCTTAAGGGAGAAATCTACTGGTGTGTCTCACGACGCCTTGATGAACGAGAGGGGACTGCATTGGAGGATGTTGAAATGGACGTGAAACTTCCTTTTCCTTTCTTTTCTCGCTCTCACTCTTCGATCTACTCCACAGGTCAAACTAAAAAAAAATAAAAAAAAATATGTAACGTCACTTCTGTCCATCCACTGCTGCATCCTGTGATCTGAGGACTAAGCCATCCCTTGCTGCCTCGAAACTCCTTTCTAAACCCTCCGTCCTGATCTAAATCGACCACCCAATCCGCAACGCTTCCGTGCTCTACAACCACCCTCCTTCCCCCGTCCACGCACCCAACCCCTTCAATCCGCCAGCCCACCTGCCAAAGCCCTCCCGCGCGTCTCTCTCGCGACCATCGCCTTCCTGCCATTGCGCGCGCCGACCCGTGGGATTCGTTGTTGCTTGGCATGGGACGCGATGTCGTCGAGTCGTGCGCGGGATGTGAACTCGTCGAGCTGTGCTCCTGCTGGGACTGGGACTGGGAACAGGGGGATGGGGATGGGGATACAGGCCCGTTGGGCTCGATGCTTTGCATGTAGAGTGAGTGAGTGGGTTGGGCTGGGGTTTGCTGTGGTTTGTTTTGGTGAGGGGGGCTTGTTGGATTGGGGGGGGTGGGGGGGGGTGTACTGCAGGATGGTTGACTTGAGGTAAGTTGCTTAGAGTTTGAGATGAGTGAGGGGGTTAGATTCTATGATTTTACTGAACTAGTTGGGGTTGGATAGGATTATTTTAGGATTAGGTTGATTGGATTTAATATATTAAAGGTAAGATGAGATATAAGGTAAACTTGACTTGTGGTAGAATCATCTTTTCTTCAAATCTAAGCTATCTCCTCTTATTTCTTATTCTAACATCTTGGAATTCTTTAAAAGTAAGGAGTTAAGGCTATCGATGAACTATATTCTAGAGTCTATATAGAATATTACAAGCATCAGTGGAGGTCTAAGTAGTAGAGAAAGAAGGCGAAGAAGAGCAGGGGCCCAGAACCCCCCATCTCCTCTTCTCACAGCAGTCGAGAACGTCAAAACACGAACAGTAGCCTTTCCACGACGACGCCACAATACATGTATGCACGTGTGAACACGACTGTCTTCAGGCCACCTCAATCTAGCAGCACTATGCTAAACAAACGCCTTCTAATGGAGCATGCAGATGCGGTGGATATATAGCAAGAAATAAATACAGCTCCGGAGCACTCTCGCCCACATCAGCCATCTGCACAGCGGCACTCCAACTCCACGCCTCCACCTCCGTCTCCGGCTATTCTCGTAGGCGCTCGGGACGCCGTCTCACATCACCTCTCGCCCCGTGCAATGTGCCATCGTGTTCAAGACGAGCCCTGGCAATGGAAAACGAGGATGGGCGTGGTTTGGCTGACATAAGCAAGGGCAAAAGGGGGAGGGGGACCCAGCCTCTCCTTTCCCGGATTGTCGGTGAGATTAGAAAATTCGCGAGGACATGGTAATGTGGTCACCGCGCCAGGTATAGATTTTTCCGTCACCGGATATAGATCATGCATAGCATAGCCATAACTCGTACCAAACGTCAAGGTGTCAGCAGTTGGAGAAGAGCGATTTGCCCAGAACCAGACACCCAAGCGAACGCCTAGTAAGGACGCGACGGACCGAAGCCACCCGCCCCCATCATCGCCGCCACCTGCGCCGGCGCCATCGTCGGCAGCTGGCCCGCGCCCACAGGACTGGGCTCCCGATGGAACATCTGCACGAGCCGCCTCCCGACGCCCGTCTCGAGCTCCGTGCCGTCCCGCGCGATCTTGACCTCGCGGTTCGCGTTCCACGGGTTGCGGAGCCCGCGCGTCCGGTAGAACGCCAGGCGCCTCGTCGAGATCCACTCGAGCTCGAACGGCTTGCCCCAGGCTTTGGGGGCGGGTCCGTCGCCGTCGCCGTCGCTGTCGCCGCTGGCCCCCTGATCCTCCTCCACGCCGTCGACGTCGTCCGTCTCGGCCTCCCAGAATATGGTGCCGCGTGCGGAGTCGTCGATGATTCGGCCTCTGGGCGCAGACTCGGTGGCTGGGGTTGCTGTTGCTTTTGGCTGGTCGGGGTCTTCGGTCGCCTGGGCTTTGGGCGCAAACGCGATTGCTGCGCTCGGATCTTCGTTGATTGGAGATGTCATCTTCGCATATCCAAAGTATTCGCCGGACTTGTTTGCCGAGAAGATTAGGTATACTGTATCTGCGGTCTGTATTTGTGTTAGCAATGGTAACAAAGGTTTCTCTTGCAAAGTGCAGAAGCTCACCTTGTAAGCTTTATTCAAAGCCTCTTCGTTGTGCGACTGCGTTGCCCAAATGCCATTGCGTACACTCATTTCCAGGTCTTCTACTGTCAGACTCTTGACGATAAAGAACTTCTCTTTAGCTTGCGACTTCTCAGACGTCGTCCCCTTATCCTTGGCCTCATCTTCGACCTCGTCCTCTTGTGGCTGAGCGTTGGGAACTGGCGTTATTGAAATTGGCGGTTGAGCAGTCGTAAGTGCGGCTGGCCCTGTAGGAACTCCTGGGACTGCATTGACTGGGCTGCGACGTAACCGGCATACCAGCCGCACCCCTTCAAACCTTGAATCGTGGAATCTTCCCATTGCCGCTGCACACGCTTCTTCCGTCTTGTAATTAACAAATGCACAGTTGCTTTTTGAAATGAGAAAGACGCTCAGGATCGCATCAGTCGCATCCCTTGAAAAATGATCCTTCAAGTCGACAACGTTGGCCCCTGGCGGAAGATTTCCCACCCATAGCGCGTGTCCTGACTGCTTAGGCTTTCGGGGAGGACCTCTGATAACAGACGACTTGCTAACGCTCGATCCTGGTGGATGTTTAGACATGGCCTTTAATGGGCAGGAAATGTTCTTACCTGCGCTTTCCGCTCTTCCAATGCTACCACTCCGGGCACTCAGCTGTTCGTTGCTCTGCTGGCGATTTGGCTGTCTTGCGTCTCCTTGAGCGGCCATTCGGTTTCCATACTGTGATTGAAACGGACTGCCGGCAAACATTTGATTTTGACCTGGAAATTGGGGACCTTGTTGATAGAAGAATTGCTGTGCTTGCTGTTGCTGCTGTGCTTGCTGACGCTGCTGCTGTGGAAAGCCCTGGCTGGAATAAAATTGCTGACTAGCAGGCTGCCCAGATTGAGAAATCTGCGCATGTGGGCCTTGATTAGGTGCATACATCGCCTGGAACTGTTGAGGGAACTGTGTGTTGTAAGCTGGACTCGAAGGTTGAGCGGATCCAGGTTGTCCTGGATATTGAGAAAATTGTTGCAACTGATACGCAAGAAGGGAGCCTGGTGGTGCTGTTTGAAAGCTTTGGGGTGACTGCTGAGGATAGCCTTGGCCGTAGTTGATTTCTGGCAGTGCTCCGACGAATGAACCCATGTTAAGAGGTGAAGGTGAAGGTCGTCCGGAGCCTTGTCCGTGGGTCAAGTTTGATTGCGCGGAAGACGGAAAGTTTTGTCCAGATTGCTGCGGATAGTGGTTTTGCTGTGATTGAAACCGAGACTGGGAGTTGGCAGCCGGAGAAGAGCCATATTGCTCCCTGGATGATTCAGGAAGGTTCGGCATCACTGGGCGAGTCAATGGACGGGACGAAGAACTTGATGCTGGATGCTGGCGAAGGTGTCGAGCAATTGATGAGAAGGCTGGTTTGTGCCAGACGAATCACCTATTTCCGAATTCTCGAAGATAGGAGGGCCCAATACTCTACAAAACCGAATGCCATGTCAGCGAGTCCAAAACAGATACAAGAGCGATTAAATTGGGCTAATGAGCAGGTCAAGAGAAGGCGAAGAATGGTCAGCCCCCAAACATGGTCGGCTGGTGTAGAACACAATGAAATGATAGATACACGTACCTTTCGAGGAGTTTCTTATAGATCGTCGTCGATAGAAAATACTGATGGATGGATAGTAGCGACGTCGGGATTGCCTATATTCCAAAATAGAACGTCGTGGGGATTATGTGCTGAGGAAACAGAAGGTGTAGGCTCTGAACTTTCGACAAACGCCGGAAGTTCAAACGTTGAACGACAGCGGCCGCTGCCAATGGCTGGAATTGACAAGCTCTATTGTTGCGCGGGTATGAGTGACATAGGGCAGTAGCTATATTAAAAAGCTATTTTAAAAACATGGCATGAAAAGCAATAGACGGGAACAGGAGCCGGCCAAATGGTGATCGCTGTTGTCATGCCAGGATAGAAAAAAGAAGACGAAGAAGACGAAGAGGATGAAGAATGAAGGGGAAGGAGAAACAGGAGAAACAGGAGAAACAGACGAAGGAGAAGAAGAAGAAGAAGGAGGAGGAGAAGAAAAAGAAGTGCTGCGTGAAGGTGTTCTGCCGGTATGTATAGAGATAAAAGATGGAGTCTAGACTCGGGCGAGACAGGCAGGGGATGAACGATCTTCAGGGAGCAGCGGATGGCGGCGGGCTGAGTGATTGAGCCGCAGGCAGGGCTTGCAAGTAGTCTTTCGTCTTTCGTCTTTCGTCTTTCGGCCTTCGGCCTGATATACGAAGTAGCAGTGTGGACCTGGACGGGCAGATCAAATAGCCAAACGGACTGTAGAGGCATTAGTGGTTAGAGTGTTACTCTAGATGCCAGCTGTAGATATGTTAGTGTTAGCTAATAGCTGTGAGACTACTCTAGTTGCAGGTATGTTAGCTGTGAGAGTGTCATTCTAGTTGCTAGGGATGGATATGTTAGCTATTAGAGTGTTAATCTAGCTGCTAGATGCAGACATGTTAGCTATGAGAGTGTTAATCTAGCTGCTAGATGCAGATATGTTAGCTATTAGAGTGTTAATCTAGCTGCTAGGTACAGATCTGTTAGCTATTAGAGCATTACTCTAGCTGCTAGATGCACATGGCCAAGTAGCAGGGGAAGAGGGAGGGAGGGGAGAAGGGCAGGGGGGAAAGGGCAGGGGGGAAAGGGCAGAGGGCGTCGTGTCGGGTATGGGAATTGTTGCTTCTCCGACCTGGAAACATGGGAAAGTGGGAGAGTGGAAAGTTGCCGAGGGCTTCATCATGGGCGATGGCCGGTGGCGGGGTGGCGGGTGGCGGGGTGGGGGAGAGGGGAGGGGACCACGTCCTTTACCCATTTACCCATTTACCCATGTGCTGTTCTGACTTTCGAGGTAGCAAACCGCTGCGATAGGTGCTATTCCCTGTTCCTTGCTCCATATGTCCAGAGTATTGTATGTATGGTATGTAGATATGTAGATATGTAGATATTGAGGTATGTACCTGTGCAAACAGGAAGGAGGTGCTTTCCGATCTTCGGCGAGCTTCCGATGTTGATGCCATGCCGTGCCGTGCCATGCCATGCCATGCCTCGGATTTCGGTCGACGACTCGGCGCAGAGGGGCAGTCGGTCTTTTGTGATTCCTGCCCTCAGCGTGGGGAATCTAGAAATGTCAAGGTGTCCAAATGTCAAAGTATCAAAATGTTAAATGCCAAAATATCAAAGTGTCAAATGTCAAAATGCCATGTTTGGATGGATGACTTGCATGCGATCATGTCCCCTGACCGATGGGCGGAGCTAGCCGAGTTTAGGTAGTCGCTCCCCGCGCAGTAAACTTTTGACATCCGCCCTCATGCCGGCATCCTCAAAATCCCAGAGCCTCCGAATCTCAAATCCTCCAAATCTCCCAAACCTCTACATCGACCATAGGTATCTCGGTATGTGAACTATCAATGCCTTTCTTCCATCATCAATCTCCTAAATGTGACGTGTAGCCTCCAACAATCCATTCCTGCACATCTCAAGACCGCATCTCTCGTCGTCCAATGTCGAATTATCCTGTCGCCGGGGGCTCTGCGACAGTGTGTAGGCGGGGCCATAATCGAAACAGCACGTAGGCTGAACAACAAAAACGAGATCTCAGCATGGCTTCCTTCACATTGAGCCCCGGAGATTCGTCTCCACTTCTGCAGCAGCCAACAGTCTCCATATGTCCAAGTGGATTTATCTCCTTTTTCCAGGATAATCTTGACGGCCAAGAGGAAAGATCCAAGCGTCTGACCCCAAATGCCGTCCCATACGCATCAAAGTCGCATATGACTTCTAGCAAAATACATCCAGAAAACCGGGACCGACCATGCCTTCCTTCACTACCCGAGCTCGGCGCTCGAAGTCCTCCATCTATTTTTATGGGCCATAAGTTGTGCACACAACCACCATCAGAGCCACTCGGACTGCACTGATGACCGAGGAGCTGAGTCATCTCAGGCTCTCAGCGTCATCCGGAGAGAGATCGCCGCATCTATCTCCAGGGCCACAGGTTCCATTGATTTTCTCCGAAGGATATTGTCAATGCTTGTGGAGATCATTCGCTCCATCTTATCTCAAGCCTAAACCAAACAGTTTAGCAGCCACACTGCATTTCTGCTCCTGTGAAGCCTACGATGGGCAGCTAGCAGATCTCGAAGTCTTTCCTCATCGAACGACCCACGAGACAAGCGTAAGAAAGCCCTGGCTGCGGCTCATTCAGTCCTGATGGAATATCACGACTTGATGACTCCTGATTTCTGTCCACGATATATCACCATTCATGGCATGATGCATCTATTATTCTATCTGCGTTTATGGATGGGAAATTTTGGCATCTGCTAAAACATGAAGCAAGTACTCTTACCACATTTTTCAAGAGCATGCTGTCTCGCAGGAAGGTTCTCCATTTCATCATTTACTTTTCGTGAAGAGGTACAAACAAGTACATGCACCACTATTCATCCTGCAGATCTGCACCATCTTTCCGTCGTACTCTCCCGCCACTGGCTTTCACTTTGCTGCCCATGTATTTCCTTTTTCTCTCCACTCTCATGAACGCTACTTGTTGCTCGTTGCTACTCTACCATTGACCAATTACCATTACCTTACGCGGCCAGACTGTTTTCTTGGAGAGCAAAAAGCCGTGCTTCGAAGTTGCTGTGTAAACATTGGCACAGGTAGTTCGTTCCGTTTCTGCGAGTCCACAGACCGAAAAGATGCACAATGCCCCTGTTCGGCTCGACGCTGCCCATTATTGCAGATATCCAGTCTTTGCTTCCGCACCAGTAAGCTCGTCTCAATTGGTTTCCCCTTCAATACTTTGTCAGAGATATTGGTGGGCCTTGTCACGGCATATTTGCTCCTGTCAAATGAAACCATGCCGGATCTTCTGGCAATTCATAGCATGGGATTTCTGTCCAGGCGCAGTCTTGTCAATAGAGCAGGAGCTGCGATGGCTTTCCATGGGAAAGCAAAATTGTACGTCAACGACGGCCATTCTGCACATATTTGACAGACATGGTCGCTATAGCAGACACGACTTTAGCTCACGCAATCCCTTGACATATCGTCCATGAGCCAGCTATCAGCAACTCGACATCTTCAAGTGTGACTGTTTTCTCCATTCAGCGTAGGGAGGAGCCCAAGGGTTCCGCTTTGCCCTGCCCGAAGCTTATGCATCCATTGATCCTTTCGTCAAGGCATGTGACACAGCGAGTTCGAGGTGCAGAAAATTTGCAGAGCTAGAGCTATGCTGCCCAAGGATGCAACATCTCCGGTGTACTCCAAGGGCCGGGGTATTCAGCGCTTTCCGAGAGGTAACTGTTGGTAAAGCAAATCCGAACGCTTCAATGAGTGGCACGCGGCCTATGAGCGGCTTTGGCTTTTACGCCATCAACACCAGGCTAGCTGTAATATTAGATGTTGAGTCCATGCGGGTGATGTTGGCGTCAGTAGTGACTGCAAAAGTCAGACAGATCACTGCGGAGGAACTCTTTCAGGGGTGCAATCTGAAATGGTCAGGGATACATTTGACAGAGAGACTTGCATTCAGCTTACAATGGCATGTCTAGGGGTTGGCGATTGCTACCTCTCAAGAATCCATCAGCTCTCCCTTCAATCGTGGCTGTTGACCCACAGCGCAGGGGATATAGAATCATATCGATCACGTGATATAATATAGGGAGTAAATGCTAGAGGCACGTGATACTGTCTGGCCGGATGATTTTCCGACGCGCTCGACATCTGAAAAACGACATGAATTGATTAAAACGCTGTTATATCTCAAAACGCTGCCAACGTTTAGAGATATGAACTTCGCTTTTCGAACCTCACCCCTCGAGTCACGAGACGCTTGGCACAATCACCTCATCGTCGCTCCATGAACGACGAGCGGATATCGGCATCTTAGCATCTCAGGTCAACCCCGCGCCTTTCCAACAGTAAGTGAGATTACTTCCTTAACCGTCTCAGACAAGCAATACTTCCTTCCTACAAGAAAGGCAGATAACCGCTCATCTATTCATTGCCTGGATCCTCTCCTCTCCTCGAGTCCTCGACAATCACAGCGCAAATTTCTCACTTCCTCCTCACACCCATCCCCCAAAATGCCGTCCTCCTCCTCCTCCTCCCCCTTCGTCCTCCCCGCCCAAGCCTCCTCCGGCTTCCACAACGCCACAGCATACGACCAACACCGACCCTCCTACCCCCCCGCCATCCTCTCCGCCTTCCTGTCCCGCCTGAACATCGCCGCCGCGCCCGGCGCACACGTCCTCGAGCTCGGCGCCGGCACGGGCAAATTCACCGTCCTTCTCGCCACGCGGGACGAAGGCTACGAGATCGTCGCCGTCGAGCCGCACGCGCAGATGCGCGCGGGCCTGCGCGCGAAGCAGCTGCGGAACGTGGCGGTCACTGAGGGCGACGCGGAACATGTGCCGCTGGAGGCGGCGTGGGCGGATGCGTGTGTGGCTGCGCAGGTGCGTGGTTCGGTGGCTGCGGGGATGAGGTGCGGCGTGACTAACTGGCGAGGATAGGCTTTCCATTGGTGAGTGGTGACAGCGAGAGACGGAGGAGAGATGAGATGGGATGTGACGCGAAGTGGGGAATGGGGACGGCGCTGATGCGGCGATAGGTTCGCGACGCCAGCGGCGCTTCGGGAGATCGCGAGAGTCCTGAAGCCCGGTGCGGTCCTGGGGATGATCTGGAACGTGGAATACTGTCTGTCCTCTCCCCCTCCACTCTCCCTTCTCCCTTTCCCCTCCTCCCCCTCCTAGATCTCCCCAATACCTCCGAACCCCTCGACCTCACCCTCCTCCTCCTAACAAACCCCCACCAGATAACGCGCCCCTCACCCACCCCACCCCCCAGTCCTGGACCGCGGCGCTCAAGTCCCACCTCTACGCCCACGAAGACTCGGCGCCGCGCTTCCGGCACATGGAGTGGCAGCGCGTGTTCGAGGAGCAGCGCGGCTTCAGCGTCCCGCTCGCGGCACAGCAGGTCGAGTGGAGCGTCTATCTCTCCGACGAGGCGCTGTGGGAGCGCTACGCGACGCTGAGCCAGATTGCGAATTTGTCCGAGACGCCAGAGGGGGAAGGCGGGAGCGAGAAGGAGAGGCTCAGGGAGTGGGTGCTGGAGGCGTTGAGGGCGGAGGACACGGTGAGGAATGAGAGGGGGGAGGTGAGGGTGGATGGGGTCACGTATTTTGCTTGGACGACGAGGCTGTGATGTCTGTAACGGTGCGTTGGGGAGAGCGGGCAGAGGAGAAGGAGATGCAATGGAGATCTTGTTTCGCCGATGTCGTGGGAGTGGAGGTTAAAGATACCATCCATCGCGCCACATCGGACGCGCCAGAGTGCCCGTCCGGCCCGCATAAGTCCCTTCGTCTTCATTTCTCCTCCCCGAGATCCAGGCGGCGGAAGAATCTCTGCTACGCATGAGACAGCCGGAGGACTGCGATGATCAAGGACAGACCCTGCCTCTCTCCGCGTAGTCCCCCGAATCCGTCGGCGATGCATATTATAGCCGGAGGCCGATTGCAAATAGCCGCTATCGAAGTCGTCTCGCACCTGCTGATCGATAGAAGCTGATCGATAGATGGAGACTTTTGAATTTCGATGTTCCCAGCTCCAATTCGTCACAAACGCACGCATAAAAGCACGGTGCTTGCGGGCCGGCTTGTATAGATTGTTGAGACGCTTCTCGTGTGGTGGAGCCCCTCCTCTCCTTGTCGTACAGATCTCGCCCACCGATTGATGGACGCGGTTGGATCAGACGTGGAAGCTGCTCTCGATGCATTCGACTGTTTTAGACGTCTCCAAGCACGGAAACATCTGCACCTGTAACGATCCGAGCAGCGGCGTGTTCCGCGAGGCAGAACGAGAACCGTGGCTTTTCCGTCTGCGGGAGATAAAATCGAGTTCTTTAAAATAGAGGGAGGGAGATGACTAAATAACACGACTCCTATCTATCCATGTTGCTCAAAGCGGCGTACGTATTAGAACTAGACTAGGTGTGCGCTACATTCATTAATGATTCCATCCGGCTTGGGACTGAGAAGTTCCATCATGGGCTGTTGCATGAATGACGGACCGCGCCGAATAACGATGACAGAGTTGCGCTATAAGACAACTGGGCAAATGCGTCGGACGATAAGGTCTCCCAGGAAACGCCGCTTGTATTAGCAGATGTTAGAGCAAAGCCTCAATGTCCATCAATCCATCTCCCTCGCGGAGTTTCACTTCTTGGTCCTGCTCCTGTAAGCCGAGGCTGAGCTCACGTCCCTCCTTACGAGAGTTTACAGCAGAAGAGCTGGAAATCTCGCCCGGTGGGGAAGGATCCTCGGCGCTCTTGGATCCTTTGGCTTGTCTCCCACTAGGAATACGTTGTGAGGATGGTGCAGCTGGCAAATGCCATTGTTCCAGGTTCTCGTTCGGACGTAGGACGCTTCGAGCAAGATCTGTAGTGATAGACTTGTACGAAAGACAAGAGGGTTCGTTCTCCCCATTCACGCGTATTCCCAAGCCTCCAAACAGAACCTGAGAATCGCAAAGGCAGCGATATGGCTTGCGTTGAGGAACTGCGTGAGAGAGAGCAAGAGACGGAAGGATCTCGGGCACAAACAGCGCAATAGCCATCCATTTCGGTCTCCGTCAGAAGATCGTCCATCCGGTATCCCTCGGCCTAGGAATATTGAGATGGATAATTAACTGTCCAAGGACAGGGGAGAGACTTGCAAAGCAGAACTAGATGATGTCGATTGTGCGTTCCGCTGGATGTTAAGCCTAGATGTGTTCGTCTTCTACGAAGATTAGAGATACAACAATATAACGATGCGTGTGGAACTCCTAAATAGCTTCAAATCTTAGAAAACGCAGGATCTAATTATATTTAGCAGACACTGTCCACATCAGCTTTCGTACCCATGCTTAGCCCTGTCTAAACTCTACCCAGATCTACTGCTCGGGATAGGTTCCTAAGATTTCAAGACGCGACATAAAGCCCACGCGAATTTACATCCGGATCCAACTAGTTTTGCAAAGTGGATAGACGGTTCTTATCAGAGTAAAATAGGAGGAGAGACGTAAGAGAAGGCGGGCGCGCACACCATTATGCAGAATTCTACGAAAGCCTCGTTGGAAAAGTGTTGGAATTTGGAGCTTGATCCTAGTGACAGACGAGCCTTTGTCTTGGAAGAGGCAGCTGCGGTCTGCTCTGCGCCAGATATTGAGAAAAGCAGAATGATCTAACTCTCAGTAACTTCATCAGCGCCACAGGGCGCCTTTACACATATTATTCCATTAATCTCTCTATATATCTCTCTATTACCTCCTTATTCTTCGCGCTGAGATATCTCCTCGATATTTCCTCAATAAGGAATCCCATTCGTCAACAACTGGAACTGATCATAAACCCCGGTACTATAGCTACTATGGCTCTTCTTCACCAGCCCCCTCATAAAATTGGCCGCCTCCCGCTCACTCTTCTCAAGCACAAACCTCTCCCTGAAATGTAGGATCGTCTCCGGCTTGAAGCACGGCAGCCCGCTGTCCATCATCAGCAGCACCAGCTGGCTCAGCTTCTCCACGTACTGCCGGCTCGCCAAGAACGCCTTCACGCACAGCTCCTCGAACCACTTGTAGCTCTGGTGATCCGTGCTCCCACCCATCACGGCCACCATCTCCGTAGTCAGCTTGAATGGCGCACGCTCGAACTTCACGCCGCCCGGCGCGATGTCGAAACAGAACCCGAAGTCGATGTGCAGGATGTGTCCGAGGTCATCAACCATGATGTTGCCGTTGTGGCGATCTTTGAACTGCAACAGGAAGGAGATGACGGAGTAGGCGGCCATGGACTTGACGAAGTTATTGCGTGCTTCTTGGAAACGGACCGAGTCCTCGTTGCCGTATTTCGTGACGAAGTAGTCGTAGAGTCCATTGACGGCTTCGCGGCCGAGCATGTCGCGGGAGATGGAGTTGGGAAGGACGTCGATGACGCCGCAACCGGGCGCAGTGGCAGTAACACGGTAGGGGAAGACGTACACGTCGAGACCAACGTTGTTGAAGATGCCGCGGAAGGTAGCAATCATCTGCAGCGCAAGGACGTCCTGACGGCAGTCATCGCCTACCTTGAAAATAGCTGATTGCCAAACTTCAATGCTGTTCTCTAGAAGTTGCTTCTTTGGATCATCTTCTTCAAGCAAATTATCGGTGGTTTCAATATCTGCTTCTAGACTCTTCTTGATGCGGAACGTGGCCATATAAGGAGCCTTTGCATGACTTTGGAGAGGTTTGCCGGACTTGCGATCGATGCCAATAACCACTCCATCTGGGTTACTTGGCAAGTAAACACCCACTTCGACCTTGATCTTCCGTAGTTCTTCTTCGATCTTTTGCTTCTTCTCTGGCTTTGGACGTTTGATATACGGCTTGAGCTTTCCAGAAATGCTAGTAACCTCATCGAAAAATTCAAACTCTCGCTCAAAGAACTCTCTATCAGCACCAGTAAAGCCATTAACCATGTGATCCATGACGTGATCAAGCTTGGGCTTAATGGAATCGGGCTTCAGAACGTCAGCTTGTGCTCTTCTTAAGTAGGGAATCATCTACTTACAATTTGGGACTCCTCGTCCTTATACATGTTCGCCTTCATATTCCAGATGATCTGATGTGCAAACAACTGCGAAAACTTGGCAGTTTCCATGATGTACCTTTCAACATATCCCAAGGCATCGAAACGAAGCGACTGGACAATTTGGGGGACGTAAAAGAACGTTACATCAACATTATGGCTCTCGAGAGACCGCATGGCGTACTGAATGACGAAAGGATCATTGCCGTATGAAGGCAAGAAGTAAGTGACGGCGGTAACAGGATTGACCGGAGCCCAATACAGGAGATACTGAAAAATATGTTAGTCGATATCCATATATCTACAACATAAAGCTTACCTTCAGTTGCCAAGTCACGTCACTTGGAAGAATACCATTAACAAGGACACTCAATGCTTCTGGCTCATCAATAGCTTTTGATGGGTAGTTAAGCACATGATTTCGAACCTCTCTGTGAAGCTTAGGCGAATGAAATCTTGTAGTTAGATGTATAGCCAACGAAGGGCTAACGGCCCATGCTGTCTTCACCAGCCGCAACCCAACAGCTTCCGATGGCTCACTGAGCTGAACGTTGTGGACGTATTGGTCTTTGACATCGCCAAGCGGATATAGCCAGACCTTAAGCCTAGACTGCTCATTTTCAAGCAGAGTGAAAAGCAACTCTTCTTTGTCCCGAAGACGCTTCAGAGATGCTGGTTCCTCCGGGACCATGAACTTTACGCTCTTCAAGCCTAAATCGACATCCGACAGTAACCGAGTCTCTGCCTTGAGCTGGAGCCGGTTTCCGCCAAATGAAAAGCGGGGAGCGAAGGCGAACCAACTGAGAGCCGCTGATAGAATCTGGTCCTTAAGACGACATTGCCCGAGTCCACTCACTACCGTGGCATATCGCAAGACTCGGAGACTGAACAAAATGATCTGGAAACGCAGCTCTCTTGCCAATGGGTGGCCAGTAGAGTGCATCAAACCAGTAAGAGTCGCTCGGAGCAAGCGGACGAAAGTCTTTTGAATATGAGGGCTACAAAGCCGAGTAGCACTGAAGTGACTCGAAATGAACTGGAGCAAGCGTGAATGAGGTGCAAGGAGATTCTGAGCAACTTGTTGTCTCTTATGCAAGACTTCTTTGTCACTAGGAGCATATTCTGCTTTGACAAAGAATGGATCAGGATGCCTAATGAATGTAAGTAAGATCATCTCAGGATACCAAAGGTATAAATTCGACTTACTTGAACTGGTCGTGGAAGATACCCTTCTTCTTGTGGATAGTGTCCTCCCACTGTTGTGCGACTTCCATAAGAATCCTCGACTCCATCCTCGGGTTCTCATTGATAACCCCGAGCCATAAGGATATGCCGAGCTTAATAGTCTGCTTACTGAAATGCCCGAACGGGATACTAACAAAATGTTTCACAAGAGGACCCTCGTCCGATTTAGCACGGCACAGCAAAGCTGCTACTCTTCGAAGAACATCACGCAACTCAGCAATTGGAATGAACTTTCCATTCTGCATCCTAGCGTCCAAGTGCCTCAAGACTGTAAGGGCATCTGCGCCTTCCGTACCATTTCCTCCTCGTTCCATGGCGATGGAGGCGCGTGGATCGCTGATTCTCATAAAATTGAGCCAGTCTGCATCGTGATCTGCAAGAGCTTCGGCATACCTGTACTCCTGTCGAGTGGTATATTGAGAAAAGAAATCAGAGATGGAATTGATATTGGCGTCTCCATGGCGATTGATAGCCCCGAGTTTTTGGTCTGTGTCGGGAATCTTTCCTCCCATTTCAGCTGCAAACGATCTTCCCAGAGAAATATGGCCGTATGCTCCGTTGTCATCGTACTCGGAAAGATATGTTTGCAAGAGACCTTTGACATCTAGTGGAGCAATGTTGATAACGTTCGTAACCCAGACCTTGGCTTTCATGTAAAGTGTGTTCAGCGTCTTCTTTCTGAACTCAAAATTGTCTCCAAGCTGTATTGTGACTCTGATCCGAGCAGATGTAAACGAAGACTTCCATTCATACTCATCCGTTTCAGCCTCTAAGCAACTTATCCACATGAGCGTAAGCAATTCCAGAAGTGCAAAAAGCGATGTCTTCTGGCAAAGAGCAGATGTGACATGCGTAAGGATTTTATCGGCACACATAATTGCTGCTTGCTGGACCCTCTCGATACGATGGCAACAACCAGTAAAAATAGAAACAAGCTGTTTAGCGACGTAAGATGCGGAGAAAGTTGGGTTTGTACCACTCATAGCCTTTCGCAGATAAGTATCGATGACCGCCAAAGTGATGGCCTCCATGACGTTGCTCATATCCCCGGTTCTCATGCCAGGCTCGAGGAAGTATATCATGGCATTGGTACAATCACCAGACTCGGCACGGAGCGTTTCCACCAAGTAAGCTGCATGCAAGAATATAATCTTGCGATAGCTCAAGTTTCGGATCTCGGATGATTTTGTCGGAATCAATATTGCGAGTCGTTTCTTTTGCGTGGCCTCGTGTTCCGAGTTCATGCCTCTGCGAAGCACACTGTTGAGTTCGATGTCGCTCTCAAGCTGCTCCCCTCTTTGCTCAGTGACCAACGGCTTAGAATGTGCAGCAAAAACGCGAAGTTCGTTAATGTATTTTTGACCACGATCCGTGCAGGTGGTAAAGCCATGAACAACCATATTGAACCAAGCATCTCTGACCAGGGCTGAAATATCATCGTCAAAATCATCCTTCTCCTCAACCAAATTCCTGGCAGACATCAAAATCGCGAGAGGTTGAACGAGTGTTTCAATCTCCCTGGCAGCGAGCTCGACATCAGACTCACGAGTATGGTGTGTTTGATGCACATCACCTCTGCTGATAATCGCCTCTAGCAGATGCTCGATGTAAATATCATAAGCGGCTGTACCCTTCTTCAAGCTCTTGGACAGATAATTTCTAGTCTTCAGCAGAGCAGCTAACAAGCTTCGATCTTCCGCTGCCACAGCATCCTGAGTAAGCTTGGCATAAAATCTAAGAAGAGCCCTCAGATCAAGAGGAGCGCCGCTCACGGCCAAAACAGCCGCTTCATAAATGATTGCAGTATCCGTAGTCTTGTCGATCTTGTGAATTTTCTGAAGGAGCATGCTTTGAGCAAGAGCCGTGATCTTGTCATCTCCGCAACTTTCTGCAATAACCCGAATGGCTTGTACAACGTTTCCATAAGCAGTTACCGCCTCTTGCTCGCCACCTACAGCCAGCGAAATCGCACTACCAGTCTGTCTACCATCATAAAAGCCGTTGTTGCCATAGCTATTGACGCTGCTGCCTGTGGTCTGGCTAGCTATAGTTCTCTCAGGATTGGAACCAGGAGTGAGGACATTGCCAAGAGTATAAAGTGTGGTAATCACAGCATCTTGCGATAGCAGACGCAAAACGAAAGCCAAGCATGTTGAGGCCACCGCAACAGTCTCGCCGCGAGGAGCACTTTGGACGATGAATCGAGGAAGCAGCCTGCTCACATTTGGAGCCAAATCTGGAGATAGTTTGGAGACCAATGCCATACATCGGAGAACGACGTTGGCCAAAGTCTCATCAGCCATTTGAATTGGGTCAACGAGACTTTCCTCTAACCAACCCATAAGGATGTCTGCGTCCGCAGCTTCATCACTGAGGGTAGCGCAATTGAGATAGCTTGTGAGAGCGCCCGCCTTTACAGCAAAGGCAAGTCGTTGTTGCCATGCCGACCCAAGCCTCAGATAATCGGCACCATCTTCAAGCTTGCTCATCTCATCACTAGCGATTTCAGCCATTGTTCCAACGCTGGCCAAAGTCTCCGCCCCATGAGATGTCAACGGTCGTGGTATCATATCGCCCATCATCATATCCAACATACCGTAGCTTCGAAGTGTCTTTGCATCCGTAATCAGAAGCGATGACGCGGCGACCAGAAGCCGCATAAAGCTCCGTTGCAACAGCATAGCACCGAGAGGACGACCTATCGCCGCATAATGCCGAACATAGCTCTTCCATTCTTTAACGACCCCATTCGAAGAATGATAATTGCGGATCCTCGAAAATGACGTCTCAACAGAGACCACAAATCCTTCGGACAGAATCTTCTTCACCAGGGCAATCAAGGTAAGCCTTTGGCTGGCAGTCCAGAAATTTGTGTATGTCGCTGCAGCATCCAAAAATCCCAGAAGAGAGATTGCTGCTCTTGCAATGTTGATGGCATCCTCAATATTATCCGACTCTTCATTCTCCACCGCAGCTTCGTTTCTGGCAGTGAGAAAGCTCGCCGTAGATTCGCATCGGTCGAGATACTTGAAGAGATCTCGGGATATGGACTCCTGCAACCCATCGTGATTTACTCCCAATGATAAGAGGGCACTGGTCAAGTTGTAGGTGAGCGATTCGGTAGGGGACGGCTCAATGTCTCTGAAAAAGGGTGAGGGAACGAAGACTTGTGTATGTGCTTCGCGGGTGTATGGCGCCAATTGAGCAGCGAGCTTTTTGGAATTATCGTAATCTTCGAGGAGAGGCGCGGCTTTGCAGAGTGCAAGGAGGACTTCGAACTCTCTGATGTTCTGCGGATGATCGTCAGGGGCTTTCTCATTGAATTGTTGTTAAGGATGGACATTGAGAACCTACCATAGCAACCCCTCCCAAAGAGAGGCCCTCTCTTCCATCATAGCCGTTGGAAACTCCATTATAATTCTCGGGAGGAGGAGACAACTTATATAACCTCTCCAGGCCGTTGTTTCCCCCGGACTTCGTCGATGACGTTGCAGATAGCGCCGCGATTTTTTGCAACGCTCTGCGCCGGATGCCTCTCGTGCGACTGGTTAGAATTAGCATCAAACAATTCAATTCCAAGAGAAGCATCACCACTCACGTATCCATTGCCAAAGATGGCCTCCAAAATTGGCGGCTCCAACTCCAACGTCTAAAAGTCGCGATAATTAAGAGGCCTCCCAAATAATAATTCGAGCCTCGTCGCGCGGACTCCAAGGTTACCGTAGAAGCTTTTGTCGACCTATGGACCCCTGTCGCGTACCCAACTGTACTGTAGGTAGGTAGGTAGAGTAAGTAGCAGGCAGCTTTGGCGACGCAACGCAACCGAACTTCATCATATCACCAACAGCTCCATCACAGCTCCATCACAGCTATCTCACTACACATTCACGACCCATCATACCACGATTTGCGCCTATAAACCGACCTCTATCTCATACCCCATCAGCTCAACAGCACAAGACAGAAGACAGAAGACAGCTCGCCCAAGATGGCTGCCATGTTCAGCCAAAACCCGCTGATGAACGGCCCCAACTACTCCTTCAACCAAGCTGCCGCACCCTCCTCCGCCTCTGCTGACCACCGCCAACACGGCTTCAACCCGTAAGGCCCTCCCTGCCCTCCTCCTCCCCAGCAGCCCTCCAACCATCCTAACCACTCCCCAGCTACACCGACAACGGCGGCTCCACCCTCGCCATCGCCGGCGACTCCTTCGCCATCCTCGCCGGCGACACGCGCTCCACCTCCGGCTACAGCATCAACACGCGCTACGCACCGAAAGTCTTCAAGATCGGCGGCTCCGACGCCTCGCAATCCGACGCCACGCTTCTCCTCTCCGTCGTCGGCTTCGCGGCCGACGGCCACGCCCTCAAAGAGCGCCTTGACGCCATCATCAAGCTCTACCGCTACCAGCACGGCAAGCCGATGGGCGTCAAGGCGGCGGCGCAGCGCCTGTCCATCATGCTGTACCAGAAGCGCTTCTTCCCGTACTACGTGCACGCGATCCTGGGCGGCCTGGACGAGGAGGGCAAGGGCGCCGTCTACTCGTACGACCCCGTGGGCAGCTACGAGCGCGAGCAGTGCCGCGCGGCGGGCGCGGCGGCGAGTCTGATCATGCCGTTCCTCGACAACCAGGTCAATTTCAAGAACCAGTATGAGCCGGGTAGCGGGGAGGGACATGCGTTGAAGGAGAGGGAGAGGGTGCCGCTGCGCAGGGGGGAGGTGGAGGATTTGGTCAAGGATGCGTTTGATAGTGCGGTGGAGAGACATATTGAGGTGGGTGATGGGCTGCAGATGATGGTTATCACGAAGGATGGGATTGAGGAGATTTACAAGCCGTTGAAGCAGGATTAGAGGGATAATGTGATGGAGAGGGAATCGGGATGGGCGTTTATTGACCTTGCATGGGAGGGTAGAGGCTATTGCAGCGTGTATACTATGAGCTTCATTGGTGTTAGATGGGCTAATCAACCACACGGATATCGCATCTTGTCAAACCTCAAGCAGCGGTGAGAAATGTCTGAACGTATTCATTCTGTGGCACGCAACTGAAATTGGGGAAACGACGTCGATAGCCTCGCTCCTCGCGAGACTCGGGCCAGGGCTTAGAGTGCACCTCCATGAAAAGAGTAGCGACCTCGAGACAACCCTCGATCTCCCTTTTCTCCTTCTTAAAGCTCGATCCACCATCTCATCCATCCTTTTGCTCTCTAAAAAAGGGTCAAAAACATACAACAGCAGGTAAAGTTATAAGATTGGCATGAAGGGGTAGACACTTACTTAATACTTCCCAGAATTGAAGATCAAGCTCAGTAAGATCAGCTCTGGTTCAAATGCGGATCCAAATCACGGCCCCCTACCGAATCTAAAGAGGACGATGTGAAGCCTCTTGGCCATGACTCAGCCAAAATTCTGACAATAGATATATATGTCTTCGGAGTAGGACTTGACCTATACCAACATTCACGGAATTCGAATTCGTTTCGCCGAAGGCAGGCTACGTCGGCTTAACGAAAGAGAGCGCGCGGCTAAACAGCATTCTAGAGCGAGTTAGGATCTTACATCAACAAATACCCCCCCGCCTCTTTTTCTCTTCCCCCGGCCCAAAGTAGTCGCAAGAGCTTCAATAGTCAAGACATCATGCTTCCCTTCTAGACCTCACCGGTTTTCACACTCCAACACTCCAATCTTCCTCCGAGGCTCACTTCACGCGCCACATTCGCACAACAGAGAACAACGAACATCGATCGCGCCCTCTCGATATTGATTCCGCGGCAGTACTCTATCCATACACGCTCCCCTACCCATATCCAAGCCCATGCCATGCCGTGCCACGCCGTGCCATCCATGCACTCATTCATTATACACCCATTAACCACCCACCCTCCCCCCAATGCCTTCCTCGCCCTCCCGTCCCATCTTCCCCCACATTCATAATGCAGTCATAGGTACGCACAGAACACCCCGCCCAAGAAACGCCGATGCTTCAAAATCCCCTCCTTCCCGCCTTCCTGGTATCTCAAATCGCAATCATTAGATCAAACCCGCCCCTCCCTCCTCCATTACCTCCCCGCCTACTCCAAACACCCATCCCTCAGGTTCCCCCCACCTCACCTCTCAGGAATCACTGTCTTCGCCAGCCTGCCCCCGGCACTAACCCTCTTCTGCAACCTCGCCTCCCTCGTCCTCTCCCTCTCCTGCGGACTCACTCCCGCCCCCGCCCCGCCTCCCCCTGTCATCGCGCCCACGCTCCCCGCGCTCGCACGCGGCAGCGCACCCACCCGATCCCCGACCCTCTCCCCCGCCGGCCTCACCCTCCCCAGCTTCTGGTCAACATACAGGATCGCGCTCCTGCTCAGCGGGAACTGCGGCAGCGTCCCCGGGATCTCCGCGCCGTTCTGCACCAGCAGCTCCGCGATCGGGAACGCCACGACCTTCGGCGTCTGCGCGCGCAGCGGGAGCGACTCCTTCGACGTCGACGACCCTGAGGGTGATGCCGGGTCCGCGGCTGCGAGCGCCAGGAACACCGAGTGCGTGTTGCGGCTGTGGTCCGTCACGTTCGGATTCGCCTTCAGCGCCAGCGCGTACAGGACTTGTTGGATCTCGTTCTTCTTGATGGCCGTGAGGAGCGTTTCGTCCGCGGTGGGGAAGCGCGAGAGCGTCGGCGATATGGGCTCGACGTAGGCGCGCTCGACGTACTTGGCCGTGATGAATTTCAGGCGCTGTTCGCGCGTCGCTTGCGGTGACGGTTTGAGCGAGGGGTCGAGCTTCGCTTCCCATACCATGTTGGAGACGCGGTTGCCGACGAGGAGGAGCAGCTCGACGATGTCCGTGGTGAAGGAGTTGATGTCGAGGGTTAGGGAGCGGACCTTGGAGATGTGCGTCCCGAGCGAGCGATGGATGCCGCTGCACTCGATGCAGAGGATGATGGCGAGGTTGATGGAGACCCATTCAGTTTTGACTCCAGAGCCGCAATCAGCGCACCAGCAATTGCCCTGGTCTGCGTCACGGAGCACTTGGAGAAGCTTGCCCGGGCTTTCTTCAAGACTGCTACTGCTCTTCCGTTGGTAAGCTGGTCTGGCACCTACTGTTGTGCGGCGGAAGATATCGTTCTTGTTTAGTGCGGAGACGGAACTTATAGATTGGTGTGCCGCATGGCCGATCGAAGAGCTCTTGCCTGTCAAGATCGAGCCGATATCCCTCCTGATAGATGATAGTTCGTGTGGTTTTGGAGGTGCTACGTCTTTCATGCCTCGGCCCTCCATAGCACTCTGCAATGCATTGTTGATGGCAGATATCCAACTCGTCATATCTTCTTGAGAAGTCGACTGGTATACCCTGGTGTAATGTGGAGTGATGACCTCAAAAGTGAACCGACGGTCTGCGTTTCTGGCTTCGCGCACAGATGCCAACCGAAGGTCGATGGGCTCCATATGGAGATCAAGTTTTTCCTTCCAGTTGCTATATTCAGACAGCTTCCCTTGGTCGAGCACAATCCAAAATCTGCAGCATGTCAGTTATTGCCAGTGGTGACATCGAACGAGAGGACTTACTTATGCCAGGCCTGCTTATTCAGGCCCTTGGGATCGACATGACTTCCAGGCTTACTCAAAGCCCAAAGAAGGCCCTCCTTTCTCTCCGTACCACCTCTATCGGTCAGACTTGGTTGGCTATGATCTTTCTCTTCCAGATCCCGGATTCCTTTGAACTTATTAACTTCTCTAGGACTGGCAAGAGGGGCGCCTCCGGAAGCCAAACCATTAGGTGGTTTGGAAAGGTCTATTGCGAGATTGCCGACAGACACCGGTAATGTTGTATTTGTGCCGTTAGTCGGTATCGGTCGTAACCGCGACGCTGAACTATTTGTTCTTCCAACCTCGGAATCTGATACGTAAGATGAAGATATGTACGTGGCTGTTGTGCTGCCATTGCTTGATTGTGGTACGCGTGCCATTTGAGGGAGCGTCTCCGGCTCGACATACGTGATCTTACTCATCTCCAGATTTCGTCGCTTCTCCTCACGCTCTGTCCGCATATATTGGAACTCCTTGTCGGCCTCCTTCACCTCGGTGCTCAAGGCTTCGAGCTGTGGTAGCATAGCTTCCACCTTCTTTGCCGTTGCAAGGTAACTCTTGGTCTGAGCATCGGCGTATTTCGTGAGATGTGACAAGACTTCTTGTTCCTTCCGACCACCGTGGAGATCCTGCATGAAGGAAGAATAATCGAAACGTTTGAGCTCAAAGTTTCGTCGTTTGGTCTGATACTTGGTATCACTTTCTGCTCGTTTCTTGTCTTTCATCGAATCTTGACGTTGACCGAGATAGCGAGAGACATAAGCATAATATTCCTTGCTCTCCTCTTCGAAGTCTCTCTTCTTGTATTCGGCTTTCTTGATGTCTTGCTCGTAAAGCTTGCTTAACGAGTCAATGATGGTCTTCTGCAAATTATTCGTGTTTTGTTTCTCATATTGCAATATTTCCCAAGCAATTTTGTCGAAGTAGTGCTCCATCGCCGGTTGCACGGCATTTGCGTTTGAGTTTGAGGCTTCTCGGAGGGACTCCACGAAACTGGCCATAGCATCGTTGCATTCGACTTGGGCAGTATATGCAGCTTCGGCCCTCCTTAGGACCTTCTTCATGCGCATACGCATGTTTCCCGTCTTCTGTTCCAGTGCCTTCATTGTTGCTCGGAAAAGTGGGCCATCTTCAGTTGCACTGAGATCTTCCCCGGGCCGCTGGCAGGTAACGTCTACCTTCGGCGCATCTGGCTTGCCGGAACCGGAGGACTGTGGTGGAACTTCAGGCGTCGCCTCAAATATTGGAGATGGGACGTCTTCATAGTCTCTTGAGTCCATGGCACTCCGTCGAGACTCTACAGACTGCGACGAAGGAACCCTCAGTCTTGGCGGTGCGTTCAGGGCGAAAGTCGGCGAAGGGGAATTAGGATCACTGAAACTTTGATGGCCGTTGTGAATCCAAAATGAAAACGTGGCCAGCGTGTTTAGCCGATGAGCCCGTTGATCGTATTCGACAAAACTGCAGCAATTCCTCCAGCCGGCTCCCTTGTCTTCTGTTGGCTTCGGTGGTCTCCATTTCCATGACCACTCAAACGTGACTGACTGACTCCCCCCTGTAGTGTAATCGCCAACAAGCTGCACATTTGCATTCTTATGGAGATTTGGGTCCGCATGGAATTCGAGAGTCACTAGGTTCTCAACCTCCTTTGGTGTCGATGCGGAGACATAGGTGAGGCCGTTTAACACTGTATCGACCAGCGCAGCTGCTGAAGTGCCATTTCCATTCGCTGGCTGTTGTGATTGTCGTATGACAAATGTATAGGTGAAGGCAAGTTCCTCATCGTTGTTGATTTTGAGGAGGAAGTTTGGTTGGGTCGCAGAGGGTAATGGATCTGGATCCTGTGGACATAAAGGTATCAGAATAATCCAAGATAGAAGATCAACACTGTTCATTCAGTACCTGGACATATTCTATGATGCTGTTGTCGCCCAGGTCACGACTGGCAGTCACCTTTGTCGCAGGAAAGGCATTTGGGAGGACGCTGACAACGATGTGCCGCCTGGAGTTCGTTACCGTCAAGGAGGCTAGTGAGACTATGCGACGAGGCAGATTAGCATCTCTTTATACCTCGTATCCAGGGATTTGGGGATTTGAGGATCTGGGGATCTGATGCTCACGGCGAATCTGGTCTCTCAGATACAGAGCCGCTGCCTCCTCGGGTCTGCTGCTGACATTTCCCATCTCTTCTCGTCTAGGCTACCCCGCCAAAGGACAGCGCCAGGTGTGCTATTCCCAGGCAAAGGCGCGGGTCTCAGCGTTGTTGAAGGATAGCTGTAAGATGTATGTTTGGGCATCGAGGGTATGGAGTATCCAAGAACAATAAAAGGTGTCGTTGTGGTGATAGTATGGTAGTGTTGGTGCTCTGCGGTTCGGACAGGACAGAACAGGACAGGACGCGCGAAGGTCATGTTCTGGATTCTGAAGCAAGGCACCGAAATGGGTGTGCATGCCATGCCACAGCCGTAGCACCGCAGCACCGCAGCACCGTAGCAATTACCTATAATTAGCCGATATGCACACCAGAAATTGCCAGGTCCCGTCGTTTCATCGTTTCATGAAATTTGAGGTTTGAAGCAGAGCGGAATTTAATATTAGGAATTCCTGCTCCGTAATGCTAATTTGCGGCTTTGCGACTTTGCGACTTTGCGACCAAGTTGCCAACCCCAATCAGTTCCCAATCAGTGCAATCACCAACGGTTGTGGATCAGCATGTCTTGGTGGCGTTAACAATGGTGATCCGTCCAGACGACTCCTTCCTGATGGCCGTCCTGGGCTGTGATTCAGCGACTGTGATTCAGTGACAGCGATGACTTTCCGCCAGTGCCAGCGAAAACCATTATATATATACAAGGCTCTATTCTTTTCTTAGACGTCTACCTGTCTACCTGTCTACCCTTCCACGGCTGTATGAGCATACGTGGGACTGTGACCATCTATACATGAGCCCAGTGTCTTGGAATAGTCAATGATCAATTCATCGTCTGCCAATGATTTGTCTCATGACAACAGCAACAACTCAACTGTTCAAGCATTGATAGGAGGCTCCGTTCGATGGAAGGTGTGGAGGGCATTGAGTCCAGAGTCCTCGAGATGATGAGATTCACGACATACACAGTAAGCTGGCATGCTCATGCTCATGCTCATGCTCATGCTCATGCTCATCCTAAGGTAAAGTTAGTGAATTCCATCTCCTCAGGAACGCAAATGGAGATACCATGGTAAAGTTCTATGCCAGGTACCAGAGCACGCACTTATGACGTTCTAGTACATACTTACTTAGGTATCCTTTGTATCCTCTGTACAGTAGCATTTTCGGCGATCTGCATCCACGACTAATCGACTAATCGTTGTCAGATCGATAAGAGAAGCCGGCCGAGGCATCTTCAGCTATCGGCGCGGACTCGGCAGAATCTGGGGAAGCCAAGCCGTACCTTGAGGAACCACCTCTCCAACTAGAGAACGCTGTTAAATATACGAGTCAAAGGTGATGATGCTTCTTTCATTGTTCACTTGAGTTCATTTAACTTCGCTTGGCGTGCTCTCAGATACCCTTCTGTTCTGTTCTATCCTTCGGTTTCGCGACAGGTTTGGATATAGAGATGGCCTCCTCCTACGACTGGAAGACCACGACCTTTGCGGAGGCGACCGCCGTCAAGGCAGTCGGCTCCCACGCTTACGAGGGCAATTTCCCCAGTGATTGGTGCATAGGAAAGGGTATGTCGCCTCCTCCCTGGCTATATTCTTGAGGCTAACCCGTCCCGCCAGTTCCTCACGGCGGCGTCGTCTGCGCCAACTTCCTCGCCGTGGCCAAGCTGCACTTCGAGACGACCCTCGCGGCGCAGAACCAACCCCACACGATCGCCTTCCACGTCGACTTCCTGCGCCGCACCCAGGAGGGCCCCTGCGCCTTCAAGGTGACCGACACGAAGCTCGGCCGCCAGACCTCCATCATCCACATCTCCATGTCGCAGGGCCGCGAAGAGGTCGTCGGATACATCACTCGCTCGAACCTCGTGACCGAGGAGGGCCTCTCGCTCGACACGGACTTCGCGCTGCACCCCGCGCCGCTCCCCGTCGACCTGGCGAAGCTGCTCGAGGACAAGGACGAGCACTGGGCAAGACAGCCTGACATGCCCTTTGCGAGGTTCCGGAAGGCGAGCACGAAGGTGCAGTTCCACTTCCCGCGGCAGGGACAGCTGCACAAGAGCGTCGGCGACCAGTGGATCCACCTCACGACGGGCGAGAAGATCACGAACGAGACGCTCGGCTTCATCGCGGACATGTTCGCCATGCCCGTGGAGCAGATCCGCGGCAAGGAGAACCCATACGAAGTCAAGGCGAGCGCGGAGGCGAAGCAGACGAGTGCGTTGTACTGGTACCCCACGGTGCTGCTGAACATCGACTTCAAGAAGCTGCTACCGGAGGAGGGCGTCGACTGGCTGTTCAGCAGGTGCAAGGCGAAGCAGATCAAGAACGGGAGGATGGACCTGGAGATCGTCATCATGGATGCCGAGGGCGATATTGTGGCATTGAGCCATCATGTCTGCTTGGTCCTGCCGGCCTCGAGGAATACGGCCGCGAGGAGGGTCGAGGATAGCAAGATATAGATGCGGGATGATGTGGAGGTTTTGTTGGGCGCTGGAGGCTCGGTCCTAGATATGGTAGAAGTGCGAGACGGACATAGATGTAGCGTACATACAGTATATAGCAGACATGTAATCATTACAACTTAGTGGGTTATTCTCTATATGATTGTAGAAGTGTATGTTAGAATGATAATTAGACATGTAGTATAATAACCAAGCATTACACATCAAACATCCCTCGTGGCGCAATTGGCTAGCGCGTTCGACTGTTAATCGAGAGGTTGGTGGTTCAAGCCCACCCGAGGGAGCAACTTGTCACTTCTTTGTTTTTCTTTTTCTTTTTTGCCGTATTTTATTAAATATAGTTAATATTATTTATTATCATATTTACACACTCGATCCTGTGTTAAATGAATGACTTCCAGCAGCTTAACCTTATAATCTCATTTTTTTTTCTTTTTTAGTAATACATTGATTATTATTTATGTATACACGCAATGGAAGCCATTGATCGGGTCTCTCGGCACAATCACTCGACTCATCGAGCAGTGATAGCCCTCTAAGGAAATGATCGTCGAAGTGCTCTCCCTCCATTACGGAGCGTCAGAGGATGAGGATGAGGATGTCCATTATCTGAATTATTTGGTCAGACAGACAAGACAGACAGACCATTCCGTACAGCACCGGGCTCATGCTCATGGCACTCATATCACACACAGCCTTGCCAAGAATTAACGGTTGATTGAAGAAGCCAAGAGCCATATTACATATGTACATACCTAGGGGTTTAATACCTGGGTACATAGGTAGGTACACAGTACTACTTACTCTTCCTGGGCCTCAACTGACAGGCTACAGCGGGCTCCCTTCCTTAACCACAGACGAGGAATAGCAGACATACTGGAATACTGAGAATACTGGGAATACTGGGAATACTCGAAGCCTCAGCATCTCCTCCTCCCTGACGCCATTCTCCTGCGCCTTGCTCTTAGTGCCTCGGCGCTGGAGCTGACAGCCACAGCGACAGCCACCGTGGTGCTCTGCTGCGGAGCTGAACCACGGATTGGGAAGAACGTGGAAGGCTGAGGGATGCGTACCCAGCGCCGCAGATCTACAGAGAAAAGCCCACTTTCCCATTTCTTTGCATATAAATCTTCTATATAGTATACATCTCATCTCGTGCTACACGCATTGCGAGTAGTTTAGCATTTATGCTCATGTGGAGACGATAGAGCAGCAGCCTGTGAGAACAGCGATACCGAGATGACCGAGGCGCCCAGCAAAACAGAGGCGTCCGAGCCCGGCAATGCCGCGCAGCAATTGTCGGGAGACTCAAATGTGAAGAGCGAGCAGCACGAAGAAGAACAGAAGTCGCAAAATGGCGACTCGAACGCACAACATGAAAATGCAGCAGCAGGACAAAACGGCGGCTCGGAGAAGCCGGCCGGGACCACACCCACTGCCGATAGACCCGTGGACGACGAGAAGCTCAAACCAAGACCCCGCACCAGGACGCAGAAGCTCAAGGGAAAGATCGAGAAACAGAAACAGAAGGCACTCGCCAAGGCCAACCCGCCAGGCGGCTACGACGCCACGCCAATCCCCCCCGCGGCCGACGGCTACACGGTCAGGTTCACCTTCGTGCGCGCCGAGAACCTGCCCGTGGCGGACCTCAACACCGGGGCCTCGGACCCGTTCGTCGTCGCGACGCTGACGAGCCCCGGCATCACGCCGCGGCACAAGCAGGACCCCGACATGCGGCTGCGCACGCGCACGATCCACAAGGACACGAACCCGCACTGGGACCAGCAGTGGATCGTCGCGGGCGTCCCGAGCAGCGGCTTCAGGCTCAAGTGCCGCATCTACGACGAGGACAGCAGCGACAGCGACGACCGCCTCGGCAATGTGACCGTCGTCGTCCCGAGCATCGGCCCGGACTGGCAGGGCATCCACGAGCAGAGCTATCCCGTGAAGAAGCGCATGGGCAGCTGGCGCGCGTACCTCGTGCAGGGCATCGCGGCCGTGTGTAGCAGCGACGTCGACTTCACGGCCAGGCTGGTGCTGAGCATCGAGGTGTTGGGCAAGAGCGACGAGCCGTACGGGCGGATGTATACGCTTGGCCCGGCGGCGTGGACGAAGCATTACAGTCCCATGATCGGGCGCATTGCGGGGACGAAGGCGCCGCAGACGGAAGACGGCGCGCATGGCGAGAAAGCCAAGGTCGAGAAATACGAGTAGGCCGATCCCCCTTTCCAATCTCTCCACGACATCCGGGATGCCTCGAAGACATGCTCTAACATGTAACCCCCGCCAGCTTCCAAGCCAACGAACTCCAGCTCCGCGGCCCCGTCCCCGCGGCGCTCTACCACCGCTTCGTCGAATTCCGGCCCTTCGTGAAGGGCATGTTCGACAGGGCGGGGCTGCGCGGGCGCGTGCTCAACGCGGCGCTGCACCACCAGCACGCGCGCGTGTACAACCACAGCAGCACGACGCGGTACGGGGCCGTCGAGGCGGGCACCGCGGCCGCCGCCCTGCAGTTCCTGGCCATGGCGCACTTCGCCGAGGGCGCGCGCCTCTTCACCTACGTGCTCACCCTCGACGGCCTGCTGCGCTTCACCGAGACCGGCAAGGAGTTCGGCATCGACCTGCTCAGCAAGCACACCATGCACAGCGACGTCAACGTCTACGTCGCGTGCAGCGGGGAGTTCTTCATCCGGCGCGTCGGCCCGGGCCCGGGCCCCGCCTCCTCCTCCTCCGCCGACGCCGACCCCTCCGCCGACCCCGACCCCGACCCCGCCGACTACGAGCTCGTCATCGACAACGACAGCGGCACCTACCGCCCCAACGCCGCGCTGCTCCCGCAGCTCGCGGCCTTCCTCTCGCGCAACCTCCCCGGCCTGCGCGTCGCGGCGCGCGACTGCGCCGACGAGAAGCTGCAGCGCATGAAGCGCGAGCAGCGCGAGGCGAGGCGGCGGCTGGGCGCGGGCGCCGCCGGCCACGACGGCGACGACGACGACGCGCGCGTCTTCGGGATCGCGGCGCCCAGCGATGGCGGGTGGAGCTCGTCGGACGAGGAGAGCCTCGACGAGCGCGCGCGCGGGAAGCGGTCGAGGCGGGATAGGATGTTTGACGTGATTGAGGATCCGGAGATGGCGATTCGGCGGTTGAGGGGGAAGGGGAGGGGGGGGGATGCTGTGGAGGGGGAGGGGGAGGGGGAGGCGGCTGAGGGGAGTGCATCGAAGTAGGCGAGTGGGGGTTTAACGACGACGGCGGAGAGGGCGGTCCTTCTTGCGTATATCTCTCCTAATCGGAGGGAGGGAGGAGGGGAGGGAATGTCCTATACCCCGCACGGCCCACACGGCTATTCTATCTGCTATTCTATTCTATTCCATTCGTCTCTTGGGCCCTCTGTCTGTCTGTCTGATACCAGCAATCTGCCTTGCCTGCCTTGCCTCTCTAGTCTAGTCTAGTCTAGTCTAGTCTAGTCTCTCCTATACTATATAATTCACATCACATCAACATCACAATCAGACATCTACACTCACCCACCACCATCTCATCTCAACCTCCACCGTCCCGTCCTTCCCCACCAAACACACCCACAACAAACACACCCACCCCCTATTTCTACTATAGCCCCCCCCTCCCACCCCACCCTCTCACACACGGCCTACTCACACCCTCGCCTGCCTGCCTCATCTCATCTCACCTCCCCTGCCTACAACACGATCCGTACAGCATACAGCATACAGCGTCCAGACGGAAGACTCCGACAGCCCCAGCGAGCGTGCCTGACTGACAGACTGACTGACAGACAGGCTGACAGCAAGGAAAGTTTCCAAGCGATAAGCCGCGAGAGAGAGAGAGACGGAGAAAGAAGAGAGAAAGGCACGGTGATTCCTCGCTTGCATTATGCTCATCTATCCATACTCGTACTCATACTCCAGCCACTCCTCCATCCCTCCTCATCCATACAAGCACAAAGGCCATACCACGAGTAGAGAGGTGCATGCCCCTCCTTCATAATGTTGTCCCCGCCCAAAAGCAAAAGAATCCCATCGCCACGCACGACCGAGTAGGAAAAAAACAACAACACGCCTTCTCCTCCAGCAAGCAAAGCAAAGCAAACAATCAACCAACCCATCAGTCAATCATCCATCCACACTTACCCGCCCCCCTCCCTTCCCCTTTCGAAGAAATCCCGAAGATGCAGCCTTGACTCCAAAAAGGACTAACGCGCTCTGCTCTGCTCTGCTCTGCTCTCCCCACCGACACCCCCTACTCCACCGTCACCGACTTGGCCAGGTTGCGCGGCATGTCCACGTTCAAGCCCTCCGCCACCGCCAGCCAGTACGCCATCAGCTGCAGCGGGATCACGTTCAGCAGCCCCTGCAGGCAGTCCACCGTCTTCGGGATCTCGATCTTCTCGCACTTGTCCTCGCGGAACTCCTCGTCGTCCGGGTTGCAGATCACGATCGGCTTGCCCGAGCGCGCGATGACTGGGATGACGTCAGTAGATGAGGCGGGAGAGGGATGGGGCACTGATGACTTACTCTGCTGATACGCGTTCATCGACTTGGGGAAGATCTTGTCGCGCGTGAGGATCATGATGATGGGCAGGTTCTCGTCCACGAGAGCCAGCACGCCGTGCTTCAGCTCGCCCGACATGACGGCCTCGCAGTGCAGATACGAGATCTCCTTGATCTTCAGCGCGCCCTCCAGCGCAGTCGAGAACTGGCTGCCGCGACCCAGCAGGAGCAGCGAGTTCTGGCCCTGGAACGTGCGCGCGCAGAGCTCCTTGATCGGCTGGTCCAGCTTGAGGACTACCTTGATCTGCGCCGAGATGCGTCCGAGTCCCTCCATGATCTCCTCTCTCCTCGCGGTCTTCGACGCGCGGTCTTCGCTGAGCGACAGGGCCACCATGACCATGGCAATGAATTGCGAGGTGTACGCCTTGGTGGAGGCGACGCCGATTTCCGGGCCGGCATTGACGTGGACACCACAGTGGGTGAGGAGGGAAATGGAGGACCCGACGACGTTGACAATGCCAACAGTCAGGGCACCACGCTCGAGACAGTAGCGCAGGGCCATCAGAGAATCGGCAGTCTCTCCGGACTGCGAGGCGAAGATGCAAGTGTCGTCCCTGAAGACGGGGGGCTGTCGATCAAGGAAATCCGAGGCGAGCTCCACGGTAATTGGGATCTCGGTCAACTCCTCGAAGATGCCACGAACCGCCATGCAGGAGTGGTAGCTGGTGCCACAGGCAATGAAGATGATCCTGCGGCAGCGGCGGATGGTGGCAATGTATGATCGGAGACCACCCAACGTAACCATCTTGTTCTCGACGTCGAGACGACCACGCATGGTGTTGACGACCGACTCAGGCTGCTCGAAGATCTCCTTCTGCATGAAATGGTCGAACTTGCCCTTCATGATTTCCTGAAGCTCAAGCTCAAGGGTCTGGATCGTTCGAACGTTGGAGGAGCCGTCGGACTTTGTAAGTCTGTGGATGTTGAGGGAGCCCTCGTGGATATGAGCGATATCGTCATCCTCAAGGTACATAACCTTCTTTGTGTGCTCAATAATGGCTGACGGGTCAGAGGAGACGTAGAATTCCGTTGGAAGCGGCACTCCGTCGTCAGTCATGAAAGCCCTGGACTGTGAGCGGCGGAGCAGGGACTTGTCTGCAGCGGAGAGGAGGTTTCCTGCAGACAAGAAGTTTCCCACACTGGACTTCTTGAGTGCGACATTCTGAGAGGCCTGCTCTGCGGGCAGAGGGGCATCATCTGTGTATTCAACGTCGACAAAATCAACCTTCATGCGCTTGTCTGTGCGGACACCGATCACCAGGGGGGAACCCTTTCTTGCCGCAATCACCTCGTGAGGGTAGTGGATAGACTTCATCAAAAGACCAAAGGCTCCCTGCAGCTCCTTGATGACGGCCTTGGCGAGATCAGTGAAGCCAATGGACGGGTGCTGGTCGTAGAGGTATTTGGCAAGCTTTGGGATCACCTCTGTGTCCGTCTCCGTCTCAAACTTGAGGCCCTTGCTCTCCAGCAAGGTCCTCAGCTCCTTATAGTTCGTGATGATGCCATTGTGCACGACCGAAAACTCCCAGTTCGGGTCAGATCTGCGGGATGGATCAGTCAAACTCTGGCAGGAGCACCAAACAGTTTCCAGGAGCAAACGTACCTGTGCGGATGGCAATTGAGGCGGGAGGGGGTGCCGTGGGTTGCCCAGCGCGTGTGGGCGATGCCGGCGTGTGAATCAAAGACCTTGGTCAGGTCTGGCTTTGAGTCCACGATCAGCTCCTTCAGCTTGGCGACCTTGCCGACCTCCTTGTAGGCGAAGACCTCGTTCTTCTTGTCTCCGTCGACGGCGAGACCTGCAGAATCATAGCCACGGTATTCGAGACGAGCCAGGCCTGGAATTGGGGATGAATCAGTATTCTGGAGCTGTGTGTGTGTGTGCAGAGGGGGCGGCGGCGGCAAGAGGCTCACCGTTGACAAGTGTGTCGAGGATGTATTTCCTGTCCCTCTCGACCAGGTAGTTGACGTATCCGAAAATTCCACTGTGATGATTGGATTAGCTCTGATTGTTGTCTGGTTTGGCGGTGTGGATTGTGCAGAGGGTTTGTGTTTGTTTTTGTTGTTTGTTGTTTGTTGTCTGTTGTCTGTTGTCCCTCTCCCACAGAGGGGTTCAGGGAAGGGGAGAGAAGGGAAGGCTGACGTACCACATTGTAACTCAACAAAAGCAGAGCCAGACAGAGCCAGACAGACCCTTGAATGTGAAGCTCTAGATGAGCGAATGCGCAAGACTACGGAGTGGTCTTTGATTTGGCTCTTGCTGCAGAGGAAGAGGAGGCAGTCTTGTGAGGCAGTCTTGTGAGGCAGTCTTGTGAAGGAGAGGCACTATAAGGTAGAGAGAGTATGTGTGTTTATGGTGTTTATCGAGTTTATGGTGTTTATGTATGTTTAAGTGAAGTAAACGAATGACTGTTGCGAGGTTGAGGGGGAGACGTAGAATTAGAAATGGAGTTTGGTGTTTGGAGTTTCAAGCAAGTGTTTCGGCGAGAAGGCTGTTGTTGTAGTGTTGTACTTGTAGTGCTGTACTGTAGTAGTGTTGTACTGTTGTAGTGTTGTACTGTTGTACCTCAGGTATGTATCTAAACGAGCCAGTGCTTGGGTCTTCCTGTCTTCTTTGTCAAGCTTCGCGCTAGCCATAGCCATGGCAATCGAGGCTATTCAGGGCTATTCAGGGCTATTCAGGGCGCTTCAGGGCTCTTCCAGGGGTTTCCTACAGTAGTAAGGAGGTGCAGTAGTGGTAGGACAGTGGTAGTGTAGTGTAGTGTAGTGTAGTGTAGTGTAGTGTAGTGTAGTGTAGTGTAGTGTCGTGTAGTCTAGTGTAGTATAGTGGAGGAACGTGGCTATGGCCCTATCGAGCTCAAAGGCCTCGTCTTTGGCCTGTGATTCTGGCACTCTACATAGGTCTATAGTCTACATAGTACATAGGCCTACATACGTAATATATGTAGTCCGTGGTCCGTGGATGGAATTCATGTGTACTGACATGTCACATTCGTCCGTACAGTAGAATATGATAATATGATAACATGACACAGAACTCTCTTTACTCTGTACACAGTCGTAGCTACACAGCTACTCTATAGATAGGGTCGGCATGGCATGTATGCACTACGTAGCTCTCGTACAGCTGAGAATGATCGGCAGCTTTCTATCGTCCTAGCGCCATATCTACCCCACTACACAGAAACCATCCATGTATGTATGTACCTCCCACGCCAGATACTCCTACGAAGTACCTCTGCCTCCTCCCTATCTAGGTAGTACCCAGGTACCTATCCTTCTACTCCGTACTCCCCTTACCACATCACTCGACACCAATAACAACCCCAACAACGCCCCTCACCTCACCACCTCAGCCACAATGCCCACCCTAAAAATAGCCCTCGCTACCACCACAACAACAGTGACGCCGACGCAGGTACGAATACACGACACCACAGCCAGCCAGCCAGCTTCATACGAGCTCATCCCGTAGTGGCACATACATACCACATGCCATACCAGTGGCCATGCATATGCACGGTACCTACATACGAGCTGACAAGCTGCGTGTTCTCAAGGAATTGCCCGGTTGATGGTAGAGTAGATGATGGTACATACATGGTACATGGTACTCGACGAAAGTCATCCATCATCATCATCATCATCATCATCATCGTCGTCGCCATTCATATACACAACGACCGCGAACCTCCCATAAAGCCACATCGCCATTGCCATCACCATTGCCATGCCATGCCATGCTGAAAATTGAGAGACATTGAACCCGTCCATCCATCCCCAACACTGCACGTCCACGTGCGAATCATGAGTCGAGGCAGCCCTCACATGCCAATAATCCCTTCGAATTCTCTCATCTTACATTACAGAAGAGCCACGAGAGCTTCGATGCTGTAGATACGCCCAGTCTCAATGCCCCCACGCCATCGCCATCGCCTCGCCATCGTTAAAAGTGACATGCCTCCCATCACCCACCACACCCCCCATCACAGCTTCTGGTACTCCAGCTTGCCCTCCAGCTTCTTCGACTCCGCAACCTTGCGCACGGCCTTGTTGAAGTCGTCCTGCCCGATGGCGTCCCTCTCGTCGCGGATCGCGAAGAGTCCACTGTGTGCATTGATCATTAGCAATTATGACCACACCATGAATCTGAGCCTGAGCCTGAGCAACTTACGCCTCGGTGACCACGTTCCTCAAATCCGCCCCGTTGAGCCCGTCGCTCATCTTGACCACGCTCTCGAAATCAATGTCGCCCTCCGTCACCACCGCAGCAGTGTGGATCTTGAGGATCTCCAGGCGCCCAACCTCATTAGGAAGGGGGATTTCGATCTTCCTGTCGAGACGCCCGGCTCTCAGCAGCGCTGGATCCAGCGTGTCCGGCCGGTTCGTCGCCATGATGATCTTGGTCTTGCCCAGGTAGTCGAAGCCGTCAAGCTGGTTGAGGAGCTCCATCAACGTGCGCTGGATCTCTCTGTCGGCCGACGTTCCCTCCGAGAATCTCCGGCCTCCGATAGCATCGATCTCGTCCATGAAGATGATGCAGGGCTCGTGCTCCTTTGCGTATCCGAACATCTCTCTGATTAACCGTGCTGACTCGCCGATATACTTGTCCACAATCGCAGATGACACCACTACAAAGGTTAGGAGATGAAAGACACTCTCGAGGCGTAGGACCTACCCTTCAAGAAATTCGTCTCTAGACTGCTCGCAACGGCTCGTGCCAACAGCGTCTTTCCAGTTCCGGGTGGCCCGTATAACAACACCCCCTTCGGCGGCTTGATGCCCACTCTCAGGAAGAGCTCCGGGTTCTTCAGAGGAAGCTCGATGACCTCTCTAAGTTCCCTGATCTGCTCGTTCAAGCCTCCAACGCCCCCGAAGCTGACCTGTCCGGGATCCTCCAGAGACATGTTGTAAACAAGCGGGTCGACCTCGCGCGGGAGCATCCGCATGATTGTGAGCGTCGTCATGTCCAGGGCAACACGGGTTCCTTGCTTGAGCTTCTCCTTGGCCACCTTCGACCTGCATCCGACGACATACCTCGGCCCCGACGACGCCTTCACGATAACTAGTGACATGTCAGCTGTGCACAACGGCAAGTCTCCGTCGACGGCCCTCACATCTCTCCTCGTCCAGCTGTTTCAGGACCTCGCCGATGATCTGGCCCACGCTCTGTAATGCCTTGATGTTGTCTTCGGTGTGGTCGAACTCCTTCTGCAGGCCCTTGATGTCCAGTCGTAACGCCTTCAGCTTCGCCTCCCATTCTCGCGACTCCAGCAGCTTGTCCTTGAAAGAGGCGAGAGCGTGTTGCCGCTCCTCATCCGACATTGTGAGGTTCGTACGAAACTGAGCGGATGGTGTCTTGTTTGCGACGCGGTTGTTCGCCGACGAATGTCTTCCGATGGAGTGGATAATCAGGTAGGAATTCGCTAGACCAGAGGATAGAATAGAAGAGTTGTCTGCTTCGACTGTTCAACTGCTTCGACTGCTTCGAGACTCTGTACGTGGAATGGTTGGGGTGTGATGACTGAGAGTGAGTTGATGGAGCTTCGATCATGGAAGGCAACACAGCTCATTGCGAAGCTCCATGGACGACGACATTAGTGTGCGGGAACTGCCGCTGGAGGACATGTTGGCCTCAGGCTACAACCGCTCTGCAAGTTCGAGTTCGAAGTTCTCATAATATCGATCACGTGCACAAATACTCAGTAGAGGTTCTCGGTTTCAGTTTCAGTTTCGGTTTCAGGAAACAGCTTGGATGGAGATCAGATGGGAGAAGCACGATGAAGCACGATAGACGAGCGTTAGCATGAGATCCGCCGAGCTTGTGAGCTTGTGAAGAGTTCCATGGCCATGGAAAGTCATCTGCGTGCCGGCCCCGGGGTTCTCTCCGGTTTTCCCCATACATATATGTACGCCCGAGGCGGATGCCCCTCATAGCGGAGAGAGACGGAAGATCTTGGGGAGGGGATCTCTTTGGCTCCTTGTCAAACGCTATTAATATTCTGCTTCATGAGGCGATGACGATGACGATTCCGATCGCAGGTAGCTTGGTAGCTTGGTAGCCTTGCGTGAGTATGCCGTGTATGTATGGAGCTTTTCGGGACATTCTGCGCTGCTTGAGTCTCGCAAGACTGGAATGCAGAAGGCGGTTTTATGGTATAATAAATAAGAGACTGTATATATATATATATATAATATATATATAATATATATCAATTAATATGGCAAAGGAGTGATTATGACATTAACATCTTGCATCGAAACAATATAACCATCTATGACAGCCAGACAGAATGGACGTGGGATGAGATGACAGCTTACAAGGCTGTCGCTGCCCGTTACCCCCTCCCCCCAAAAAGAAATGGTCATAACTCGCCAATCAGGAGCGAGGAGCTCTGACGAATGTTGTCGAATCAACCCCGCCGCACCCAACACACCCAACACCTCCTCTACTCCAATCTTCCATCCCACCAAAAACCAAAACACAATACAAAGTACCCCTCCTGAACACCATCTTTCCGCTCTACACTATCAATCAGGTCAGTACCATTCCCAAGTTCCGACTCGAGACATCTGTGGCATCTTGAGGCAGTTATCGAGTGATTATTGCTATAAACTTCGAGTACCTCTCCGCTATCATATCATCATATCGGAGCTCAGCTTGACCTCCTGTGGACCGTGGACCCCACCTCCCGTCAACTTTTGTCCCTTCAGCTCTCGTTGCTTCTTCTCCTGCACCATCTCTTTTCCAGTCAACTGACGCTCGATTTCTTCCTTAGATCCCCCAATTCCCTCAATATCATAAATGTCAGTCCATCTCCCTCTCCTCCGCCATAATGAAGCTGGAGAGGACGCAGAGCTAATATTCGACCCCTCCCCAGACTCACGCCATAATGCCTATCACCAAGGTTCACGCTCGCCAGGTCTACGACTCCCGCGGTAACCCAACCGTGGAGGTCGACATCGTCACCGAGACTGGCCTTCACCGTGCCATCGTCCCATCGGGAGCTTCCACCGGTGCGTTGCAAATGTCGGCAATTTGGTTGCGAAGCTGACGATCGATATCACAGGCCAGCATGAGGCTTGCGAGCTTCGTGACGGAGACAAGACCAAGTGGGGTGGAAAGGGTGTCTTGAAGGCTGTTGACAACGTCAACTCCGTCATCGGCCCAGAGCTCATCAAGAAGGGTCTCGATGTCAAGGACCAGAAGGCTGTTGACGACTTCCTCATTGAGTTGGACGGCACCGCCAACAAGACCAAGTTGGGCGCCAACGCCATCCTTGGTGTTTCAATGGCCGTCGCGAAGGCTGGAGCTGCCGAGAAGGCAAGTGAAAATAAGAATCCACATGGAATGGCAGGGTGGCTAACCCGGAGTAGGGCATCCCACTCTACGCCCACATCTCTGATCTCGCTGGCACCAAGAAGCCTTACGTCCTCCCAGTCCCATTCATGAACGTTCTTAACGGAGGGTATGCTTGAGTATCCATGGAGTTCGTGAATCCCGCTAATGAAACACTTCAGTTCCCACGCTGGTGGCCGTCTCGCCTTCCAGGAGTTCATGATCGTCCCATCTGCCGCACCAACCTTCACTGAGGCTATGCGTTGGGGATCTGAGGTCTACCACTCCCTCAAGTCCCTCGCCAAGCAGAAGTACGGCCAGTCTGCCGGAAACGTCGGTGACGAGGGTGGTGTCGCACCAGATATCCAGACCGCCGAGGAGGCTCTGGAGCTCATCACTGAGGCCATCAAGGCCGCCGGTTACGAGGGAAGGATGAACATCGCCATGGATGTTGCGTCCAGCGAATTCTACAAGGAGGATGCCAAGAAGTACGACCTGGACTTCAAGAACCCAGAGAGCGACCCAACCAAGTGGATCACCTACGAGGAGCTTGCCGATATGTACAAGAAGCTTGCCGAGAAGTACCCAATTGTCAGCATCGAGGATCCATTCGCCGAGGACGACTGGGAGGCATGGAGCTACTTCTACAAGACCTCCAACTTCCAGATCGTTGGTGATGACTTGACTGTCACCAACCCACTCCGCATCAAGAAGGCCATTGAGCTCAAGTCCTGCAACGCCCTCCTCCTGAAGGTCAACCAGATCGGCACCATCACCGAGTCCATCCAGGCTGCCAAGGACTCCTTCGCCGCTGGCTGGGGTGTCATGGTCTCCCACAGATCTGGCGAGACCGAGGACGTCACCATTGCCGACATTGTCGTTGGCCTCCGTGCTGGTCAAATCAAGACCGGCGCACCGGCCCGCTCCGAGCGCCTGGCGAAGCTCAACCAGATCCTCAGAATCGAGGAGGAGCTTGGCGACAAGGCCATCTACGCTGGCGACAACTTCCGGACTGCTGTGAACATCTAAGCGTTCAGCCTCTGATGTCTATTTTATGAGTGATGACGTGTGTACGTGTGCAAGGAAGGGGAACCACATTGCTGCCAAAAGAGTTGTCGCTGGATCGAATTTACGATGGATCGATGGATTTGATCGCTTTTACTGCGACTAAAATCAACATACATAGTGCATAAATCCACAAGACCATGCTCTAGAGTTCTCTATATGTATACCTTGCCCGTGTCATCTTGGTGGAGTGAATTTGGAGTGAATACAGAATCCAGTGAAAAGAGTGAATAGAGTGAACAGAGTGAAAAGAGTAAAAAGGATCGAAGGAGATAATATAAAGATGCCATTTTAATCTCCGAGGTAAGAATCTAACATATATGATACAGCTTACCTACATATGCTCACAAAGGCTCCTTTCACGCACAACGATAATTTCGAGATTGCTCAGTGTACACGTTGGGCTAGCTGACGGGCACTGACGGGCACTGACGGGTACCCAATTCCCCCCAATTCCTCTGGTGGCCACTGGCAACGGGAGCCAAAGGCACCCAAAGGTACCCAAAGCCACCCAAACTGAGCCGAACCTTGCCAATCTGGCCGAAACCAGGCTGCCACAACAAAATCGAGTGATCGCCAGCCCACACAAAATTGTTCCCCCTCGATTCCCCAATCCCCCCCTCGATAACATTTCCAGACCCAACCTTTGTCGCTCGCAAAACCCGCTCCGCTCACAAAGAACATCCAGAACTCGTCCGCATAAGAAGAGCTGCAAGTTCCCAAAGGACTCCTCTTAGCAGTTCAGACACGTCGATCAGATCAACAGCAGCAGCAATCATGCCTGAGAAGTGGGGTACGTTCATTTGCGCGTTGTTGTGTCCTGTCCTATGGAGAAGTCTCTCCATGGAAAATCCAGGGTGTGGGTAGGTGGGCATCGTCATCGCGAAGCCCTCACCACATGCTGTACATATATATATATATATATATGTACATATCGTACATGCCGTACGGACTCTGCTCCTCCTGCTACCCTGCTGGCTGAAGCGTGCAGTGCACGAAAGAGGAAAGCGGAGAGGAGAGGAGAGGTCGGCCTATGCAGGAGTGCAGAGGGTTGTTATGTTATAGCGCGACTTCTGGCTGACCGCTACTCTGCCGACACAGACGACGAAGAGGAGAGCACCCCTCCCTCCTCGCCTCCAGTGGGAGCCGTCCAGGCCACCGCCATCCCGGCCCGCCGTGGCAAGTTCGACGACGAGGAGAGCGAGGATAGCGATGTATGTTTTGCCCCCCTCACCCCACGATGCCGCCGTCGCCGCCGCCGACGACGCGTCTGATCCAAAAGCGCTGTCGCTGATGCTGATGCCGCACACAGGTCCTAGACTCCTGGGACGCCGCCGAGGACTCCGAGGTCGAGCGCGAGAAGGCCAAGGTCGCCGCGGAGAAGAAGGCCAAGGCCGACGCCGAGGCCGCCGCGAACAAGAAGTCCAAGGCCCAGCGCGTCGCCGAGCGCATCGCCGCGAAGAAGCTGCTCCTCGAGCAGGACAGCGACGCCTCGAGCGACGAGGGCGAGGCGGCGCGCCGCGAGCGCCTGCGCCGCACCGAGCAGGAGGCCGACCTCAAGCACGCCGAGGACCTCTTCGGCGCCGTCGGCATCAGCAATAACCGCAAGGCCACGACGGCCGCGAACGCCGTGGTCGTCGACGCCGCCGACCCGACCAAGACCGTCGACCTGCACTCGCTGCCCCTCTTCGACCCGAAGACGAAGCTGCAGTTCGAGAAGCTGCGCGACACGCTGATCCCGCTGCTGGCGGCCAACTCGAGCAAGGCGCACTACGTCATCTTCCTGCAGGAGTTCGCGAAGCAGCTCGCCAAGGACCTGCCGTCGGACCAGATCAAGAAGGTCGCCAGCGGCCTGACGGCCCTCGGCAACGAGAAGCTGAAGGAGGAGAAGGCGGCCGAGAAGGGCGGCAAGAAGTCCAAGGCGCAGAAGACCAAGGTCACGCTCAGCGCGGGCCGCAACGTTGCCATGGCCGCCGACACGAACGTCTACGACGACGACTTCGGAGAGTAAGTCCCGTCCCCCCCCCCCCGGGGATGGAGTATCTAGCACTCCGGCTAACACGCGCGCAGTGACGACTTCATGTGAACAGTCCCCGAGTTGTCTACTACTCGCGCCCCCGGCTCCTTTTACGTTCATATCCCGCAGACCCTCCGCCTCCCGGCCGCCCCGTTCCGAGACAGACACGGCTGCTGCTACCCTATGTATGTACGTTACGTATGCGCGCCTCCTGCCCGGGCGGCCGGACCATCGATGTATGTGGAGTGGCGGGCGGTAGGCAGGTGTTCGTGGCGAGGATCGCCCCGTGGCGCATGCCGCGTCGCCGATGAGGGCGTGGGAATGGAGGGGGGGTCTGGGGATCGCGTCGGACTGGCTTGGGTTGGCGAGTGAGGGCGTGCATGTCTGCGTTGTGACTTGATTGATGGCCGCGCGTTGCGTTGTAAGCGCTGATTTTGGGATTTCTGCATGGGTGCGATGAGGGATGATGGGCATGTGTGCGTAAGATGGGCGTGAGACTGATTAATGCGAGGTTTATTATGCATTCCGAATACCTTGATTGTGACCTGATCTTGAATGCACTCTCTAGCTACGCGGCTGAACACCCAACTCCATGTATTCCCTTCTGCAGTAGTAATCTTAATCTTCATCTCCCATCCTGCATCCTGCATCCTGCCTCCCCAGAGTCAACCCATCCCTCAAACACCAGACCTCCTCTAATCGGTCGTGCGTCCATATCCCCGAATCCCCTCCGCAAACGCCCAACTCTGCTTCTCCAACACCTCGTCCTCCTTCAACTCCACCCCCTCCCTCGTCACAACCGCAATGCTATACCGATCCATACTCCTCGCATCGCGATAGTACAGCACCTTCATGCACTCCTTGACGGCCTCGAGCGCCTGCTCCCTCGTCAGCCGCGCCGCCGCCTCATCGCTCTCCGCGACCCTCCGCAGAATCGGCACCGCCAGATGCGCGCCGAACCCCGTGGCCAGGCTGGGCGCCGTGAACGTCGTGCCCAGCAGGTCGGCGCTGGCGAGGAACGGCGCGCCGGCGCCGTCCAGCCCGCCCACCAGCACGTGGTTCCACAGCGGGTTGAAGTCCGAGCGCCGCTTGTACAGCACCTTGGCCAGGTACGTGTGCAGGTTCTGCGCGTGCAGCGAGTGGCCCTCCGACGTGTACGACTCGTCGATCGACAGCGACGTCAGCAGCCGGTCCAGGTACTGCATGTCCGAGACGTCGCCGCCGAAGCCGACGATGGAGGTTGGCGGCGCCGAGGAGGAGGGCGAGAAGGCGCGCAGTCGGTGGACGTCGGTGAAGCGGGCGAGGGAGCCGTAGGAGGCTGGAGGGCGGCGTTAGTGGGGGGATGCGGCGGTGGGGAGATGGGGGAGAGGGTGGGCAGGGGAGGACGCACCAAGGTTGTCTGCGGCGATTACGACGCCGTCTTTGAACTTGAGGCCGACGACTGAGGTGCCGGTCACGACGGGCTGTTGGGTGTGTTGGTTGGGACCGTTGGAGGAGAGGTGGCCTGCGTCATAGGCGCCGTAGACGTCGTCTCTGGGCTGGAGGAGGTCAGTAGGGGAAGGCAAGGTAGCTCGGCGAGAGAGCGTTTGGAGGAGCTCGAGGGATGGAGGAATGGAGGAATACGCACACGACCCCATGCTTGTGGAAGATGGTTCATGATTGTGATTGTATATGTATATGTGAGGGCGGAGGAATTGGTGAGGAGGAGATGTGGATGTCGTGGGTTTGGTCGGGTGGAGAGTAGTTGGATGTTTTGATGGCCTGCTGGGGTTTGGAGCTTGAGTTGAGGTGTGAGGTAGTCGCGTCAAGCTGGAACCTGAAGCACCGTTCGCTAAGGCCGCCACAATAATCCGGGGCGGATATTTTGGTGATCTTAGCGCTGGATAACCATAACCACAACTCGTGGGGAAGAATCGCGACGGATCAATTGCAGTATGGCGGGATTGGGATTGGGATTGGTATCTTATGCCAGCAGCGACGAGGAGAGTGAGGTGGAGGAGCAGCAGGAGGTGAAGGTGGGAGTTGAGGCGCAAGTGCAGGTACGTTGAATCGCAACTCTATTCAAGCTTAAAGATGACGACTGACTGGGTAGATGACAGACGGCTGAACTTGCTCGAATTTCCCATAAAGATTCCAATGAACTAGAAGAAGGTATGGGTCGAGCTTATTTATTATTTATTTATATTTTACTTGAGGCTGACGTATAATCAGAGCGGAACGCAAATGGGCACAGCAGAGCGCAGCCAACAGCGCCCATTGCAACTGTCGCGCCTCAAATAGGCCCAGAAGCCCCCATTGTCGGACCTGCCCTCGGACCATCCGGCCCAGACACGCCAATGCCTACCTTGCCGGACGATGCGGACGACGATGCCCCTCCGCGATCGCCATACTCGGCGAACCGGGCGCTGCTGCGCGAGCTCACGATGCCACCGGTTCCCAACTTCGACATCCCGCCATCGCCGCCGGGATCGCCCCCTCCCGCCACGGAAAAGAAGTTCGCCCAGTTCCTGCAACTGAAGAAGCAGGGTCTGCACCTCAACGAGAAGCTGGCGAGGTCGACGGCGCTGAAGAATCCGAGTCTCATGCAGAAGCTCATGGATTTCGCGGACATAAGTGAGGAGGAGCAGTATGCGACCACTCTACCAAAGGATATATGGGACCCGAGTGGATTTCCGAAGTGGGCATACAAGGAGGAATTGGCGAAGAGTCAGCAGCAGATATTAAAGAGGAGGGAAGAGGAGAAGCTGGGAGGACCGCGAGAGTTTGTAGCGGCGACTATGTCGGGGGAATCAAGTCGCGCCGGCACGCCAGGGGTTGTGTCGCGAGGCGGACCGAAGAGTGCCGCTGAGAGGGTCATGGCGGGGTTGGATCGTGGAAAGTCGGGCTCGCCGCAGGTTGCCGGTGTCAAGAGGAAGTCGAGATTCGACAGTTGAGACAGATGCCGGGAGGCAACACGAGTACAGGATAACCCTACCCGACCCTGGGCTGGACTTATACAGTGGTGGGAATGAGGAGATGGGTCCTCCACCGCCATGATCAATATCCGACATGTCCTGAGCTCTCTCGAGTAGAACGCTCGAGACGCTCATTATCTGCGCACTGGCTCCGTACAGCATTTCTCAGCTATTCTCGGCAGACACTGTGGTGTGTACTGGGTATGGAGGTCCTGGGATGACGAGATCAAGTCATGCTCGGAGCTCACGGTATGGCTCGGTGATGCAGAGACATGGCCATCACTAGCCACAAGAGCACATGGGCCACTGGGTCACTCAGGCCACTTTAGACGACTCACATAGAAGTCATGCTTGGCCATATGAGTTCGATAGGCTGACAACGGAGAGTAAAGGAAAAGTGCATCGAGTGACAAGTGTGTTGCTGTGCCGCAAGGCAGACGACATCTTGTATCTTACCTGTGCAAGTCGAATTTGAAACTCTCAGCCAGATACCACATTCTTAATCTTAACGTTCATCTTCGTGAGTATCTGCAAATGGCAATATGATTATATGAAGAGACCTGGATTTATTAAATATACTACGAATACATGTTACATGTTACATGTTAGAACACGTAGATATACTTCTCCATCTCTTATTTTGGACTTTCCCCATCTCCCAGCACTGGCATCCGGTGTCCGGCATTACTTGAGGCCGACGCTGGGACGCTGGGACGCTGGGACGCTCGGAGGCTGATGGCTGGTTACCTAGGTACCTGCCTGCATTTGTGGAGTTGATCAAGGCTGAAGGCTGAGTCTCTCTCTCGCAGACTTCAAGGAAGGCCATTTGTTGATCATCACATCACATCACATCTGGACCTTTCAAATTAAACCTCCCGGAGAAATATCTCACGACATTCGTTTCCTTAGGCATATACCTACATATCAGCGCAAGCCCTTGCATAGCACTACAGTTTCATAAATCGCATTTACAAACGGCTCAGGACAAACGGCTATTTGATCACCCAGTCATCTGCCGCTGTGAACGGCGCAACAGTGTTTGCATAACGTTGGGAGCAGCGCAGTGCAGTACAGTGCAGCGCTGACTTGGAAACATGGCTCCACGAAGTCAAAAGTCGCAATTGAAGCGCGTACGCGTCCGTTTATTCTACCCAGGCGTAACTGATGTCTGCTAATCCACTATTCCAGGGTTCTGCCGGTGAGAGCCAAGATTCAGAGGTCAAGAAGCCGCGCCGCTCGGAGCGCCTCTCGGTGCCGGGCCAGAACACTCCTATAGCACACAAGAATCATCTCCCGTCGCCTGTCACACACCAGGAGTCATCTACAGCTTCGAGCCAGGCATATAAGGAAGCCACCGCGACGCCGCCGCAAGGTCGGCCCAGCCAGCTGCGGCACAGGACCCCTGAGCGGTCACCTTTGAACAAAGCTGCCGTGCTGTCGTCCCCGCCGCAGGACACACAGGCTTTCTCGCAATTCGTATATACAAAGACTGCGCTCTCGAGCTACGTTCAGGATGAGGAGAAGGAGGGCGTCTGGGGATATCTCCTGCCGCTGAATTCGGAGTACAACCAGACGCTGATTATGAGAAAGCGTTCAGCATGTTCGAAGGCTTCTGGTGCGGATAGTTTTTCAGAAGGCTCTGCGACAAAGACTGGAAAAAGCTTTGAGAAGGCAGAGGATATCGATGAAGAGGAAAAGAAGAAAGATGGCAGATCTGGTGGTTATTTAATTGGCCGGCATCCAGAATGCGGTAAGGTGGCCGACGAAGTCAGATTATATTATATAGAGACTAATGTTTCCAGACCTTATCATCGACGATCCTATAGTCTCCAACAGACATTGCTTGATCTTCGAAGAACACAAAGGCGATATAGCAGTGGCCATTCTGGAAGACCTGTCCAGCAATGGCACATTTGTCAACGAGGCACTTATTGGCCGAAACAAGAGAAGGGAGCTGCAGGACAACGACGAGATTACCATTCTCGACAAGGCCAGATTCCTCTTCAGATACCCCCAATATCGAGAAACAAGCGCCTTTAACGAGCAATATGAGATCGTGGAGAAGCTGGGGAAGGGTCACTTTGCCGAAGTCTTCTTGTGTGTGGAGAAGGCGACAGGGCAACGCTATGCGGTGAAGGTCTTTACGAAGCAGCCAGGTGTGGACGAGCGGTCGAAAACCGAAGGTCTACAACAGGAGATCGCCGTCTTGATGGGAGTCTCGCATCCAAACCTGCTATGTCTGAAGGATACGTTTGACGAGAAGCGCGCAGTGTATCTGATATTGGAGCTTGCCCCTGAAGGAGAGCTGTTCAACTGGATCGTCATGAAGCAGAAACTCACCGAGGAGGAGACGAGGAAGGTCTTCCTCCAATTATTCAACGGTATCAAATATCTGGTAAGCTCGGCATCGCTATGAGCTCTTGACCTTGGTTAACAGTACCCAGCACGACAGGAACATCGTCCACCGCGACATCAAGCCCGAAAACATCCTCCTCACCGACAAGGACCTGCACATCAAGATCGCCGACTTCGGCCTCGCCAAGATCATCGGCGAGGAATCCTTCACGACGACCCTCTGCGGCACGCCCAGCTACGTCGCCCCCGAGATCCTCGAGGACACGAAGAACCGGCGGTACACGCGCGCCGTCGACATCTGGTCGCTGGGCGTCGTGCTGTACATCTGCCTGTGCGGCTTCCCGCCCTTCTCGGACGAGCTGTACACGCGCGAGGCGCCGTACACGCTGCACGAGCAGATCCGCATGGGCCGCTTCGACTACCCGTCGCCGTACTGGGACCCGGTCAGCGACCTGGCGCTCGAGCTCATCGACTGCATGCTGACGGTCGACGTGGGCCGGCGCTACACCATCGACGACTGCCTCGCGCACCCGTGGACGACGCAGAAGCCGCTGGGCCTGAACGACTCGACGGACGGGCTCGTGGGCGGCATCGCCGGCCTGGACTTCAGCAAGCGCAAGGTCGCGCGCGAGAGGACGCTGCTGGCGTCGATCAACGACGTCAAGGTCTCGCGGGTCATCGATGCGCAGAGGGACAGGGACCCCGTGAAGGTGTATGTGAAGAACCCGGGGAGCCAGAATCGGGTGAACAAGTCTGTGGAGAAGGCCGAGCCGCGCAGGGAGGAGAGGCCCGACGAGGGCAGGAAGGTGGAGGAGTTTGAGCGGATGGGCGGGAGGGGCGACGAGGTGCTCTTCGCCGATGATCCCGAGAGTAGGTATCCGGCGAAGGATGCGGGCGTGAAGGGGAAGGACAAGGAGAAGGCGAAGGCGAAGGGGAAGGGGAAGAGGTGACCTGGTGGCTGAGGGGATGAGAGCACGAGGGCCGAGAAAGGGATGCATGGCCGCGGGGATATATGATGAGATCAAAAACTCAGTGGCGCACCTCGTTCTATAGATTTTTCGCGGCGGGTCTCGGAGTCTTGTCTTGTTTCTGGTTGCGATGTACATCATCACAGCGGCTGTATGGGCGACGCTGTCTGTCCGGTTCGAGGCTTTGGTCGGCGCAAGTAGTGAGGTCGTGAGGCGGAACTGGGGGCGCGGCGCGAAATAGGCCAGAGACGAGTGTGATGTAGTGTTGTGTATGTAGTGTAATGGGACGAGGTTGGAGTCTGCAGGATAATGGATAATATCCACATCAATTCACCTTCCTGACTACTGCGCAACACCCACAGTCCATTTCAGAGTCGTCTCCTCTGCTAATATATAATTCCAGTAGCTGAGCATCTAGCTACCTAAACTGCTAAAAGCCAATAAGTGCCACATAATTTCAAATGTCCCCTGAAAGCTCAGCTCAAATGATGCGTGTAATATAGCAAGTCCACATTAAGCAGAATCCATAACACATAGCTAACTATTCAGATCCATTGGTATACCTTGCTCAATATAAGCAGCTGACTTCTTCCGGATATCTTCGTAGTGGACATCATGATCGGTCCCATTGGCTATATCCCAGTTATCAAGGGCCTCTTCTATCATTAACTCAACTTCCTCCCGTTGAACATCACTCAGCTTGTTGGTCATGCGAGCTTCAAGACGCTTCTCCACCACCTGCGCGATACTGTTGAGAAACCTCCCCTCCGGTAGCACATCAATCTCAAGCCTGAGCTTCTTCGTAGAACCAGAGGCGTCATCAAATTCTGGATCAATCTTTCTTTTCATATTCGTTGCCTTCGGCTTCGGTACCGCAGTAACTTCGAATATTTTGTCGACATAACGCTTCATGGAATGGATGGCAGCAATAACTGTGCAGCGAGCGTCGGGTGCAAGGTCGTTCGCCAGAGCTATTTCCGCCAGTTGGCTGAGCCAGCGTGCACTGACGGGCGATGAATCCTTTCCAGTATTCTCAAGCTTTTCCGCCAGACGTCGAAGTGTGCATCCAGCAGTATCGTAGTCCTCATCCAGCTTGCACTCTGCATCGCGGAATGTGGGCAACGGCGCCTTATCCGCGCAGATAACCTCGCGCTGCACAAGTCCAGCAATTCCGTGGCGTAATATCTCATATCTAGCAGCAGCAGAAGGTGGAGAAACCGTGATTTGACGAGAACAACGATCCATGAAAGCTGCGTCAAGGGCCCTGTTCAAATTCGAGGTGCAAATTATGAGTACATTTGGGTTATTTTTGACCATATCAAAACCCGTGAGAAGGGCATTTGTGGCTCGTACCGCATCGTGAACTTCATTTCGAGCGCTCGCTGTGGCACGAGACCCAGCCAAGCTTTCGACTTCATCGATCAATAGAACATTGAGAGTCTTGGGTCGTGAAGTTGAGAGGGCGGCCAATGATTCAAAAATGGAATGAATCTTCACGGCACTCTGTCCAAAGTATTGAGAGAGCAGGGTGGCAGCATTGAGGCGAAGGAGAATTGTATGATCGAAAGTGCTATTTAATCGGATTGAAAGCTTCTGAGCGAGACTCGTGGATAGCGATGTCTTGCCTAGCCAGATTAGTTCTGAGAAGTTCATAATTTGAGATGACTGACCTGTTCCTGGGGGACCCGATAGAAGAATGAGACGGTTGACGGTCGTTGAGCTGTTCTGACCCATGAACGAAAACCTAACTGATCTGGATATCAATAACAGACCCGAAGAGACCGTCCAATTGTACGCTTACGCAGATTTGCCATAAACGTAACCAGATTCTCTTTTAGATCTTCGTCAAAGATAAGTCTGCAAGTTCGTCAGGATGGTTGGTAACGATGTAAATTGAACCAACAGACCTTTCCCAAGTACCTTCAAAGTCAAAGCTCGGAAGTAGCTGTGGATCAATACATGAAAGCAGCTCCTGAGGAAATTGGATTTTTCTCTGATCAAGCATTTTGTAAGAGTTGATCACGACTTTGCACTTTTCGACGAATATCAGTGCATGCTTATCGCCCTCACCAACATACTCCACGGCCTTGATTGATCGCAGACAATGGGGGAAGAAACATTCTTCATCTGAGGAAGATCCGTATGAGATAAAGCTTGTGGGATAAGATGGATGAATCATAAATACTTGCATAAGTCTGTCTCGAGCATCTCCTCATTGAGCCTAACCGTAAAGACAGATTCCAAAAAGATGAAACTCAGCTTTGCGGTAAGCTGCCTCGACGTTAGATACTGGAAAGGAGAAGTCGAAGAGACGCTGTGAGGCTACGTACTGCATCGAGGCTGCCATCATAGTCGGACTCGGCCTGTGCCTCGACATAAAGTGTTCCTGTGCTCACAGGCATAGAAGTTCTACGGGTTGGAGGCTGTCGCTCAGGGCTGCTTTGATAGATGACTACCTCAAAGTCAGTTGAGACCATCGCTACGATGACCTTTCAAAGAAGATAAAAAAAAAGGGTGTTGAGTTGAATCAGAGATCGACGACAACAAAATCGTCGATGAGGAAAGAAGAGAAAGAAGAAAATAGGCAAGAGGAAGAGGAAAGAGGAAGAGGAAAGAGGAAAGAGAAAGGAGGAAAGAAGAAGGTTTTCATCGATGTCTGGTGAGCAAGGTCAACCAAATCGGGAAAGAAAGACTCGATGACCCAAAATGGCAGGGACAGAGGTATTGCCTTCTTTGGTAAGCCATTACTATTGCTATTGCTTAACTACTTGACTTAGTATTTCTTAAAACATAAATATTAGAGTGACTTGCGAGATACCACAGTAGATCGGATACATACATGAATCCTGCAAGATGGCTGGATTCTATGAAGTTTGCTAAAGCTGAAGGGCATCTCTCAGAGGTCCCGAAAGCACTTAAAGTCTGCTGTGAAAGACATCTTCATATTCTGAAAAGACCAAAGAGTACTGATTTTATATATATATATTATAATTATATATTATAATCCATCTCTTATTCACCTCTTTCATTTCATTTCTCAACCTCGTTAAACGTTGACTTCCCCTATTGTCTTACCTGGCAGGCGGTTGCGTCAAGCGCCAAGCGCCAAGAGCCGCAGGGTTCCGACGCTAATCGATAAGATAAATTTACGCGACGGTACGCGTTCAGCCTCTCCAACACTACTGACGAAAGCTTGGACCATCGAATTGTTGAACATTGAAGATTGAACAAACTTGCCATCACGTTTGCACATTGCTCTTTGGAACGACATCACCTCCATTTTCTCCTTCACAACCTCCTTTTTCGAGATCGCCAAGCTTCACTTGTTGATTGGTTTTTCTCTGTTTTGTTGGGTTCTGTTCTGTTCTCTTTCTTTTTTCTTTTCTTCTTTCTCCGACCTCATCCTACTGCCACTTAACCTTCATCATCGTTTCCATCAAGATATCCATCGAGACATGCGCAAAATATAGCCACCGTCAACAATGGATCCCCCTCCACGACCCTCGACAGATCGCTTCAGGATCCGTGTCGCAGTCTTTGCGCCCGAAGATGCTCACAACCTGCAGGCTGCTCCCAGACATACATTCGTCATTGCGAAGAGCCACAGCTTTCCGCTCCAAGATCTGCCGCTGAGAGAGCTCCGCGACGTGGCGATAAGAAGATACAGGGATATCTATCCCAACGAATCGTGAGTCTCCGTGGTTGGAGTTGTTCCCTCTGACATGGCTGACACTGATTCTCTGCTAGGCTGTTTCAGATCTCGAAGTCTACAGACGCGTATGGTTCCGATCTCTTCCTCGACGATCGTGTTGGTGATATCTTCGCCGACAATGAGGTCTTCCGCGTCATCAAGGGCGCGTCCATTCGAGACTCTCTACCTCCAAACTATCTGAGCAGCAGAGCCGGCAGCGTCCAGCCAAGCCATCATACCCAACGAAAGCGATCTCCAGCTTCGCCGAACCTCGGAGGTATATCACGCGCCGGCAAGAGGCAGAGAGTTCACGAACCTGATCGGCCCCTTCCATCATGCGAGCAAGATCTTCCCGACTCAGACTACGAGATCATACCTTTGCCGCACGAAAAGGTTATTCCTAACTCCCAACCACCAGAGATCGAACATGGCAATGGCTTTGTGAGATTGTCTGCTGTACATGAACAAGGAAATGCTCTTGCCAACGGGCAGCAACGCGAGCGGAGCCACCTTTCTCCTATTCTGGGTGAAGACGAAGACGAAAAAGAAGAAGAGCCCGCGATCTCCACTCAAATTCAGAAGCAACAAGTGCTAGACTGTACTATTAAAGAGTCAAGTGCTATAACCCCTGCCAACCGAAGCCTTCCGATTTATCAATCTGTCGCCGAATGTACCCAAGAACGTCTGGACGAAATCAATCACAACGTTGTGAACCGGCCGGACTCCATGAAAACTCCTCCAAGATCTTCTAAACGGGTTAATGGCACGCCAAATAGGAAACATGGACAATCTGACGACATCTCAGAGGTCGAGAAACACGAGCCAGTTGCACAGTCTCGTGGCATCCCGGACCCGTATAGTGACATAGAGACGGATCTTGATGAGCCTTCCAGCATCATAAAGCGACGTGGCGGCGTAACTCGTTTCTATGGCAAGTCTTCGACAGGCACTCCGAGGTGGAACCTCCGGAATGGGAATGTCCCAGTAAAGAACCGCACTGGTACAACTCCAAAGAGCAGCAGTCCAAGTGCCGCTATAAACCCAATTCCTCGGAACTCGCTGCTTACTGCGAAGAATGTTAATGGTCTGGTCAATGGCAAGTCTGGCGCCTCATCAAAGTTGGATGAGGATATGAGGGATGAGAGCCCTGACGCAGAAGCAGAGGAAGCTGCAAAGGAGTTGTCGCGCCTCACAGCTGACGCAGCCGAAAAGAGGCGCCTCCAAGTTGAGCAGGAAAAGATTCGCAAGGACGAAACTGAGAGGAAAGCAGCGGAGGAGGCAAAACACGAACTGGAAAGGATAAAGAAAGCCGAAGCTGAGAAGAAAGCGGCTGACCTGGCGAGACAAGAGGAGGAGAAGAGGGCTGCTGAAGATGAGAGAAAGAAAGCAGCCGAAATAGCACGAAAGCAGGAGGAGAAACAGAAAGCGGCCAAAATCAAAGCTGACGCCCAAAAGGCCAAGGCAGCTGAAGCCAAGGCTCGAGAGGAGGAGACGGCACGCAAGCAAGCTGAAGTCATTGCGAAGCGTGATGCCAAAGCAAAGGAGCGAGCTGAGCGCGTCAAAAAGCAAGCAGCCGAAGCGAATGAGAGGCTGGCAGCAAATAAAGCTGAAGAAGCTGCCAAAGCAGAAAGGGCAGCCCAAGACAAGAAGATAGCTGAAGAATCCTCTGCGCGCAAGAAATCCACTCCTACTCGCAGCCCGGGTGGTGGAATGCTCAGTAGAGCTGTGGCAGCCTATAGTCCCGACAAATCGACTGTCAATCATGGAACAAACGGGAGCGATATGCCTCCTCCGGCAGCCCATGAGCGTCCAGCCACTTCCCCAATGCTGTTACGTAGACAATCATCTGATATTCAGATGACTTCACCTTCGGACTCGGGTTCCGTTGACATCGGGGTGGAGGGCCATAAGCTCTCCGCAAAGACAGGTCGAAGGGTATCGTTCGCAAATCCCACACCATCTCAGTCGGGCAAAGCTCCTGGAAAGATTGTAGAGGCTCGGGAGAAGGCTTCTCCTTCAGTTGTTCAGACGAGAGTTTCTCCTTCTGTTCGGACGCCAAAGACCGTCAATGGTATTCGGACTTCCAAGAGTGGTTCAGCTCAAGGAAAGATCCAGTCTACGATCGTTCCAGCTAATGTCAGAGCTACAACTGTCAACGCCAAGGCCATCACTCCTTCAAATTCGCAAGCCCCTACACCGACACAAAAGACTACAATCACGCCGACACCGAGCAGCAAAGAGAGTATGCGCGCGGCACTGCTGGGTACTTTCAGCAAAGCTAATGGTAGGCGCAAATCTGGTTCCTTATATAGTGGTGGAAGCTAACAATTCACAGTACCAGCCAGGAAGTCTGTAACCCCAAAGTCGCCCGTCATCACAATCTCGTCCGATGAAGAAGCCAGCGATTCTGACATCCTCGATGAGGACCTGGAGCTCCCACCACCACTGCCACCTTCCAGCCTCCCACAACCGCAGAAACAACAACCAATGACTCCAGGAGGTGTCAAGACCATACGCCGTCCTTCTAATGCCTCCAGCTCGCGTTCAGTGTCCACTAGACAGTCCCAGCGTGAGAGCCGTTCCCCAGTGAACTTCGTGAACTCCACCGTCCTGTCTCAGGCAGGCTCATCTATGCGCTCCATCGATGGATCGCGTCAGGCCCAAGCCGCGCGACAGGAGAGCGAAACTTCCGAAGGCAGCTCGTCCGAATCGTCCGACTCCGGCAGCAAGGCATCGGAGTTCGAGATGCCAACGGTTAAGCCCAAGCCCAACGCCATCACCCCGTCCTCCGCAACCTCGACAACGCGCCGCATCCTTCCGCCCCCGCCGCGGCTCCCCCATTTCCCCTCCAGCGCCGCAACGCCGAAGGCAAGCCAGGCCAGTCGTGCCCGCAAGACCAACGCCAGCGACGAGGAGACAAGCACGCAGAAGCAGCTCGACGAGCAGCTGAGCAGCACGACGATCTCGAGCTCCTCGCCAGCGCGCAGACGCGCATACCTCGACGCGTCCTCCTCGGCACCGGCACCGACGTCCTCGCGCGCCAGCGCACGCCCGAGGATCACCCCGGTCCCGGCGCCGCAGCCCAAGCCCGTGAACGGCAGCGACGCCGCCGAGCGCACTCCAAAGACAGCCGCGCGTCCGGCGGGCATGTCGCACCTCCCGTCACTGAAGGATCGGACGGCGGAGGCGCTGCGGAAGAAGGCGCGGACGTCGGAGGATACGCGGAAGAGAGGCGAGTCTATGGCTAAGAGTCAGCATAATGAGAGGGCGGACGAGGGCCAGGGCAGGGGGAGCGAGGAGGAGGAGGAGGAAGACGAGGACGAGGATTCTGGTAGTGAGGATGAGACGCCGGTGAAGAAGACGACGAAGACGAACTTCGGCACCCTCGGCAAGAGGTTCAGTCTCAGTCAGCTGAGCCGTTGAGATCTGTTCGTGGGACGGGAGTGTCCATCGTGTCGTGTCGGATCATGGGTTATGATGGTTGAAGTTGGAGACGGGGAGGTTCGAAGCATGGAAACAGGATGGGATTGGAGGAGACTGCTTTAGGTGTTGGAGACGTGCATCTTGTGTCTTCTAGATATGCTCACAGGGCAGACGATACCCACGATGCGGATGCACCTGGTCCTGTAGGGGAGGAGGGAGTGACTGTACAGGATGTACAGGACCTGGTCGCGCGTATCGTACTCTGCATAGCTCGCTAGCTCAATGAATGAAAACACGAATGTCGAATGTCGAATGTCGAATGTCAAATCTGCGGATCCTTGCGTCTTATTCCTGTATCGTCGTCTCGTCGCCTGCAGGCATCACTGCACCACCGACGGCACGGCCAGCGCCACTACCAACTACCGACAGGACCTGACGTGAGAGCCATCCCGTTGCCGATTGTTGTGTGGTTGGGCTGGGCTGGGTTTGGTTCTTTGGTTCGGGTGAGCCTGGTATTTATGAAGGGAGGGATGTACCTAGATAGTATATATATTATGTAGTATGTTGTAGTATACAGGTATACATATATTAATATAAATATATATATGTATAGGTATATACTCATAGCTGTACATATGTATGTATGTATATATGTACTTGTTACGTAGTATACATGTAGATAATATTATATGTACCTTGCATAGAGGAGTTCCAGTCTGCATTATGTGGGGGTGGGCCTCGACGACGAAAGCGGCCGCGGCACCGGGCAACATCTCCCACTTCGAGTTGACTCCGCTCCTCCGCTACGGTACTGGATGCGGAGTGCCGTGTGAAGTACCGCAGCATACCATAGCATACCACAGCATACCACAGCATATCACAGCATATCACAGCATACCACAGCATCTCCTCAAATCCCTTCACATCACCTCTTGACATCTCGCACTGTTGCACATCCAGAGGACAAGCGCATACGGCAATCTTGGGTCTTGGAACAGTACTCTGCTACATATGCCCGCCGACAGCATTGTCATCCCCCCGACTCTTCTCGCTGTCGCTGGCTGTCGCTGGCCGTCGCTGTCGCTGTAGCTGTCGCATGCCAATGCGCACGTCTCCATCCTGGGCAATTGAGGGGTGAGAGCTGCGAATTGCGAGCTGTGAACTGCGAGCTGAGAGCTGAGAGCTGCGAGCTGCCAGGTGCGAGAGCATTCACCCCATGAGACAGCTGTAGCTATGGCTGACCCCACGATGCAGATCTGATACCGCGATAATAATACCTCGACGAGGACCTTCAAACGAAAAGGCTGCAGGGATCTAATACGGGCCATAGAGAGAGACATAGAAGATACATCAGATTATCACATTACACGCGTTCATCTTCGTCTTCATCCATATATAATATATAACGGTTCGCTGGAAGGTTGAACTGGCACCTGCTGTGCACACCCAACGGACGCCCCCGCCACGCGATTACCGTTCGACGAGAGCCTCACCCTCGCCCATCTGAGCCATCAGAAGCCGTGCGACACACCCTTCCTGCTTGAACATTACACTCGGTCGCATTACACTCGGTCGCATTACGCTTTGCGACCAGACGAGCAATTGACGTCGAGAGCCCCGTCTCGCGCATTATCCGGGAGAGAAGGAGAGAGAGGAAGAGGGGAGAGAGGGAGAGGGAGGCATATCTTACAATACATAATAGATATAATCATTGCGCTTCACGTCGCGTCGCATTGCCTCGAGACGCTTGGCCTAGTACGGACGGTAGTACGGGTTGAGAGGATACGTGCAGCATTGTTGGATTTTGACGGCGCCGATCACACAGAAACCCGTCTTCCTGCTTGTGAGAAGAAAATAATCAAAAACAGCTTTACACGAAAGGACGAAAGAATAACTCATACAGATTAGATTGGGAGGGCATTCTCGATTCAAACTACCCCTTTCACGACCTTGAAGTACGCTCGATCAACAAACCCTTCGAGTCTCCAGAACTGCCCCCGACAGCGACAAGCTTCTCGCCGTCCCATCCATCGCCCTTGCAATATCAAGCGTCTCTGGCGCTCTTGTCCGCAATGGAAGGATCGCACTTTCCCCATTCAGGCGCCGCGCCCCCCGGGGGCCCATATAACGGCACTCCTACGCCCGACTCCAACTACCGCCGGGACGCACCTCCATACCACCAGCAACAATCCCTTCCCCAGCAACACATCATGAACGGGCAGCAGGCCTTCGTCTACCCTCCTAGCCAACACCCAGCCCAGATACAGGCCCATCAGGGACAGCCCGCGCCCGGGCAGCCGGGACAGCAGGCACAGGGGCCACAGAGACCGCAGTCGGAAGACCAGACGCAGAATGCCATGCTGGGACAGGCGCCGGGCGTCGGACCGAATGCGCTCCAGCCGCTCGCGGGCAGTTCGGATGCTTTGGCTGCGGCGACGGGAGCCCCGGTTCTGCCATTGATGCAGGAGCAACAGCAACAGCAGCAGCAGCAGGTTGTGGCTCAGGAGCCGCCGAGTCATAGTATGATTGAGTTGGGGAGGAGATATACGTAGGTTCTCCTTATTTCCTCGTTACTCCGAGGAGGATGCGTGTCGTTTCATCCACTCGGGCTCCTATTGAGTCAGATTTGCGGAATGGAACTGATGAATTACAGACTTGAGGTCGTGCAGCAACCTAAACGAGCGCGAATGTGTGGGTTTGGAGATAAGGTGGGTTGCCAAGTTGTTGTAATCATGGCCTGGGTCTAATGGTTTCAGGATCGTCGGCCTATCACTCCGCCGCCTTGTATACGACTGATTATAACTGATGTCGCAACCGGTGCGGAGATTGATACGAAGTAAGCTACGAAGATACCCTCGGTTCATATATCTGCTAACTGGGACAGCGATATCGAGCATGGGCTCTTCGTCCTCAACGTCGATCTATGGTCCGCCGATGGCCTCCGAGAAGTAAACCTCGTGCGCCACTCGACCAACTCCCCCGCCATCTCCTCCACAACCCCTACCTCCTACGTTGCGGCCGAAGTCGGCATGGCCCAACCCGTCTACACCAACCCCCTCCCCGTCCCCAGCGGCCCGCCAACTATCGTACGCGACCCGCAATACCCGTACCACTACAACCAGCCCGGGACACAGGCCGCATACAACCCCTATCCCAACCAGCCGCAGGGCAGCCCGTACCCGCAGCCGCAGCAGCAGTACCAGCAGGCCTCGCCGCAGCACCAGTACGGCCAGCCGCAACAGGCCTACGGACAGAGGCACGATAGCCAGGACTACGGCAGACTCCCCGAGCCGCCGAATCATCATGTCTACTACCACACCGGTACCTCCGTCCACGCCGTTGCCGCCAACGCGCCACGGCCGCATGAGTAAGTCTGCCCTCTCCCTTTTCATTCATTTTCTCCTTTCTTCGAAACCCATTAACGCGTCCATCCCAGAACCCTCCTATTTGAACAGCAGGGCAACCCGACGACGGCGCTCACACAGCGCATGCCCGTAGCCGCGGCCGCTCCCCCCGCCAACCCGCCACAGGGCATGTTCACGCGCAACCTCATCGGCAGCCTCTCAGCGAGCGCGTTCCGGCTGTCGGACCCGAACGAGAAGATCGGGATCTGGTTCGTGCTGCAGGACCTGAGTGTGCGGACTGAGGGGAGCTTTCGGTGAGTCCCATCTTTTTTTGAGTGTCGCTGCGCGCGCGCGAGAGAGAGAGAGAGAGAGAGAGAGAGAGAGAGAGAGAGAGAGAGAGAGAGAGAAAGGAAAGACAAAACGTGATGGCAGGGCAATGCTGACGGGACAGTCTCCGCTTCTCCTTCTGCAACGTCGGAGCCCCCTCGAAGACGCCGAACGGCAACCCGGCGAACCAGATCTCGATTGTGAACACGGGCAAGGCGCCGATCCTGGCGAGCTGCTACTCGGACGTGTTCGTGGTGTACTCGGCGAAGAAGTTCCCCGGGGTGGTGGAGAGCACGCTGCTGAGCAAGTGTTTCGCGACGCAGGGGATCAAGATACCCATAAGGAAGGACGGAGGGGGGCGGGGAGGGAGGGGGGGTGGTGCGGGGGAGGAGTTTGAGGAGGAGTAGGTGGGGGGAGATGAAGGCGACCACTTGAAAGAGGGAGGGATAGAGAGAGAAAATATCTTGTTTTGGCGTTTTTGCTTGGACTTGTACTTGGATTTTCCGCTTCCGCTTGGGACCGCTCACTCGCTCGCTCGCTGAATCGATCTGAATGGGTTGGTTTGGTATGGTCTGGTTTTGTCTTGGATTGGGACTAGAATTCGGATTGGGATTGGGGTTGGGATTGGGCTTGGCTTTTGTGCGAGGAAAGTTTTGCGTTTCGGAATTATGGTGGGGAGGGGAGGGGAGGGGGGAGCAGGAAGTGGATGGACATGGGAGGAGGTGGGAAGGCGGAAGGGGGAAGGGGGAAAGGGAAAGGGAGTGTATAGTGAGGAAGTGAGGAAGTGGAGGTGGAAGTGAAAACGGACGTGTGGGCTAGAATAAACGAGTGAGATAACTCATTAATTAATCAATCAATCAATGATATACGTGAATGAAAGGATCAGAGTCTGCAGGGCAAAGAAAAAAAGGGTGAAAGAAGAATTTTGGATTTGACCGTGGATTGGATGGATTAGGTTGTTGCAAGGGTTGGCTGGGTTGGTTGCTGAGCCTGGTCAGTCGTGAATGGGATGGGAGAGTGTCCGTCCTTGCCTGTAATCCTCACGGCTGCCGACCAGGAGAGGGGGAGAGGGAGAGGGAGAGGTTCGGAAGACTACTTGGTCCTCACCTAACAACCAAGTACCGAGACAGGACATTTATTTATTTATTTGTCTGTTATGTTTTAGTCGGCAACGTGTATGCAGCTCAGCTCCGTGCGTCAGCGTCGTTGAGGGCTAAATCCGCAGGTAAGTCTGTAAAGCAAAGCAGGCAAAGCAACTCTCATCCCTCCTTACACATCCCCTGCTTGTAAAATCAAATCAAATCAAATCATTAATTATCTCAACTCCTACCCCTCCTCCTCCTATGCCTGCCGCACGGCCACGCTCTCGCCATCGCCAGCTCCGTCGCATTTCTCCTCCGCAGCGTCTATTTCGGCATCCCCGGCGGCTTCGGGGGTTTCTCCAGCTCCCGCTACCTCGCCTGCCTCGCCACTCTCATCCACGGCATCCTCCCCATTCTCCACCACACTCTCCTCCCTCTCCCTCCTCCTCCTCTCCTTCTCCTTCTCCTTCCCCTCTTCCCTCCTCGCCCCCAACACCGCAAACCCGCTCTTCGCACCCAGCCCTCCCCCCTCAACCTTTCTCCTCACCGGCGCCCCCCTAACAACCTGACTCCACCCTCCCCCTCCCCCCTCCCCGGCCCCATCCCCCTCCTCCCCACGCACAACATTCAGACTCCCATCAACCGCACACATCGCCGTCCTCTTCGCGATCCCCTTCGCCGCCACCGCGCGCGCCACCAGCGGCCTCAGCCTCGACAGCGCCGCCTCGTCCACGCCCACCCCGCCGCGCAGCACCACCTCCTCGCTCGGCAGGAACGCGATGTTCCAGTCTGCCGCCGCCTCGACTTCGGCCGCTAACGCGGTCCTCACGTCGTCGATGGTGAGTCCAAACCGCGGCTGCCGGAGGATGAATGCATTGAACGGCACCGCATCCACAGACGTCGCGGGCGCCGCCGCCGCAGTCGCCGACTTCTGATTCTCCCCCCTCTTGTCCTCCGGCCTCACCGCCACGCACTGCGCGAGCGTCTTCATCGGCGCCCTCACGAACCTCGGCGCCTTGAACACGACAACATGGCGGTGCGGCTCCGGATCCAGGCTCTCCGAGTCCAGCCCGAAGTCCTCGGCGAGCGCGTGCAGGAAGGCGCGCTGGCTGGCCGGCATGGGCTTGAAGCGCAGCCGTCTCTCGGCGTCGTCGGCGGCGAAGAGCCGGAACGCGCGCTCGTGCGTCTGGCACCATGACGGGTGCTCGCGGAACATTGACAGCGTCGTGCCTGAGTAGGGGACGTGCGCGTCGGTGTGGTCCAAGGGGATGTGGAGGGCGGCCGCGAGCGCGGCGTTGCGCTGCAGACGCAGGCATTCGTCGGAGCAGGGGAGGGTCTTGCGGACGGGCACGGGGGAGGCTTTGGTGGCGAGGCAGCGCACTTCGGTCTTGAGGTGCTGGCAGGCGCAGGTGATGAGAACTTTGGCCTGGCAGGGTTTGTCCTCCTTACAGGGGTATGGGGCGTGGCACGGCTCGACGCATATGTGGCCGCAGCCGGGGGCGGTTTTGGTCTTGCCGCAGGGGTGGGGACAGTGCGCCAGCGATGCGTCTTCGCACTCTCCAGGGCGATGGCAGGGCTTCTGGCAGTGGTGGAGGCCGCATCTCAGTCGGTGGCCGCAGGTCTGCCCGCAGGAGATCTGGGTGGACCAGCAGGGCTGGTTCTTGAGGACTTTCTTGCCGCACATGCAGCTCTTCTGCACCAGGTATGGGCACTGGGGACAGGAATCTGCGTCGCCGTGGCATTGATGGTTGACTGGAGGATGACCACATGCCTTGGGTCTGTTGCATTGGTGAGGGCAGGCCGGAGGCTGTGTGCCACAAGGCAGAGGTGGGTGGAGAACTGTTCTACCACAGTTGCAAGCGATCTCATCAAAGATGGCTTCTCTGCAAGCGCCACATGGTCCACGATGACAGAGTTCCTGGCAGGTATGCTCGGGATTCCCGCATTTCAAAACACGTCCGCAAGTCCTTGTGCAGATATGCTCGGCTTCGAAATCCTCAAGGGCACCACGCGAAGAGGCTTTCTGCTTCCGCTTGGCGGCTAGACGTTCGCCCGCGGCCTTCTCACCAGGACAGCAACGCTCGCCGCACTCATGTCTTCCACAGTTGAGCACTGTTTTGCAGACTCGCATGCACTGTGGCCGCTCCTCGGTGCCTTGATGGCAGATGGTCGAAGAGGTTGTCCGGCCACAACGGCAGTTGATCGGCACTACTTGCAGACATGGCAAGCATTGTCCTTCATGGCACTTCTGCTGGCATTCGTGTCCACAAGCCAATCTCTTCAGACACAGCTTCTGGCAGTGCGGAATAGGGTCTTCGCAAGACGCTCTCGTGCAGTTCAGATCTTTCAGAGTAGTCTTCCCACAAGGGCAACGAGTGATAATGTCTGGTGATAGTGGGCAATGAGATATGGTAGCCGTCTGTTCGTGACAGCTCTTCTTGCAGAAGTGATGGCCACAATCATAGGCGCGCTTGCAGATGTTCCCGCATTGGAAGGAGCCAACCCAACTATCAATTTCGCCGTCTTCCTTCGCCAATCTACTATCCTTCTCGTGCCCTCTCTCGGAACATGGTACCAGTTTTTCAACCTTCCCACAGTAGCAGCGTGATTCGACCAAGACTTCGCAGCTTCCACATAGTCCTTCATGGCAGCTCCTTTCGCACTCGTGCTCGCCGCAGGGCATCAAATCACCGCACGTCTTTCCACAGCTCCATCCTTTATCATAGTTGGTATCAACACACTTCTTCGCCACTGCATCCTTTCCACAAAAGCAAGCCAGTGTAGGACCCATACGCGGACACGGCGGACACGGTCCAGCATGACATATCAGCTCGCAAGGATGAGGGCACTTCCTCGGCTTGCCACACGTCTGACCACAAGAATGTGGCGGTAGGCCAGGTATAGCCTTCGGGTCAATCTCCTTAGCACACCAGCAGGTGTATGATGTCGGTAGGTCATCCTTCGGCAAATTGCAACCCGGACATCTCCACTGTCTTGCCGGTGGCAGTTCGCCTTCGGGCACTTGCTGGCGATTCTGCTGCGTCGATCCTTCGTTCTTCGACCATTTCTTGATGCAGGATAAGTGGAACACTGTCCAGCAGGTCTTGCATGACCAGACTTTCGAGTTCTTCAGCACCTCGCTCGTGCAGATGGGGCATTCGTAGAGGCCGCGCAAGATGTCCTCGTGTGTTCGTGTAGCAATATCTGGAGCCTGAGACTTGGAGAATCTCCGCTGTCGTCCCATGTTCGCAGGAAGGTGATTATGAGCAGGGACGGCTCTTGGGACTACGGGTTGTCCTGGCTTAAACTCCGGTGCATCGGCTTGAAGTGACAAAGCGTCTGGGCTCACTGTCTCCTGGCCTGCTCGCGCCGAAGTGAGCTGTCCGCCGAACGATCTCCCGCCTGGGCCTCCCATAACATGTCTTGGTGGTCCTCCACGTTGACTCGGCCTCCCGCCTCTGCCACCCCGGCTTCTCTGCCCATTGTTCCTCGGGTTTGTATTCGAAATCGGAGTCGGCTGAGTCTGCGGTGCAGCTGAGGGTGCGACGGCGTTTGCTGCAACCTCTTGCACAGGTTGCACGGCGGTTCCCTGAGCATTCGCAGGAGCAGAGGCGGCTCCGCCCTGTGGTCCTCCCCTGCGCGGTCTCCTGTAGTGTCGATTCCGACCTCCCCGTGCTGCTTGTGCCTGCGCTTGGGGTGCAGCAGGTGTCGACATGATCACTGGCCTCTCTGTTTGTATAGCAGTACTCGTGGTCGCCACGTTCGTAGTCTATGTAGTTCGGTATACTGAGCGATGTCAGGTGGCGGCGAAAACGCCTCTTGTTTCTCTTTCTTTCTCTTAGTTGCGCCTTGCAAATACGGCGACTTCGAAGATATAAAAGCAATCGGTTTACGCAATAATGCTCGATCAAAATGCTGTCTGCGCTCGTCGATTTAAACAAAAGAGTGTGTAGGTGACAAAGGCAAAAAGTGCCTGCTGTTGTTGAAGATATGGGTGAATGTGGGGTAGCGGTCGGTGTTTAATGTTGTCTATAAATGTAGACGAGGCTGCGAGGCTGTGCTCCGGAGTTTACAGGCGTCACGGGATTGGCTTATTAACGAATGCTAGGTGGCGCGAAGATGCACAGCAAGACTCATGCAGTCATGTTTACCTTTTTAACCTTTTAACTACTATTATTGGCTTATTTAATTTCATTTAATTTTAACTTAACTTTTTGACTCATTCACTCCCTGATCCTTCCCACTGGCCTCATGCATGCCTTCGTTTTCTGGCATAGGATGACCGACCTCAAGCGCTCTGGTGCTCTGTGACTCCGTCATTTTGCACGTCCTGGACAGTTACTGTGGCTGAGCTGCTGAGGGACAGGGACAATCGGCCCACGTCAATGACTGAAGGCTGTTTCCCATTCCGAGAGTCAACTTTTCTGCTGCACACTTTTCCCAACTCCCAATTCCCGGCAATTCTGGCAGCAAGAGCTTCTGAAGCCCGACATGTAGATGTAATGCTCATAATTCCTTGTAAACTATCTCATGTTATGTTTCTACACAGGGCGGCACGGTCACCCACCCCCCGAACAAATTACGAACGCTGAAAACAACCGGTCCACTCCTGCCAGCTCCCCATCTAGAAGGCCAACTCCTTCTTGATCTCGGCAATGGCGAGGCCCGGGTTCAATCCCTTCGGGCACGTCCTCGAGCAGTTGAGGATGGTGTGGCAGCGGTACACGGACATCGAGTTGTCGAGGGCGGCCTTGCGCTCGCCCTTCTTCTCGTCGCGCGAGTCGGCCAGCCATCTGTAGGACTGCAGGAGAATGGCGGGGCCGAGGTATTCCTCAGAGTTCCACCAGTAGGATGGGCAGGAGGTTGAGCAGCACGCGCAGAGAATGCACTCGTAGAGGCCGTCGAGCTTCTTGCGGTCCTCCTTGCTTTGGAGGTATTCCTTGCCCTGCTAATCGTTAGTTTCGTCACGACATCGACGCGCTTGTGTACGTACATCCTCGGCTGGCGTTGTGCGCTGGAGGTATGGCTTGATCGACTTGTACTGCTTGTAGAAGTGGGTCAAATCCGGGACGATGTCCTTGACAACGTATGTGTGCGGGAGAGGATAGATCTTCGACTCCTGCTTCGTGTCGGTTGGAATGCGGCCTATTTTCCTGTCAGTCCGGGTCTCGGCAGCGCGGCGGTCGATGGCGAGGAGCTGTTTTCTTTTGTACAGCGCAACCACGACCGAGATGCTAGTACTCACACAAGCAGGCCAGAGTGTTGACGCCGTCAATGTTCATCGCGCAGGATCCGCAGATACCCTCTCGGCAACTTCTGCGGAATGTGAGGGTCGGGTCGACCTCGTTCTTGATGCGGATGAGGGCATCGAGCATCATGGGTCCGGTCTTGTTCAGGTCCAAGGTGTAGGATTGCATCCTTGGCTTCTGGGTCGGCTCATCTGGGTTCCATCTGTAGATGTGGAAAGTCTTGATCTTTGCCGCAGGAGTCGGCGCGGGCTCTCCGATTGTGGTGGTCTTCGACTCGGGCGTGACTGCAGTTGCGAGAGTGCGACGGCCAAGGGAAGGCCTGAAGGCAGAGCGCGACGCCGCCAGAAGGCGTGATGAGGACGAGCGGAGAGCTGCCATTGTGTAGGAACAGAGAGAGGGCGGGATGCCGCGGGTCAGAAATCAACTCGAGTGAGTACGAGGTGGGCCTCTGGAGCAATAGAATAGAGCAATTGGGGGGGTTCGGGGTTCCCTGCTCGAATCTCGGAGGAGACGACAAAGAGGCAGTTGGGGGAAGAGAGTGGTGATGTTGTCGGGCGATGGACGTCGAACTTCACTCGGCACAAGACCTCGGGTGTAGCGCAGCTACGCAAAGTCAGGTTGCTGTGTTGCTAGGATTAAAGCGGCTTATGTCACGGCATGGGCCAATGAGAGGCGGGTAATTGTCAATGCAGACGGCCATCACGTGCCATGTCTGCGGGCCGGGTCGGAAGCGGCTGTGAGGTAGGTGAGGCGAGGTGAGGCACGTGATCTATGCCGTTTTGGGCTAGGGCACTTCATATCAGCGACACTCTTGTGCACGTGCTCCAGCCTCAGCTAACCCTCCTACACAGCTTCACAACAATTCCATCTTCAGTGTCCTCTTCCCCCCCTACCTCCTACATTGCTGCTGTATAGACTCAAAATATGTATTTGCTACCGATCTCTCCCTCTCTGTACCAGTAGACGCCTCACTGAGTCACTGAAGTCTACACCCAGCAGTCCAGTCCCATACCATCTCCATCCCCCATCGACATCAGAGACTATATATAATACATGCAACACCCCCTTTCCATCCTCCTACTCCTGCAACAACAGCAAGTCGCCTTCCTACTAGTAGTCCACGTTCGAGGGAAGACGGAGAAGGTCGCCGTCGTAGGCTTAATGCCAATCCTTTTATATGTCGCAGGAACCCAATCTTCCCACTTCCCCCCTATTCTCACCTCCCACCACCCATATCCCCCACCACCGCATCCCGTCCTGACCACCACCCGCCCCCCCCCTAAGAGCCTCCTGCTTTGCTCTGTGATCCAAAGCCTCCCACATCATGGGTGGGCTGACTCTTTCCTTCCACACGATCGCGGAGAGCAGAGCACAGAAAGCAAAGAGAGCGCGGTAGAAGGTATCATATATCTTGCAAGTGAAGGCTAGAATATACGTCCATCACCCGTCATCCAACGACCTGTGCAACGACCTATCTATACACAGCACCGGCCACACGAACAGAAGGCCTCAATCCATGCACGCAGACACGCCCAGAACTCCCGCTTAATTCCATTCCCATCCCGATGCACGCATGCATCCACGCGCCAACGCCAACGCAAACCCATTCAAACCGCCCTCCACCGCGCTCGCATCATCGGATTCATATCTCATACACGTCATAACCCCAACCCATCTCCATCACTCCCTCCACCCCCCCTTCTCAATCTTCTCCTTCTCCCTCTCCCGCTGCCCCACCTCCCCGCGCCCCTCCAGACTATCCATAAACATCTGTATGGCGTGGAAATACCCCGGCTCCGCCACCGAGCTGTTGTGGTCGCCCTGCTCGAGCGGCTTCCAGATCTTCGTCGGCGACTGGCAGAGCTCGTACAGCTTGCGCATGTGCGACGGTCTGTCGGCGTCAGCACGTTGGACCTAGGCCTGACTTGTATAAGAAGGATGGGGGGAGGGGGTGAATCAGAGGTGTCCGAGGACAGTCTGTGTAATCCAGGCCCAGAAGGGCTCATGTTTTGTGGATGGATGTGAGGTCATCATTTTCACGGGGTGGGGGGAGGAAGAAAGGGAAAAGGAAGGACGTACGGCACGATCTCGTCTTTGAGGCCCGAGAGGAAGAGCACGGGCACTTCGGTTATGGAGGGGATGATGGATTCCGAGGGCCAGATCTGGTGGCAGAGCATGGCGAGGTAGCGCGCTGGGGGGATGACGCTGGATGGAGTGTTAGTTCTCGTGCCTGCCAGGAGTTGGGAAGGAGCCGAGACAGCAGGGAGAGGGAACATACGAAGGAATAAGCTTGCGCATCGACAAGAACGTATTCTCCAATACCAACCCAGAGATGGACCCGCCCATTTGATTCCTCGCCACGAGCTGGATGCTCACGGCGCCCCCCAGACTCTGGCCATACACGACGATCTTATTATTCCTCGTCTCATGCCGATTCGTCAGGTAGTCCAGCGCCGTCTGCGCATCTATCATCAGGCCCCTCTCATCCGCACTCCCCGTGCTGAGCCCGTAGCCGCGGTATTCCAGCATGAACACGCTGCACCCCGTCAGCTCCGCCAGCGCGTGCGCGATCGGCACGCGGTGCCCGATGTTGCCCGCGTTGCCGTGGAACATGAGCACGGTCGTCGGGATCGCCTGCGCCGGGTTCGGCGAGCGGATGAAGAAGGCCGACAGCTTCTCGCCGTCGGGCGTCGGGATCTGCAGCTCCTCGTAGTCGTGGACGCCGAAGTGCGAGGGTTTGGGGACTTTGGTGCGGGCATCGCCGGGGACGTGGGAGGGGTAGATGAGGGATCTGAGGGGGGGGGGAGGGTTAGTTGTGGCCGGGGGGGTGGGGGCGGGGGCGGGGG